>Ga0210144_1000535_pt1 | contig 19447 bp, 14 predicted proteins | sample Muzzi_PWA_D2_FD_185532 | JGI IMG/M metagenome (GOLD analysis project Ga0210144, IMG submission 185532) | Wetland microbial communities from San Francisco Bay, California, USA, that impact long-term carbon sequestration - Muzzi_PWA_D2 (SPAdes) | ecosystem: Environmental > Aquatic > Marine >...
GCCTTCTTTAATTTGACCCATAATGTTCAACGCAATTTCAAGAGCATCACGTCCCATTTGAGCCGTAACTACCGGAGTTTCACGATGGGTGACCGCATTTACAAATGATTTTAATTCATTTTCCAGGGCATCGACTGTTTCAAAACTAACCTGTTTAATATCCATCCCGGGAATCAAACCACAGTCAGTGCCGCCAGTTTGCTGAATAGCAGTAATTTCTTTTTTTGAAAAATCTACGGAAACATAAGCATCTCTTTGAAACAGCCTGATTTTCCTTTCGTTTTTAGTTGATATTCGACTGGCTGTCACATTGGCAACACACCCGCTTTCAAATTCAAGACGGGCATTTGCAATATCGACATGTTCAGAAACCACAGGCACTCCTGATGCATACACAGCACTTATTTCCGACCTGACAAAGTTCAAAATAAGATCAATGTCATGAATCATCAGATCTAATACAACACTGACATCCGTACAACGCCCCTGAAAAATACTCAATCGGTGAGACTCGATAAACATCGGCTTCTTAACAATGTCTTTCAACGCAACAACTGCCGGATTAAACCGCTCAAGGTGTCCGACCTGGATGACCAGATCCTTTGATTCTGCCAAGTCAATCAGTTCATCAGCCTCTTCGGTGGTCTCTGTAATCGGCTTTTCAATCAGGATGTCGATATCATTCAGCAAAAAATCTTTGGCAATGGCAAAATGAACCGGTGTGGGAGCGGCGATACTGACAGCATCGACGTTTCCAAACAGCGCTTTATGGTCGAAAATGGCTTTTGTATTTACCTTTTCAGCAACATCCGCAGCACGGTCTTTATCAATGTCAACAACGCCCACCAGTTCAACATCATTCATACTGGCATATTTTTCAGCGTGAAATTGTCCGAGATATCCGACACCAATCACACCAACTCGCAGTTTTTTCATATCCTCACTTTTCCCTAAATTGAGCGATTTTCAAGTTTGCCGCAAATAAGCAAGTTGAGCATAGTGAAATCCCGCTCCGCGGGAGAAGATGTTGTTTCACTATAATCACCTATGCGGAACGGCATCTGACGTAGTAGGTGCGATAAAATTGGAAATCCTGTAGGGTTTCAAATTATTGAAATTTAAGATGTCAGAATACCTTAAAAATGTGATTAAATTAACCATTTCAAAAATTTAAAACGCTCAGCTTAGGTTTTCCAACGCAACAATGGTAATACCAACTTCGTTCGCCAAGTCGATCATCTCCTTTTTGTCAAAAACAACTGCCTTGCCGGCTTCAATGCCCAGAACCTTCGCTTCGACCTCAACCATCGTCCTTATCGTCTGGGCGCCTACAGCAGGAATATCGAACCGGGTGTCCTGATGAGGTTTGCATACTTTTACGACGACTGCAGCACCTTTGCCGAGCCGCCCCCCCCGTTTTATGGTCGCGTCTGTTCCATCTATGGCTTCTACTGCCAACACCGATCCCCTACCGATCACAACGCACTGTCCAATATCGAGACGCCCGATTTCCTTTGCCAATTTCCAGCCGAGTTCGATATCATTTTTATCCGTCCGGGAGGGCTTCCGTTTTGTCCAACAACCTGGTTGCGCCAGAAGCTCCGGCAACAAAAATGTTGAGGGTTTTATCTGAATACCCTCTTTTTCAAGAACCCTTACAAATCCCCTCAATATCCCATCGTCATGGGTATGTCTCATGTCTGCAATGAGCGAAATGGCTTTTGTATCAGGTCTTAAATCAGAAAACATCTTTGTTTTTGTAATTCCGCCCACCAGGACGGCCTGGTTGATATCATTTATCTTAAAAAACTTAATAATACGCTTGATCTGTCCAACATGAATCCATTCAACCGTGTCAACATGATCGTTCAAACCTGAATCCGTTTCATTTTTGTGAGCAACGGCAAAAACACTATACCCTTTAGCTTTTGCAGCTCTTGAAAAAAGAATGGGGAACTGGCCGTTCCCTGCTATTAGTCCTATACGCATGATGACAAGTTAGTTCACTTCGCTCCCAATTGGAATGTTGGAATAATGGAATAATGGAGTAATGGGTTTTGAGGAAATGGAAAATTGGGTTATTGTATAAATCCTCTTGGCAGGAATTAAAGAGATGAATAACATCCTTTTAAAACCAACATTCCAATATTTCATCATTCCAATATTCCATCATTCCATGTCCGAGTTAAAATCTAAACCTAAATAATATCTTTATTTTCATTAAATTATAGAAATTCCGAGACGCAAATATACCTCTTAAAGAAACGTTAGCGGAGTGTCAGGATAATGGACAGGGTGTATAGGATAAGTAAATGAACTGATTACCTTGTAATTCCCCTTTCTGAGGATTTAATAAAATGGATCAAGTCATTGACTTCGGGGACCTGTTCCACCTCCGCCTTGACTCTTTCTATGGCTTCATTCAGTGTCAGCCCGATCCTGAAGATAATCCTGTAGGCCTTTTTCAATGAAGACAATGTCTCTTGTGAAAACCCATGGCGTTTTAGCCCTACACTATTTAACCCGTGTAATTTTGCCCTGTCCCCGGCCGCAATAATATAAGGGGGAATGTCTTTCACCACTGCCGATTTTCCACCAATATAAGCATAGTTTCCGATCCTAACAAATTGATGAATCGCCACCAATCCTCCCACGGTCACAAAATCTTCAATGACGATATGACCTGCTAATGTGGCGTTGTTTGCTAAAATAACGTTTCTCCCGGTTTTGCAGTCATGGGCGATATGAACATAAGCCATCAGAAAGTTCTCTTCACCAACCTCCGTAATTTCGCCACCAAATCCTGTCCCTCTATTTACGGTAACAAACTCACGGATGACCGTACCCCGTCCGATCTTAACATAGGTTTCCTCGCCCTGAAATTTTAATGCCTGAGGGACTGCCCCGATGGAAGCATATTGGAATATATGGCAGTCCGGACCGATTTCAACATGCGGTTGAATAACGACATGGGGACCGATAACCGTTCCAGATCCGATAGTGACATTCGCTCCGATAATCGAATACGGACCAACCTGCACATTAGAATCTATATCTGCCTTAGAATCGATAATTGTTGTTGGATGTATCATTTTTCCTCTCCAAAAGTGGCCATCAGTTCGGCTTGAGCTACAATGTTTTCATCAACATAGGCGGTCCCAGACATTCTGAACACATTGCGTCGTTGTTTAAGAAATTTCATCTCAAATATCAACTGATCACCTGGGGTGACTGGCTTACGAAATTTAACCTTATCCATACCCATAAAATAAATCAGTACGCCATTGGGTTCCCGTTCCAGGGATTTAGCAGCCAGGACAGCTCCGGCTTGACCCATGGCCTCAATAATCAGAACACCGGGCATTATCGGATTCGCCGGGAAATGACCCTGAAAAAAAGGTTCGTTGATGGTTACATTCTTAAGGGCGATAATTTTCTCTCCAGGTGTCAGTTCCAAAATGCGATCAATCATAATAAATGGGTATCGGTGAGGCAACAATTTCATGATTTCCTGAATATCAAGAGCCTTATCCATTTTTTCCTCCGTTGCTTTCATCCTGTTTTTCCTCGAACTTCTTTAATCTCCGGTCAATCTCTGAAAGTTTCTTTGCTAGCTCTGGAAGATTGGGAAGAATTCTCTGCATTCTTAGCCATAGTCGATGAGGCATTGCAGAAGATCCTGACACCGTTTCTCCGTCAGGTACTGATTTGGCCACCCCAGCCTGTGGTCCGACAATTGCATTATTCCCAATAGTCAGATGGCCGGCAATGCCTGCCTGGCCGGCCAGAATAGCATTTTTCCCGATTTTGACACTCCCTGAAATTCCCACCTGTCCAACGAGCAAACTGTTTTCACCCACAATCACATTATGCGCAATATGCACCAGGTTGTCGGTCTTGACACCACTTTGAATCCAGGTTTTCCCAAAAGTAGCTCTGTCGATGGTATTGCCTGAGCCAATTTCAACATCGTCATCGATCTGAACAATACCGGCATGAGGAATCTTGATATACTTCTTGCCTTCTGGAGCAAAACCAAAACCATCACTTCCAATAACTGACCCGGCATGAATGGTAACCCGGTTTCCGATGATGCAACGCTCATAAATCGTCACATTTGGAAAGATCTTGACATCGTTTCCAATGACGACGTTGTCACCGATAACGACATTTGGGTGAAGCACGACGCGATGGCCTAAGGTAACATTGTCTCCGATGACCGAAAAAGGTGCTATGGATACATCTTGTCCGCATAAAAAGGCTTTGCCGACATATGCATCTTGGCTTATCCCGGGATCAGGTTTTAAAGCAGGATAAAAAAGGTTCAAAACCTTTATAAAAGCAATCTGGGGGTTGTCTACCTGTACAATGTTTTTCTTAGGAGCTTTAAAATTTTGAGGAACAATAACTGCACCGGCAGCAGTCTCATCGATTTTTTTTAAGAATTTTGATTGACTTGCAAATGTGATTTCATCGCTTTTTGCATCCTCAAAGGATGCGGCTCCACGTATTTTTTGATTCCCATCCCCGCTGATTTTACCTTTGACAATATCGGCTATACTGACAAGTGTAATTTCCATTTTAATTTTTTTTGGTATCTTTTGTGTTTTTCCCTGGGTTTTATTTTTTCTTTGACGCTTTTTTAGAAAAAATGGTATTGTACTTCTGGATCAACCGGTCGGTTATATCGATGGTATCCGGAGAATACAATACGCCTGCCTCCCGCTTTTCGAAAATTATGAGAAATCCTTCTTTTTTACCCATCTCCTCTACAATTTTTAGAACCTCTTTCTGAATGTCCCTGACGAGCCTTGCTTCATGTTGCTTAAAATCGGCCATGTATTTATTTTTCAATGTTTTAAAGTCATTGATGCTAATTCTTATTTCACGTTCTTTTTCTTCCCGCATCTCTTTGCTCATCACCAGAGCTTCACGTTCCAGTTTCTTTTTTATCGCATCGATCTCTTCCCCTTTTTTCTTGAGACTGTCCTCCATCTCTTTGCCGTTTTTATTGATTTCAGCCGTTGCCATTTTGCCGGCATCTGATTTCTCAAGGATATCTTGAAAATTGACAACACCAATTTTGGCGACATCCGCCCCGTAGGATGAAGTACCAAAAAAGCAAATAGATAAAATCATCGTCACAAAAGCTATTTTAAAAATACGCATTTTTCCCCCTTTAAGAGATCGTTTATTTATTCTTTTAAGGAGAACAGCATGGACGGTGTAAAAACTTCTCAGAATACTGAACCCATTGAGAATTCCCAGCGTCCACCACTCTCTTCGCCTTCTTTAACGTCAAGTTTGTATCCATATTCAAGACGGATAGGTCCCATGGGGGAATACCATCTGAATCCGAATCCGGTGCTTTTTCTCAAAGTGCCCGGATCGAAACTCTCATCGTCATTATATACATTCCCGGCATCAACAAAGAGAACACCGACGAGCCCCTGTTTCTTTAATAGAGGGATGATACATTCAGCATTAAATTGAACGAATTTGTTTCCGCCGATGATGTTCCCTTCTTCGTCTAAAGCATGTATCTCTTGCCACTCATATCCGCGCACTGAATTTATACCACCCAAATAAAACCTCTCGTAATCCGGCAAGATACCTCCTGAATTCTTTACAACGTATCCTGCTTTACCATGTAAAAATCCAACCGTATCCATAACCAGCGGAATATACCACCCGGTTTCTGCCAAAGCTTTTGTAAATGCGACATTCCCCCCAAGGCCTGCATATTTCAATGTAGCAATGTGTTTGGATCCTTCAGACGGGTTAAAAGCTCTATTTCTTGAATCGTAGATGATGCTGGTGGTTATGCTGCTTGTAATATTGGTACCTTCCAAATCCTTGATCGACTTTGCGGCAAATTCGGATATGTTTGTTATATCGGCATCGTCGTAATTGTATGAAATGCTTGCCCGCACAAAATCATAAACAGGGTAGCTGAAGCCCACACTTCCCCCGAAACTCTTCCTGTCATATGTATCATAATCGGTTTCCCAGTTATAAAGATCAACGCCTGCTGACAATGGAATATCAAACAGCCAGGGTTCCGTAAAACTCAGTTTGTAAAGGCTGGTTCGTCCACCAATCTGGCCTTCTGCGTTGAGTATCTGCCCACGTCCGAAAAGATTCCTCTGTGAAACGGACACCGAGCCAAAAACACTTTCCTGACTGCTGTATCCTGCACCAAATGACATGGTGCCGGTCGGTTTTTCGGTAACATCGATCTTTAAAATCATCTGGTCATCTGCACTCCCTTTGACAGTATTGACCTTTATATCCTCAAAAAAATCGGTTCGGTAAAGATTGCGTACACTCCGTTTTAATTTCCGACCACTATAAAGTTCCTGTTCATAGACGTTGAGCTCTCGTCGGATCACCTTATCCCTTGTTTTAGTATTACCTCCGATGATAATATATTCAAAATAGACCTGTTTGCCCTTTTGAACAGTGTAGGTAATATTAACCTTCAAGTTATCAAAATCTTTGTCGATAGTAGGAGATATATCGGCATAGGCAAAACCTTCATCAGAATAGATATCCGTAAGAGCCAGAACATCATTGCGGACAACCTCTCGATTATAATATGTTTCTTTAGTAATCTTGAGACGCTTTTTCAACTCATCTTTGGGTAAAACAAGATCACCTGTTATGTCTACGTTCCCGACCTTAAATTGTGGGCCTTCATCAATCTTTATAGTGATATAGATCCAGTTTCCCTTATATTCAACTTGTGGTTCTCCTATCCTGGCCTGTATATATCCATTGTTGTAATAAAAACCCGACAATTTTGAGACATCCTGGTCAAGGTCCTCCATCTTTAGATCCCCGGACGAGGTCACCCAGGAAAAGAAACCTTTTTCCGAAGTCTTCATCAAATTTTTTAATACCTTGTCGGTATATGCGTTATTTCCTTGGAATGTTATACTTTTGATTAATACTTTTTCTCCCTCATCGATATCGAAGTCAAGGTCAGCCTGATTGTGTTCCAGTTGATGGATACTGTAGGTCACCTTAACATTATGATAATTTTTTTCTTCGTAAAGTTCCTCTATCCGACCGATGTTTCTACGGATTTTAAAGGGGTTAAGGATCGAGCCGGTTTTAATCGTTAAATTTTCTTTAATCTTATCATCCTTAAACACCTTATTGCCTTTAAAACGAATAACTCGTATGGTCGGTTTTTCTTTAACCCTGAAGATAATCTTTTTCCCGCCAGGGGTATCCTCAGCCTCGATCCTAATGTCATCAAAATAGCCCATAGCAAATACAGCTTTCAAATCATCGGAAAGGCTTTTTGAAAGATAGATGTCGCCGGGTTTTGTTTTGATAATCATTTTGATGGCATCGGATTCTATCCGTTTGTTGCCGACAATCTCCACACCGGAAACCTTTACCCGCTTAAAAAGTTTCATTCCGATATCCCGGGCAAGCTGTTTCACAACTCCGGACAAATTTTCCAAGCCCTGTCCTTCTTTTATAAAAATTTGGGGAGGATCCTTACCCAAGGATTGTATCATTTTTACATCCAGACTGAATTTTTGTCCGATCAAAGTTAAGCTCCCCCAGACAATATAATCCGCACTGTTCTTAACTCCAAAATTTCGCATGTCATCATAACTTTGAGATGTCTTAAATAATGTGACTGCAGGAACAGATTCCGGGGTCAAAATAAAAGCGCCTTCCTCCTTTATATAGGTTTTAATAACATTCAAAATTTCATTCTGTAAAGATGAAAGATCCTTTCTCGCGTGGATTTCAAAGGGTAAAACGATCACCTTAACACTTTCTATAGAATGGGCTATATTCGGAAGAATTAAGAGTAATGCAATAATAACTAGGCTCAGATGTCTAAATATGAAATTTTTCAATACCTAAATTCTCTATTTCGGGGCTTCAGTTTTTTTATATCACCCGAATTTTACCTGTTAATATATTGACTTAAAGCTGATTCAGATGGTTTATCTTATAAAGCTATCAATGAACGATTTTTAGTGAAGTTCATCCATTTAATTCAACCAGTTTTCCATCCACAATCGTCATACTGCGCGACATATGGGATGCAAGTTCCATATTGTGCGTTACAACGATCAAGGTCATGTTAAGTTCTGCGTTCAGCTCCATAAGCAGGCCATGAACATACTCGCTGTTTCTCTTGTCAAGGTTGCCGGTGGGCTCGTCGGCCAAAAGAATGGCAGGTTTGAGCACCAAACTTCGAGCCAAAGCAATCCGTTGCTGTTCACCTCCTGAAAGCTTAGAAGCCCTAAAATTTAATCTGTCTTTAAGGCCGACCCTCACGAGCATACTCTCTGCAATTTCCCGGGCTTTATTTTTACTCAGTCCTTTAATCAATGCCGGCATCATTGTATTTTCAAGAGCGGAAAATTCAGGAAGCAAGTAATGAAACTGGAACACAAACCCAACAGTTTCATTTCGAAATTTCGCAAGCCTCGTTTGATTAAGAAGGAAGATATCGTCATCTTTAAAAAAATAGGTCCCGCTATCAGGGCGATCAAGTGCGCCCAAAATATGGAGCAGCGTTGACTTCCCAATTCCAGAGGCACCAACAATAGCCAAGGTCTCTCCTGCATTCAAATCAATATTTACACCCTTTAGAATATCAATAATCGCGCCACTGTTCTCATAACTTTTAAATAGATTTCTGACAGACAAAAAACGATCTGAAAGAGATTTTTCATCGCTATTCAGAGAGTTATCCATACCGGATGGCCTCGATTGGATTGAGTTTTGATGCCTGGCTCGCCGGATAGAGTGTCGCCAAAAAACAGATGACCATCGCTGCAGACGCTATCATAAAAACATCCAGCGCTTCCAGTCGCACCGGCAGGGTTGAAATATAATACACGTCCCCTGGCAGTTGAATAAATTTATATTTTTCCAATAACTTGCATATTATAAATCCCAGACATACGCCGAGCAGAGTTCCCACGGCACCAATGATCATACCTTTGTAGATAAAAATTTTTCTGATGCTGCTGTCCATTGCCCCCATAGCCTTTAATATAGCAATATCCTTGGTTTTTCCCATAACCATCATAATCAGCGTGCTAGCAATGTTAAAGGCGGCCACTAACACGATTAGTGCCAGAATTATAAACATCACCGTCTTTTCCAGCTTAAGCGCAGAAAAGAGATTGTGATTCATTCGCATCCAATCTCTGGCCCAATAAGGAAATCCGAGTTCTGAAACAATCTTTTTTGCGATATTTCTTGCGTTATAAATATCATCGACACGAACTTCAATTCCGGTGACAGACCCTTTCATATTCAAAATCTTTTGCGCGTCTTCCAGGTCGATATAAGCTAGAGACCCATCATATTCGTACATACCCGATTCAAAAAGTCCCACGACCTCGAAACGCTTCATGGCTGGAAGGTATCCTATGGGAGAAATCATACCTCGGGATGATATCAAGTAGACCGCATCGCCCTTTAAAACGCCCAAATTTCTGGCAAGTTCCTTGCCGAGAATGATTCCGGGAACAAAGGTTTTTGAATTTCCCTGCCGGTGAATCTGCTTTAGATTCTGCAAAACAGAATTTTTCAAAATCTTTATGACATTGCCGGCGGATTCCGGATCAATACCTCTTAAAACAGCACCTGAAACTCCGGTTGATGATCGAAGCATAATCTGAGAATATATAAATGGCGTAGCTGCTTCCACCCCTTGGAGTTCATTGATTTGTTTAGATATTTTTTTATATCCGGAAAAAGAACCATCGTGACGCATCAGTACAATATGTGACTCAACCCCAAGTATACGCTGTTTAAGATCAGACTCAAAGCCAGCCATGACAGCAATCACGACGATTAGGGCCATGACGCCGACAGTAACGCCGGCAACGGAAAGTATGGTAATTAATGAAATGAACGTCTCTTTATGCTTGGCCCTGAGATAACGGCCACCTATGAAATACTCAAAAGACATATTAACAAGGTCGTGGATTATGGGTTATAGGTTGCGGGTTATGGGCTATGGGCTATGGGTTATAGATTTATGATTTTATTATCCATGCCCCACTACCAATTACCGATTATCGCTTTCAATGGGTTTCATGTGTGGAAAAAGAATAACCTCTCTGATGGAAGCGGCATCAGTAAAAAGCATGACCAATCGGTCTATCCCTATTCCTTCTCCTGCAGCGGGAGGCATTCCATACTCCAACGCTTCAATATAATCTTTGTCCATATAGTGAGCCTCTTCATCACCGGCTTCCCTGTCAGCAGTCTGTTGCAAAAATCGCTTTTCTTGGTCATCAGGATCATTGAGTTCCGAAAATCCATTTGCGATCTCATGGCCTGCTATAAAAAGTTCAAATCGATCCGTAAGATTGGAATCCGCCTCACTCTTTCTGGAAAGGGGGGAAACTTCAACCGGATATCCGGTAATAAATGTAGGTTGCAAAAGTTTTGGTTCCACCAGAATATCAAACAGTTTTGTTATAATCTTTCCTTTGCGGCCGGTTTTTGTTATCTTAATCTTTTTTATCGCAGCCAATTCAAGCAGTCCTTCTCGATCATTTAGCAGGCTGGGATTTATACCCCCGTATTCTTCTAAAGCAGACGCAAGGGACATTCTACGCCACTTTGAACCCAAATCAATAGCATTTCCTTGATATGATATTGTCGTCGAACCGACGACGTCCATGGCGACATAACGAAACATTTCCTCGGTAAGATCCATCATGTGCTCATATGTCGCATAGGCCTGATAAAATTCGAGCATAGTAAATTCCGGATTGTGCCGCGCAGAGACTCCTTCATTTCTGAAATTTCTGTTGATTTCGAAAACCCTCTCAAATCCGCCAACAATCAGGCGTTTTAGATACAATTCAGGAGCTATTCGTAAAAACAGGTCTATTCCCAAAGCATTATGATGCGTTATAAATGGAGTCGCCTCCGCTCCTCCCGGGATAGGCTGCATCATCGGCGTTTCCACCTCAAGAAAATCGCGGTCTAAAAGGAATGTGCGTATGGCCTGAATGATTTTGCTTCGTTTTTCAAAAATATCCCGTACATGTGAATTCATTATTAAATCAATATAACGACGACGATACCGTTTTTCAGGATCTTTGAGCCCATGAAATTTTTCCGGTAAGGGTCGAGTTGATTTACATATAAGCCTCAATTCATTGACAAGAAGTGTCCACTCACCTGTTTTGGTTTTGAACATTCCGCCCTTCAAACCAACGAAATCCCCAATATCCATCTGCTTAAAAAGACTGTAAGATTGATTTCCTATATTGTCTTTTCTCACATACGCCTGAAGCTGTCCAGTACGGTCCCTAAACCTGATAAAGGCGGCTTTTCCAAACCGGTTTACAGCCATCATGCGGCCGGCAACAATAAAAACAGGATCATCCTGTGTAAGAGAATCTGGTGAATTCTCTAGGGCCTTCATAATATCTCGTACAGTATGCAACACATCAAAATCATTTGGAAAAAGATTAATATTGCTATTCTTTAAGTCTTCGAGCTTCTTTTTTCTATTTTCTATGATTGTGCTCTTTTTATCCATATACTTTTACCCAAGTTGAGCAGTTGTTAAAGTTGCCGCAAATCCGAATAGAAAAAACACCTTTTCGAACGATTAAACTTGTTTTGCTAACCTATTTACATATAAGTGTCAAGATTAAGTTGGTATACCTACAGGGTAAACGTATTTGATTTCAGTGGAGCAAAGCGACGGCGTGTTTCTCTTGAAAACCGAATGACTGTTTGAAGGGCTTTAGCACGCGTTATCCCGAACCGAATGAAATTATAACTTAAATAACTCAATGGGTTAATTTAGCAATAAATTATTCTAAATGACTCAGGCACGGTTCGGGTTCACGGGTGTTTAAGAACAAGCTTCATCCGGTTGGAAAGAGATATACGCCGTCGCAGAGGTTTTTCCTATTTGGATTCAAATGCGTTTGTCCTGGACATATCTATACGATTTAATTTCAAAGTAAATCTCGTCCCCTCACCGACCTCGCTCTCAACTTCAAGCCAGGTATTGTAGGATTCTAGGATTCTGTGAACGATGGAAAGTCCAAGCCCGGTACCTCTTGATTTTGTTGTAAAAAATGGATCATAAATTGATTGTATAAGCGTTTTCGACATTCCACAACCCGTATCACTAACTTCGATACATGCATAGTTATGCTTCCAAAGATATGTTTTAACCTTAATGAGACCTTCACCCTCAATAGCCTCTGCTGCATTTAGAATGATATTCCACATGACTTGGCGCAGGTGCACAGGGTCCATTTCAACCCAAATATTGGGGGAAAAATAGCTCATAATTGAAACTCTGCGGCCGGTATCTTGATTTTTTTGAAATAGCTTGACGGTTTCTGACAAAGCGCTTTCAAGATCTACTCTTTCGATTTTACCGGCCGGTGGTTTTGCGAACAAAAGAAAATTACTCACAAGGGCATTTAACCTGTCTGTCTCACGCAGCACGATCTGCATCAGCTTATCATGTTCGGGATCATAGGGAATTTCTTTTCTTAAAATTTGGATGGACCCCGCCAGTGACGCCAGGGGATTCTTGATTTCATGGGTCATACCGGCCGCCATTTCACCCAAGTAAGCCATCTTTTCCACACGTTCTACACGTTCTTCCATGATTGAAAGCTCTTTTTTTGTCCTCCTCAGCTGCTCTGACAGTAAGCCGCTTAAAAAAGCAACCGCAAAACAAGCCACCATGGTGATCACAACTTTAAAAAATACGATATTCCATGCATAGTTGCCAATTGAACTGCTCTCTTTTAAAAAATAAGGGTCAATGATACCGTAATACTCGAGGTTGATTAGAATGCCGTATTGGATACTACAAAGAGACGCCATGACCATACTCCCTTTTCTAAAAATGATCATGCTCGAATAGATAATGACAACCAGATATAGAAAAGAAAATATACTTGTGAAGCTACCGGTAATAAAAATGATTAATGTTACTAAAAACGTATCAATCCCGATTTGGACATAGGGAAAAAGCAACCTGATTTTTGCAGTACGAAAAATAAAGGCGTAGTAAATTGAAAGCAGAAATATGATGACGATAAGACCATGAAGAACGATGAAAGATCTGTCCGCGGGAAAAGAATCTTCTTTTAGCTGGACAATAATCGTTGAACCCAGAAGTAATGAAGCAAAAAGGATTCTAAAGAACATAAGCCATTTGAGCTTATGATGTAAATCTTCTTCAGGCGTTATTGAAGAACTGCTCATAATGTTCAATACAGGCTTTATGATTTATCAACCCAACGCCCCTGCCATTTTGAAAATAGGCAAATACATCGACACAACCAACCCGCCGATAACCACACCCAAAAATACAATCATAAACGGCTCTATCAATGAAGTCAGGTTCTCGACTGCCTGATCGACTTCCTCTTCATAAAAGTCAGCAATTTTTGTTAACATTGCATCAAGGGCGCCGGTGGATTCGCCGACAGCAATCATCTGGCAAACCATTGACGGAAAGACCCCGCTTTCAGCAAGCGGATCTGACATTGTCCGCCCCTCTGCAATGGCAGTTCGAGTATCATACACAGCTTTTTCAATGGTTTTGTTACCAGCTGTTTTAGCAACAATTTCAAGTGCATCTAAAATCGCAACCCCACTGGAAAGCATTGTCCCGGTGGTTCGTGTAAATTTGGCAACAGCGGCCTTCCGAATCAAATCCCCGAATAACGGCACTTTGAGCACAAAATCATCCATCAAGACTTTTCCTTTTTCGGTTCTATAAAAACGCCGCATTGCGTATATGAATATTATTGCCGCTCCGATAATGTAAAAGATATTGGATTTAACAGCCCTGCTCAAATTAACGACAACCTGGGTGGCCACCGGTAGCGCACTTCCCATACCTGAAAACATTTCCTCAAACACAGGAATCACAAAAATCATAATAATAGCTACAACGACGATGGCGATAACAATTGTTACCAGGGGATACGTCATACCGCCTTTTATTTTGGACTTAAGCTTTGCAGACTTCTCCAGGTAGGCTGACAGCCTTCTCAATATCATATCCAATATACCGCCAGCTTCCCCGGCTGCAATCATATTTACAAAAAGATCATCAAACTGTTTAGGGTACTTTCTCAATGCTTCTGCAAGGGTTTGCCCGCTCTCAACATTCGATTTAACGTCTTTGAGCATCTTTTTAAACGTTTTGTTGTCATTCTGTGCATACAGAATATCAAGGCATTGGATAATAGGAAGTCCGGCATCGATCATTGTCGAAAATTGTCGGCAAAAAATTATGATATCAGACCCCTTCACTTTAGGCTGCATAAAAGAAACATTTTCAAAAAGATCCTTTGGTTTCTTTTTAATCTTGGGAGAGGCTATTTTTCGTCTGGCAAGTTCCGAACGGACAACATCTTCAGATGGTGCTTCCATTTCGCCTTTTTTGTTCTTATTATGTCGATCTTTCCCTTTCCATAAATAAACCGGCATGATCATTCCTCCTTATAGTGGAGACAACACAGAGTATATATAAACTAAATACTATCATAATCCTGGTCATACAACAACAGATTTACGGAATTTATTGCTAAATCGGGTATTATACCGCTTGATAAACCCATTCATATGGCATATGTTTAATATTCGATATTTTCTATCAAAAACTTTAAATCATTTGTAATAATAATGTTAAGCCGCTCAAATTATCTTTATCTCCAAATCCAAAATATGAAAGAATAAAGGCTTATAAAGGTGTCATCGTGACACAAACGCAAAAAAAACATACCAAAGGTCTCACCGTCATTACGACACACATCAACGCTGACTTTGATGCGTTGGCTTCGATGCTTGCGGCACAGAAATTGTATCCAGGTTCCATGGCGGTTTTTCCGGGTTCCCAAGAAAAAAATTTAAGAAATTTTTTCATAAAATCAATGGTATATCTTTTTAATATGGCTGACATTAAAGATATCGATTTGGATAGCGTTAAAAAGCTGGTCCTGGTGGATACCCGACAGGCAAATCGTATCGGAAAACTTTCAGCAGTGCTGAAACGTCCGGATGTTGATATTCATATCTATGATCACCATCCCCCAATGAGCAGCGACATCAAGGGTCATTATGAGATTCATTGTGCAACCGGCGCCACGGTTACAATTCTTACCGAAATTTTAAGAGAAAAGGAAATCGAAATTTCACCTGATGAAGCAACGATCTTGTGTCTCGGCATATATGAAGACACAGGCTCTTTTACTTTTCCAAGCACAACAGAAAAAGATTTTACAGCCGCCGCTTTTTTGCTATCAAAGGGCGCCAATTTAAATGTTGTTTCCAACCTGATTTCAAGGGAGATAAGCCCGGAACAGGTGGGACTTCTAAATGACATGATTCAAGCCTCAACCCGTTATAATATTGATAGTATCGAAATTGTAATTACAAGTGTATCGACGGACAATTACGTGTCCGATTTCGCCTTTTTGGTCCACAAAATGGTTAAGATGGAAAACCTTGATGCAATATTTGCCATCGCCCGTATGGGAGATAAAATGTATATCGTCGCCCGAAGCAGAATACCGGAAGTGGATGTTGGTGCTATTGTCACTCATCTGGGGGGTGGAGGGCATACATTTGCAGCAGCTGCAACGATCAAAGGCAAGACTTTGGTACAGATTGAGAACGAACTGATCGAAATCCTTTACAGTAAAATCAAATCTCGTAGTCGGGCAAAAGATCTTATGTCATCGCCGGCTATCACGGTTGATGAAACCGTTTCCTGCAGAGACGCCGGAAACCTTCTTACCCGTTATAATATCAATGCACTTTTGGTGACCCAAAAAAGTAACGGCAAAGAAAATCTTCAGGGTTTTATCACCCGACAGATCATCGAAAAGGCCATGTATCACGGATTAGATCACATTCCCATAAAGGAGTATATGACAACCGAAATGGCATCTGTTGAATCCGATTCCGAGTTGGCCGAAATACAGGAAAAAATTATCGAAAATAAGCAGCGTATCCTTCCTGTTATTGAGAAAGATGTCATTTCAGGTGTGATTACCCGAACCGATCTGCTCAATGTTCTGGTGCGGCGATCCAGGCACGCGGATTCAGATTCACCCGATTTGTTGAAGGACCACGTCCACGCAAGAACCAGAAACATCCTCAAGTTTATGAGAGAGCGTCTTACATCGCGAATTATTAATATTCTTGAAACCATCGGAGAAAAAGCTGATGAAATCGGTTATGACGCTTATGTTGTCGGCGGATTCGTACGCGACCTGTTTTTATATCGGAATAATGAAGATATCGATATTGTCATTGAAGGAGACGGTATCGAATTTGCGAAAAAATATGCGAAAATCGGAGATGCCCGTATTCATTCCCACGCAAAATTCGGTACTGCTGTAATTATATTTCCGGACGGTTTTAAAATCGATGTGGCTTCCGCCAGAATGGAATATTACAAATTTCCGGCAGCGCTCCCTACAGTTGAAATGAGTTCGATAAAACTAGACCTTTATCGGCGAGACTTTACCATAAATACATTGGCTATCCAACTTAACCAAGGCAGGTTCGGTCTGTTAATCGATTTTTTTTCAGCCCATAAAGATCTTAAAGAAAAAATCATCAGGGTATTGCACAATTTAAGTTTTGTGGAAGATCCAACCCGGGTTTTTCGTGCCATCAGGTTCGAACAGCGCTTCGGTTTTTCAATCGGAAAACTGACTTCAGGATTGATCGAAAATTCCGTAAAAATGGGTTTTTTCAAACGGCTCAGCGGAAGAAGGGTCTTTGCCGAACTGCGCCTGATTCTCGAAGAAGAAAATCCTTTATCCGCTATTTCAAGGATGAATGAATATCATCTCCTTCATGTTATCCACCCTTCCATAATATTGAATAATGATCTGATATCATTATTCAAGTCTGTTAAAAAAGTGCTATCTTGGCACGATTTGCTTTTTCTTGAAGAACCCTATATGAAATGGGCTGTCTACTTTCTGGCACTGTTAAGATCCTGTGACAAAGAGACCGTCAGTGAAATCTGTAAGCGCTTTGAAATCGCACCGAGACATAGAAGCATCTTCTGCAAGGAACGCTTCGAGGCGGACAGATTTATCTCATTGATAGAACGAAATCTTCCCGCAAAAAACAGTACCATTTACAGGGGAATTTCCGTTTTCAAGATCGAGTTGATTCTCTACATGATGGCAGTAACGAAAAACGAAGGGCTAAAGCGATCCATCTCCAATTACTTTACGCAACTCAGGCACATCGAGACGTCGATAAAAGGGAAAGATCTGAAAAAACTCGGTCTCGAACCCGGTCCGATCTACCGTGAAATTCTGGAGGCTGTCCTTGATGGTAAATTAAATGGTCGTATTAAAACACGCAGTGAAGAACTTGCCTTTGTAAAAGATTATGTTCAGTAATATAAACCTGAATCAAATTGTAGTGATGATCGTTCCGCTTTTATTCTCCGTTACCATACATGAGGTCGCGCACGGATATATCGCTTTACGAATGGGAGATCATACTGCACAAAAAGCGGGAAGATTGACGTTAAACCCCATTAAACATCTGGATTTCTTTGGATCGTTGCTCTTGCCACTCATGTTAAAATTGACCGGTTCACCGATAATCTTTGGCTATGCCAAACCCGTTCCGGTCAATTTTTCTAATCTTAGGAATGTTCGAAAAAGTACAATCTATGTCGCTGCGGCTGGAGTATCTTCCAATTTTATTCTCGCGTTCTTATCGGGGGTTCTCTTTCAGATTCTGACCTATTATAAATGGTTATGGCAAACATCCATCTTCAACCCTTTTATTATGGACCTACACTCTATGCTCTTTTACAGTGTGCTGATTAATTTGATTCTTGCCATATTTAACTTGATCCCCATACCTCCTCTTGATGGGAGCAAAATACTTGCCATGTGTTTGCCTGCGCCATTAAGAATACAATTTGTCCGTTTGGAACGATTCGGTATGATCATCATTATTTTCTTGCTTCTAACAAATCTTCTGGATAAATTACTCTCATTTTTTTTGACCCCGATGTTCAATATTTTGCTGGGAAGATAGTGAAAGCCGAGTATATCATCAATATTTCTGGTCTGCTATACGAAACACTTACCATATAAACGGCTAATTTTACAGTGTTCAATAGACACTTAAATCTGTGGCAGAGGAGATTCTAAATGACAGGGAAAAAAAGAATATTAAGCGGAATGCGTCCCACCGGACCACTTCACCTTGGCAATCTGCACGGCGCACTTGCTAACTGGGTAAACATGCAAGAACATTATGACTGCTTTTTCTTTATCGCCGATTGGCACGCCCTGACCAGCGATTATGAAGATACCGGAGATATTGCAGAATATGTCCGAAACATGTTAATAGACTGGCTGAGTGCTGGCCTTTTGCCGGATAAAAGCACGCTTTTTATCCAATCACACATCAAGGAACATGCTGAACTGTTTTTAGTCCTTTCAATGATAACTCCGGTTCCATGGCTGGAACGCAACCCCACCTACAAAGACCAGATTGTTCAACTCAGCAACAAGGATCTTTCCACTTTTGGGTTCCTTGGCTATCCGGTGCTCCAGGCTGCTGACATTATTATGTATAAGGCCTATGGTGTCCCTGTTGGTGTCGATCAAGTACCACACGTCGAAATCACACGCGAAATCGCAAGGAGGTTCAACCATTTTTACGGCGACGTATTTCCGGAACCCGAATCGATTCTGACCCAAACCCCCAAAATACTCGGTATCGACGGACGTAAAATGAGTAAAAGTTATAACAATGCCATCTTTTTGTCGGACAGTCCCGACGAAATTTTCGCCAAAGTTGCCAAAATGCTGACAGACCCCCAACGCGCCAGAAAAAGCGACCCCGGCAATCCCGATGTATGTAATGTGTATGAGTTTCATAAGCTTTACAGCGACAGCCAAACCGTCGAAAGAATAAACCGAGAATGCCGAACCGCTGAAATCGGGTGTGTGGAATGCAAAGAAATCATGGCCCGGTATCTGATAAACGCCCTTGAACCCATGCGTGAAAAGAGAACATATTATGAAACTCGGCCGCATCTTGTTGATGACATTATTGAGGATGGATGCGAGAAAGCCCGGAAGGTCGCCCGGCAAACCATGTCAGAAGTGAAAGCAGCCATAAAAATATAAAGTATACTCATGATAACCACCCTGACAAAACAAGATGGAAGACATGCAGGAAGAACTCTATAAAGTCCAGATTGATGACATTTTCGAAGGTCCAATGGATCTTTTGGTACATTTGATTAAAAAACATGAAGTTGACATCTATGATATCCCCATTGCACTAATAACAGAACAGTATCTCAAATACCTTCAGTGGATGAAAGCCATAAATATAGATGTTGCCGGTGATTTCATCTTAATGGCATCTACTTTGACGAAAATTAAATCTA
>Ga0210144_1000537_pt1 | contig 19333 bp, 18 predicted proteins | sample Muzzi_PWA_D2_FD_185532 | JGI IMG/M metagenome (GOLD analysis project Ga0210144, IMG submission 185532) | Wetland microbial communities from San Francisco Bay, California, USA, that impact long-term carbon sequestration - Muzzi_PWA_D2 (SPAdes) | ecosystem: Environmental > Aquatic > Marine >...
CCCGGATCCGCGTGCGGGTCTGAGGACCCGGTCCGCCAGCGGAAGAGACGATCGAGGATGGTCAGCACTCGGGGCACGGGCTCGGCGACGGACGGTCTACTCACACACCCTGCGCTGCTGGTGGCAGGCGAGCTCATCGGTCATCGGCTCGAGCTCGCCGCCCCAATAGGTCGCGAGCGCCGAGGCGACGTCGGGGGCCACGGCGACGTAGACCTCCAACCCCTGGTCCACCAAGCGGGTGAGGGCGCGGCGCCCGAGGCCGGAGCACAGAACCGCGTCGACCGCCAGCGGATCGAGCTGCCGCGCGGCGTCGCACCGGCCGGGCTGGTGCCGCGCATGATCGTTGACCACGGTCTCGCACCGGCCGGTGTCCGTATCGACGACCGTGAAGAAGGGGGCGCTTCCGAAGTGGGGTGACACGGCGGCCGCGAGCTCGCGGTCATCCAGTGTGGGGATGCACAGTCTCATGGGGTTCTCCTTCGGCGATGAGCAGAGCGGAGGACGTGAGCAACGCGTCCACCACCTTCGCCCGCCCGGACTTGAGGAGCCTCTGCACGGTGCCCCGCGAGACGTCCATTCGCTCCCCCGCGGCCTCCTGATCGAGGCCTTCCAGGTCGCACAGCCGCATCGCCTCCAGCTCGTCCAGCCCCAGCCGGACCGTCTCCAGACGGGCCATGGGGAGGCTGCGCGGCTTGAAGACCCGGTCGCCCTGGAAGCGGCGGCAGCGGCGAGGTTTCGGCGGACGGGGCATCAGAGGTGGGCTCCTCGTTGTGTGCATATGCACAATACAGGGCGTCCGCTCCGCTGTCAAGGAGAACCTGCGGGACCGCCTCCTGGAGAGCGTCGGGACCGGTCTATCGGCGCATCAGTCCGGCGTTTCCGGGTCCGGTGGATCGTCTCGGCGGCGCGCGAAGGGCAGCTCCGCCCGGGCGCCCGGCTTCCCTTCGAGGGGGTTGGCGTAGAGCCGCCGGGTCGGGTAGGCGAGGTCGATGCCATCCTCGGCGGCGAAGGCGGTGAGCACCGCCTCCCAGATGCGCTCGGAGAGGCCGCGGCGCTCGCGCACCGGGCAGATGAAGCGCATGGTGAGCAGCACGCCGCTGTCCTCGACGCTGGTGTAGACCGTGGGCGTGAGCAGCCGGTAGAAGATCAGGAACTTCCTCGACGCCCGGTGGACCGCCGCCTTCGCTTCGTCCACCACGCTCTCCGCTTCTTCCTCGACGACCCCGCGGAGGATCTCCTTGGCGCGCCGCCAGTCGCTCTCGAACGTGATCAGGACCGGGATCTCGTGCCAGATGAACGGGAACTCGGCGGTGTAGTTGGCCAGAGGATCGGAGAAGACCCGAGCGTTGGGCACGTGGATCACCCGGCCCGTGCTCTGGTCCGCGCTCACCCAGCCGCCGATCTCGAGCAGGGTGAACTGGAACAGCCGGATGTCGACCACGTCGCCGCGGTGCTCACCCACCTGGATCCGGTCGCCGACGGTGAAGGGGTGGCGGAGCAGGATGAACGCCCAGCCGGCCATGTTGGCGACCAGGTCACGGAGCGCGATGGCGAGGCCGGCCGAGAGCAGGCCGAGGAAGGTGCCCATGTTCCGGACCGCCTCGAGCCAGATCTGGCCCAGCAGGAGGAGCCCGAGGATGAAGGCGGCGTAGCCGGAGCTCTTCGACCACTGGTAGCGGGCCCGGGGATCGTCGAGCCGCCGGTTCGCCATCCGGAGCACCAGGCGCCGCACCAGCCAGAGGGCGACGACCGTCACGACGCTGAGACCGAGCTTGAGCTGGATGTCCGGAGCGATCCCGACGGCCGCGTGGACCATCTCGCCCAGCCGGTTCGCAACGTCGGCCGCTCCTGGGGCCTGGGCACGCATCGCGCTCATGATACGACGCGCTCAGCGATCCCAACACCCGCGACGCCGGGCACTTGCCGCCGCGCAGGCTCCTGAGGATGGGGAGCGGAGCCGGCAAGGTGGCGACCCCGCTCCCCGGGGGACGGCGGAGGCAAGCCATCCGCCGTTCACCCAAAGCTTTCGACTCAGTAGTAGCCGCAGGTGTCGATCACCTCACCACCGTTGGCGTCCTCGCCCCCCTCCATCTCCCAGTAGATGTCCACGTTGATGGACCCCAGGTCGGAGACCGAGGCGTTCGCCCGGGCGGAGAGCAGGAACCGGTGGGTGCACTTGCTCTCGGCGATCCACTTGCCCGTGCCGCTGCCGCTGGTGCCGTAGCCGAAGGCGTTGTCGCACTGGCAGTTCCAGCCGAGGGTGCCGTAGCAACTGGAGGCGTTGCTGTAGCCGTAGGGTTGGGGATTGCAGTTGGCGTCGCAGCGGATACCCGAGCGCTGGGAGCCCATGTCCTTGTGCACCAGGGTGATGCCGAAGACGTCGTAGTACTCGACCCAGTAGGCGCCCCAGTAATAGCTCTTGTCGGTGACGCTCGGATTGCTCGCCAGCCCGCAGGTGGCGGCCTTGGTGCGAATCCCGGAGGAGCCGTCTTGCCGCGGCTTCTGGAGGACGCGCGGCCCCCAGCCTTCGGCCGCCAGCCGCATCCGGTTGTCGACCATCGACTGGAGGAAGACGACCGCCGGGTCCAGCACGACGCAGTGGTCGAGGGACCGCCAGCAGAACTCCATCGCCTGGTGCTCCAGGACCTGGTCGTGGAGCGTGACCCGCACCGCCAGCCGGCGGTACGTCCCCTGGTCGAGCGGATAGCCGACCTCCTCGAACTTGGTCACCGGATCGTCGAGCTCGGTGAGCTCGAACGCGGTGTCGTAGGCGGAGACGAACCGCGGATGGCGGAGAGCGGTGCCGAACTGGGACGCCATCACCAACGTGTCCGGCGCCTCCACCAGGTCGCCGAGCTTCTGGCCGGCGAGGGCGGACAGAGGACCCCGTTCCAAGGTCTTCACCTCGAAAGCGATCTCGTTCCCCGTGCCGGCCGCATACTCGGCGTAGATGCTCTCGGCATAGGCGTTCGGCGTCGGAACGCGGGACGGGATCGGTCCGACCTCCACGGCATGCGCCGGGCGAACGAGCGAGCCAGGCCAGGGACCGAGAAACAGGGCCAGGGCGACCGCAAGGGTCACGACGACAGGGCGGTCCTTCATGGGGAACCTCTCTTTCAACCGTCAATTGGAATTTGCGAATTCAAGGGAGTATACGCAGTGCGGCCGAGGGCGTCAACCCTGGAGCGACCGGGCGGCGGGCCACTCGCCACGGTCCGGCGAGGGTTCCCCTTACCTCGGGAACGGCTGAGTGGGTCTCGGGAACAGGGGAGGAGAGGGACCCCGGGGCGAGGGCGACCCGCCCCGGGGCGGACATGGGTCAGTGACCGGGCTGGAGTCCTAGTAGGTGTAGCACCAGGAGCCGACCTGGACCCAACTGCACGAGCCGTCGCAGCAGGTGTACACGAAGCCGACCACGATCTTGCCCGACGGGCAGCCCGGGTAGGGGTACACCTCCGTCTTCGACCCATAGTTCTGGCAGGTCCCCCCACCACCGCCGCCGCCCGCGGTGTCGGCGAGCAGGGGTGCCGTCATGGCGAGGCTGGCGACGGTGAGGAGCGCGATGAACGCGAGGGCGATGAGGATCCGGGAACGGGTCATGGTCTGTCTCCTTTCGTGATTCGGGTGATCGGTTCGAGCACGTCGGGGCGCGCTGGCCCCGGATCACTCGGCGACAGATGATCCGAAAACCCCTCACTCCCCCGGCCGTTGACCAGCGCCCGGAGCCGGCGACGGCGAACCTGGGGACCGGCGTCGCCGCATCCGCCCACTCGCTGGACAGCCGCCCGACAGTCACCGAAAGGTGGCCAGCGGCAACGTCTTGGCATGACCCGGATCGAGTCTTTCGACCGGGGAACGAACCCTGACCCAAGGAGAAGACGCGATGAAACACGACGAGAAGTTGCGGCCCGCGAAGTTCACCGTCGACCTGGGCGGAGTCCACCTGCCGGAGGAGGTCGGTCAGGCGATCAACCGGGACATCCGGAAGAGCGTGCTGAGCGCCATCGCCGGAATCGACTTCGGTGGCGAGCTCGCCGTCAAGCTGCCACCGGACCTGTGGGGCATCATCATCGACCCTCAGCGTCTCGAGGGCCCGTTCCGTGGCCGATGACGCCCAGGGCGAAAGGGAGCGGCAGGAGGTCCTCGAGGCCTCGGCCGCTCCGGCCCGCTGCCCCAGCGCCCGGTGCCAGCCGGGATCGGTGCTGCTGGGCGTCATCGGTGGCGACGGCCGGGTCGGCTACATCCCGGAGCGACTCGAGGTGGACCAGGAGTTCGTCCAGATCGCGCGGCGGGGGCGCACACCGGAGAAGCGCTTCCGATTCAGCTCCCGTTGTGTGGAGGCCGCTTGCTCCCAGTGGACCGGCAGCCGGTGCGGGGTCGTCGACCGCGTGCTGGACCTGATCCCCGCCGCCGGGGACGGCGCCGATCTCCCGGCCTGCTCGATCCGCCCAGAGTGCCGCTGGTGGCAGCAGTCCGGCCCCGCCGCCTGCGCCGTCTGCCCCGAGGTGGTCACCGACACCCGGTGACGGCGCGGCGGGCAGGGGAGCTGGCGCCGGCGTCCGCTGACGCTACGACAGTCCCCCGGGTCCGGCGTCCGACCCGAGATCGCCACCGGAAGGTGCCGGCTCCTGGCGCGCCGCCAGCCGGATCCCGGCGGCCTCGTCGACGGTCGCCAGGATCGCCGCGCCGAGGACGAAGAAGACCAGGACGACGGCGATGCCGGCCCGCTGGGTGTGGAACATGGTGGTGAGGACGCCCAACGAGAACGGGCCGAGGAAGGCGGTCGCCTTGCCGGAGAAGGCGAAGAAGCCGAAGAACTCGTTCTCCTTGGTCGGCGGCACGAACCGCCCCAGGAGCGACCGGCTGGCGGCCTGGTTCGGGCCGGAGAAGATGCCCACCAGGATGCCGGCGACCCAGAAGATCGTCTTCGACGGCGACACCACCGCCAGGAGCGAGGCGGCGAAGAGTCCGATCAGGGAGATCTGGATGGTGCGCTTGCCGCCGATCACGTCGTCCAGGAACCCCATGGCGAAGGCGCCGAGCCCGGCGGTGACGTTCAAGACGATGCCGAAGATCAGGATCTCCTCGGTGGTGAACCCGAAGGTGCCCTGGGCGTAGATGGCGCCGAAGGCGAAGATGGTCACCAGGCCGTCGTTGTAGAACAGGCGCGCGACGAGGAGGCGGACGACCTGGCCGTAGCGCCGGACCTCGTGGAAGGTGTCGTAGAGCTGCCGGACGGCGGTGCGGACGATCGGCGTGCCCTTCGGCGAGACCCGGGACTTGTCCTCCTTGACGAACAGGAGCATGGGCAGGCTGAAGACGCCGAACCAGACCGCCACCAGCAGGTTGGTGGCCCGGATGTTCTGCCCCGCCGCGGTGGAGAAGCCGAGCCAGGGAACCTCCGGCTGGACGAAGGCGAAGAGGGCGACCACCATGCACAGCAGCCCGCCCACGTACCCCAGACCCCAGCCGTAGCCCGACACCCGCCCGATCCGGTCCGGCGGGGCGACGTCCGGCAGGAAGGCGTTGTAGAACACGCCGCCCATCTCGAAGGCGATGTTGGCGACCACGAACCAGGTGAGCGCCCGGCCGACCTGCCCCGGGAGGGCGAAGTAGAGGAAGCAGGTGGCGCCGATGCAGATGGCCGTCGAGAGCACCAGCAGGAGCCGCCGGTAGCCGCCTCGGTCCGCCACCGCCCCGAGGATCGGCGACAGCACCGCCACCGCGATGGCGGTGAGCGTGACCCCGCGGGACCAGAGCGCCGTCCCCACCGTCTCGTTCGCGGCGATGCCGCGGGTGAAGTAGGTGGCGTAGATGAAGGTCACCACCAGGGTGGTGAAGGCGGAGTTCCCGAAGTCGTAGAAGGCCCAGGAGACGGTGGCCAGAGGGCCCTGCTTCCGGCCGGGCAGGTGCTTCACCGGGCCACCGCCCGACCCCCATGAGCGCGTACGAATCCCGCTGGCGCGGCGTGCCACGGACGGCGCGCTTCGCGCCTCTCGTCCCTCCGGTCCATGCTTGTCCTCCCGTTGTCGGCGTGAGCATATCGCCCATCGGCAACAACAGGGCCGAGCTGACCCGGCTCAGATCAACCGGGAGCGGGAGGCTGGGCAGGAGGAGCCTCTTCCGCGTGCTGGACGATCGCCGGTGGCTCGCCGATCAGAGGGGGCCGCCGGGGCCGCAGGAGCTCCTGGTCGGACGATCGTAGACGGAGCACGACAGGTTCTGCTCGGTCCAGACGCAGAGCCCGGGCGTCGACGTGCTGCACGACGCTTTCTCGAAGCTGCAGGCCGTGCTCCCCACCCAGGAATCGATGAAGTCGGACAGGCAGTAGTCACCGATCCCGGCGTAAGTGGCGGTCGTGATGTACGGATTGGACAGGACCCGGTCCGTGCAGCTCCACTGGTACCCGCTCAGACTGCACTGGACGGTCTTCGGGGTGTATCCCCACTGCTGGCAGCAGTACGCCGCTCCGTAGTTGTAGAAGCAAGCGCAGTCGGCGTGCGCGGTGAGGGGAGCGAGGAGACACAGCAGGAGACTCAGGACGAGAATCTGGAACGCGTGACGACACATAGAAGCCCTCCGATCATGTCTGTCATTGCGTGATTGCCGCAAAATTGTAACACGATTGGCGAGGCTTGCCCCTGCTGGGATCGACGGAGCGCGGCGGGGAGCTAGCCGGTCCCGCGGAGGGTGTCGCGGTACACCAGCAGCCGGCCGTGGGCGGGGTCGCAGACGATGGCGCGGCCCTGGCGGTCCACCGCGACGCAGTGGGCACCGCGAGCCGTCGCCACGCGCCCGAGACCGGCCAGGTGCCCGTCCGGAGAGAGTGCCGCCACCGTCATCGTGCCGGTCCCCGCGCTGGGCAGGTAGACGTGGCGTGCGCGCGGGTCGAAGTCGATGACGTCGACACCGGCATCGACCTCGAGCGTGGAGACGCGGTGCCCGTCGGCGACGGCGAGGACGTTGGCCCGACCCTCCGCGCAGGCCGCGATCAAGAAGCCGTGCTCCGCGTCGAGCGCGATGCCGCGCGAGGACTCGCAGCCGTTCTCCCACCGCTCCACGACCGCATGCGACTGAAGATCGATCGCGACGGTCATGCCGCGCCACAGGTGGGTGTAGGCGCGGGATCGTTTGGTGTCGATCACCAGGGACTCGGGGCCGCCGGGCACCGGCACCACGGCGTCATGGGCCGGATGGCGGCCATCGGCGCCCACCGTGAAGATCTCGATCTGGTCGTCGTCCGGCTCGGTCACCCAGACCTCCCCGGCCGGCGGGAGCGCGCTCGCTTCGACGAAACGCACGTAGTCCGGGTGACCGGCGAGGGGGACCGAGCGCTCGATGACCCGGGAGGCGGGGTCGATCACGGCGAGCCGCCGGGTCGTCCGGTCGGTGGCGAAGATGACGCCGTGGGCCGCGTCGGCCGAGGTGACGCCGTCGTCGTGGCCGCCGGAGTAGGTGGGCTGCTCCGAGAAGCCTGGGACGTCGTCGAAGGCACCGGATTCCGGATCGACCAGGTCGAGGCGGCCGCTTCTGCCCGCCGGCACGAGCACCCTGCCCAGCGCGGGGCTGAAGCGCAGGTCGTCGAACCCGATCCCCGGCGCGCCGTGCGGCAGCTCCAGCGTGGCGACCTGGGTGAGCGCCCCATCCCCCCCGTCTCCGCCCTGGGCCACGAGGCAAGCGCCGGCGCTCATCAGCACGACCAGGATCGCGCCGACCAGCGGAGCTGACCTCCTCACGAAACGCGACAGGTGGGAGCGCACGAGCCCATGATACCCAGAGGCCCGAACCGTTCCGTGCGCGGCGAGTGGAACGCTTCTCCGACACTGCGGGTAGACTCCGACGAAATGAAACGACCCCGCGGTACCTCCGCTCTCCCCCCGGTCCTCCTCGCCGCGGCGCTCGCGACCCTGGCCGCCGTGCCCGCGCGAGGCCAGGCGGACCCGGCGTGGCTACGCATGTGGCGGGAGGCCCAAGACCACCGGCCCGCCGAGCTCGGCTCCGCAGGGCGCATCGCACCGGCCGGCGAGGCCGGCACGCCGCTCGTAGTCGACGGCCGGGTCGTCCAGCCCGACGGCACCAGGCCGGCGGCGGGCGTCATCGTCTTCGCCTACCAGACCGACCGCGACGGTATCTACTTCAGCGACAGCCGGCCGGGCTCACCCTGGCGCCTCCAGGGCTGGGTCCGGACGGACGCCGACGGCCGCTTCACCTTCCGGACCATCCGCCCCGGCCACTATCCGAACCGCCACGTCCCGGCGCACATCCACTTCACCGTGGTGAGCCCGCGGTACGGCCGGCAGTGGGCCGACTCCCTGCGGTTCGCCGACGACCCACTGCTCTCCGAGCAAGAGAAGGCCGCGTCCGCCGCGGACGGACGGTTCGGCAGCATCCGCCCTGTGCGTACCGAGGACGGCGTCGCCCACGTGCGCTACACCGTCCGGCTCAAGCCCGACGCGGATTTCTGAGCGCGGTCGGGACCGGGACACCGGAGGCGATCACGCGGTTCCGCGCGGCCGTCATCGTCGCCCGGAGCCGATCCCGACGCCCTGGCCGACCCGGAGGCGAAGGCCGGCCGCCGGGGTCCGATCGCCACCGGTGCCGTACGGCGTGGACACCTCTGCCGCCGTCGTCGGGACTCCCTCCGGATGGTAGCCGGACGCCATTCCGAAGGGGGCAACGAGGAGGAGCACCGCCGAAGCCATGGCGACCGCCTCCGGCCCGGTGGCCCGCAGCCGGATCGCCGGGTTCACCCAACCCGGGGAGGCCACCCGAGCGTCCGGCTCGCTCGCCTTGCGCGCGTCATGCGCTAAACGATCCTCCCGAGTCTCTAGCCGTACAGCCCATGCTCCATTTGGACACCTCATGAAGACCCCTACCCAGGACTACGCTCCGCTGCACCGCGCCGTCTACCGCGAGGCGAGGGTGCAATGGGCGCCGCAGCTCAGAGCACCTTGCCCGGCAGCCGCTTGATGCGGTCCACGGTGCCGTCCCAGGCCAGCTTCATCATGAAGCGGACCCGCTCCGACTGGGAGAAGTCGATCGCTTCGTTGGTGGCCAGGGCGAGGCGTTCGAGGTCGTCGTCGAGGAGCTTCTCGAGCTTCTTGCGCTGGTCCTCCGGCAGCCGGGAGATGGGGAGGTTGAGCGACTTGCGCGCGGCATCGTGGATCTTCTTGAGCTCGGTCTGGACGTTGAGCCGCTGGAAATGCTCCGAGTTGCGCTGGGAGAGCTTACGGTTGACCAGATCCTCGACGGTGCGGTCCCCGACCGGACCGAGGAAGATGGCGCCGAAGTCGTCCACGAACTGCTCGAAGAGCTTTTCGAAGTCCGCCAGTGTCTCGTGGGCTCGGGTGACCATCTCGCCGACCAGGTCCTCGGCGTCGTCGCTCTGCCCGTCCGGCTCGAGCTTCTGGGCCAGCGCCACGCTCTTCTTGCCGGCTTCCTCGAACAGCGCGACCGCCTTGTCCAGATTCACCTTGCCGAGGAACTCCGCCACCTCCTTGCGCGTCTTGCCGAACAGCACCACGGTCACCGTCTCGTGGCTCTTGTACAGGTCCCGGAAGCGGCTGGCCCGGGTCTCGACCGACGGTCGCAGGCCCGCGATGCTGTCGAGGGCGTGCTGCATGGCTTGGATCGCGGTGCCGACCGGCCCGGGCTCGGCCGCGCCGATCGCGTCCTCGCCCTTCTCGACCGCGGGCAGCCAGCGCCGGAGCACCTCCTCGGCGTCCCGGGCCTTCTCGGCCGCCCGCTTGATCGCCTTCTCGAAGATCTCGGCGACTTCCTTCATGACCTCGGCCAGGTCCTTCGCCAGGTCACTGCCGTCGTCGACCAGCTTGTCCCAGTCGTTCGTCAGGTTCTTCTCCTCCCGGACGTACTGGCCGTACCACTCGAGGACCTTCCCCTGGGCGGTCGGCAGCGGCATGGCGGCGATCGCGGCGAAGAAGCCGGACTCCTGGGAAGCGATGCGGCTGACCGCGCTGACGAACGGGGTCTTGATCAGCTTGTCGTCGTCGACCAGCTTGGCGATCTCCTGGGCCGCATCGCTGCCGAAGTCGGAGAAGTGATCGCTCCAGCGCTCCTGGTGCGCCTGGGGCGGCAGGGGTGACTCGAGGAAGGCGAGGCCGGTCTCGAACGCTTCCTTGCGGTCTTCGAAGTAGTCGTCGAGCCGGTCCCGGACCCGCTTCTCCAGCTCTTCCGGGTGAGACTTCTTGAACACGTCGCGGCTGGTGGCGGCGGTCTCGTCGAGGAGCTTGACCACGGCGTCTTGGCGAGCGTCGTACATGGTCGGACCAGGCCTTTCCTCTAAAGCCGGCGGAGCTCGGCGACGCGCCAGGGACCGCCGTCGAGGCGCTGGAGGCGCCAGAGGCGATGGACCCGGACGTCGGTGAAGGTGCGGTATTCGTCGTCGATCAGACCCACGTGGTCGACGGAAACGTCCACCTGGTCGAGCGCCGGGCCGCCGTCGTCGAGGCCCGGCTCGCGGAGCGTGCGCACCGGGCCGACCTTGGCGACCCGGGCGTCGTAGACGAAATCCAGGATCTGGCGGCGGGCCTCGCCCCACTCCCGGGTGAAGCTGCCGTCCTTCCAACCGAACGCCATGTCGACGATCGGCGGCCCGCTGAATCGCGAGAACAGTCGCCAGCTCGCGAAGACGCTCCGCCAGGTCGCCTCGTCGGCCCACTTGAGCGCCTGGATCATGGTGGTCACCACCTGGGCCGGGGGCGCGTCGTCGGCCAGCTCGGGCACGTCGATGCCGGCCAGGGCCTCCTCGCCGGCGAACGGGCTCCGGCCGACCTCCCGCGCCGCCCCGTCGGCGGGCACCGGGTCGCGCAGGTCGACGAACAGGTCACCGTCTCCCGCCCCGGCGCTGCCGCCGATCACCTGGACCAGCAGCCCCGGAGCGGGGCGGCCATCGGCGGTCAGCAGCACCGGGTCGTCGAGGATCCGCGCCACGAAACGGTAGCGCTCGGCGATCCCCGGGTCGACCTTCGCCTGGTAGCGGAAGAAGGCGTCGAAGAACCGCTGCATCTCCGGCGCGTCGAGCGGGGCGAAGTAGAAGCCGTCCCGGGCCGAGCCGGCGACGGCGTAGGAACGGCCGAACCGCTCGATCAGGCCTCCGCGGGGTGTGATCCAGGGGAATACCACCACCTTGCCGGCGACCGCCGCCCGGTCCCCCCGGATCGGGTCGACCGCCGGGAACGTGGGGATGGTCTCCGGCGCGAGCCCTTCGAGAAAGCGCTCGCGCGACCGGCGGGCCGCCTCGCGGGCCTCGTCCCGGCGCTTCTCGCCCAGCTCGCGGTAGGCGAGGTCCGCCTCCGTGAGCTCGACCCGTTCGCCCTCCAGGGCTTGCCGCACCCGCTCCCAGTCGGCCGCGGCCGCGTCAGCGAACGGGCCCGGGTAGTGCTCGAGCAGGTAGTCGATCCGCTCCCGCTCCTCGAGATGGGCGGCGAGCTCCCTGCGGTTGTTGAACGAGCCCCGATCCCAGCCCGCGTCGAGGACGTAGGAGGCCTGCTTGATGAAGGTCTCGTACCAGCCCGCCCAGTTCGCCAGGGAGCCATCTTCGGCCGAGGTCGCGCGCCGGGGCGGGCCGCCCGGCCCCAGCGCCACCCGCTCCCGCCCATCGTGGTAGAAGACCTCGGCCCGGAGCGGTCCGCGGACCTCGAGCTCCTGCTCGCCACCGTCCGGAGTCCCGCGGAGCACCGTCAGAACGATCTCGTCGCCGTCGGCCGCGCCCCGATCCTCCCAGAAGGCCTCCTCCTGGTACTGGCCGATCGCCCGGGGCGCAGTCTTTTCCCGGTTCGCCTTCTCGTAGGGGACCCCGTCGAGGGCGACGATCAGGTCGCCGATCCGAAGGTCGGTGCCACGGAAGGGGCTGTCCCACGCGATCCACGTCACCCGGAAGCCGTACGGCTCGAGCTCCAACACCTCGTCGGTCTGGATACCGCTCTGGACGTCGGCCACTCTGCTCCTCCTCGATAGGACGGCTCAGCGGGTCGTACGGTCCTGCTTGCAGACTGAAGAGATTCTGATGATACAGGAACCCTTCGGCGACCGTGCCGCCGTCGGAGGAGCTCGCCGCCGCGGCGCGGAGGACGTAGACCGCCCGCCGCGCGACCGTCGTCTCACACACCCAGTCCACGCCTTGGCCCCCGGTCGCCAGGGGCTTCTCCATCCGCTCGACCTCGAGCCCCGTCGAGCTTCCTGGGGATCACCAGGACGGCCCGGAGCAGGTCCACCTGGAGGTACAGCAACAGGAACAGCAGGTAGGCCGCGAAGGGAAAGAGCGCAAGGCCGAAGACTCCGCTCGCCACGGGCATCGAGGCCATCTGCCCGACGAAGGGCTCCGCCGCGATGCTCTGCCACAGCAGGACCACGGAAGCGATGACACCGACCAGGAGGCCGACGCCGAAGACGAAGGGGACCAGCCGCAGCGGCAGCTTGAAGAGGAACATGAGGATCCCGATGGCCTCTTCTCCGGCGCTGGCGTTGCCCCCGACGTCGACGTGAATCGACGCCGGGCTCAGGGCGAGACCCCCGGCGTACACGAGCACCACCGCACCCCCCAGCCCTCCGAGGAGAGCCATCCAACTGCCACCGATCGCGCTGGCCACACCGGCGAGGATCGCCAGGACGGCTCCAAGGAAGGAGGCGAGGGCGAAGCACGTCAGGAACGCGGCCGACGACAGGTTGCTCGGCGACTCCCGGAGCAACGAGCCTCCCGCATCCATGAACACCGCCCCGATGAAGTGGACGAGGACGGTCACGAGCGGAATCCCCACGAGGCCGACGAGGACCAGAACCACGCTCTTGCTCCGGATCCCCAGAATCAGGAACGCGAGGAGCAGGAGAGCGGCCGCGACCAACAGGGCGACGCTCCCCGCCGCCTTGGACCATCGGTCGAGGGCGTCCAGGCGCTCCTGGGATATCCAGTCGCGCAAGCGCCCCAGAATGGAGCGTACGAAGCGTAGATGGGGCAGGGAATCGATCAGGTCCGCTGCGTTTCCCAGCCGGCGGAGCCTCTCGCCGAGCCCACTCCCCTTCTTCGTGGCCGGCGGCGGCGGCAAGATCGTGTCTGCGGAGAACAGGCCTTCCTGGTCCCGGGCCGGGATCCACTCGGGCATCCCCGGCCTGGAGATCAGGTCGTCGGGACCCAGGGTTCCGGCCTCAGCCAGCTCCTTGAGCTCCTCGAAGGAGACCGGTCCCTGACGTTCGTCGTTCCTGTAGTAGTACCACTGCTCCTCTGCCATGGTTCCTCTCCTCGTCACATATGTCCCGGCGTCCGGATCGGGCGCCCGGCCGCGTTCGGGTGACGCGCCGGGACGATCCTCCCGGGCGCAACCGAAGGCGCGAATCCTCGATGGTCGGGAGCCGCTACAGCAGAAGACGTGCCAGGGCGACAACCGTCGCTCCAGGAGACGCGAGGAGCGCGGTCTGGACGGCAGCAGCGGTGTCACCGCCTGGTTCGACACCGTCGCTGTGGAGGCCTTGGATTCCCGAAGATGGGGATCGTCTTCTCGAAAGCTGGACCGGGACGACGGCAGGACAGACCGGAAGAGGGCCCTGTCTCCGATCAGCCGGTCGCACCATCCGGATGGTGCTGCGCTGCAACGACACTCATCTCGCGGTTTCCGGCAGAGCGTTCGAGCAGGGAGTGGGGAATGGCAGGTGAGGCGACCCGGTCTACCCCTCCAGCGAGAGGTCGGCGAAGCGGGGGATGCCGAGGGGCGACGGCTTGAACCCGGAGATGCGGAGCGAGTAGACGTAGACCGTCGGGCCGTACATGAGCGGGAGGAGGGGCATCTCCTCGGCCACCGGTTCGAGCACCGCCGCCTTGTTGTCTTCGCTCGGGTCGCGGCGGTAGCGCTCGAGAGCCTCCTGGACCCGGTCGTTCCTCCAGCGCGAGAGGTTGCCGTCGATCACGATCCGCCGGTCGGCGCTGGGAATCGCCTCCGGCGAGAGCAGCGCGTACAGGAAGTCCGCCGGGTCGGCCGTGTCGGCGACCCAGCCGGAGAGCGCCAGGTCGTAGTCGCCCCGTTCGATCTCACGGAAGAAGTGGTGCATGCTCTCCGCCTGGCGCACCGTCACCTCGATTCCCAGTGCGGCGAGCACCTCCACCAGGTGGTCCGCCACAGGCCGTGGATGGGGCAGGTAGGGGCGTGGGCCGTAGACCATGAACATCGACAGGCGGGTCGGGCGCGCGTCCCCCGCCTCCGCGAGGAGCGCCGCGGCCTTCTTGGGGTCGTGGGAGATGCCGTCCCGCCAGGTTCCCATCAGGGGCGGCAGCAGCCCGGTGGCGGTGAACACCATGGGGTTGCGGTAGGAAATGCGTGCCACCTCGGTGCGGTCGATGGCCAGGGCCAGGGCCCGCCGCACGCGGACGTCCTGGACCGCCGGGCGCTCGGTGTTGAAGTAGAGGCTGGCCGTGGCGATTCCGGGCTCGAGCCACTTGCGCACGCCCTTGAGACCGGCGATGTGCTCGCGGGAGAGGACATTCGAGAACTCGACCTCGCCGGCCTCGAAGGCCTGCAACAGGGCCCTGGGCACGCCGTCGTCGTCCGGCGGGTAGGCCACGAACTCCAACTCCTCGATCTCGGGAGGAGCCGGGCGCTCCGGGTTCGCCACCAGGTGGATGCGCTCGGGCGCCGAGTCCGCGGCGACCCGGTAGGGCCCGGTGCCCAGGATCTCGCCGTCCTTGCGCAGCCCGATCTCGCAGTAGCGGTGGGTGAGGACGTGGTCGAAGCGGGACGCTGGATGATCGAGGTGGAAGAGGACGCGGTCATCGCGGGCCTCCACCCGCGCCTGGCCGGCGAGCCGGTCCGCCTGCGACAGGATCTGCGCCATCAGCTCGGCGGTGAGCGCCGTTCCGTCAGAGAAGCGCACGCCGTCGCGCACCGGGGCGGAGAACGTCCGGCCGCCGTTCTCGCTCGTCAGCCCCTCGGAGAACAGGAGCGGGCGGGCGGGATGGGTGATCTCCTCGGCAGGCTCCAGCGGCGTCTCGAACACCTGCTCGATGATCGTGGCGCCGACGAAGTCCCGGCCGGTCTGGGGATCGAGGTCATGAACCGGGGCGAGGAGCCCCGCGCGGAGAGTCTTGGAGTTGGACAATTCGCCTCCCGGTGCCGCACGACGCCCATCGAGCCCTCGGAGGAAGCCGTGACCCGGTCGGGTGCCGAGAAGCCGGTGTGATCGCTCTTCCAAGAAGCGCAGTGTGCCGGGCGGCCATCCCGGGACGCGCGGCCTGGCCGGCGCCCTGGTCAGGCCCGCGGCCGCTCCCCTGCCAGCACGGCCGCAACGCCACGACGCGTCTCGATCCGGAGGAGAGTCGGCCCGAGGAATTCCGCCCGCGAGGCCCCGGTTACCCGAGTACCGACCATCGCCTCGCAGCCGCTCTTCCGTCCAGTCCCCCGTCGAGATCGATCGAGACAGACCGGGACCAGCCGCACAGGGTGACGACCACCTCGCGACCCTCACGCCCTGGCCGGCAGCCTTTCCGCCGAATCTCCCGTCCTCCATCGAACACCCGACTGCCGTACGACCCAAGGGCGCTCGACCGCCCGACGAAGGAGACCGACCACTCCATGAGCCAGGAACCCACGACCGCCGCCGCCCACTGGAGCCGAGTGCTCGCCCCCTACAAGAAGCCGGACACGCGCCGGGCAATCCTCCAGGTGCTCGATACGGCGATCCCCTTCGTCGCGCTCTGGGGCCTGATGCTTGCGAGCCTCCAGGTCTCCTACGCCTTGACCCTGCTCCTCGCGGTGCCCACGGCCGGCCTGCTGGTGCGCCTGTTCATCATCCAACACGACTGCGGCCACGGCTCGTTCTTCCGCTCCCAGAAGGCGAACCACGTCCTGGGCTCGATCCTCGGCGTCGCCACCCTCACGCCCTATCGCTACTGGCGACGGACCCACGCCATCCATCACGCCACCTCCGGCAACCTCGATCGGCGCGAGCTGGGCGACGTCCGGACGCTCACGGTGGGCGAGTACCGGGCGGCCGGCCGCTGGCACCGATTCGGCTACCGGCTCTACCGCCACCCGGTCGTGCTCCTGGTCCTGGGTCCGGCCTGGCAGTTCCTGATCAAGCACCGCCTGCCCTTCGACGCCCCGCGCGCCTGGAAGGCCGAGTGGGCGAGCGTGCTGTGGACCAACCTGGCCCTGGCGGCGGTGGTCGTGACGGCGGCGCTGACGGTCGGCCTCGGACCCTTCCTTCTCGTGTGGGCGCCGATCTTCGTCCTCTCGGGTGCGGCCGGGGTCTGGCTGTTCTACGTTCAGCACCAGTTCGAGGACACCTACTGGGAGCGCCAGGAGGAGTGGGACTTCCACCTCGCGGGGATCGAAGGCAGCTCGTTCTACGACCTGCCCGCCGTCGCCCACTGGTTCACCGGCAACATCGGCTACCACCACGTCCATCACCTGTCGAGCAAGATCCCCAACTACCGGCTACGCCGGTGCATGGCCGAGGTCCCCGACCTGCAGCACGTCACCCGCCTCACCTTCCGCGAGAGCCTGGCGTGCCTAAAGCTCACGCTGTGGGACGAGGAGAGCGGCAGGCTCGTCGGCTTCCGGGAGCTCCGGGCCGCCTCTCCGGTTCAGTAGGGGCGCCCCGGGCCAGGGTACTCCTGGCCCGGGAAGCAGCTTGCGGGTTCCTACCTTCCTACGGCAGCTTGTGGCAGCGCAGGCAGATGTCGCGCTCGGTCAACGGGTGGTTGGTCGGCCGTGCTGCCGGGTGGCAGTACAGGCAGTCGGTGTTGGGATCGTGGGCCTCCGGCATCGTCGGAGCGCTGAAGTGATTGTCCGTGCGGTGGCAGACGCCGCAGCTCTCGTCGACGACCGGGAAATGGCAGTTGTTGCAGTGGTTGACCGTCGGCGTCCGGTTCCAGTAGGGGTCGGAGTGCGACGGTGGCGGCGAGTCGTGCGACGACAGGTCCTGGTGGCAGACCGCGCAGATGTTGTCCGACAGCGGCAGGTGGCAGCTCTGGCAGTGCCGGTTGAGGCGGCCGCCCCAGGTGACGTCGTGGCTCGCCGGCGGCGGGGCGTTCTGATGCTTCTGCAGATCCCCTTGGGTGTGGCAGACGGCGCAGGGGGTATCGGCCAGCGGCAGGTGGCAACTGTTGCAGTGGTTGTTTGCCGGCGGACCGAAGCTGCCCCGGTGGAAGGCCGGCGGCGACTCGTGCGACGGCGTCCCTTCGTGACAGGTCGCACAGTAGGTGTCCGAGAGCGGCAGATGGCAGCTCTGGCAGTGGTTGTTCGTGGGCTCTCCCCAGCCGCCGACGTGCGTGTTGGTCGGCGCCTGGCTCTTGTGGGCGTCCACGTTCGTGTGACAGACCGCACAGTAGTTGTCCGCCAGCGGCAGGTGGCAACTGTTGCAGTGGTTGTTCGCCGGTTGGCCCCACCCGCCCACGTGCGTGTTGACCGGCGCTTCGGTCTGGTGCGCCTCCAGCGTCTTGTGGCAGAGCACGCAGGTGTTGTCGGACAGCGGCAGGTGGCAACTGTTGCAGTGCTGGTTCGCCGGCTGGCCCCAGGTCGGGACGTGGGACGCTGGCCGTACGGTCTCGTGCAGGGCGAGGGTGTCGTGGCAGGTCGAGCACGCGGTGTCCGAGAGCGGCAGGTGGCAGCTCTGGCAGTGCTGGTTCCCGAGCTCGCCCCAGACCGGCGTGTGGGAGAGCGGCTGGGTGTCCTGGTGGCACTCGATGCAGAAGCTTTCGTCCCGGTGGCAGGCCTGGCAGCGCTGGCGATCGACCTCGGCCTCGCGGCCGTGGGTCTTGACCTTCCACAGGCGGGTGTGCGAGCGCGGCGGCTTGTCGAGGTGGCAGGAGTTGCAGTCCTGCGGCACCTGGTGACAGAGCGCGCACTGGTCGCCGACGATCTTGCTGATCTCGCCGTGGCGCTGCTCCCAGGTCTGCGAGTGATCGAGGAGCGGCGACGTGCCGGGGCCCGGCGGCGTGTTGGCGTCGATCCGCGTGTGGCAGTCCTTGCAGCCGAGCTCTACGCCGTTGTCCCCGTGGCAGGCAAGGCAGTCCGACATCTTCAGATTCGCCACGGGCACCGGCTTCTTGGCGTCGTGGCAGGTCGTGCAGTCGGAGACGACCGCGGTGTGCTCGTCGTGGGGGAAGACCCATTCGTGCTTCTTCGCGGCCGGCGGCGGCGGCGCAGTGACCTCGCCCTCGCCGTGGCAGTCGGAACAGGTCTGCTGCGTCGGGATCGTCACCGCCTCCGCGCCTTCGGGGAGGTGGCAGACGGCGCAGGCGAGATCGAGGTCCAGGTGGATCGCGTGCTGGAAGGCGGAGGCCGGGGCCGCGCCTTCGTCTCCGCCGCCGCCCTGGCCGTCCTGGGCACCCTGAGCTGGGGCCGGAGAGGCGAGGAGGGCGAGCAGCAGCGCCGCCGTGAGGAGGTGGAAAAGACGCCAGGAGTTGCCGCGGCTGCCATTCATCGCTTTGAGCCCTTGCCGAGGAATCCGAGGTCGAGGCCGAATCTCAGTTCGGCTTCGTAGTAGGCCGTGTCGGAGGTGGAGTCCGTGGTGCGGTCGAGGTCGAGGCGCACGCGGTAGCTCTTGCGTACCCGCCACTCGGCGCGCAGGTAGTGGCTGCGCACGTCGTAGCGCTCCCGCGGCACCTGGTCGAGGATGTCGAAGGTGCGCTGCAGGTCGTACTTGGCGTAGAAGCTGCCGACGTCGAGCCGCAGGCGCTCGTCGAAGAACTGGTGCCCGAGCGAGCCGGCGAGGGTGTCGTTCGACTCGCGGTCGGTCTCCCAGCGGCTGTAGTCGAAGCTGGCGTAGAACCCGTGCAGCGCCTGCTCTGTGAGGAAGAGGTCGGCGAAGTAGCGGTCGAACTCCTGGTTGCCGCGGTTTTCGCCGCCATGGAGAAGCTCCCGGCGCGAGAAGCCGACACCCACCGAGGCGAGGTCGCCCAGCGGCCGGCTGAGGTTGAGGGTCAGCTGCTGGTATGGCCGGCTCGGGCCGATGACCGTGGAGAGGTCGCCGAAGTACATGGAGCTCGAGTCGTTGATCTCCTCCTGGCGCCTGTAGTTGCCCGTGAGCAGGAGGTTCGCCCAGTCGATGTGCCAGCTCCCTCCCACGACCTCGTTGAAGATGTTGAAGTCGAGGGTGCGGGCGGTCACGTAGAGGTTGGAGCCCTGGGCGAAGGCCTGGCGGTAGGCGAACGTCACGACGTCGCTATCGACCGCGTCCTCCTCCAGGTGGATCCAGCTTCCGCGCAGCAGCGCGCGGTCGCCGGGGCGGAGCGACCAGGTCAGGCCGCCGGCTCGCTCGTCGCTTCCGATGGCCGTGTAGTAGCTCACCGGCTGCCCGGCGAACAGGCCGAAGCGCATGTGCTTCC
>Ga0210144_1000539_pt1 | contig 19316 bp, 20 predicted proteins | sample Muzzi_PWA_D2_FD_185532 | JGI IMG/M metagenome (GOLD analysis project Ga0210144, IMG submission 185532) | Wetland microbial communities from San Francisco Bay, California, USA, that impact long-term carbon sequestration - Muzzi_PWA_D2 (SPAdes) | ecosystem: Environmental > Aquatic > Marine >...
CGAAGGCGACCGCCGGGGTCGAGTAGAACTCTCCGCCGGTGCCGAAGCCCTGGCCGAGCGAGCCGGTCTGCCAGAGCAGCTTGCCGCTCTTCGCCTCGACCGCGTTCATATCGCCGCCGTAGTCGCCGACGTAGAGGACGCCGGCGTAGTAGGCGGGCGCCGCCTTCACCGGGCCGGCGAGCTGGGTCGCCCACCGGATGTTGCCGTTGCGTGTGCTGAGCGAGTAGAGGCGGCCGTCTTCGGCGCCGAAGTAGACGCTGCGGCCGACGACCAGCGGCGAGGACTCCGCACGGTCCGGCAGCGACCGTTTCCACAGCGTCTTGCCGGTGCGGGCGTCGATCTTCGTGATGTGGCCGGGAACGAGGTTGACGATGTAGAGGCGCTGCTTGTAGTAGGCGGGCGAGGAGGCGTTGAGGCGCCCGATCCGCCGTTCCCAGAGCACCTTCCCGGTGTTCGCGTCGAGCGCAATGGCGGTGGCGTTGTTGTTGACGAAGTAGAGCCTGCCGCCGGCGTAAACCGGCGGGAACTCGAGCAGCGGCCGGTCGCCGAAGTGCCAGAGCAGCCGGAACGGCGGCCTCACGCCCGTCGCCGGCAGGTAGCGGCTGCGGGCGCGGTCGTAGCCGAAGACCGGCCAGTTGACCGTCTTCGCCTTGGACGGCTTCTTCGGCTTCTCCGGCTTGAAGCCGGCATTGGGGTTGTGGACGTCGGGGGGGCGCTTCAGCACCTCGTAGCCGGCGAGCGCCGCACCGGCGAGCAGGAGGACCGTGGCACCGAGCAGGAGCGCAGCCGGCCGGTGGTCGCGCCAGATCGCCTTCGGCTCGCGCAGCAGGCGCCGGCGGTCGCGCCAGAGGCGGCCCAGCGCCCGCCAGGTTCGCCCAGGCAGCTCCTTCACGGGCGCAGCTCCCACATCTCGACGAAGCCGAAGTCGACGAAGCCGAGCCGTTCGTAGATCGGCGCTCCCGCCTTGCTCGCCTGCAGCGTCGCGCTCGAGAGGCCGGCGTCGCGCGCCTCGGCGAGCGCCCGCCGCACCAGCCAGGTGGCGATCCCGCGGCCGCGCTGCTCGGGCGGTGTCGCGACGCCCGTTACGCAGCAGTCCTCGCCGACGACGATCGTGCCGACGCAGCCGACCGGCTCCCGGTCCGCGTAGGCGCCGTGCCAGCGGATCGCCGTCTCGCCTGTGAGGGCGGCGCGGAAGCCGTCCGGGCCGTAGCCGTAGGCGCGGTCGTTGAGGTCGGCGGCCGTCGCCGCGTCGCCGGGGCGCGGCTCGACTCCGCGCGGCGCCGGGGACTCGGCCGCCAGGTCGGCCAGATCCATGGCCATCGCCCGCGGCGCGGCGTCGAGCAGGTGGCCGCGGGCGGCGAGCAGCCGTGCCGTGCCGCGGTCCTCGTCGGGGACCCAGACCGTCCAGGCCCGGATGCCGTGGGCCTCGTAGCGCGCCTGCAGCGGCTCGACCTCGCGGGCCAGCGCCGCCGGGTCGTCGTAGTAGACGGAGTTGAAGATCGACCGCTCTGGAGCGGCCGGCACGACCGCCGCAAGCAGCCCCTCGCGGCGGACCAGCAGCGAGTCAGGCGCGCCGCTGCCGAACGCCTCCACCTCGTCGCGGATCCCGTCGACGGCGCGGCGCCGCAGCTCCCGGTCGGCGACCCGCTTGCCCATCCGGGCCGGCTCAGCCTCCGGACGCGGCGCGCCGCTCGGCCTCGGTGGAGACGCCGCCCAGGAGCCGCTTGATCGCCTGCTTGACGACTGCGACCACGGCACCCCCGGCCACCGGGACGGTCGGGTTGGTACGCACCGCATAGGTGACCCTGGTCCCGGCCCCGGCCGGCTCCAGCGAGACGGTCCCCACGTGACCCTCGACCGGCAAGCCGGAGAGCAGGGTGTAGGAGAAGCGACTCGGGCGCTCGTAGGCGATCACTTCCTCCCGCAACGGCGGCCCGACCAGGCCGAGCACCCGGACCGCACCGACCCCATTCGGAGCCGGCTCGCCCTCCCGCTCCAACTCCGAGCGCCGCAGCGGCGTCAGCTCCGCGTAGCGCCGGTGGTCGGTGAGCACGTCGAAGACCGCCTCGGGAGGCGCCGCCACGTCGCGCACAAGGGTGAAGCTGGCCACCGCCGGAGAGCCTACCGACGCGCCCGGGTGGGGACGGTAGGATGCCGCGGTGCCGATGGGGGAACCGATGTCGAGGCAGCTGCGGGGTGGCCTGCTGGTCGTAGTCTGCGCGCTCGTGGCGCTGTTCGTGGCGATGGCCACGCCGACTCGGGCCGACGCGGCTCGCGTGCAGTGCCCCGGCACCTTCCGGGTGCTGCACGACGACAGCATCGGCCGCCTCAAGCTGCGGCGCGGCAACTACAGGATCACGATCCTCGCCTCCGGCCGGCCGAGCTGTGCCCAGGCGTCGAGGCTGTTCACCCGCTTCCTAGACGACTTCGACGGAGTCCTGCCCTCGCCCTGGCGGGTCGGTGTCGCCAACTCGACCTTCGTCAGGGCACCCGGCGTCGGCTTCCACGTGACGCGGGTCGGCGGGCGCGGCGGTGGTGGCGGAACGGGCGGCGAAGGTGGCGGCACGGCCAACGCAAACCACTGCCCGGGCAGCTTCCGCGTCCTCCATGACGACCACGTCGGAAGGCTGCGCATCCCCGCCGGCAGGTACGAAATCTTCCTCCTCCAGCGGTCCGGGCTCAGCTGCTCGCGGGCATCGCGGCTCCTCACGCGCTTCCTCGCCAGCCCGAGCGGCAGGCTGCCGGCGCCCTGGGTCCTGCAGCCGCAGACCGCCTCCTTCAGGCGGGGCGCGAGGGGCATCGGCTTTCGCCTCGACCCGGCCGGCTGAGCGGCAGCGGCCCGGTCGCTACGGGGCGCTTGGCTCCCCGGTGGCCGTCGGCTCCTCCGGCCCCGCCTCCGGGTCCGGCGCCTTCCCGGAAGGCATCCAGAACAGCGAGACGACGAAGGCTATTGCCATCGCCGCGGCCATCCCGTAGAAGACCGTCCGCGAGGCGAGCGCGAAGTCGTGCTGGACGGCGGCGAAGAGCTGCTTCGCGTGGCTGCCCGCGTGTTCGGCAAAGGAGGCGTTGCTGGCGGCGCTGCCCTGGCTGATCGTGTCGGCGATCGCGTCGGCTTCGGCCTTCGGCACCCCCTGCGCACCGAGGGTCGTCTCCAGGTTCGACCTGTTCTCGAAAATCAGCACCGTGCCGAGCACCGCGAGGCCGAGGCTGGAGCCGAAGTTGCGCACCGTCTGGGTGATCCCGGTCGCCTCGCCGTAGCGGCTGCGCACCACCCGGTTGAGCGCATCGGTGTTGGCGGGGCTGAGGACGAGGCCGGCCCCGATCCCGGCAAGGACCATGAACGGCCACTGCGAGCCGACCGAGAGGTCGGGCATTTCGTGCGCCCAGAGGGCGAAGCCGACGGCGGCGATCGCGCAGCCGGGGACGACCGCCGCCCGGGCGCCGCGCTGATCGAGCACTTTGCCGCCGCGCTGGGTGGCGACGAAGAAGCCGGCGAAGAAGATCAGCAGGTAGAGCCCCGTTTCCGAGGCGCTTTCGCCGAGCGAGATCTGCGCGTACATGCTGGCGAAGAAGAACAGCGGGACGAAGGGGATCATCAGCAGGAAGAGGATCGCGTTGTCGACCGCGAAGGCGCGGTTCTCGAAGATCCGCACCCGCAGCAGCGGGCTCGCTGCGCGCAGCTCGTAGGCGACGAAGGCGGCCAGCAGGGCGACGCCCGCGACGATGCAGGCCCAGGTGGCGACGCTGCCCCAGCCCCAGACGCTCGACTGCTGCATGCCGAGCACCGCGAGGCCCATACCGGCGGAGACCATCACGGCGCCGCGGTAGTCGAGCGGCGCCGGGTGCTTCTCGTCGGCGGGTTTGGCGATCGCGATCAGGACGAGGGCACCGAGTGCCACCGGAATGTTGATCCAGAAGATCGCCCGCCAGGTCCACTCGGTCAGGTAGCCGCCGGCGATCGGGCCGATTGAGGTGAAGGCGCCGGCGAGGCCGAAGAAGATCGCCAGCGCGCGACCGCGCTCGCGGACCGGGAAGACGTCGAGCACGATCGCCAGCGCGGCCGGGAACATGATCGCCGCGCCGGCCCCCTGGATGACCCGGAAGACGATGATCCACGGCTCGGCGGCGCCGGATTCCGGCGTCGCCCCGCAGAGGCCCGAGGCGGCGGCGAAGACGACGATGCCGATCGTCGCCATGCGCCGGTGGCCGGCGATGTCGGCGAGCCGTCCGCCGAACGCGAACAGCGCCGCCAGCGCGAGCAGGTAGCCGTTGATGATCCACTGCACGCCGGTGGCCGAGAGCGAGAGGTCCCCCTGCAGCTGGGGAATCGCGATCGCCACGATCGTCTGGTCGATGAAGGTCATCGAGACCGCGAGGATCATCCCCGCGAGGATCAGGTTCTTGCGGCCGGAGCGGACTCCGTTCACGGCTGTTGCATTTACCACGGCCGGCCCGAATCCTCCCCATTCGGTAGTCTCGCGCGCCGATGCCCGACGTCTTCTGGATCGGCCTCGCGATCGCCGGCCTCGGCGTGCTCGTAGGCCTCTTGGCGGGCGCCCGCTCGCGCAGCACCGCCACCCTGACCGGCGTGGCGATCGGCGCTTACCTCGGCGTGATGGCAGCCTTCCCGCTGCTGGCGATCGGCCTGGCGACGAGTTAGCCGGCCCCGAGGCGGTCCGTCCCCCCTCCCGTCGGCGATCAGGCCGGCTCCGCCTGCATCGACAGGTGCAGATAGGAGTGGGAGTCGCGGGTTTCGGACGCGGCCTCCACCGTGGCGAATAGGATCGCATCCAGTGACCGTCGCCAAGCGTCGTGCCCTGATCGCCATCGGCATCCCGTTGATCATGGTCGGAATCGACGGGACGATTCTCAACGTCGCGCTGCCGACGATCGCCCGCGACCTCGGCACAAGCTCCTCGCAGCTGGTCTGGATCAACTCCGCCTACATCATCGTCTTCGGCAGCACGATCCTGCTCTCGGCTTCGATCGGCGACAAGTTCGGCCGGCGGCGGGTGCTGCAGATCGGGATGGCGGTGTTCATCGTCGGCTCGGCCCTCTCCGGCCTCTCCGACGCGATCAACAGCGCCACCTTCCTGATCTTCGCCCGGGCGCTCCAGGGGCTCGGCGCCGGCGCGATCCCCCCCTCCACCCTCTCGCTGATCCGCGCCACGTTCACCGACGAGAAGGAGCGGGCGCGGGCGATCGGGATCTGGGCCGGGCTCTCCGGGATCGGCCTCGCGGTCGGCCCGATCCTCGGCGGCCTGATCCTCAACTCGACCTCCGCCTGGGGCTGGATCTTTTACATCAACGTGCCGATCGTGATCCTCGGCCAGGCGATGATTCACCGCAACGCGACTGAGTCCAGCGATCCCGCCGCCCCGCCGATCGACACCCCGGGCGCGCTGCTCTCGCTCGCCGGCCTCTTCGCCCTCTTCTACGGGCTGATCGAGGGGCCGGTGCGCGGCTGGGCCTCGGCGCTCGTGCTCGGCGCCTTCGTGCTGGCGGCCCTGCTGCTCGCCTGGTTCGTCCTCTACGAGCTGCGCCGGCGATCCCCCGAGCTTGACCCGCGCCTCTTCAAGTCGGCCGCCTTCACCTCGGGCGTGCTGGCGATCACCGTCGCCTTCCTCGCGCTGATGGGCCTGGTCTACGAGCTCACCCTCTACCTGCAGACCGTGCGCGGCTACTCGCCGCTGAAGGCGGGCGTCTCGCTGGTGCCGTTTGCGCTCGCCCTCTTCGTGATCGCCCCGGTCGCGCCGAAATTCGCCGAGCGGCGCGGCGACCGGCTGACCGTGATGCTCGGCATGGCGGTGCTCGCCGCCGGGCTGCTCGCGTTCCTGGCGACGAGCAGCAGCTCGTCCTACCTCGTGGTGCTGGTCGGGCTGATCCTTGCCGGCGCCGGCGTCTCGCTGATCCAGCCCCCCGCCTCGGCGGCGATGATGAGCTCGGTCTCGGCGGCGAAAGCCGGGATGGCGTCTGGCACCAACGCGGCGATCCGCCAGATCGGCGCCTCCTTCGGAATCGCGGTGATGGGCGGCATCGGCCAGGAGATCTTCAGCCACCAGCTGACCACGTCGGCGATCTACGCGAAGTTGCCGGGCGAAGCGCAGTCAACGGCCGAAGCGAGCATCTCCGGGGCGATCGCCGTCGGGGGGAAGATCGGCGGGATGCCCGGCAGCGAGCTGATCGAAGTCGCCTCCAACGGCTTCGTCAGCGGGATGCACTGGGCGGTGGTCGTGGCCGCGGCGTTCGCCGGGCTCGGCTTTGTCCTCGCCGCCCGGCTGATCCCGAAGCGAGCCGGCGACGGCGCCGAGCACCGCCGCCCCGCCGGCGGGGCCTGATGCCCGGCTCCAAGCGGCCCGAGGCGCCCCGCGCCGAGAAGGTCCTGCCGGGGGTCTGGAGGTTGCGGCTGCCGCTGCCCTGGCCCGGCGTGCCGCACGGCAACGTCTGGTCGGTCGCGGCCGACGGCGGCATCGTCCTCTTCGACACCGGGATCGGCGGCAAGGGCGGCCTGCGCCGCCTCGACCTCGCCCTCGGCCAGGCCGGGCTCGGGCTCGAGGACGTGAAGCTCCTCGTCTGCACCCACTCCCATACCGACCACTATGGGCTGGCGGCGCCGATCGTCGCGGGAGCCGGCTGCGAGCTGTGGATGCACCCGGCCTGGGAACACGTCCGGCTGCTTGCCGACGACCCCGCGGCGGCGCTCGAGCAACGGATCGAGGTGGGTCGCCAGAGCGGCGTGCCGGCCGCCTCGCTGGAGCGCTTCCGGGAGCGGCGAGAGAACGAGGACGTCCCCGGGATCGACGGGATCGTCGAGCCCGACCGCGACCTCTTGCCCGGGGTCGAGGTCGAGACCGACCTCGGGACCTGGCACGTGCACGAGACGCCCGGCCACGCCCCCTCGCACGTGATCCTCCACCAGCCCGAGCGCGAACTGATGATCTCCGGGGACCACCTACTCGGCCGCACCGTGCTCTTCTTCGACCACGGCCACAGCCCCGACCCGGTCGGCGAGTTCCTCGGCGGCCTCGACGAGGTCGAGCCGCTCGACGTCGGCCTGGTCCTGCCCGGCCACGGCCGCACCTTCCGCGACCCGGCCGCGAAGATCGCCGAGGCGCGCCGCCAGGTGCACGAGCTGCTCGGCAAGGTGCGCGAGGCGCTGGCCGGCGGAGAGCGGACCGCCTTCGAGATCGTCGGCGAGATCGTCGGCCCGGAGAACGCCACCGAGATCGGCAGCGTCTGGATGCTGCAGATCGTCCTCTCCTGCCTCGACCACCTGGCGATCCTCGGCGAGGTCGAGCCGGTCGAGGGCAGCGATCCGCGGATTTGGAGGGCGGTGTAGGGAACGGTACGTTTGCGCGGTGATCCGGCCGCGCCGCCCCGCACCCGTTCTCGCAACGCTCGCGCTCCTCTGCCTGGCGGCGGTCGGCGCGACCTCTGCCCATGCAGCGGCCCCGCAGCGGAGCGGGGTGGCGGCGCCCCAGCCGAGCGGCAGGAGCCCCGCGCAGCGGCTGGTCGACGCCTACGCGCCGCGCCTCGTGATCCGCGAGCAGGAAGATCCCCCTTGCGAAAAGACGGCGGAGCAGTATTTGGCGACCACGGTTGGCGCCGTGCTCGGCAACCCGACGGTGACGCTGACCCGGGTCGGCCCGCACGGCAAGGAAATCGTCGTCAAGCGGGCGCCGACCGCCGCCGACATCGCCGGCCTCGGCGAAAAGTTCCATCTCAATCTGCCCGGCGACCCGCTCGGCGACACCTGCGTCTTCGCCCGCGACTTCGCCAAGCTGAAGCGCGAAGGCAAGGCGCCGCCAGCGACCTACGCCCATATCGCCCGCGAAGCCGGCCACCCGGGCTTCGCAGTCCAGTACTGGTTCTTCTGGTACTTCAACCAGTTCAACGACCTGCACGAGGGCGACTGGGAGGGGATCCAGGTCACCTTCCCCTACGCCTCCGGGCCGCGCCAGGCGCTGGAAGAAGGCCCGGACGAAATCGCCCTCTTCCAGCACGCCGGCGGCGAGAAGGCGAGCTGGGACTCGGGCAAGGTCGAGAAGGAAGGGACGCACCCGGTCGTCTACCCGGCGGCCGGCTCGCACGCGACCTTCTACGACTCCGCCGTCTACATCCAGAACGGCCGCAAGGGCTCGGGGGTCGGCTGCGACAACACCACCTCCCCGCACCGGCGGATCTCCGTGCGGCCGATCCTCGTGCCGACGCGCGCCGGGCCGCACAGCCGCTTCGCCTGGCTCACCTACGAAGGTCGCTGGGGGCAGAAGGAGGAGGGCTTCAACAACGGCCCGACCGGGCCGGCGACCAAGGGTCGCTGGGTCGAACCGTTCGCCTGGATGGAAGAAATCCGAACCACCAGCCCCACCCTTCCGGTCGGCTCGGTCCTCGGCCCGACCGTGACGAAAGCGTTCTGTGGAACGGTCGCCGACGTGACCAGCTTCCTCAACGCCGGCCAGCGCGAGCCGTGGATCCTCTGGGCGGTGCCGGGCGCCTTCCTGCTGCTGGTGGGGCTGATCGCCTGGCGCACCCGCTGGCGCCCGGTCGACGTCAGCCACCTGCGCGCGCCGCGTGCCTTCGGCCAGATCGTCGCCGCCTCGGGGCGGCTCTACTGGCGCCACTGGCGAGCCTTCGCGCCGATCGGGCTGACCGCGATCCCGATCATCGGCGGGATGACGGCGCTCAGCTGGCTGGTCACCGGCGGCGAAACCGGCCGCCGGCTCGACCACAAGCTCGGCGTCTCCGGGCTCCACAAGGCGGTGGGCGAAATCCTCTCCGGTGTCGCGTTGCCGCTCGCCTCGGCGGTGGTCGCTGCGGTCGTGATCGCTGCCGTCGGCCAGATCGCCGAGCACGGCACGACCGGCTTCGCCGCCGCCTACCGCGGCATGTGGCGGCGCTTCAAGCGAGTCGTCGGCGCCCAACTGCTGGGGACGCTGATGCTGCTGGCGATGGTGCTTACGATCGTCGGCATCCCCTTCGCCGCCTGGAAGTACGTCGGCTGGCTGTTCATCCAGCAGCAGATCCTGTTCGAGGACAAGCACGTGCGGGAGGCGTTCCGCGGCAGCTCGCAGGTGGTCCGCGGCCGCTGGTGGTACACGCTGCGCGTCGCCGTCTTCTTCTGGCTGATCAACACGATCACCGGCCCGATCCTCGGCTTCACGCTGATCTTCACCTACCTGCCGCTGCTGCTGATCAACGCGATCGGCTCGATCGTCTTCGCGCTGCTGATCCCCTACGTGGCGATCGGCCAGACCCTCCTCTACTACGACCTCGAGGAGCTGGGCGAGAAAGCACCGGCCCGCTGGCGGCGGCGCCTGCCGCGGCTGCGCCGCCGACCGGCCACGGCCGAGGCATAGATTCTCGATGCACACGTCCAGCCTGTCCGGGTAGGTTTTCCCCGTGAGGATCCTCGCCTTCAGCGACCTGCACCGGGATCTGAGCCAGGCGGCAGAGCTGGTCGCGACGGCGGACGAGGCGGACGTGGTGATCGGCGCCGGCGACTTCGCCTCGGTCCACGAGGGCCTCGAGGAGGCGATCGGGGCCCTGGCGGCGATCGAGGCGCCGACCGTGCTCGTCCCCGGCAACAACGAGACCGAGGAGGCGCTGCGCGAGGCAGCGGCCGGCTGGAGCGCCGCCACCGTCCTGCACGGCGGCGGCGCGACGATCGAGGGCGCCGAGTTCTACGGCCTCGGCGCCGGCGTCCCCGTCACACCCTGGGACTGGAGCTTCGACCTCGACGACGAGGCGGCGGCCGGGATGCTCGCCGCCTGCCCCGAGGGCGCGATTCTCGTCCTCCACTCGCCGCCCCAGGGACACTGCGACGCGGGCGGTGGCGGCCATTTCGGCAGCGCGGCGCTGCTTCGGGCGATCGAGGAAAAGCGCCCCCGCCTCGCGGTCTGCGGGCACATCCACGAGTCCTGGGGCTGCGAGAGCCGGATCGGCGAGACGCCCGTCCACAACCTCGGGCCGAAGGGCACCTGGCTCGAGGTCTGAGTGGCAGTAGGATGGAGCCATGGTCATCGCGCTGATCGTGATCGTGGCGATCCTCGTCGTTGCGGTCCTTTTCTACATCGGCAAGCGCAACTCGATCATCGCCTCGCGCAACCGGGTCGACGAGTCGTGGAGCGGGATCGACGTGCAGCTGAAGCGGCGCCACGACCTCGTGCCCAATCTGGTCGAGACGGTGAAGGGCTACGCGGCGCACGAGAGCCAGGTGTTCGAGAAGGCGACGAAGGCGCGGGCCGAGGCGATGTCGGCCCGTAGCGTCGGCGACACCGCCAAAGCCGAGCAGAAGCTGACCGGGGCGCTGACCGACCTGCGCGCTGTCGCCGAGAACTACCCGCAGCTCCGCGCAACCGAGAACTTCCAGCAGCTGAGCCGCAACCTCTCCGAGCTGGAGGACGAAATCCAGGCCGCGCGGCGGATCTACAACTCCAACGTGCAGTCCTACAACACGACGATCCAGCAGTTCCCGGCCTCGATCATCGCCAACCAGGGCGGCTTCACGGCGCGCGAGTACTTCGAGATCGAGGATGCCTCGCAGCGCGAACCGGTTTCGGTCAGCTTCGGCGACGCCGGCTGACGCGAGTCTTCTAAGCTTTCGCCATGACCGCAACCAAGGAAGCGACCCTATGGATCTGCGAAAGCTGCGGGTTCATCTACGACCCCGAGATCGGCGACCCCGACGGCGGCATCCCGCCCGGAACGCCGTTCGAGGAGGTCCCCAGCGACTGGTTCTGCCCGGTCTGCGGCGCGCGCACCTCGGAGTTCCGGCCGCTGGAGCCAGGCGAGGCCTAGACCACCCTTGAAGCGCGACTACGATTGGATCGTCGTCGGGTCCGGCTTCGGCGGGTCCGTGTCGGCTCTGCGCCTGGCCGAAAAGGGCTACTCGGTCGCCGTGCTGGAGTGCGGCAGGCGGTTCCGCGACGATGACTTCCCGAAATCGGCCTGGGACGCACGCCGCTACTGGTGGGGCCCCCGGGTCGGGTTGCGGGGCATCTTCCGGCTGACCACCTTCAAGGACGTTGCCGTGGTCAGCGGATGCGGGGTCGGCGGCGGCAGCCTCGGCTACGCCAACACGCTCTACGTGCCGCCCGCACAGTTCTTCGAAGACCCGCAGTGGTCCGACCTCGAGGACTGGCAGACAACCCTCGCACCCCACTACGAGACCGCGCAGCGGATGCTCGGCGTCGTCGTCCACGACCGCGACGACCCGGCCGACCAGCTGCTGCGCGAGCTGGGCGAGGAGCTGGGGGTCGGCGACACCTACCGCAAGACCCCGGTCGGCGTCTACCTCGACAACGCGGGCAGGACCGTTCCCGACCCCTACTTCGAAGGCGCCGGCCCGGAGCGCACCGGCTGCCTGCAGTGCGGGCGCTGCATGGTCGGCTGCCCGCACGGGGCGAAGAACACCCTGGTCAAGAACTACCTCTGGCTGGCCGAGCGCAGCGGCGTCGAGGTCGAGCCGGACCGGACCGTCACCGACATCCGCCCGCTCGGGGCCGCGGACGGCAGCGACGGCTACGCGGTGAGCAGCGAGCGCTCCGGGATGCTGCCCGGCCGGAAACGCCGCACGGTCACCGCGCGAGGCGTCATCGTCGCGGCCGGGCCGCTCGGCACGAACAAGCTGCTCCAACGCTGCCGGCTGGGCGGCTCGCTGCCCCGCGTCTCGGCGCGTCTCGGCGAGCTGGTCCGCACCAACAGCGAGAGCATCCTCGCGGTCACCGTGCCGGAGGACTATCCCGAGGATCTGACCAAGCGGGTGGCGATCACCTCCAGCATCTACCCCGACCCTCACACCCACATCGAGACCGTCACCTACGGCGAGGCGGGCGACGCGATCAGCACCCTGTACACGCTGCTGGTCGGCAACGGCTCCCGGGTGACACGGCCGCTGAAGCTGCTCGGCCAGATCCTCCGCCACCCGCTCAGGTTCGCGCGGACGCTGTGGCCGCGCGGCTGGTCGCGCCGCACGATCATCGTGCTGGTCATGCAGACGCTCGACAACGCGATCGCCCTGCGGCCAAAGCTGAAGCGCTCCGGCCAGGTGCGCCTGCAGACCGAGCAGGATCCCGAGCGCCCGATCCCGACCTTCATCCCGGTCGCCAACGAGGCGACCGAGTGGCTGGCGAAGCGGACCGGTGGGGTCGCCCAGAGCTCGGTTATGGAGGCGACGCTGAACATCCCGACCACCGCCCACATCCTCGGCGGCGCGGCGATCGGCCACGGCCCCGAGGACGGTGTGGTCGACGCCGGCCAGCGCGTCTTCGGCTACGAGAACCTGCTGGTCTGCGACGGCGCCGCGGTGCCGGCCAACGTCGGCGTGAACCCCAGCCTGACGATCGCCGCCCTCTCCGAGCACGCGATGAGCAAGATCCCGCCGAAAGAGGGGGCCGAGCCGAGCCGCCTGCCGGAGGCGGCCCGACCGGCGAAGACCGCCGCTTAGTTCAGCTCGCCCCGGAGAGCCGCGCCGCCACGTAGTCCCAGTTGACGACGTTCCAGAACGCGTCGATGTATTCGGGGCGCTTGTTCTGGTACTTCAGGTAGTAGGCGTGCTCCCAGACGTCGCAGCCGAGCAATGGGACGGCGCCGTCGGTGAGCGGCGAGTCCTGGTTGGGCGTGGAGACCACGGCCAGGCCGGAGCTGTCCTTGACGAGCCAAGCCCAGCCGGAGCCGAAGCGCCCGACCCCGGCTTTCTTGAACTCGTCCTTGAAGGAGTCGAAGGAGCCGAAGGCCTCGCCGATCGCCGCCGCCAGGTCGCCTCCCGGCTCGCCGCCGCCGTCAGGGCTGAGCATCTGCCAGAACAGCGAGTGGTTGAAGTGACCGCCGCCGTTGTTGCGGACCGGCGTCTGCTTGTCGCCGGGCAGGCTGGCGAGGTTGCGCAGGACGTCCTCGACGTCGCGATCGGCCCACTCGGTCCCGGTCAACGCGTCGTTCGCTTTGTCGACGTAGGCCTGGTGGTGCTTGTCGTGGTGAACCCGCATCGTCGCCTCGTCGATGTGGGGCTCGAGCGCCTCGTAGGGGTAGGGAAGGTCGGGAACCGAGAAAGCCATCTGGGCGTCTCCTCCTGGTCGAACTGGTCGGAATCGAAGTCGCTCCGGAGCGTAGCGCGCGACGCGTTCGAGCCGGAGGAAGGGAGGCGCCCTCAGTAGCGCAGCAGAGCGGCGACGCCCTCGACCGAGGCGAGCATCTCGGCCGCTTCGCCGGTGACCGCGGAGACAGCTGCGCCGCTTGCGATCGCGGACCGAACCAGCTCCTCGAATCCGTCGGCTCGCGCCGCATCGAGCACCAACCGCTCGACCCGCGCTTCGCCGAGCGCCGCCTCGGTCTCCTGCGGGCCGGCTACCCCGCGGATGCCGCCGCGAGTCTGTTCGAGCGCTCGCTCGACCAGCGCACGGTCGCGGGCGGCGTCCAGCCGCTCGGCGGCCGCGGCGATCGGCTGCTCCAGCTTCGCCGGCGGCTCCGAGATCAGGTCGGCATCGCCGGCGTCCAGCACCGACAGCGCGGCCGACGACGGCAGCGCGCGCCGGAAGTCCCGCAGGTGGTCGGCGCCGCCGAACAGCAGCAGCCGGCGCCAGTCGCGCTGGGCGGCCAGCCCGCTGGCGAGGCGGCCGCACTCGCCAAGGAAGCGGTGACGGTTCTCCTCCAGCCGTTCGTCGAACTGGTCTCGGCCGGAGGCGCTGACCGCCTGGCCGCGGGCCGGGTCGGCCGACCGTGGAGCCTTGCGCTCGCGCCAGTCGCGGCTGAAGATGCTCAGCTCCCAACCGGCCAGTTGCTCGAGGTGGCCGGGAGCCCACTCCAGCGCCCGCACCCGCTCGGCGGAGACCAGGACGACCCCGCGCGGAGCGCCACGATCGACCAGGCAGAGCAGCGGCGCGACCAGCGGCCGCCGGGCGAAGCTCGCCGTTGCCATGCTGCTCGGCGCCAGGTGGGTCGACCACCAATGCTCGGCTGCCGGCTCGGCCGCTACCTCGACGAAGCCGGCCTCGCCGCGGGGCAGGTCGCGCCCATGGTTCTCGAAGCGCTCGGCGATGCGCTCAGCCGTCGCGCGCAGAGCCTTCGCCGCCTCGTGATCGAGCTCACCCGCCCGCTCACGCACGGCGGCCAGTCCGTTGTGCAGGCCGGTGCGCCAGGCGCCACCCCGATCGCCCGGGTCATGGCGCAGGTACACGGAGACGACGCCGAGCGGCGGTCGCCATTCCGCCAGACCACGGGCGTCGTCGAAGGTCGGCCAACCCATGTGCAAACGGTACCCGGCCGCGAGCGCTCACCGAGCGCGCTTGGCGCGGGGGACGGTGCCGGGGTCGCCGCCCGTCCATGCGTTGAAGCGGTACCAGGAGGGCTTCGCTTCGCGCTTTTTGGTCAGCAACCCGGCCGAGTCGCAGAACTGGCAGCCCCCGGGGCCGATGTCGGCCCAAGAGAACCACCAGACTCCCCCGATCCGCCATGAACGGCGGTGATTGGCGAGCATCGCAAACGCCCGGTTCAGCTCCCGGGCCTGGCCCCGCAGGCCCCGCTCCCAGCGGGTTTGGAAGCTGTCGGAGCCCCAGCCCAGCTCGGTGACGTAGAGGGGGATGCGGGCGTCGTGGTTGTTGCGCATTACGCGGCGCAGGCTGCGGATCTGAGGGCGCATCGCGGCGGCTCTGGCAACGTAGGGGTGCAGGGCGACGCCGTCGAATGCCTGCTTCACGCCCGGCAGCTGGTAGACCCGGTTGAGGAAGTTGCCGGAACCGACGTTCGGCGGTATCTGAAGGGGGCGCCCGAAGAGGCCGCCGAGGATCACCCGAGCGCGGCGGTCGGCGTGGTGGATCGTCCGGCCGCTGAGCCGCAGCAGCAGTGCAAAGCGCTCCGGGTCGGAGTTGCTCGAGTAGCTGACGATGTTCTCCTCGTTCCAGATCTCCCAGTCACGGATCGGTCGGTACGGCAGGTCGGGGTTCTGGCGCCAGAACGCCCCGTGCGCGCCGTAGCGCCGCACCGCTCGCCGCAGGAAGGCCGCCCAGGCCCGCATCTTCCAGCCGCTGCGGGCCGGTTCGATCCGCGGCTGGGCGGCGACCCAGTTCGGCGTGCCCCAGACGAAGGGGAAGACCCGCATCCCGGCTTCGGCGGCAAGCGTCACGGAGTTGTCGAAGTCCGACCAGTTGGGCGGCGCCACGAACGGGCTGCTCGGCTCCACCCCGATCCAGTAGAGCGGCAGGCGCACGCTCTTGATGTCCGATTCGGCCATCAGCTCGTAGTCGGACCGGTTGGCGGGATTCTGCGGCGAGATGCCGATGAACCCGGGCGGCAGGCTCGCGGCTGCGGCCGTCGACGGCAGGGCGAGCAGCGCCAACCCGACGGCGATCGATGCGAAGTGTCGATTCATGGCCTCACCTCGGAACCCCTGGCGCCTGAAAAGTAGCGGCCCGCGCCCTCGCGCCGCGCTGGGCGCTCGCGCCGGCCCCTGCCGCCCGCCTCTGAGATAATCGCCCCCTTCGGGGCGTGGCGCAGCCTGGTAGCGCGCACCGTTCGGGTCGGTGAGGTCCCCGGTTCAAATCCGGGCGCCCCGATATTCGACAGCGTCAGAGCCGAGGGGGCCCTAAGCCCTCGACCGAGACGCTTTGCGGTAATGCCGCGCTGCCCGAGCCCTGTTGCCACAGGCAGCGCAGCACCACCTTCGTTGCCCCAGGAAATACATGCCGCAGCTCGGCGCCCCGCAGACCCGGATCGGAGCTTCGGGGCTCGCAGCGACCAGGCGCAGAGTGGATCGCGCTACGGCGCCGAGCAGGCCGCCGACATCGCGCGGCTCGCTCGGCTCCTCGACCAGTTGCGGTGCTCCATCGGCGGGGATCCGAAGACGCGGCGAGACGGGGTCTTCACCGCTCAGCCCGTTCAGCCGGCTCAGCGCACGGCGAGGGAGGTCGATGCCCGCGGCACTCGCCCCCAGCAAGGAGCGGACGTCTTCGCGGGTGTCGCGGATCTCGCTCAGATGAGAGAGCGCGAAGTCGCACCGACCCAAGCGAGCGCGCTCGAACGCCAGCCATCTGCGCAGCTCCTCCTCCGATTGCAGGAGATCGACCGAGTCGCCTTGGCGCACGACCATCACCGTGTTGGCGAGATCGACGGCCAAAGGCTCACCCAGCCAACGAAACACGGGACCGCCTCGCCTGGTTGGTCCGAAGCGCTCCATTCGGCTACTCTAACGTAATTCTGTTCTGAAATCGTTAGAAGAGTGCCGTATGGATCGGGTCGCTGGGGTCGCCTTGAAGCGCCGTGGCAGGGGGGAACCGCTGCTGCTGATTCACGGGACCGGCGGCACGCACCGCCATTGGCGGCCGATCGTCGACCGGCTCGTCGACAAACGCTCTCTCCTGCTCGTCGACCTTCCGGGGCACGGAGAGTCCCCCTCCCCGCCGCCGGGTGTTCCCCCCAATCCGATCGGGTATGCCGAAGGGCTTGCGTCGGTGCTCGACGAGCTGAAGATCGACTCCGCGCACTGCGTCGGCAACTCCGTCGGCGGTTGGACCGCCCTCGAGCTCGCCAAGCTCGGTCGCGCCCGCTCGGTTGTTGCGATCAGCCCCGCCGGCCTTTGGCCGAAGCGCGACCCTTGGCGCTGCGTCGCTCAGCTCTGGGGGCAGCACAGGATGGGGCGAGCGTTCGCCCCGCTGACGCCACCCCTGATGCGAACTGCGGTCAGTCGCTCGATCCTGCTCCGCGGGACGGTAGCTCGGCCGCGGCAGATGCCGCCCGAGGTCGCGATCGAGATGGCTGAGGAGTTCGCGCGGACCCCGGACTTCGCCGCGCACCTGGCCTCCACGCGAAAGGAGCGGTTTCGGGGCGGCCACCGGATAGAGGCCCCGGTTACGATCGCCTGGGGCGAGAAAGAGCGCCTCATACCTGCCAAGGCGCGTCGCACGGACGAGCTTCCCCATCAGGCTCGCGTCGTCACCCTACCCGCATGCGGCCACAGCCCGATGTGGGACGACCCCGAGCTGGTGGCGACGACGATCCTGGACGGCACCGGAGTCGACGATTGGCCTGGACAGGCTGATTGCACAACCGTCTAGTGGAATTTGCGCAGTCCTACGACCCGTCCTCGTCCAGGAAGGTGTCGTCGTGGGAATAGGCGGGGGAGCAGGCGCAGACGACGACCAGGTCGGTGTCGCCGGTGTTGTGGAGCTGGTGAACCTCGCCCGGGGGGATCACCGCGCAGTCGCCGGCTTCCACGTCGCGTTCGTCCTCGCCGACGCGGAGGCGGCCGCGGCCCGCAGTGAACAGGTAGAGCTCCTCCGACCTGCGGTGATGGTGGGCCGCGGTCGAGGCGCCCGCTGCCAGGGTCGCCTCGGCGAGGCTCTGGTTGCGCGCGGGCGAGTAGCCTGGGCCGGCCCACTCGCGGACCGTCGAGCCGTCCGCCGTCGTGTAGGCCTCCAAGTCGGCGTGCCGGGAGAGGTGCATGGGGCGCAGCGTCCTACCGTACCGCTTCGATCGCCCCCTCGATCCGGGCTAGCGTCGGGCCGTCCTGCAGGGTGCGGGTGCCGCCCGGGCCGCTGACGATCGCCGCCAGCTTGGTGCGGATGCCCAGCTGGGTGCCCAGCTCTTCATAGCCTTCGAGGCGCTTCGCGATCGCCCCGCTGGAGCCGCCCTCGCTGTCGAGGTATTCGCGCCATTCGGGGACGTCGAGTTCGCCGATCGAGGCGGCCAGCGATTCGAGGAACTCGTTGTCGATCCCGAAGCGCTTCGCCTCGTCCTGGTTGCGGAAGAAGAGGTAGGTGTACTGCCAACCGTAGCCCTGCTGCGCGGCCGCCTCGGCCCCGAAGAAGCCCAGCTCGAGCGGGTTTTCGGCGATTGAGTAGTGGCGCATAAGCAGCTTCGCGTCGCCCGGCCGCACCTGCCCTTCGACCAGCGGCGGGATCGTCGCCAGGAACTCGGCGCGGCAATTGCCGCACTGCATGTCGTTGAAGACCTGGATCGAGACCGGGGCGTCGGAAGAGCCGAGCCGGTCGCCTTCCTGCGGAATGCCGCCGAAGGTCGACTGCGCCGTCTCGATGCCTTCGATCCTGACCACTTCGCGGCCGGCCTTCTTGGTCGCGATGTCGACCAGGGCGTAGCCGAGCGCGCCGAGCGCCAGGGCGAGGGCGAGGATTACCCAGAGGCGGCCGCGGCGGGGCAGCGGGGTGGCGGCGGCTTCGGGCACCCTCGCATTATCACGACCGCGCCGGCCCGGCCGTCAGCCCGCAATTTGCGGCGAATCTGGTTGACACGTCCGGCACGGCGGGTAAGTATGCGGGCAGGCGTTGTCGACTACCTGGGAGGTCCGTCCGTGGCCAATCACCTCACCCCGTCCGAGCTAGCCGAGGAGCTGCAGATGAAGCGGCAGGAGGTGATCGGCAAGTGCGTCGAGATGCACGTGCCGATCTTTCATGGCCGCATCGACAAATCCCTCTTCCGCACCTCCCTGCGGCAGCTCTCGACGCAGCAACGGCAGGGCAGCGCCCGGACGGCCTAAGAGCGCAACGGCGGTTCATTAGACTCCCCGCGGTGGAGGAGCGGGGAACCAACTCGACCACGCTTGCGGACCTGCTGCCGCGTGCCGCGCGCCTCTACGGCAACGCCCCCGCAATCCGCTTCAAGCAGGGCGACGAGTGGGTCTCGCGCAGCTTCGAGCAGGTCGAGGAGACGGTCCGCTCGCTGGCGCTCGGCCTGATCGACCTCGGCGTCGAGAAGGGCGACAAGGTCTCGATCCTCGCCAACACGCGGCCCGAGTGGACCCACTTCGACTTCGCCGCGCTCTCGATCGGCGCCGTCGTCGTCCCGATCTACCAGACCAACTCGCCGGAGGAGTGCCAGTACGTGCTCGAGAACTCCGACGCCAAAGTCGTCGTGGTGGAGGACGACGAGCAGCTGGAGAAGATCCGCGCCGTCCGCGGAGAGCTGCCGCTGCTCGAGCAGATCGTGCGGATGACCGGGTCGAGCGACGACACGATCTCGATCGAGCAGCTGGCGGTCCGCGGCGCCAACCGCGACGCCGCGGAGTGGGAGCGGCGCTGGAGCGCCGTCGGTCCAACGGACGTCTGCACCTTCATCTACACGTCGGGGACCACCGGCCCGCCGAAGGGCTGCGTGATCACCCACGGCAACTACCGGGCGATGCTCGACATGGTCAAAGAGAACAGCGTGATCGAAGCCGAGGACATGACCTACCTCTACCTCCCCCTCGCCCACTCATTCGCTTTGCTGATCCAGCTCGCCAGCTTCGACCTCGGCGCGACGCTCGCCTACTGGGAGCTCGATCCGCTGAAGATCATGCCCAACCTGGCCGAAGTCAAGCCCACCTACTTCCC
>Ga0210144_1000541_pt1 | contig 19256 bp, 16 predicted proteins | sample Muzzi_PWA_D2_FD_185532 | JGI IMG/M metagenome (GOLD analysis project Ga0210144, IMG submission 185532) | Wetland microbial communities from San Francisco Bay, California, USA, that impact long-term carbon sequestration - Muzzi_PWA_D2 (SPAdes) | ecosystem: Environmental > Aquatic > Marine >...
GCGGTGATCGCCGCCGTGCGCCCAGGGGAGGCTCAGCTTGTCGACCCGCGGGCCGAGCTTGGCCAGCACCGCCGGCAGCAGGGTCAGGGTCGCCGCCAGCACGAACAGCACTGAGATCATGATCCCCAGCGCCATCGAGCGGAAGGCGGGGCTGGGGACGAGCATCACCGCGGAGAGCGAGATCAGCACGGTCAGCCCGGAGAACAGCACCGCCTTGCCGGCGGTGTCCATCGTCATCCCGACCGCGTCGGGCGGCGAGAGGCGCTGGCCGAACATCGCGTTGCGGAAGCGCATCACGATGAACAGGGCGTAGTCGATGCCGAGCGCCAGGGCGAACATCAGCGCGAAGTTCATCGCCCAGATCGAGATCGGCGAGACCAGCGTGCCGAGGTAGAGGACGCCGGCCGAGGCGATCAGGCCGACGATCGTCAGCATCAGGGGCAGCCCGGCGGCTACCAGCGAGCCAAAGGCGAGCACGAGGATCGCCAGGGTGACCGGCCAGGAGAGCAGCTCCGACTTCAGCATCGCGTCTTTGTTGGCTTCGTTGAAGTCCGACCACATGCCGGCGGCGCCGGTCAGGTTGACTTCGACGCCGTCGGCGGCGGTCGCCGCGAGCGGCCCCTTGAGGTCGTTTGCGGCGGCGACCATCTCGTTCGGGTCGCGGGCGGCGCCGGCGCGGATCACCGCGGTGTGGCCGTCGCGCGAGATCGAGACGGCGGGGCGCGGCGGGATCACCCGGCTGACCGCCGGGTCGGCGGCGAGCAGCCGCTCGGAGCGGCGCAGCGTGGCGCGGAAGGCGGGTTCGGTCGCGGTCAGCTGCGAGGAGTGGACGGCGACCTGCAGCGCATAGGCGCCGCCGCCGGCGAAGGCGCGGTCGACCTGTTCGCGCACCGCGACCGACTCCGAGCCGTTCGCCTGCCAGCCGGCGCCGGAGAGCGCCGTCTCGACCTTTGGCGCCAGCGCGCCGAGGCCGACCGCGATCACCGCCCAGGCGACGAAGACCCAGCGCGGCTGGCGGGCGGCGAAGCGGCCGAGCCGCCCGACCGGTCCCAGCCGGCTCACCGGCCGCGCCTCGCCTCGACGCCGAACCGGCGCCGCGCCGGCGCTCGGGCGAGAGAGCCGGCGCTGGAAGCGGGAGTGCGGGGGGCGGCAACGGTCGGCATCGCTATCCTTCCTCTCACGGTCTACAAGTTAACAACTTAACAGTTGTGAATAGGTAAGATAGCAGAACGAGAGGCAAGAGAGCGATGCCGATGCAGAGCCCCCTCGAGAACGACGCCGCCGAGCTGATCGCCCGCCGCTTCCGGGCGCTCTCCGACCCGACGCGCCTGCGCATCCTCGACCTGCTGCGGGCGCGCGAGGAGGCCTCGGTCGGCGAGTTGACCGAGGCCCTGGGCACCTCCCAGCAGAACGTCTCCAAGCACCTCTCCGCCCTCCACGCCGAGGGTTTCGTCAGCCGCCGCAAGCGGGGGACCAGGACGCTGTACCGGATCTCCGACCCGGGGGTGCTGGAGCTCTGCGACCGGGTCTGCGCCGGGATCGAGTCGCAGCTCGCCGAGCTGGAGGCGATGATCAGCGCTCAGCCCGCTGGCGCAGCCGCTCCCCGGGCCGCCAGAGGCTGACCAGCCGCGCCACCAGGGTGACCAGGAAGATCTGGCCGATCATCATCTCCAGGCCGGCGAGCATCCGGCCCGGCTGCCCGGCCGGCACCAGGTCGCCGAAGCCGGTGGTGGTCAGGGTCGTGAAGCTGAAGAAGAGGAAGTCGCTGTTCTGCGGGTCGGCGATCTCGCCGAAGAAGGGCCCGCCCTGCAGCCGCTCGACCGTCGCGTAGAGGAAGGTGAAGAGCAGCCCGAGGATCGCGTAGACGCTGATCGCGCCGAGGATCGTGCGCGAGCTGACCTCGCTGGCGGTCACCACACGGAGCAGCACGGCGACCGTCGCGGCGCTTAGCAGCGCCACCTCGAGCAGCGCCCCGGCGCTCAGCCAGCCGCGCGTCCCGGTGATCGCGGCGACGACCGCCAGGGCGATCGCCAGCCCCGCGAGGCCGATCGCCGCGCGGACGATCCGCGCCGGGGCGTGGGCGCTGACCAGCGCCACCACCGCGGTCGCGGTCCCGGCGGCAAGCTCGACCACCGCAGGCCAGCCGCGGTTGCTCAGCAGCGAGGCAAGCACATACGTGACCAGCAACAGCAACAGCACCAGCCCAAACGCATCGCTGGCCCGCTGAGCACGCCGCAACCACCGCTCCCGGTTCATCCCCGAGAGTTCTGCCGCGGCGACCGCGTTCCTGCCGCTGCACGGGATCGGTGCAGAACTCGCCGTGGAACGTATTGTCCTCGATCGACGGTCCGGGCTGCGACAGCAGGTCGGGAAGCGGTTCAGCGGAGGGGGTGGGATTCGAACCCACGAGACCCCTTGCGAGGTCTAACGGCTTTCAAGGCCGCCGCATTCAACCGCTCTGCCACCCCTCCGGGGACTGTGCCGCGATGTCGATGCTAGCCGCAAATTTATGGACGAAAAGGCACCGAGTAAAAAGCCGCGATGGTGATTGGATTCACGGACGATGCGCCGCCTGCTGATTCTCGCCTCGATTATGGTCTTCTTCGACGTCGCGTTCTACGCGGCGATCGCCCCGCTGCTGCCCGACTACGTGGCGGACTTCGGGTTGAGCAAGGCGGAGGCCGGGATCCTCGCCGCCTCCTACGCGGCCGGCACCCTGCTGGCCTCGCTGCCCGCCGGGTTGGTCGCGACCCGGCTCGGGCCGCGCCGCACGGTGATCGCCGGGCTGCTGCTGCTCGGCGGCTCCAGCCTCGTCTTCGGCCTCGGCGGCGAGATCGCGCTGCTCGACGGGGCGCGCTTCGTCCAGGGCGTCTCCGGGGCGCTGATCTGGTCGGGGGCGCTGACCTGGCTGATCACCGCCGCGCCCCCCGAGCGTCGTGGCTCGCTGATCGGGACGGTGCTGGGCACCGCGGTCGCCGGCGCCCTGGTCGGCCCGGTCCTCGGCGCGATCGCGGCCGAGGTCGGCACCGAGACGGTGTTCGGCGCCGTGCTGGGAGTCGCGGTGCTGCTCGCCGCCATCGCGGCGCGCCTGCCGGAAGCCGGAGCGCCGGAGCGACAGTCGCTGCGGGAGGTTGCAGCGACGATCGGCAGTCGCCCGATCCTCACCGCGACCGCGTTCGTCGCCGTCCCCTCGCTGATGTTCGGCGTGGTCGAGGTGCTGGTGCCGCTGCGGATCGACGAGCTCGGCGGCGGCCACGTGGCGATCGCCGGCGGCTTCATCGCCGGCGCGGCGCTCGAGGCGACGCTCGCCCCGCTCGCCGGACGCTACTCGGACCGCTTTGGGCGACGCAGCCCGTTCGTGATCGGCATCGCGATCTGCGCCTTCGCGATGGTCGGGATCGCCGGGGCGCCGGCCCTGGCGCCGGTGCTGGCGGCGCTGATCCTCAGCTCGCTGGGGGCCGGGATCTGCTTCGCGCCGGCCCTCACCACGCTCTCGGAGACAGCCGACACCAGCCGCCTGCACCAGGGCTACGCCGCCGGCCTCTCCAACATGGCCTGGGCGGCAGGGCAGACCGTCGGCGCCCTGGCCGGGGGAGGCCTGGCCAGCGCCGCCGGCTATGCCCTCCCCAGCCTCGGGGTAGCCGCCCTGCTGCTCGCGACCTCGGCCTACGCCTACCGCGCCCTGGTCCCGCCGCTGATCCAGCCGGCGGAGAGTTAGCGTTAGGGAACGTGGGTGACGTTTGGCGCAACTGGACGGGGGATCAGCGCTGCCGCCCGGCCGAGCTGGTTCGCCCGCGCGACCGCGACGAGCTGGCGGCCGCGGTCGCCGCTGCAGCCGCCGCCGGGCGGAGGGTCAGCGTCGCCGGCTCGGGACACTCCTTCACCGAGGCCGCGCTGACGGGCGGCACGATGGTCGACGTCGCCGCCCTGCGCGGCACGATCGACGCCGATCGCTCCTCCGGCCTGGTCAGGGTCGGCGCGGGCACCCGCCTCGCCGACCTCAACGAGGAGCTGCACCGGCTCGGCCTGGCGATGGAGAACCTCGGCGACATCGACCGCCAGACGGTCGCCGGGGCGATCTCCACCGCCACCCACGGCACCGGCGCGAAGCTGCGCAACATCTCCGCCCAGGTCGAGGCCGTGGAGATGGTGCTCGCCGACGGCGGCGTGCGGGAGCTCGATGCGGCCGAGCCCGAGCTGCTGCGCGCCGCCCGGGTCGGGGTCGGCGCGCTCGGCGCGATCTCGGCGGTGACCCTGCGCTGCGTTCCCGCCTTCGTCCTGCGCCGGGTCGACTCGCCGGCGCCCCGCGAGGAGGTCTTCGACGCGTTCGACGAGCGCGCCGCCGCCAACGACCACTTTGAGCTGTTCACCTTCCCCTACGCGGATTCGGCGCTCGTCCTCGAGCGCAACCGGGTCGAAGGGCCGCCGCGTCCACGCGGCCGGCTCGCCTCCTACCTGAACGACGTCGTGCTCGAGAACTGGGCGCTGGAGGCGCTCTCTGCGGCCGGCCGGGCCTTCCCGGGCGCGATCCCCCGCCTCTCCCGCCTCGCCGCCGCGCTCGCCTCGGGTGGCAAGACGATCGACCGCAGCGATCGCGTCTTCGCCAGCCAGCGCCGCGTCCGCTTCACCGAGATGGAGTACGCAGTGCCGCGCGAGCACGGCCTCGAGGCGGCGCGACGGGTGATCGAGTGGGTGCGGTCGAATCGCTACCCGGTTTTCTTTCCGATCGAGATGCGCGTCGTGGCGGGCGACGACGCCCCGCTCAGCCCCTCCTACCAGCGCGACACGACCTATATCGCCGTCCACCAGTACCGGCGGATGCAGTGGCGGCCCTACTTCGAGGCGGTCGAGGCGATCATGGACGACTACGGCGGCCGCCCCCACTGGGGCAAGCGGCACTTCCAGACCGCGGCGACCCTGGCGCCCCGCTACCCGGCATGGGCGGAGTTCCAGGCCGCCCGCGACGAGCTCGATCCCGAGCGCGTTTTCGGCAACGACTACGCCTCCGCGGTGCTCGGCCCCTGATCGTCTGCGGCGCCCTGGCGATGCCGCTCAGGGCGAGCGCCCGGTCGCCTCGCCCGCCGCCGCCCGACGCCTTGCGCGCGCCGCTGCGCACAGCGTTTCCCTATAGGTCCTCCCAATGGATGAAATACGTCATTGGTTCTGGACGCTATCGGCTTCCCTCCTGATGATCTCCAGGTGGAGCCGAAGCGGATCGTTGGGAGGAACGTCCGGGCGCAGCGTCACCGCCTCGGTCTGACGCAGGAAGCGCTTGCGCACCGGGCCGGGATGCACCCCGTCGAGGTTGGCCGAGCGGAGCGCGGCGCTCGCGATCTGCGGGTCTCGACGGTTGCGAAGCTGGCCCGGGGACTCGACGTGCCGGCGATGGAGCTGCTGCGCGGCGTCTAGCGTCGGGCTAGAGAAAGGCCCGACCCTCGCCGCGGTAGGTCGGCACGATGTCGACGATCTCGTCCCCCTCGACCAGGTGGAGGAGGTCGAAGCGCTCGCACAGCTCACCGGCCTTGGCGTGACGGAAATAGACCCGGTCGCCGATCGAGAGCCGGGTCGCGGGCGGCCCGAGCAGCGGCGTCTGCACCTCGCCCGCCCCCTCCGCGGGGTCGAGCTTCAGGCCCGGCGGCAGCCAGGGAGCGGGGAGGCGCCCCGCGTCGCCGCTGCCCGAGGCGAGGTAGCCGCCTCCGAGCGCGGTGGCCACGCCCGGCGCCGGCTTGCGCACCACCGGCAGCGCGAAGCCCGCCGCCGGGGTCAGCGAGAAGCGGCTGTAGTGGTCGAAGAGGGCGGGCGCGTAGAAGCCCGAGCCGGCGGTGAGCTCGGTGACGGGGCCCTCCACCGCGGTCAGCTCGAGGCTGCCGGTGCCGCCGCCGTTCACTATCTCCAGCTCGGTGAGCTCGCGAATTGCGGCGACGATCGCGGCGCGGCGCTCGGCCAGCTCGGCGGCGGAGCGGCGCTGCATCCAGCGGATCGCGGCGCCGCGCAGGCGGCGGCCGGGCGGGCGGTCGCCGACTCCGGCGATCTGCCCCTCGTAGGCCATCAGCGCCGCCAGGTCGAGCTGCGGGCGCCGCTCGATCTCCTGCGCCAGGGCAACCGCCTGCTTGACCGTGTGGACCGGTGAGCGCTTCGGACCGACCTTGATTCGCCCGCCCAGAGCCCACCAGCTCGCGTCGATGTCGATGCAGACCCGGACCGGCGCCGCGCCGGCCCCCAGCACCGACTCGATCGCGTCGAGGTGCTCGCCGCAGTCGACCATCACGATCGGCGCCCCGGCCGGGTTGGCGACCGAGCGCAGCGCCAGCTCACCCAGCGCGCCTCGGTCGGCGGTCGGGTAGGCGAGCAGCAGGTCCTCGAACCCCTGCTCGGCCAGCCACAGGGTCTCCGGCAGGGTGAAGGTCATCAGCCCCCGGAAGCGCTCGTCGCTGCGCAGCACCCGCTCCAGCAGCGCCCGGCAGCGCAGCGACTTGCTGGCCACGCGGATCGGCTTGCCGGCGGCCCGCTCCAGCATCGCCGCCGCATTTGCGCCCATCGCGTCGAGGTCGACGAAGGCGAACGGCGCCTCGACCTCGGCGAGGATCGCCTCGTAGCGAGCGTGCGACTGGTCGAGGCCCGGATCCATACGGAGCGAGCCTAACCGCGCCGCATCTCGGAGGCGGCGCTATGTTTTGAGGCCCCGGAGAGGTGGCCGAGCGGCTGAAGGCACTCGCCTGCTAAGCGAGTAGGGGGCGCAAGCTCTCTCGAGGGTTCGAATCCCTCCCTCTCCGTTGCGCCCGTGGCGGATCAGCGGTGGCGCGAGCGGATCGCGACGCGGGCGCCGCGCGCGGGGATCATCGTCACGTTGCGGTGCAGGGCGTGCTCCGGCTCGGGGTCGGCGGCCTCGAGGTCGAGGCGGCGGGCCATCGCCTCCAGGACGACGCGCTGCTCGGCCATCGCCAGCTCCGCGCCGAGGCAGCGGCGGATGCCGCCGCCGAACGGGATCCACTCGTAGGTGCCGGGCTTGCGGCCCAGCCAGCGCTCGGGCAGGAAGTCGAAGGGGCGGGGGTAGAGGTCCTCGCGGTGGTGGACCAGCAGGATGCTGATCGTCAGCGGCGTCTCCGGTGGGACCGTGTACTCGCCGAGCCGCCACGGCGCCTTCACCCGTCTGCCGATCAGCGGGATCACCGGCCGCGAGCGCATCCCCTCGACGATCGTCGCCTCGATCAGCTCGGAGGCGTCCTCGCCGGAGCGGACCGCGTCACGCAGCGCCTCGTAAGCGTGTGGCGCGCGGACCAGTCGCTCCCACGTCCAGGCGAGCGAGTTGGCGGTCGTCTCGTGGCCGGCGAGGACCAGGGTGATCAGCTCGTCGCGCAGTTCCTCGTCGCTCATCGCCTCGCCGCTCTCGGTCCGGGCCTGCAGCAGCAGCGAGAGGATGTCGCGGCGCTCCGCCAGATCGGCGGCGCGGCGGCGCTGCCCGATCACCGGGTAGGTGGCCCGGTCGAGTATTCCCAGGGCGACCTTCATCGGCCCCACCGGCTCGGTTCGGCCGAGGTTGACCAGCTCGCCGATCTGCGCCAGCGGCTGGGTCGAGGCGGCGACCAGCCGCTTGGTCGTCTGGCGCAGCCGGTGCTCCGGCGTGCCGCGCTGCGGCCTGCCCTCGATGCCGAAGATCCCGGCCATGATCACGTCGAGGGTGATCGCCTGCATGCGCGGCGCCAGGGCGAAGGGCGCGCCGAGCGGCCAGCCGTCGATCTCCCGCTCGGCGGCGTCGGCGATCATCTGCGTGTACTGCTCGATCGCCTCGCCGTGGAAGGCCGGCAGCAGCAGCTTGCGCTGGCGCATGTGGCGCGGCCCGACCGCCGTGAGCACCGAGTTCGGGCCGACGATCGGACGCAGCGGCGACTCGCCGGTCAGCGAGGGCGCCTGCTCGGGCTTCGCCGTGAACAGCGAGCGGACGTGGTCGGGATGGCTGGTGATCACCGGGTCGGGCCCGGGAAGGGCGCCGCGCATCCCGAACACCTCGCCCAGCTCGCGGCGGGCGCGGAAGACGAACTGGATCTGGCGCTGGTTGAAGCGCAGCGTCTGCAGCAACGGGGGAAGGCCGACGACCGGGGGCGCGGCGAGGCCGGCGGCCTCGCTCGGCTCGATCGGACCCGCCGGCGAGGGCGGCGCCTCGCCGACCAGGCCGGCGACGGCCGGGGCTTCGGCGGCCTCGGGGGGCGCGGCGGGATCGGCCAGCTTGCTCACGGGGTAAGTGTTACACAGATCGATGTCATATCAGCCAGCCTCTACATTCATCTGAGGCATGCACGAGAGGCGGACCAAGATCATCGCAACCGTCGGGCCCGCGAGCTGGGACGACGACGGGCTCGCCCGGCTGATCGAGGCCGGCGCCGACGTCCTCCGCCTCAACTTCTCCCACGCCGACCGTGACCGCCACGCCCGCACGGTCGCCTCGATCCGCGCCGCCGCGGAGCGGGCCGGGCGCGAGGTGGCGGTGCTGGGCGACCTGCCGGGGCCGAAGCTGCGGATCGGCGAGCTGCGCGACGACGTGGCCGAGCTGGAGACCGGGATGCACGTGCAGCTGACGCCGCGACAGCTCGAGGGGAACCGGGAGACGATCCCGGTCGACTGGCCCGGGGTCGGCTCGCTGCGCGAGGACGAGCTGGTCTACCTGGCCGACGGCTCGATCCGGCTGCGGGTGCGCGAGCCCGGGGACGGCGGCGTCGACTGCGAGGTCGAGGTGGGGGGGACGCTGTCCTCCCACAAGGGGATGAACGTCCCCGGCGTCGCCGCCCGCGCCGCCACCGACGGCGACCTCGGCTGGGTCGAGTTCGCGGTCGAGCAGGGGCTCGACCTGATCGCGGTCTCCTTCGTCTCCTCCGCGGCGGACCTCGAGCCGGCCGCGGAGCGGCTGCGCGAGCTCGACTCCGACATCCCGCTGATCGCCAAGATCGAGAAGCCGCAGGCGGCCGAGAACGCCGAGGAGATCATTCGCGCGGCGAGCGGCGGGATCATGGTGGCGCGCGGCGACCTCGGGATCGAGCTGCCGCTGGCCGAGGTGCCGGTCGTGCAGAAGCGGCTGATCCGCGCCGCCGGTCAGCGCTCCAAGCCGGCGATCACTGCGACCCAGATGCTCGCCTCGATGGTCAGCGAGCGGCGCCCGACCCGGGCCGAGGTGGCCGACGTGGCCAACGCGATCTTCGACGGCAGCGACGCGGTGATGCTCTCCGAGGAGACCGCGGTCGGCCGCCACCCGGCCGAGGCTGTGCGGACGATGGACCGGATCGCCCGCGCCACCGAGCCCGATCTTCCCTACGGCGAGTGGCTGTTCACCCGCACCGACCAGGAGACCCAGGACGTCGCCGACCCGGTGGCCCAGGGCGCGGTCGGCGCCGTCTACCGGCTCAACCTGGCGGCGTTGGTCGTGCCGACCAGCAGCGGCCGCAGCGCCCGGCTCGTCTCCGCCCACCGGCCGAACGTGCCGGTGCTGGCGATCTCGCCGCGGATCGAGACGGTGCGGCGCCTCAGCCTTCTGTTCGGCGTCACCGCGATCCACAGCGAGCACGGCACCGAGGTCAGCGACCTGGTCGACGACTGCGCCGCGCTCGCCGCCCGCCACGGCGTCGCCAAGTCAGGCGATCTGATCGCGATCGTCGCCGGCACGCCCGACCAGGAGCTGGGGACGAACCTGTTCGAGGTCCACCGCGTGCCCTGAGCAGGAGTTTTCCCGGTCAGCGCACCGCGGCCGATGCGATCTCCGCGCAAAGCTCCGGCAGCCCGATCGCCTCGATCGACTCCGAGAGGCGGAAACGATCCTCCCCCGGGTAGACGATGAAGCTGCGCTCCGGGCCGATGTCGTCGATCGCGGACCGAAAGCCTCGGCTCGCCTTGGGGGCCAGGGTGCGCTTGACCTCCACCGCCCACTCGCGCCCGTCCCGCCAGCTGAGCACGAGGTCGACCTCCGCTCCACCGCTGGTCCTGTAGAAGCTCGGCTCCATGCTGTACCCGGCGATCCCGATCAGATTCTCGATCGCCATCCCCTCCCAGCTCGGGCCGGCGATCGGATGGCCGAGGACGGCCTCCTTGTCGGCCAGCCCGAGCAGCGTATGCACTAGGCCGCTGTCGCGAACGTAGATTTTCGGCGAACGGACGAGCCGCTTGCCGACGTTGGTCAGTCGCGGCGGCAGCCGCCGGACCAGCAGCAGGTCGACCATCAGGTCGAGGTAGGAGCCGACGGTTGGGGAGCTGATGCCGAGGCCGGCTGCGAGTTGCGATGCATTCAGTGGGCTCCCCTGCTGATGCGCGAGCATCGTCCACAACCGCCGTAGGGTCTCGGCGGGAATCCGCGCGCCGAACTGCGGGATGTCACGCTCCAGATAGGTGCGGAGGAAGTCCTCGCGCCATTCGAGGCTGAGCCGGTCGTCCTCGGGCAGGAAGCTGTCGGGGAAGCCGCCACGTACCCAGAGCCGATCGAGCTTCTCGGCGCCGACCTCCGTGATGTCGAGCGGAGCGAGTTCGACTAGGGCGATTCGCCCGGCCAGCGTCTCGCCGGACTGCGCGAGCAGGTCGATGCCGGCGGAGCCCAGGAGGAGAAACCGGCCGGTGCCGCGTCCCTCACGGCGGCCTTTGTCGATTATGCCGCGCAGCGGCTCGAAAAGCCGCGGTGCGTGGTGGATCTCGTCGACTATCACCAGCTCGTCGGCGTGGTCGGCGAAGTAGAGGTTGGGCTCGGCGAGGCGGAGCCGATCGTCTTCGGTCTCGAGATCCAGGTAGACGGACGGTCGCTCTTCGGCTGCCGCCAGTGCCAGCGTCGTCTTGCCCACCTGGCGTGGGCCGTACAAGACGACGGCTGGCATATCGGCCAGCCGGCGACTGATCTCTCCCGCGGTTCGGCGCTCTATCATCCCTGCAATTTTAAACTACAATTGTAGATTTGCAAGGATAATCGACCGGGCAAGCTCCGGCTGCTATCTACCGCGCACCTCGATGTTGAACTCGGCGCTGCCGAGCGAGCCCATCAATCGCAGCCACAGCGGCAGGTACATCTCGGTGCCGCGCGCGGCGGAGATGTCGCCGAGGTCGATCACCGAGCCGTGCGGCCAGCCGAAGCTCTCCAACAGCGCGGTCGCCTCCGACTTGGCGCCGCCGTCATCTCCGCAGACGAAGAGGTTGTGGTCGCCGGGCACGCTGTCCGGGGCGACCATGATCGCCGCGTTGACCGTGTTCAGCGCCTTCACCACCCGCGCCTGCGGAAAGGCCGCCTGGATCCGCTCGCCGAGGCTGTCGTCGTTGCAGATCGAGAGCGTGGGCGGCATCCCCCGCGAGAAGTCGAGCGGGTTGGCGACGTCGATCAGCGTCTTGCCGGCGAGGTTCTCGGCGCCGGCCGCGGCCAGCGCTTCCAGCGACGCCCCGCCGGCGGTGCAGTTGAAGACCAGCTCGGCCGCCGCCGCTGCGTCGGCGAAAGTGCCGCCGCTTCCCCGCTCGCCCACCTCGCCAACCCACTCGAGCAGCGCATCGCCGTCCGCCGAGCGCGAGCCCATCGTCACCTCGTGCCCCAGCTCGACCAGCTTCGAGGCGATCGTCCTTCCAACCGTTCCAGTGCCCAGGACCGCGATCTTCACGATTCCCTCCTTTCCTCGACCCCTCTATTGTCGCGCGGGCAACCAAAGGGGGACTACGTGACTGACTCCGACGCGGTTCGGCTCGAGCGCGACGAGGGCGGCCTGGCGGTCGCGACCTTCGACAAGCCGCCGCTCAACCTGTTCGACCGGGAGATGTTCGAGGGCCTGCAGGCTGCGATTGAGGCGGCGGAGGCCGACCCACCCCGGGCGTTGCTGTTCCGCGCCGAGGGCCGCGCCGTCTCCGGCGGCGTCGACGTGCACGAGTTCGAGGGCTTGACGCCGGAGACGGGCAGCCGGCTCTGGGGCGAGCTGATCGGGACGGTCGAGCGGGTCGAAGCGCTGCCCCTACCGGTCGTCTTCGCCGCGCACGCGCTCACCCTGACCGCCGCGTTCGAGTTGGCTCTGGGCTGCGACCTGATCGTCGCCGCCCGCTCGGCCAGGTTCGGCCTGGTCGAGAAGGTGGTCGGCCTGACCCCGTCGATGGGCGGCACCCAGCGCCTCGCCGAGCGGGCCGGCAGCGGCCGCGCCCGCCACTTCGTGATGAGCGGCGAGCTGTTCGGCGCCGAGCAGATGGAGCGCTGGGGCGTCGTCAACCTCGTCTTCGATGACGACGGCTTCGACGACCGCGCCCGCGCCTTCGCCGCCAACCTCGCCGCCGGCCCGACCCGCGCCCACGCGATGACCAAGCACATCCTCCGCCGCTTCCGCGAAGGCGGCACCCCGGCCGCCGACGACGCGGTCCGCCAGGACGCCGCCGACCTCTTCGCCACCGAGGACCTGCAACGCGCCGTCAAGACCTTCCTCGAGAAGGGCCCCGGCCACGCGGAGTTCCAAGGCCGCTGACCCCATAGAATCCCCTCGCAGAGGCCCCCACCGGCCCCACCTCGCGCCCGTAGCTCAGTTGGATAGAGCGTCGGTCTACGAAACCGAAGGTCACAGGTTCGAATCCTGTCGGGCGCGCTTCGAATCACCTGGTAATCGCTAGGTTCTGCGAATCGGCACAGCCGGGCGTCACAGGCCGCGCCCCGGAATACGCCCTTCCGAGAAGGGCGAGCAAGGGTTGAAACTGGTGTCCACTGGGGTGCCTCACCCCTTCCTCGGTTCGACTACCTGCCTCCACCTGGCGAGGGGCGGACGAGCCGGCTCGCCTTTGCGGACGAGCCGGCTCGCCCCGGGCCCTCAGTCGCGCTCGAAAAGGTGCAGCTCGAAGGAGTCCGCTATCCGGGGAGAAATGCGACCGCGGCCGGCCATGCGTCCGCAGCCACGGCGTGGATCCCGAATTGCGATAAATATGGTGCGCGAGATGTACGAGCCCGAGCCCGAGACCGGACAGCACCTCGATCGTCGCCAGCTCCTCGCCGGGGCGCTCGCCGCCAGTGGCGCCGCAGCGCTGGCCGGGCCCGCCGCCGCCCTGGCCACCTCGCCGGGCGACGCTTCGAAGACCGAGGCGCAGCCGGCCGCGACCTTCTTCAAGGAACCGGCACTCAATTTCCAAATGCTGTTCGCACTCGGCGCCGCCGGCTACGGTGCCTCCGAGGTCGGCGAGCTGCTCTCGACCTTCGACCGCATCCACGGCAAGGGCGATACCTACCGCGCCACCTTCAACGAGTTCCAGCGGCTCGGCCGCCGCACCCGCGAGCGCGCTGACCGCGACCGTGAGGCCGGTCGCAGGAAGAGCGCCCGCGCCACCTACCTGCGCGCTTCGATGTACCTCGACCAGGCGCTGTTTTTCGCGCTCGGCTCAGGCAACCCGACGCGTCGCCACGAGGGTGCCCTCTACCGCGAGACGGAGAAGGCCTGGGCCCAGGCCGCGGCGCTCTTCCGACCGCGCTTCAAGTCGGTCCGGATTCCCTACTTCGCCGGCGAGCTGCCCGGCTGGCTCCTCAGCCCCGGCGGCAAGACCAGGCGGCCGACGGTGATCCTCAACACCGGCTCCGACGCGCAGAACGTCGACATGTATGTCTACGGCGGTGCCGCGGCGCTGGAACGGGGCTGGAACGCGCTGATCTTCGAAGGACCCGGCCAGGGCTCCAACCTGTTCCTCCGCAACCGGGCCTTCATCCCCGACTGGGAGCGGGTGATCACCCCGGTGGTGACCTGGCTGCGCCACCACCCGAAGGTCGAACGCAATCGGATCTCGCTGGTCGGCCAGAGCTTCGGCGGTTACCTGACCGCACGGGCGGCCGCCTACGAGCACCGCCTGGCGGCGGTCGTCCCCGACCCCGGCGTCGTCAACGCCTTCTCCAACTGGCGCCGCAACCTGCCCCCCGACCTGCTGAAGCTGCTGGCCGCGGGCCGTCGGGCCGAGTTCAACGGCTTCTGGGACGAAATCCCCAGCCACCTGAAGCCAAATGCCCGCGCCGGCTTCGCCAAGCGAGCGGAGATCTACGGCGAGGTCGACGGCTACGAGAAAATGAAGCTGGCGCAGAAGTTCGTTCTCAGCCGCGCCGACGCCAACCGTATCTCCTGCCCGGTCGGGATCCTCTCGGCCCAGCGCGAGCAGTTCTGGCCCGGTCAGGCCAGGACCCTGCACAAGTGGCTTCCCAAGCAGAGCACCCTGCTCGAGTTCACGATCGCCGAAGGCGCCGAGCTGCACTGCGAGCCGATGGCCCCTCAGCGCCGCAACGAACGTGTCTTTGACTGGCTGGAAACCCACGCCCGGCCGCCGCGGGCCCGCTAGCCCACCCGGCCGTAAGAACTGACTCGGATTCTTGAAGTAGTCCCGGGCTGGACGCTGAATCTGTCAGCGATGGCACGCCCCGCCCTCCAGAAGCTCGAGTTGAGTGTGGGAGAGGGCGGTGAGGCCGGAGCAGTCCGCGAATACCCAGAAGGATTCTTCGTCTGGGGAGCGGGCGATGGCCCGCCCTTGAAGTTGCTCACGGGTGCGAAGCTGGCAGCGAGGGTCTACTAGAGCGATCGCATGCAGACCACTACGCCGTCGCGCTGAGCCGCCACGTCGCCTTTGCAATCGAGCGGATCCGAGGCCTGACCCAGGACCTCGCTCTTGGCGCGGGGATCGTCACACGGGAGGACCTGCGTTGGCCCGGGATCTTCGACGGAGGCATCTGTGCAATCACCCGGCTTCAGCGTGCTGTAGTCCAACTCGTCCTGTTCGGCGGTCGCGGAATCGGGATTCGTCCCGACCGCTTCCATGCAGACGGCCTGATCGCCCATCTGCACGCCGAGGTCGCAGGAGCCCAGCTCGTTTAGCGAGGCAGCGACCCCGGTGATCTTGAACTCAGCGGAGCTGTCGGAGCAGTCCACCTTCTTGACCTTACCTGTGGATTCCGGATCGACCGAGACGGCGCAGTCCCCAACGGCAAAGGTGCCGCTCGCCTCCGTGCCGCTGGGCTCGCTGTCACCGCAGGCAGCAACTACCAACATTGCCACGGTCCCGAGCACGGCCGCTGCGATCACCCTGAGACTCATTCGTGCTGTTCTCCCTCCTGGAACCGGCTGTGCCGACGATGCTCATGCTATTAGATCGGGGCCGCCCCGATCGCTCGGCTTAGCGGCTTAGAACAGCTCAGAGCCATCCGAGTAGCTGCGTCCGTTCGGCGGTCTGCTCGGCTCGGTCGAGGGAAGCCGGCAGTAGTCACATGCCGCCATTGCCGGGAAGCGTCCGCCCCAGGCAACGGACGTGAGACGGCGCCATTCCCCAGCGCTCGTAAAAGCGCAGCGCATCCTGATTGTCGGCGATCAAGGTCAGCCCGATGAAGTCGATCCCCGCGGCGGCGAGACGCTCCTCGACCCGCTCCATAAGCAATGAGCCGATTCCCCAGCGGCGCAGCTCGGGTTCTACCGAGAGCGCCTCAAGCTCGCCCATCTGCTCGTTGGTTTCGAAGGTCCAGTCGCTGTCGCAGATCCGGAAGCAGGCAAAGCCGACCGGGGAGCCTTCCTGCTCGGCGATCAGCAGCCAGGCGCCACCGGCGCGCATCCAGCGCTCGAACTCCCTCCGGCGTCGCTGCCAGGAGTCCTCCGCGCGCCGAATCGGGGCGATCTCGCGAGCTTTGCCGACGACCTCGGCGTTGAACTCCTGCATGGCTCGCCATAGCGACTCCACGTCCTCGAGTCGATCCACGCCCGCCTCGACGATCTCGATCTCCGGCGGAACTGTCTGGTCTGAAGCCACGGGAGGCGAGACTATCGGCCGCTTGCGGTCCGAAATCCCGACGGGAGTGAGAAGGGCGAGTTCAGGGCCCTCGACGGCCGGCCGAAGCAGGGTTATTCGGCCGTAAACGGCTCTGTAGAGCCGAGAGGCCTGCGATGGTGAATCGGGCTACGAAACCGAAGGTCACAGGTTCGCCTGTCGGGCGCGCTACGAATCCCCTGGTAATCGGCATGTTCTGCGAATTGGCACAGCTGCCGGCTACGGGCCGCGCCCCGATTACGCCGACCTGCGTCGCCGCGAAGAAGAAGACATCCGGAGCCGCTCCCTGGGCGGAGGCTCGCTGACCGCTGTCGACCTGCGACTACGGGATCACGCTGGTCACGTGGTCGACCTCCTGGCCATCGCCGAGCCTGAACGGGCGCTAAGTCGCGATCTATAGGAGAATCCTCGTATCTCCAGCTTGAGCCGCCTTCCCCGCTTCGTCCTTGCATTTTTGGCTGCGACGCTGATGGCTGTCTTCGCGTCGGCCGCCGCGCCCGCCGCGGGCTCGGCCGCCAGCGCCGACAAGGCTTTGAAGACGGCGTTGGATCAGCTCGTGCGGATGCCAGGTGGCCCGCCGGGCGTCGCGGCGATCGTCCAGCGCGGAGACAACCGCAGATTCCACACCGCGGGGGTGGCAAACGAAGCCACCGGCAGTCGCTGGCGCCCCGACGACCACATGCGCCTGGCCAGCGTCTCCAAGGCCTTCAGCGGGGCGGCCGCGCTCTCGTTGGTTGACCGTGGCAGGCTCTCGCTGAGCGACCGGATCCGGAACTGGCTGCCCTGGCTGCCCGAGTCATGGGGGCAGGTAACCCTCGCTCAGGCTCTCCACCACACCGGCGGGCTGCCGGACTATTCGCGGTCGAAGGCTTTTCAGACCGGCTTCGGCACTCATCCTCACGCCTATGTCGCGCCTCGGGCGCTGGTCGAATACGTCACCGGAAAGCCACCAGAGTTTGCCCCCGGGTCGGCCTACGAGTACTCGAACACGGACAACATCGTGGTCGGGCTTATTGCCGCCGCGGCGAGCGATCGCAGCTACAGCCGGGTCCTCAGACGGTGGGTCAATCGGCCCCTGCGCCTTCACGACACGACCCTGCCGACCGGGTTCCGCCTGCCGGCTCCGCACGTCCGGGGATACCTGCTCTCGCCGCCGGGGCCCCCCGAGGATGCGACCACGTTTATCAGCATGTCGAGCCTCTGGGCCGCCGGAGGCATCCAGTCCACCGCCCCCGACCTGAATCGCTTCATCCGCGGCTACGTCGGGCGAAGGCTCTTCGGTCGGGCCACCCAGCGGCAGCAGCTTAGGTTCGTCAAGGGCCACTCCGAGCCCCCGGGACCCGGCGTGAACTCCGCCGGCCTGGGGATCTTCAGGTACAAGACCAAATGCGGCGTCGTCTACGGGCATACCGGCAACCTGCCCGGGTTCACCCAGTTCACTGCCTCGAGCCTCGACGGCAGGCGCTCGGTCACCGTTTCGGCGAACGCACAGATGGCGCCCAGCGCTAGAAGCAGCGCCGTCCGCGCCGCCTTCAAGACCTTGCGGCACGCCGATCTGCTCGCGGTTTGCGCAGCGCTCGCCGGCCGCTGATCGCTACAGGGGGCCGAGTCCACGGCACTAAGCTCGCGGCTATGAGCGCACCGACCCGCGAGGACGCCTGAGAACTATTCTGCGAGTGGACGAAGTCCGACTCGCTGCGCAAGCACGTACTCGCCGTCGAGGCGGCGATGCGCGCCTACGCCCGCAAGTACGGCGAGGACGAGGAGCTTTGGGCCGCGACGGGGATCCTCCACGATCTCGACTACGAGCTCCATCCAGACCCCGAGAGCGGTCATCCGCGGGTCGCCATCGAGCTCTTTGAGGAGAGGAACTATCCGCGCGAGCTGATCGACGCGGTGGCCGGCCACGCCACCTACCTCGGCGTGCCGCGCGAGACGCGCGTGGCGAAGGCGCTGTTCGCGGTCGACGAGCTGACCGGGTTCATCGCCGCCGTCGCGCTGGTGCGGCCGACCGGAATCGTCGGGATGACACCGAAGTCAGTCAAGAAGAAGCTGAAGCAGCCGAGCTTCGCCGCCGCCGTCAACCGCGAGGAGCTGCGGCAGGGGGCCGCGGCGATCGGCGAGGACTTCGACGAGCACATCGCGTTCGTAATCGGGGCGTTGGAACCCCACGCAGAAGCGCTCGGCCTCGTTGGTTCCTAAACCTACGGATGAGTTGCTGCGCCCTCGTCGAATAGCGATCACACGTTAGGCCCCAGGCGGTGGCACGCCCCGATTACGCTCTTCCGAGAAGGGCGAGAAAGGGTCGAAAGCGGTGTCGGCCGGGGCGCATCGGTGAACGCGAAAGTCGCCCGTTAGCAGGGCTGTTTGGCCGGAAGTCGCCCTGTAGAGCCAAAGCCGTGCCGTACGCGAATCGGTCTACGAAACCGAAGGTCACAGGTTCGAATCCTGTCGGGCGCGCTACGAATCCCCTGGTAATCGGCAGGTTATGCTGGCGTGTCGCGCAGCGAATCGTCGAGGTCCCGGAGGCTGTCGGCGAGGAAGTCGGGGACCTCGCTCCCCGGCTGCGGCTCGAGGTCCTAGTGAGGCGCCGGCTCGGCGGTCGCCGGCCGCCGAAGCGCCCGCGCTGCGACCCGGCCCGACCACTCCCGCTTCGCGCAGAGCATCTGGACGTCGCTCAGTCGGGCCTCACGGAAACTGGCCTCCGAGATCGCGAAGTAGAGCTCCCACAGCCTGCGGAAGCGGCGGTCATAGCCGAGCTCCTCGAGCCGGGAAGAGGAGCCGGTGAAACGCTCGCGCCAGGCGCGTACCGTGAGCGCGTAGGAGGGGGAGATGTCCTCCAGCCACACGTCACGCATGTCGGTCTCCGAGGCGAGGCAGCGGTGGATCCGCTCCACGGAGGGCAGACAGCCGCCGGGGAATATCAGCTGGTTGGCGAAGCTGCGGGTGGACTTCTCCGCCTCATAGGCCCGGTCGTCGATGCAGATCGCCTGCAGGAACATGAGGCCGTCCGGCTCTAGCAGCTCCCCGCAGCGGCGGAAGAAGAGGTCGAAGTACTCCCAGCCGACCGCCTCGATCATCTCGATCGAGGCGAGCTTGTCGAAGCGGCCCTGCAGCGTGCGGTAGTCGGCTCCGAGAACCGTGACCAGCCCCTCGAGGCCAGCAGCGCGCATCCGGCTCTCCGCGTACTCGCGCTGCTCGCGGGAGATCGTCGTCGTGGTAACGCGGCAGCCGTGCTCCCGCGCCGCGTGGATCGCGAGCCCGCCCCAGCCGGTCCCGATCTCGAGCAGGTGGTCGTCCGGGCCGAGCTCGAGGGCGCCGCAGATGCGCTCCAGCTTGTTGCGCTGCGCCCCCTCCAGAGATTGGTCCTCATGCTCGAAGCAGGCGCTCGAGTACATCATCGACTCGGTGTCGAGGAAGGTCTCGAACATCTCGTTGCCGAGGTCGTAGTGGGAGGCGATATTTCGCCACGCCCCGCGCCGCGTGTTGAGCAGCGG
>Ga0210144_1000543_pt1 | contig 19215 bp, 22 predicted proteins | sample Muzzi_PWA_D2_FD_185532 | JGI IMG/M metagenome (GOLD analysis project Ga0210144, IMG submission 185532) | Wetland microbial communities from San Francisco Bay, California, USA, that impact long-term carbon sequestration - Muzzi_PWA_D2 (SPAdes) | ecosystem: Environmental > Aquatic > Marine >...
TACTGACCCCGTGCCGACGAGCGCGGCGTTCGAGCTTCTTCTTGACGTCGTCCTCGAGATTGCGAACAAGAAGCTGAGGCATTGCCGGATGATATCACGCTATCACCCCATCTCCACCCCACACCTCCACTCGATCCGAAGGTGCTGGGTGCCAACCTCCATTCGCCTGAGACGTCGTCCGGGCCTACGAGACGAAGCTCCTGGTGAAGACTCTCGCGGGGGGGGGGGGGGGGGGGGGATTGGCGGCCATGAGGGTCCGGAGACGCCTCCTCGCTGGGTGAGCTCCAGGAGGATCACCGGCGTTCCGTCAGCCCGAGCACGGCCTCGAGAGTCCGCTCCACGGCGGTCATCTCTTGCTCGGTCAGACGAGTGAGGGGGCCTTCGCCGATTCGGTTGCGGTCGAGGGTTCGCGGCTGATCGATCAGGACCTGGCACGGCCGCCGTAGACGATCCCGGGCCGGCAGGGTGCATCGCAGGTGCTGCACCGTCTCGCGGACCTGCGACGTCAACGGCAAGACAACCACCGTCTGTGTGACCTCCGGCCCGAGCGCGTCCTCCTGAATGACCAGGACCGGCCGGATCTTCCCGATCTCCGCACCGCGGTTCGGATTCAGGTTCGCCACCCAGACCTCGCCGCGCCTCATCGGTCACTCCCACCAGCGCTCGTCAGGATCATCCCCCTCGCCCCCTCCCTCCGCCACCTCCAAGGCCTCGTTCTCCGCGACCAGAAACTCCTCCGCGATGCGCTGGCTCTCGGGAGCACCCCGGAGCCCTCGCGCCTCCTCCGCCAACGTGGCGAGGAACCGCTCCCGTTCCCGCCGCTCGACGTACTCCACGATCGCCTCACGAGCCAGCTCCGAGCGACTCTTCCCTTCGTCGCGGGCCTCGTGGTCGAGCTTGCGATCTAGCGGTTCGGGCAACCTGACGCTGAGTGTACGCACGGCATCTCCAATGTCATTCACATCGTATGACGAATGGCATGCCGGCGGCAAGCAGCATCGGAGACGGATGAAAAGCTCGAGGCGGCGGGCACGGTAGACTCCCCCGCACCACGACACAACCCGGCAGCCGAGGTGTTCCATGCGCCGACGACTCTACTTGCTGGGGCTGTTCCTGGCCTTCGCCGCGGTCTGGGTGTGGGCCGCCGCCGGTTCCGGCTCTCCCTCATCTCCTACACCCTGCTGACCCTGTTCATGATCCTCCACGTCATCGGCTCGCACTACACCTACGCGGAGGTGCCCTTCGGGGTCACCCTCCAGCACTGGGTCGGCGCCGACCGCAACATGTACGACCGGCTGGTGCACTTCTGCTTCGGATTCCTGGTCGCCTACCCGGTGCGCGAGGTGTTCATCCGCATCTCGAGGGCGAAGGGCTTCTGGAACGACTCCCTCCCCTTGGAGCTCACCCTCGCCTTCTCGGCGAATCGACAAGAAGGGGAGATCCTCGAGTGGCTGGCCGCGGTGAAGGTCAACCCCGAAGCCGGCCTCGCCTTCCTCGGCGCCCAAGGCGACGTCTGGGACGCCCAGAAGGACATGGGCGTCGCCGGCCTCGGTGCGCTCCTGGCCATGGCGATCACCTTCGCGGTGGCGATGACCGTCGACCGCGGCACCTGGGGAGCGGTCCGCGAAAGCCTCCGCATCCCCGCCGACGACCGCCCCATCGGCGAAGACCAGATCCTCGACTGGTGGCGGCGCCGCCAAGCCGACAAGCCCTGATCCGCCCCATGACGACTCCCAAGACCATCGCGATCCGCCGCGGCCGGGAGGACGACGCCCTCTGTGTCGCCGTCCTGGCGACGCAGGTGTTCCTCGATACCTACGCCGAGGGCGGCATCCGTCCCGACCTCGCCCGCGAAGTGCTCACCGGCTACTCGCAAGAGGCCTTCGCGAGGCGCCTTGCCGACCCGGCGACCACCTTCCTGCTCGCCGAGCTCGTCCGGCTGTACGTGCAGCGCCCGTTTCTGCGCCAGGGCCTCGGAACCGACCTGATCCATGGGGCCGAAAAAGCCGCATTCGAGCAGGGAGCCGGAGCCCTGTGGCTCTCCGCGTGGTCCGGCAACCGGGCCGCCCTCGCCTTCTACCGTGCGTGCGGGTATCGGACGGCGGGCACCAGTGAGTACATCTTCGAGGGGCGGACCTATGAGACGGAGGTTGTGGTCAAGAATCTCGCGGATAGCAGGTGATAGTTCGTGGGACCGGGGACGCCTCCTCCTTGTGCCCAACACCATTCACCCGACCCACCAGACCGGCCGCGTCCGCCTCAGGCCGGAGCTGCCCCAGAGGTTGCGTCGCTCAGGGGCATCTGGCTCCAGGTCCGCCCCTGGAGAAGGCGGCCGGCCTTCTTCTTGTTCCTCCCGCCCCATTGCTTGAAGAAGAACGGCACCCCGGCCCTTCGGCACTGGTCCCGGAGATCGGTCACCCACGCGGGGTCCATCGGCCGGGCCTTCGGTCCGGACTCCCCACCGACGATCACCCAGTCGATCCCTCCGAGATCCAGGTGACGGAGGGGCCCTAGCAACGGCTCGAGCGACAGAAACTTGACCCGCGCTGGGGTCGCCCGAAGAGCGTCGATCCGATGGCGGTAGCGGTCCGTCTCGACACTCACCCCCATCCAGATGTTCTCGGCCCAGTCAAGCTCCGGCGCCAGGCGTGCCAGGCGCTCGGCCCGCTTGGTGAGGACCTGGAACCGGTGCCAGTCGGCCCGCCCCATGACGTCGAACACCCGCTCGATGTACTCGATCGGCACGCGGTCGTGGAAGAGGTCGCTCATCGAGTTGACGAAAACCGTTTGCGGCTTCTTCCACCGGAGGGGGAGCTCCAGCATGTGGGGCTGGAGCGTCAGCTCGAAGCCGTTCGCGTAGTTCGCCTGCCCCATCGCCTGGAGCCGCTCCGCCATCCGCTTTGCATAGCAGTGCTTGCAACCGGGGCTCACCTTCGTGCACCCCGTGACCGGATTCCAGGTCGATTCGGTCCACTCGATCCCGGAGCCTTGCGCCATCACCGAAGCTCCTTGAGGAGGTGTTTCGCGATCTTCACGGCGATTCGGGCGCCCTTCGGGTTCCCCGCAGCGAAGCAGAACAGATAGAGGGGGCTGTTGGCCGAGTTTCGGAGGATGCCGGGTTGATCGACCACGCCTGCGAAGACCGTCTTTAGCCGCTCGTTGAAGTAGTGCCCCACGGTCTCCATCCTGGCCTTGATGACCTGCTGCTCATCGCCGAAGAGCGTTGGCTCTGTGTCGACTCGGTAGAACTCATCGTACCAGTCCGTCGTCCCCAGCAGCAGGTCCAGGCGACGACGCCAACTGGGCGGAATGTCGCCTGACCTGGTCAGCAGCCGATTCACACCGATTCCGAGCGGGAACAGCAACCAAAGGTCAATGGCCTCGGTTCCCGCGACCGCTTCGATGGTCTGCCATTCAACTTGCATGCCGTACGGGTCCAAGAAGAGCACGGCACGATGGGATGACCAGTTCCCGCGGCACAGCGCCCGAATCTCGGCATTGGCATCGCCCTGTCGAATCTTGATCCGGTCAGCGCGGTGCGGGAAGTCTTCCTTCAGACCTTCGAGCTCAGCGCACCGCGCCGCGCTCTTCTCGATGAAGATGTAGGTGTCGAAGGACGGCTCCGTCCTGAGCGCAATTCTCGCGGAACCGTCGAGGAGTTGCTGGGGCTCCTCACCTGCCAGGTCGGGGAACTCCAGCGACTGTTGGTCCGAATTGTGCTCGTCCCGACGGATCTCCCGGTAGCCGGTCCCCGCGAACGCATCGACGAAGGCCTTCCGGAACGGTCGGCCCCGGCTCGGCTTGTCTTTGAGAGCCGTCGTGTATGCCTGGAGGTAGCTCTCCAGGACCTGCAGCTTGCGATCCGTCCAAGCACCACCGAACTGGTGTGACAGGTGTTCGCGCTCGTCATGAATACCGCCACAATACCGCCCAATTCGACACTAGTCAAGCTCCTGCTGAAGGCCGAGAGCGCCCCCGATGCTGCTGCTCTCCCCTCGAGGGAAGCCGCGAAGGTACCTGCGCGGTCCAGGTGAGCTGGAACTGGCGCGTGACCTTCTAATTCCTCGGCTCCGACTCCTGGATCCTGCCGTCCTCGACCGGCTCGACGAGACGGACGAGGTGTCAGGCAAGTAGAGGTGGCCCGTACGACTCCACGATCCGGTCCGTCGCAAGCCAGGTCGCCCGGTCCTTTGCAAAGAGAGCCTGGCCAACCGCCTCGAGCTCGGAAAGATCCGGGCTCACGGCCGTCGCTGGTCCGGCGGCCGACAGAAGCGCCAGCAAGAGGGCAACTTGTGGAAATGCCATCCGGTGACTCTGCTCCAGCGGAATCCACCCAGGTCTTCTACTGCGGCTCCACGCCGAGGTACGACGCGGCGACGGAAACCGTCACCCACACGTTGTCGGGCTTCTGCCGGAAGGCGCGCTGGAAGTACTCCTCCGCCTTCCCGCGGTCACCGGCGAGGTTGTAGCGCGCCCCGACCTCGGCCAAGTTCTCGGCATCCTCGGGATCGGTAGCGATCGCCTGCTCGAACGCCTCAAACGCCTTGTCGTGATCTCCGGCCTCCCAGTAAATCCGGCCGACCCGCATCCAGTCCTCTTCCTTCATCTTGCCGTGGGTGACCTGATCCAGGAGCGCCTCGCCCTTCTCCCGCTCCCCACCGAGGATCTCTATCCGGGCGACGGCGAGGTTCTCCCAGCTCCCCTTCTCGGCCTGTCGCTGCGCCACCGCGAGCAAGGCGTCCCCCGCCTCCTTCGGTGGCTTGCCCAGGAACAGGTTCATGTCGAAGGACTTCTTGGCGAGCACGACACCCGCGAACCCCGCGCAAGCGAGAAAGGCGATCAGCACCACTGCGATCGAACGGATACGCATGATTGGACCCTCCTTTGAATTCTGCGAGTCTAGCAGCCCGCTCGGACCGCCCCGGCGCCCGGCCGCGTGGTTCTGCCGCGCAGACTCCTCCACCTACGCGGAGGTCCCCTTCGGCTTGGGACGCCCAGAAGGACATGGGCGTCGCCGGCCTCGGTGGGCTCCTGGCCATGGCGATCACCTTCGCGGTGGCGATGACCGTCGACCGCGGCACCTGGGGAGCGGTCCGCGAGAGCCTCCGCATCCCCGCCGACGACCGCCCCATCGGCGAAGACCAAATCCTCGACTGGTGGCGGCGGCGAGCCAGCAGGCCGTGATCCGGAGACAGCTTGCAGACCCCTTCGCGTCAGCCCTTGACGAGTTGTGCCGTAACTGCGTACGTTTCGAGCCAAGGAGAAGATCATGCGCGAGATGTCGGTCAACAAGTTCCGCAGCAAGCTCCGGGAGGCGGTCGAAGGCGTGCTTCGCGATCACGAGCCTCTTCGTGTCACCCGCCGCGGCGGCGAGGGCTTCGTCGTCCTGGGCGCCGAGGATTGGGAGCGCGAGCGCGAGACTCTGTACGTGCTCCAGAATCGATCGCTCATGCGACAGATCGCCCGCTCCGCCGAAACCCACGAAGCCGAAACGGGCTACCGGCCGAACTCCGAGGAGTTGGATGAGATCGATCGTCTTTGAGGGGGATACCTGGGAGCGCGACGAGAAGCTGCGGAAGAAGGACCCTGCCCTCCATCGGACCCTATGCCGCCAGCTCAAGGAGATGCGGCGGGGAGACCCGGCCCGTGGCACCGGAAAGCCCGGCCCTTGAAGCATGACCTGAGCGGGTTCTGGTCGCGGCGGCTCTCCCACGGCGACCGCCTCATCTACAAGTTCGACGAGGGGGCCATCTACATCTTCGCCATCGGCGGTCACTACGACCTCTGACGCCGGCCTCAGTCGCCTCCACCTCTCCTTGCCTGGCATCCTGGTTCCGGCTCTCCCTCATCTCCTACACCCTGCTGACCCTGTTCATGATCCTCCACGTCATCGGCTCGCATTAGGAGTCTGCTCGGAATCCAGGTCGCGGGGCTCGTCACAATGCACCACCGGTCGCTCGAGCGCTCCCTCAAGCTGACCAGGGGTCGATCAGGTCCTGTACACCATTCACCCGGCACCCCAGACCAGGACCTCGACCAGGGCCCCCAGGCTCGTACGCAGACCGTGCCGTGAACCGGCAACGGGTGCCATGGATCGACAAGCCGTGCCGCAGATCGGCAGAAGCCGTGGAATCGGCACCCCTGAGCTCGTGGTGCCTCGTCTGCGCGCCGAACACGGAGTGGTGCGTCGTCAATTCAACGGATTGAAGACCTCCAGCCCCTCGAGCCCTGCAGCATCCACCAGCCGGCCATCGGCGACGGCGAAGGTGACGTCCACGCCGGCCTCCCGAAGCGCCAGCGCACTGGCCAGGTGAACTGCATCGGCACCCCGCAGAGGATGCTCTCTGACCAGCCGCGGCACCCGACCGATGAGCGGCGGCCGGACCGCGACCGCGATCACGCTTTGCCAATCGCGCTCGAACCGATCGGCCAGATCGTCGTGCTCCTCCTCGGTGAGCAGGGCCTCTCGCAGGCGGCGGGCGAACGTGGAGTAGACCTCCGCGTAGGCCAGCACCGACAGAGCGATCCGGCTGCGCCGAGCGCGCTCGGCCATGGCTTCGCTGCCGTCTTCCTCGATGTACAGCTTGATCAGAGCGCTCGTGTCCGCGAACAGGATCACCGGCGGTCCTCGAGCACCATCTCCGAGGCAGACTTGCCGCGGGCCGGAATGCGAGGAGCGGTGAAGCGATCCTCCGGCGTCGGACCCTCGGGAAGCACGAGCAGGTCCTGCGCGGCGAGCTGGCGTAACTTGGCGTCCTCGTCCAGCCCGGCGGCCTCCTCGAACGGGACGAGTGCCGCGACAGCCTTCTTGCCCCGCATGACGACGATCTGCTCACCGCGCTCGACGCGGCGGAGATAGGCCGACAGGCTGTCCTTGAGCTTGCGGGTGCTGACAGTGGTCATGGGCGCCTCCGTGGCCATTGTAGCCACACTTCGGCTTCCTACACAAGCTGGCTTCGTGCTTCCTGGCACCTCGGGGACCTCGTGGTCCGTCGACTGGGTTGACATGCCGATTCGCGGGACGACCACTACGGAAGCAGAGTGAAGCTGCCCTTCCGTTGGCGGCGATAGACCCGGAAGTCGCGCTGGTCCAGGGTGAAGACCCGGGAGAGGTTCTCGCGCTCAGCGACCCGGACGAGAGCGGCGTCGGCGAGGTCCATGGGGAGGTCCCGGTACTTCTCCATGAGCTTCTTCATGCGAGGGAAGTCCCCTTCTTCGAGCGGCAGGAGGGTGACGCTGCCGGTCTCGAGCATCTCCCAGAGGCCCTCCTGCGCCGCCCAGGAGAACCCGAGGAGCTCCATCGCTTCGACCACGACGGGCCCGACGGTGACCAACGGGTCGCGGATCGTTCCCAGGGTCTCAACCACCGCCTGGTGCTCACCATCGCTCCGGTCCAAGAGGGCGACGAGAGGCCCGGTGTCAACCAGAACGGCTCGCACGGCGCCTCTCCTCGAGCATCTCGCGGAAGCGCCGCCCGGTCTGGCGGGAAAGCTCGCGCCCTCCGCTGTCAGCGATCCCGATGAACGGCCGCAGACGCTCGAGCGCCGTGGCGCCGCCTGCCTCCTGCTCGCGTGCGAGATGCTCGATCGCGTCCCGAATCACGTCGGACTTGGTCTGCCCCCGCTGCCGCGCGAGGCGCTCCAGGGTGGTCTCGAGCTCGGTGTCGAGGCGAACAGTCGTCATGGCGTGAGGCTCCTCGTAGTACAGAGAGTGTACCACGCTGCGCCACGACCGATGACGAGGACGAAGAGGTTGAGGCCGCCCCCGGATCACGAGCCTCTTGCGGGCACCTCGGCGCCGGATCCGCAAGCCCGAGACGGTAGACTCCCCACCACGAGACAACCCGAAAGCCGAGGTGTTCCATGCGCCGACGACTCTACTTGCTGGGGCTGTTCCTGGCCTTCGCCGCGGTCTGGGTGTGGGCCGCCATCCGACCGGTCTACCCCGAGGACTGGCTGCTCGAGAACTACCTCGTCTTCGCCGGCGTGCCGCTGATCCTCCTCCTCGGCCGCTGGTTCCGGCTCTCCCTCATCTCCTACACCCTGCTGACCCTGTTCATGATCCTCCACGTCATCGGCTCGCACTACACCTACGCGGAGGTGCCCTTCGGCTTCACCCTCCAGCACTGGGTCGGCGCCGACCGCAACATGTACGACCGGCTGGTGCACTTCTGCTTCGGATTCCTGGTCGCCTACCCGGTGCGCGAGGTGTTCATCCGCATCTCGAGGGCGAAGGGCTTCTGGAACGACTACCTCCCGATCGAGCTCACCCTCGCCTTCTCGGCGAATCGACAAGAGGGGGAGATCCTCGAGTGGCTGGCCGCGGTGAAGGTCAACCCCGAGGCCGGCCTCGCCTTCCTCGGCGCCCAGGGCGACGTCTGGGATGCCCAGAAGGACATGGGCGTCGCCGGCCTCGGCGCGCTCCTGGCCATGGCGATCACCTTTGCGGTGGCCATGACGGTCGACCGCGGGACCTGGGGAGCGGTCCGCGAGAGCCTCCGCATCCCCGCCGACGACCGCCCCATCGGCGAGGACCAGATCCTCGACTGGTGGCGGCGCCGCCAAGCCGACAAGCCCTGATCCCCTCCATGTAATCCGCCCCATGACGACTCCCAAGACCATCGCGATCCGCCGCGGCCGGGAGAACGACGCCCTCTGCGTCGCCGTCCTGGCGACGCAGCTGTTCCTCGACACCTACGCCACGGGCGGCATCCGTCCCGACCTCGCCCGCGAAGTGCTCACCGGCTACTCGCAGGAGGCGTTCGCGAGGCGCCTTGCCGACCCGGCGACCACCTTCCTGCTGGCCGAACGCGTCGGCGAGGAGAAGGGAGCCGAACCGCACCTGGTGGCGTTCGCCGAGGTCACGGTGAACCCCTCCCCACCGGTGGACGTGGAGAGCCCCGGCAGGGCCGCCGCGGAGCTCGTCCGGCTATACGTGCAGCGCCCGTTTCAGGGGATGGGGCTCGGAACCGATCTGCTTCAGCGGGCCGAACAGGTTGCATCCGAACAGGGCGCCGAAGCCTTGTGGCTCTCCGCCTGGTCCGGCAACCGGGCCGCGCTCGCCTTCTACCTTGCGTGCGGGTATCGGACGGCAGGCACCGGCGAGTACATCTTCGAGGGGCGTACCTACGAGACGAAAATCCTGGTCAAAGATCTCGCCGATGCCGAGTGACGGTCCGAGGAACGGGAGCTTCCACCCCGGCGACTCGCCCCCGGCCAGATTGCTCGGAAATCGACTCGGAAGTCATCGACCAAGTCAGACTTCCGAGCTCTGAGACAGGCCGCCTGGCCGGAGCTGAACGACCCACGCCCCTCTCCGCAGCGGGGGCGCTCAGGGCTGGAGAGCTGCGCTGAGATACCATTCCGGCATGAACCGCGGAATCGACGAGGTGCTTCTCGAGCCCGGCGCCGCCGTGCGTTTCGAGGACCGCGACGATCTACTGGAGACGCTGGACGACCTGGACCGCCGAGTGCCCGGTCGGAACGGCGGGCGGACGAAGGACCACCGGGAGCACTTCTGCATCCAGCGATACCTCAGGTTCATGGCGGGGGAAGAGGGCTTGCTGCCGCTCCCGGTGACGTTGCACAAGACGGCCGCGGGTCAGGGCCCACCAGATTTCCGGCTGGAATGGCCGGACGGCGAGCTCGAGACCTTCGAGATCACCGACGGCTCGACCGAGCAGTATCAGCAGGCGCTCACCGAAGCGGCTCGCCGAGGGGACCGCGACATCGTCTTCCCCGAGGGCGTGGACATCAACACTCCGGATGCGGACGCCGCCGCGCGGTGGGCGGATGTCCTGTTCAGCGCGTTCCTGCGCAAGGCCCAGATGCTCGAGGTCGGCCGCCCCTCCATTGATCACCTGCTCATCTACGACCTGACCGGCCTCCAGTTGCTCGTGCCACTGGAAGAGGGAGCCCCACTGCTCCGGGATCGGATCGAACAGTGGCGCCGCGACCGGCAGCCGGCGCACTCTTTCCGGCGCATCTCGATTCTCCGAGACCTGTCGCTCCTCTTGGATCTGATGGGGACTGCGCGCCTTCTCGATCAGTCCTCACCACGCTTCCGGCTGTGGGTGGTACGAGCCCGCGACGAGGAGGACCTCAGACGGAGAGCTCGGGAGATCGATCGCTACTGCCGGGAGCACTCGATCCGGCACCTCAAGCTCTTCGGCTCCGCCCTGGGAGACCTCGACGACGGCATCGCCGAGGTCGGGGACTTCCGTCGCTTCGACACCGGGAAGAGCGACGTCGACCTGCTCGTCGAATTCGAGCCCGGGACGAGGGTCACGCTCCTGGACATGTCGCGGATGGAACGCGAGCTCGGCGAGCTGATCGGGTTCGACGTCGACCTGGTGACGGCCGAAGATCTGAGCCGATACTTCAGACAGCGCGTACTCGACGAGGCACTGGAGCTGGGGCATGAAGCTCTCCGAGCGTGACCGCTTCCGACTGCGGCACATGCTCGACGCCGCCCGGCGCGCGGTGCGGTTCGCCGAGAAGCGACACCTACCTCCAATCCCTTGGCAACTTGTCTGGCCCGCCTACGAATCCTCCCTTGATTCGTTGCCCAGATCTGTCGAGCTATCCTTCCTTTCTTCGAGCTGCTCTGCTTCTGCTTCATCCGGGTGGCTGCGAAACGGCGGCACCTCGATCGCCGGATAGCGCTCCACGTCGCCAGGCCTTCCCAAGTCAACCCAGAGCCAATCGAGGGCTACTGGAGGCGGCCAGAGGACTGGATCGTCGCGATGCCGTTCTTCGTAAGCATCTGCCCGTAGGGATAGCCAGCCTCTCCTGTCATGGCCAGCAAGTTCGGCAAGCTGGCGTAAGGACTGCGTGAGCTTGGCCGGCTCTGGATCATCAGCGGTAGACCTTAGGCCAGCTTGGAGCCGGTCCAGGAGTTGGTGGAAGAAGTCGTCCTTGGGCGAGAAAGCCTCGTATTCGCGACAGAGACAACCGGTCTCGGTTGGATGTGGATCCTGATCCCGCCGTGACCTCCACGACTCGATAATGGGAATGTGTGCGACAAGCTCAAGGGGCGGAGGGAGAGATTGTGTGCGTGGCCTCCCCTCAACGGCATGTAGCGGGTCGACATCGGCAACTACGAGAGCCTGCTCTTTGCGTCCAAGCCAGCCACGGTTATGAGAATACTGATGGAAGATCCCAGGGATTTCGCCATGGTAGGGGCTCAGGGACGGCATTCCCCGGTCAGAATCGCGATCTGTGCGATCCCAGCAGTCATTCCCGATGAAACAGCTGTTGCCAATGCTGTGCCTGCCAAGAACAGCGTTACAAAAGACTGTTGTCAATCCGGCGGACAGATAATTGAGCTGACCGAAGGCAGCATAGTCTGTTGTCCGCGGGGTCATCGCAGGGACAAGCAGAATTGATCGTCTCGGAAACTGCTTGACTGACTGGTACGAGAGATAATTCCCAAGATCTCTAACATCTTCGTGCACTTGATCGAGGGCCGCTTCCACAGAAGCTTGGTTCGCGTAGAACTTAGCCCGGAGTGCAGCCAAGCTGGAGGCCAGAGTCGTCCAGTTGGTTGGACTCGTGGCGAGGAAGATCTCCGAGCAAACTAGTTCGAGCACGAATCGCTTGGGATCAAATGCCTCTCCGCCTAGTTCTAAGGGGAAGAGTGGTCCCAATCTGTCGCCATTTGGACAAAAAACCTCTCCGAGAGCGTGCGAAGGGTACTTCTTGGCCCTCCAGAGAATACGCCGAGGCTCTGAGGTAAGGCTCGGGAGAACAGCACTCAGTACGGCTGACCAGGGTTCTCTCTCGGAAGGCGAAATCGGATCGTTAGCCAACAGCAGGGACGAAGCCGGAGGGATTCGATACGTCCCGGCCCAGACTGCCGTTGTCAGCGAGATGTTTTGGGGATCGGCCAACCAGGCAACAGTATCCGGCCGCACAGAGTATTCAGGTAACAAAAGAATGTCCACTTTCAGGTCTGAGCAAGCAGCTAGAACGTCTGATAGGATGCGGCGGCGGCGGTGTTCGCTGCAGCTAGGTAGGGTTGCCGGATTGTCGCCGAACCCCAATGGCGGGCCAAGCAAGTCGCGTCGATAGCATCTGTTTCTCTTGAGCTCGTCTTCTATCCGTTGGTAGTCAACCTCACTCACCCGATCCTTGCCCAGATTGCGCCACTGCTCGACATTACCGCAGGCTTCGAATATAGGATGTCTATAGCTCTCACAAACTGACCACTGAAGCAGCGCGATCCGCGCCGTGTTCTGTCGCTTCGAGGCCCCACGTCGGACCCAGTCCCGGCGTTGGAGCGCACGGAGACCGTCCAAGACCTCGGAGTGACTGTGCGACGTAGGACCCGAGTCGAGCGGGCGAGTGTTAGGTAGAATGGGACCTTTGTCTTCGACTGCGGTCTGTCCTTTCGAACGTCCCGGCGTTTCTGCATCTTCAGGGATGTCCGGCGGTTGAGCCACCGTGGAGTCGGGGCGAAGGGAACGAATTGAAGGCACCGGAATCTCGTCAGGAAAGGTCGGAGCGAAGTCAAGCCCGGCGAGTGCTGCGAGGTCTGAACTGACCCAGGCTGCTCCGACGAGTCGTCCCTGAAAAGTCGAGAGTGCCGCTCTCCGTTGCACTATCCCACTGGGCGACGAAGTGCCCTCTTCGGGCCTTTCTCGCGGGTCTCGAAGCCAAACGTACCGGAGGGCCCAGAGAGGCACTTCTCGATTACCCAGAAGGTCGGAGCGAACTTCCCAGAGTATCCCAGACCGAGCGGAGAAGTGCAGGCGGTGGGATTCCTCTTGAGCAACGTTTATTCCCTCCCGATCATCCAGCAACTCAAGAGCTCGGAGAAAGCCTTGCAACTGGTCCTCGGTGAGCAGGAAGTCGAGTTTGCCTTCTGAAGGCTTAGTGAGACTGCCCGACTCTTTGGATTTCGGAGCGGCTGCCAGAAGAGATGGGAGCGACTGCAGGGCTTCCAGCTCACGAGTATCCTGAAGGGGAACTCCTGGGCGCAAGTCGTTTCCGGGTGTGAGACCGCTAAGGGCACCAAGGACAACAAACCAGCCCAGCGGCGTGACCGCGTCTAGCTGAGCAAGATCTTGTGGAGAACTTCGCGTGGAAAGTCCTTCGAGGAATTGTAGGAGATCCTGGGAGGCCTCGCCACTAACCAGCACCGCTTCCTCGTCGATGCCCCAGGCGGCGAGATTGAGCGCCCAGAGATCGGCGCGGCGATTCTCAGGTGCGAGCGCAGCCCATCGTTCAAGGGCCTGGGCCCTAAGCATCTCGCCGAGACCGAGGAGGCGATAGCCCGCTATCGCTTGATGGACAGAGCAGGAGTCTTGCGTTGAAGGAAGCAGAGAGAGACGCTCTGCAACTGCGAACCAGGCTGCTGCCGGACGCCTCTGGGGTAGCCAGTCGGGCCAAGTTGATGGCAAGGGAAGTGCTCGGTGAAGGCGCGCGTCAGCCCCTAGCAAGACACGTGTGGCCTTCGCCAGGACCGTTGCAGCCGAGGCACCCGAGGCTTGATCTCTCGCCAGACGATTGCCAAAGGCTAGATCAAAGCGAGTCTGAAGAAAGCAGCCCAGTCCTAGAGCGAGAGTGGTGAGTGGGTCTCCTGACCTGAAAGCATTCGCGAACTTCTCAACACGACCGATGGACCGCTCGACGCGAAGGGGGAGGTTTTCTCCGGGAAACTTCGCAAGCCGGCCTGGCTTGTCGGCAAAAACTCCTCGGAGCTGGGCAAGAGTTATCCGCGAGATTGTCTCGACCATCAGATCTTGTCGGTCATCAAGATAGAGCGCGGTGGAACTCAGGGTGGACGGCGGGTCTGAGATTCCCTTGTCTATTCCTCCCCAGAGATCAGCTAGTGCTGTGCCTATTCGCCAGAAGTCGGAGCCTTCTGCTGGCACAGGCTCTGCCAGGAGGCTCCCCGCCTCTCGCTGACGCAGAAAAGCCTGAGAGCCTATCTTGGCCCTTTCTACATCCAGCCCGAGGACTGACCACACAACTCCTTCCTTGCCAGAATCTACTGATTGTCTCCGCAAAAGGTGGCAGCACGAGACGGCGAAGGCCTCTAAGCTTTCTGTGTCCAGCTCTCGCGTAAGACTGCGGTAGGCGCTCACGATCTCCAAGAGAATTTGGATCTTCTTGGCGTCATCTCGTTGGACTAGCGGTTGATCGCATGGCTCTTGGACTTCCCAGCCATCGAGGTCCGCGCTCAGGAGACGCCAGGAAACATCAGCAGCGGAGGGGCCATCTAGGGGCTCCCAGGAGAGTTGCTTGGGTCTGAAGGACTCGGAGAGAAGGGAGATGAGGTCGGCTACCGGAGGTACGGTTTCGCTGGGGAAGAGGAAGAAAACGTGGAGTCTCTTGCCTGCAATGGCGATCAAGATGCTCTGGGAAACGCCAGGAGGCACTGGGAGGAATCTGGTCTCGGCCGGAAGGCCGTGAAAGTGAGCCAGCGCACGCTGCATCCACGGTCGTCTAGAAAGCAGCGTGACAGTTTCGGTCCGCGCTACGTTGACCAGGGCCGCCACCGCCGGAACGAGATAGCTGGACTCGTGCCAGGTCTGTCCGGTCTGCTGCTCGTCTTCCGTACCAGGCAGCCAGAGATACAATGTCTGGAGCAGCGGCGTCGCCTCAGGTCTTGTTGGACGAATTCGCGTTCTGACCCGATCTACCATGGGCTGCAGTGGGTCTGGTGCCTCGCCTTCTAGAGTAGAGGAGTCTCGGCTCCCGACGAGTCTCGCGATCGACTCGTGGACTTGAAGAAGCTCGAGGAGCCCACCTTCCTCAGATCGCCCTGAGTTGGGCAGGCGGGTGAGAGGTTCCAGCGTTGTGGAGTTGGGCCAAGCTGAGTGCAGAGAGCATGCATGACGAAAGAGGACGGGAGAGGATAGCTTTAGGTTGCGCCAGAACGAGAAGTCAGGCACCTCTCCCTTGGGCATGTATGCTCCGAAGATTTCGGAGGCGGCCGCCAGAAGAACAGTGTACCAAGAGGCTCTTTGATGCTCAAAGAGGCGGACACCTTCCTCATCGCGCTGGTCAGGACCCGCCTCAAGAATCCTGTCACAAAGCCCTCTCCCAACTTGGGAAGCGAGGAATCTCCGGAGAGCTTCCCAGCGTCGCTTGGTTGGAGAATCGGCTCCGGGGTGCCTGTCGGGACGAGCTCTAAGCGCGAGAAGTAGCCCTTCCATCCAAGCGAAGATGTGCCATGTAGCATGGAAGGCCTCGGGGAGCCCTCCAGCAGCCGACGAAGATATGGTTGGTAGCCGCGCAGGCTTGGAGTCGTTCCACAGTTTCCTGAAGGCACCGAGAGTCTGGAGAGGACTTGTGGTCCCAGAATCCCCTTGCGATGCTGCGACCAAGAGCCAAAGAAGTTTGGCAACGACGGATTCATCACCAGGTCGAAGGTCTGCTTGGCGAGCGAGTGCGATATTGGAGAAGACGTCCTGCGAATTCTCTAGCACATCCGGAGGGGAGTGACCATGGAGGAGCTGGAGCGCAGTCCCACGATCGAGTTCAATTCCAGCGTCAGGCCATCGCTGGGTTGCAAGGAGCAATTCTGGATCGACCCCAGGGATGGGACCATACCCAGCTCCAAGACTTCTCTGGTCAGTAAGCCATCGGCGGAGCTCAGACTGACTCATGGGAGGAAGTGGCTCGGTCTTCCTGCTCAGTGACAGGCCGATCTTGGAGAGTTCGTGCTGTACCTTGCTTCGGAGTGCCTCGAGCTGGTCGGGGCGCTGCGAGATGAGGACAATGTCATCGACATAGCGCGCGTAGACGGCCCGGCGCGTGCGTGCCCCGGAGCCTGGAGGCGCAGCTTGGCCGTCAGCTCGCATCTCAACGGGAGAAGACTGAGCGGGCATTGTCTGCGAGTCGGAGGTCTCTTCGGAGAGTGCAACAATTGCTTTGCTCAATTCATAGTCGAGCGGAAACAACGCGATATTTGCCAGATAGGCCGAAAGGTCTGGGCCCTGAGGGATTCCAATGTCCTCAAAAGGTGAGGAGTTGGCCTGCCCTGTTGTCGGATCGCAATAGGTGTAATGAAAACTCTGATTACAGAACCAATCGACGAGCGCACGAGCCCTTTGGTGCGCGATGTTTTCGTTGAGATGGGAAGTCGGCTCATCGTGCGAGGCTCTGCTCGACGGCTGGAACAACGGTGCAACCGAAAAGGGATCAAAATCCTCGCAGCTCAGAGCGTTCTCCAATGGTCGTCTAAGAGCATCATTCACGGCGCTACGCCGCAGATGATCATAGAAACCGCGGATATCCAGGCGTAAACAGTAGAGCCTATCTTCTTGAAACTCGGATATAGACTCCGAGAGTCTCCCAATGAATCCTTTCCAACAATCAAAGAATGGACGAAAGAGCGTCCTTTTCCCTGGTCGGACCCTGCCTTCCAAAGCGTCCATGTCGATTTGGTAGGCGAAGCTAACCGCGCCTTCACGAGGGACTGGCTCCCCATCCCGAGACCATCCAGTTGTCCATAGGCGCCCATTCTGCCACCGTACAGCCGGTATGTAGTTGGCAAAGCTGGGATTGTCACGATACGTTCGAAGTAGCTCATCAAGCATGTATTGCTGAATTGTGAGGTCCTCGGCGCAAGGCAGAGCCTTGAGCCGGAGGCCCCCGCTTGCTTTGGGAAGATAGACTGCGAGATAGGGTTCAAGCTGTTGTGACGAACCTATCTCCAGAACCGCCTTGTAGAAGGATGCCATGACATCGAAAGTCATGTTGAGCCGAAGCCATGTGGATTCATCGATAGGAAATTCGCGACGGTGTCGGCTGGCCAGGGCTAGATGATGGGCCAACTGGAGACGTTGGGTCTCAGCTTGTATATCTTTTGGTGGAGCGTGAAGTCTTCTTGGTCTTCGTGTTTGGGCCCCCTTTCCCTCACTGACCGAACTTGGAACTGCGAAGAAGTTCTCCAAGGAATCCTGCCAGATTGGCGCCGGCTCCGGTGGCTTGGCGACGGATGTGGAGAAGGGCCTCAGGCGCAGGGCTGCGAGGCGCCAAGCGTCGCGGCCGATGTCCGCCTCTAGGCTCTGAAGCACCCACTGCTGAGTCAGTGCCGAAGCTGTAGCCCAGACATGGTCGACCTCTGACGGCTCACAGGTGAGCCGGTTTGCGAGAAGGAAAAGGGCAGGAGGGACCAAGGCCGAAGAGAGCGTCTGTTCAGCACCTTCCTTGTCGGATTCTCGCAAAACCGCATCAGGATCCTTTCCAGGGAGAGCCGATGGCGGGAGTGATACCACGTCAATTAGCGCGCTTGCATGGAGCTCCGGGCAGATCTGCCAAAGCCTCGCAAGCGCCCGAGCGGTGCCCTCCCTGCCGGCTTCATCTTGGTCTAGGAAGAGGTGAAGCGCGAGCACTCCGCCTAGGCGTGCAACTTCGATTGCAAGGTCGGCCAACTGAGCGGCTTGCTGAAGGGTCAAGGTGCTACCGAGAACAGCGCATGCATTCAAGCCCAGGCTCTCAAACCTGAGCGCATCGAGAAACCCCTCTACCAGGTAGACATCCAGGGTAGAAGGAGTTCGCGCTCGTCGAGAGGAACCCGTCTCTTTCTTTCGGAAGAAGGCGGAACTGAGAACTTGGTTCAGCCTGTACAAAGAGTGAGATCGCTTGAATCCCTTAGAGTAAAGGTACTTGGGACGGGCTGCAGCATCCGTGGCTCGACCCGCGAAACCCATCAGGCCACCGGCTCGGTCTCGGATGGCAAAGATGATCCGGCGATCCCAAAAGAAGTCTGTGGGGCCAGGGAATGGCAAGTTCGGTTGCGTGTTTTCCCGGAGGCGGTCGCGATGGACCAGAAGGCCAGCTGCTTCAAGGCGAGCCTGAGCAAGGCGATCCCTCTTGACGGAGGAGTTCCGGGTCAGTTTCCGCGCAGATGCGCCGAAGACCTCACAATTCCGGAGGAAGTCCGCCTCGTAGCCACGAGTTCTTGCGAATCGCTCAAGGAGGCGCCCCTCCGCTTGAGTCTCTGATTGAAAGATTGCGAGCGCTTTCGTGAGTCCCGCATCACGGAGGCCAAGGCTGGTAGATGCCTCGGAGAAGTCACGAGCTCCTACTTCCTGCCCAAGAGCGCTCGCTAGCCAGTCGACCGCTTCCACAAAGCTGCCAAGATTCGCCTTCTTGAGAACGAGATCGAAGACATCGCCATGAGCACCACAGGCGTAGCAATGATAGTAATCAGGTCCGGAGGGTTTCCGGTAGAGGTGAAGGGATGGCCGATGGTCCTTGTGGAACGGGCAAAGAGCAAGAGGAACCTCTGACTCTCTCCTCCAGACACGCATCCCGAGGCGCTCAGCGACCTGGAGGAGGTCAGCTTCACGTCTTAGCTGTTTGACGAGCTCTTGCGGTCTGCGCATCTCTGTCCCCCCGAGAGAGCCTTACATGGGTTTCCGGCCCGTGGTTGAGCCTCGTCAGAGGTTAGCGAAGGCTGACCTTGCGGGCAAGCGGATTTTCGCATGGATCGCAGCGCGGATCCCTCGTGCCAACGGACTTACCCTCACAATCGGGGTGCACTCCTCGACCGGTCTCGATGCCATCCCCTTGCTTCCGTCGCGGCACTTCGTCCGTGTTTAAGACCAACCGCGCTTGAGCGCTAGCTTGACTACAAAGCTCGAATACGCGTAAACTAGGCGCAATGAGGGAACAATCCATCTCAAGGATCACGACCGAGGGGAGGTGCCCGGCAATCGCGACGAGAGGCCACCTAGCCAGTTGACGACGTAGCAGACACAAGAACCTTCAGGCGGACGCGACAGAGCTGTGACCCTCTGCCGCGCCCTGAACCGACGCAAAGGAGCAACCCCAATGCGCCGATCTGACGATCAGTGTAGCAAGACCCCGAACACCCCTCCCGGCGGTTCCGACCGCCCTTCCCTCCCCAACGCCTTCTCTCCCGAGTTCCTCGACCGGCTCCGCAGGAAGCACGACCACCCGCCCACGCCGGAGGCTGCGAGCGCGGGCCCTTTCTCCGTCCAGCCGGCGGAGATCGTCCCTCCGTCCCGCCGACGCGAGGCGCCGCCGTTCCCCTGGAGGTGTCTCTGCGCCGGGGAGTCGGCGCCGCGGGCGTGCCTGGCCGATCCGGATCTCGCCTACCTGACCGCTGCGGCGTTGCCGTTGACCGGGCGGGCGCCGCGGTTCGCGCTGGTGGAGGATCTGGATGCGGAGGAGGATCTGTACCTCCTGGTCTCCGGATGGGGAAATGGACATGTCGACGTCGGCACGGTCCTCG
>Ga0210144_1000544_pt1 | contig 19200 bp, 21 predicted proteins | sample Muzzi_PWA_D2_FD_185532 | JGI IMG/M metagenome (GOLD analysis project Ga0210144, IMG submission 185532) | Wetland microbial communities from San Francisco Bay, California, USA, that impact long-term carbon sequestration - Muzzi_PWA_D2 (SPAdes) | ecosystem: Environmental > Aquatic > Marine >...
GATAATTTATGCCTTAAATGCCATAACGATCCGGCCACCGCCGGTAACTCGGACTGGCTGGACTTGCCCGGTTACGGCAACCCCAGCGGCGGCACCCCCAATGGTGGCCACAGTTTGACCGCCCATCAATATGATGCCACCAACAATCCTCTGGGCTGCCTGGCCTGCCATGGAGGTATCGGCAACACAACCCTGGCCAGTAGCATTCACGGCGCCAATTATCTTTGGCCCGATGCTGGTGGCGGCACCGGCAAAACTTCAACCGCTTTCTTGATCCCCTCGGGGGATTCGTCTTTCACCATTACCCAACTTTATTACACCGGCTCCAACGATACAGCAGGCAATCGCCACTGTGCCGCCTCTTGCCATTCCGGCGGCGTGGCCTACGTTTATTAGAGTCGCGGTGGGCAGCAATCGTCCCAGCTTGAGTCCGAGGCGTTCGACAAAAACCTCGGTGTTCTATTGGTGGCCTGGGTCGTTCATGGATATGAAATCAGTCGATTTCTTTCCGGGGGTGACATGCCAACATTATGCGCCAATTTCTCAGTAATTTCAACATCATAGCGAACTTGTCAAAGCAGTCATCTTTACCGGCCAAGTGAGCGCTGGTGCTGCTCTGGGCTTCACCAATTGCCCGGACCTATCCGTGCTCGTACCGACCACCGCCATTAGGTGTATAATGGTATGGCATCAGGCAACAAACTCAACTGGTATGCCTACTAAATTCTCCCAGACCCTGCCCCCCCGTCTCAGGCCCTTTCTCTGATCAATTACCTCCACTTTCTCTTCAAGCACTCCACCGATGAAGCGAATGACAGAGACAGACTGTAGAGGCCTGTTGCATAAAGCCCCTTTCCTCTCCAAATTTCAAACAATAGCAGTTCAGACGATAGATGAAACGCATGCCCAGGGGAGAAGAGTCCAACGCCATTTCAACCACCGAAGCTTGGCATCTCAGAAACGAAATCTCTGAGAGAAGCGATCCTCGCGCCGAAGGTCGCTTCTCAGGCCGGTTTAATAGCCTTAAACAGCGCTCCGGTGGTGTATTCAGAAGTGTGGAAACCAGTGGGGCCAAGGTATTCAACCTCAACAAAACCGGCATCCTTCAACAGCTGCCCTAGGTCCCGGACCGGGACCGTTCCGCCTATTCATTGACTCCAGGCCTCCAGGCTACCGACCAGATGGTTCGGCAGCTCATGTTCCAGGACGATGTCGGCGAACTGCAGGCGGCCTCCTGGTTTCAGGACGCGGTGGATTTCGGCGAAGAGTTTTTCTTTATCAGGGGAGAGATTGATGACCCCGTTGGAGATGACCACATCGAAAGTGGCATCCGTATAAGGAATATTTTCGCCTTCCACGTGCTTGATCTCCACGTCGCCTAAGCCGGCCCGGGCGAGATTGATCCGGGCGCGGGCAATCATTTCCTCGGTGAGATCGATTCCGCAGACCCGTCCGGAGTCTCCGACCAAGTGGCGGGCAACCAGGAGATCAAAACCCGCCCCGCAACCGATATCAAGCACCGCGCTGTCCGGCTCGATAGGGGCTATGGCAAAGGGGTTGCCCACTCCGCAGAAGGCGTCGAGCATCTCGGGGGCCAGACTTTTCAACAGGGCCTGATCGTAACCCAGTTTTTCCACCCCTTCCCGGCCTGTCGGGTACAGGAATTTCCCGGAGGCGGAATGTGAGACCTGGGCATACTTTTCGCGGATAGCAGCGCGGATCTCTCGCCTCTCTTCGCCGCCTGGATCTCCGGCAACTGCAGCCGGTACCGTGGACGCCGGGCCGAGCCGGCAACTGCCGGCCTTTCCAGGAACTCAACCACCAGTCTTGGGGACGATCTTCTTCTGTTCAGTCATTGGAACCTCCGCATTGACTTATTCTGTCGGCCATCCAACTCAACGAAAGCCGGCCAATCCCTGACCCTCGCGGCGGCCTGATGCAGGACTGCGAAAACCGCCATGCAGAAATAGTAGCCGATGCCGATGATCAGCATGCCGGGCAGATAGACCAGATCGCCTCTGACGTTGGGGAACCGGAAAATCTCGCTCAGGCTTGCCGGCAAAGCGAAGATGCTCAAAACCAGGAGGAGATTCGAGCCCGGCACGAAGACCAGTTGCGCGACCTGCCCCCGGTGACCCGTCAACTCGAGGCTGTGGTCCAGGCCGACGAGATATTCTTACGTGGACGCGGCCAGGCAGGGCCATGGCAGGAGGATAAGCACTAAAAATAAGCTGCTGAAATAAGTGCATGTATAGTCCCGCCGGTTCCGGCAATCGTCCTGATCACGCTCTACCGGCTCCCGAAGCTTATAAACATGCAACAATCCGACCATCGCCAACCCAGTCCCCGGTCGGATTCGCTTAACTTTTTGATGACGGCGCCCAGGTTTCCGGCAGAGTTCCGACCCCGGCGGCCCAGTCGGGCAGATATTGCGCCGGCAACCGCAATTCCATCCGGTTTTTTTTGCCGACCGGCTCCAGCAACAGCTCAACGGCGCAGAGACGCATCACTCCCTGGCCGCCGCCATAACGGGGATCACCGATGATGGGGGTGCCATGCCCGGCCAGGTGACGGCGAATCTGGTGCAGCCGTCCGGTTTCGGGTTGGGCCTGGATCAGGCTCTCGTTCCGTTCCTGGTTGTGGACCAAGCCCAGACAGCGGGTAAGGGCCGGCCTGGTGTCCAAATCGGTATCGAGGACCAAGGCTTCACCCGGCGCGATCCGGCCCCGAACCCCGGCCAGATAGCTTTTGGCCACCCGGCGTTCGGCAAAGCTTTTGCTCAACCGGGCTGCGGCGTTCGAATCGTGGGCGACCAGCATCAGGCCGGAAACCTCTCGGTCGAGACGATGGACCGGGAAGGCCTTTCTCTTCAGATTGAAATGCAGCTCCGCCTGGCGCAGCAGGGAGCAAAAATCACCGAAATCGGTACCCTGCGCAAGCAGGCCGGCGGGCTTGAACCAGACCGAGAACGATCTGTGATCTTCAAGACAGATCGGCACCGGCGTCGGGGCGGCGAGAATCTTCTCGTCATAGCAGAGCCGCAGTGTATCCCCCGCCCTGACCTCGGCGGTGGCCCGCCGCAGACGCCGGGCTTTCCCATGGCCCGGGCGCAACCAGACCGCCCCCTTAAGCATGGCGTCCTTCAAGCGCATCTTGGCGAGACCGCTGGCCGCCGCCAGCAGCTCAAGGGCCCGGCCCCTTTCGCTTACCGGGAGCCGCAGGTCGAGAATATCCGGACTTTTTTTCATTAAAAGACCTATCTCGGGGATCCTTTCGCAACTCCAGGCTAGATCGGGAATCCGGGTCAAATGGGAATTGGCAACTAACTATCCGCTTCAAGACAAATCAGGTACATATGCGCGGGACTGCAACAGCCCAGCACTTCCTTTGCTCTACGAAACAGGCCTGTTACAACACAGATCGGTGTTGCCGGATTGTTACATTGAATAGTCATTTCCTCCGCCCGGCCAGGGCGGTGAGCAATACCCCGGCTTCGTAGAGCAGGACCAAGGGGCCGGCCAGCAACACCGCCCCCAGGGGATCGCCTCCCACCAGCAGGAAGGCCAGCACCAGGATGCCGATGTAGCTGTACCATCGTTTCCGGCGGAAATAGCCGGGGGCGACCAGGCCGAGGCGGCCGGCTGCCACCATCAGGAAGGGGATTTCGAAGGCCAGGCCGAAGGCCATCACGGTCCGGGCCACAAAGGCTAAATAGCCATCGAGCTTAGGCAAGGGGCGCAAGCGCTCGCCGGCCAACCCCAGCATGAAGGTTAGCATGTCCGGCAGGACCACCAGGTAGGCGAAGAGCGCCCCGCCGACAAAGAGCAGCGCGGCCCAGAAACTGACGAAGAGGGCCAGCCGCCGTTCGTCGCCCTTCAGGCCGGGCGAGACGAAGCGCCAGACCTGGTAGCAGATCACCGGCAGGGCAGCGGCCAGACCAGCAAGCACCGAGACCTTGAGATAGGCGATAAAGGCCTCGGGCAGGTTAGTATAGACCAGCCCCGGTAGATTGGGCAGGGCCCGGAAGATGGGTTTCAGAAGAAGGGCGGTAAGGGGTTCGGCGAAACCGTAGGCCAGGCCGGAGAAAAGCACGACCGCTCCGCAGGCGATCATCGCCCGGCGGCGCAATTCCTGGAGATGGTCACGGAAGAATACGCCCAGCGGATTGGCTTCAACCATCTGTCTTTTCGGCCTCAGACCCTTTTTGGTCAGGGGCGGCAGTTTGCAACTCCGAGGTTTCCCTGGCAGGCTCGTGCTTCGCGGCGTCCGCCTTTTCCGGGGCCGGGGTGGCGTCGGCCAGGGCTTCCGGCGCGGCTTGCTCAGGCGCGTCGGCTTCAGGGCGGGCCTGTTGCTGCTTCAGGGCCTGGGCGGCCAACTCCTCTGGCCGGGAAAACCCTTGCGGCAGGTTTTGCTCCCAGGGCTTGGCGGGTTGGTTTTCGTCCTCGTTCAGGCTTTCTTTCAGGACATTGGCGGCCTCCTTCAACTCAATCAGCTGTTTGGCCAAACCACGGGCCAGGTCCGGAAGTTTCTCGGGGCCGACAACAATCAGGGCCACGGCCATGATCAGGATTAATTCAGGAAGCCCGATGCCAAACATTCAGATCGTCCTCGAAGCAACTGGAAACTGAAACCCGACCATCAACATCCTGGGGTATTTTCCCTATTATTGGAAGAGCCACGAAACAATCTCCAACCCCCGATTTTTTGCCACAAATCACCAACCTTGAGGCTTTTCGCAACGGCGATTCAAGAGTCGTTGTCAGTCCAGCAAAAAAGGCCCCGGGGAAATAATTCCTCGTGGGCCGGTATCAAATCCAAAATTACGGCATTTACCCGGCGGTGTCAAGCAGCCTGGCCTCAGTCCGGGCAGAAGGCGGCTCACCGTGATTGACATTTACGGAGGCTTTGGCTAAGTTGCTCGATGGTGCGCCGCTCACCGTCCCTGACCAAACCCGGCGCCGCTGCCGGTCCCCCCTCTAGTTTGAAAGGAGAGTTAGATGGCTAACGTGGTAATCGTCGGCACCCAGTGGGGTGACGAAGGCAAGGGCAAGATCGTCGACCTGCTCACTCAGTACGCCGACTACGTGGTGCGTTTCCAAGGCGGCAACAATGCCGGCCACACCCTGGTGGTGGAGGGAAAAAAATACGTGTTTCACTTGATCCCCTCGGGAATCCTCTACGACAACAAGAAGTGCGTGATCGGCAACGGTGTGGTCATCGACCCCGCCATCCTCCTGGAGGAGATGGCCAAGCTCTCGGCCAGCGGCTTGCCTGTTAATCCATCGCGGCTGAGCATCAGCCATAACGCCCACCTGATCATGCCCTACCACAAGCTTCTGGACGGCGCTTGCGAGACCGCCAAGAAAGTCGGAGCCAAGATCGGCACCACCGGCCGCGGCATCGGCCCCTGTTACGGTGACAAGGTGCTGCGCAACGGCATCAAGGCCGGCGACATTCTCGACCGAACCCTTTTTGGCGACAAGCTCCGGGAGAACGTCGAGGAAAAGAACTTCCTGCTGACCAAAAAATACCAGGCCGCCCCGATCTCCTTCGAGGAAATCTACGATCAATACCTGGCCTTCGGCGAACAGCTGGCCCCCTTCATCGGCAATGTCTCGGTGGAACTGGACGAGGCACGCCGGAGCGGCAAGCACATCCTTTTCGAAGGTGCCCAGGGCACCCAGCTCGACATTGACCACGGCACCTATCCCTTCGTCACCTCCTCCAACACCATCGCCGGCAACGCCTGCACCGGCAGCGGCTTCGGCCCCAGCCATATCGATGAGGTAATCGGCATCCTCAAGGCCTACACGACCAGGGTCGGCGAAGGACCATTCCCTACCGAACTGTTCGACTCCACCGGCGACGCCCTGCAGAAAAAGGGCGGTGAATTCGGCGCCACCACCGGCCGCAAACGCCGCTGCGGCTGGCTCGACGCAGTCCTGGCCCGCGAGGCGGTGCGCTTGAACGGCATCACCGGCCTGGCCATCACCAAGCTTGATGTACTGAGCGGACAACCGCTGCTGAAGGTCGCCACCGCCTATGAAAACAACGGGCGCCGGCACCTGGCCATGCCCGGCAATATCCGCGAAGTGCAGGGCTTGAAGCCTTGTTACGAGGAAATCAACGGCTGGCGTGAAGATATAAGCAGAGTGCGCAGCATCAACGACCTGCCGATCAAGGCCCGCGACTATGTCAAATGGATCGAAGATCTCACCGAAACTCCGGCTACGATCCTCTCGGTCGGCCCCGGCCGCGAGGAAACCCTGCTGCTGAAAAACCCCTTCGCCAAATGAAACCGCTTTTGAACTGAGCGCCGCTCCTCCGGCCGACCAGAAGAGCCGCACCGGCCTTTCCGGAGGGCGCTTTTACTGCCCGGGCCCCGATGCCGCCCTTGCCTCCCGCCGGACCGACCCTCACCTGAGAAAATTAATTGCCAAAAGCGAGGAAACAACTATAATGTGTTGTTCATCTTTCCTCCGAATAATATAAGTCGGCACAAGGAGATTCCAAAGAAAATGGCTAGAATCACAGTGGAAGATTGTCTGTCCAAAGTGGGTAACGAAAACCGTTTCGCCCTCATCCATCTGGCCGTGGCCCGGGTCAAGCAGCATCGCAAGGGCGCCCCTTATCTGGTCAAAGGCAAAAACAAGGAAAATGTCATGTCCTTGCGAGAAATTGCCTCAGGTGCGGTGAGCTTCGACAATATCATCGAATTGCGTGAGGCCCCGATCCAGGAGCCGGCGGCCGTCGTCGCCGTAGCTGCAACTGTTCACGAGGACTGATCGTACGCTCCGCCATGCCCAGGGATTATTACGAAATACTCGAGATTTCCCGGAACGCCTCGGGGGATGAGATCAAGAAGGCCTACCGCCGCATCGCCATGAAATTTCACCCTGACCGTAACCAGGGCGGAAAAGAGGCGGAGGAGAAATTCAAGGAAGCCACCGAAGCCTATGAAGTTTTGGGCGACCTGGAAAAACGCAAAATCTACGATCGCTTCGGGCTGGAAGGGTTGAGAGACAGCGGCTACAGCGGTGGTCCCAGTAATTTTCACGACATCTTCGCCAATTTCGGGGATATTTTCGGCGATCTCTTCGGCTTTGGCGGCTCCAGACGCTCAAACCAGGGTCCCATTCCGGGGGCCGACTTACGCTACGACATGACCATCTCCTTCATGGAGGCGGTCCACGGGTTGGAGAAAGAAATCGAAATCACCCGTCCGGAAACCTGCTGGACCTGCGAAGGCAGCGGAGTCCGTCCCGGTCATCAGCCACAGGTCTGCAGCCGCTGCCAGGGCCGGGGTCAAATCCTGCGCAGCCAGGGCTTCTTCAACGTCAGCACCACCTGTCCCTCCTGCCACGGACAGGGCCAGATCATCACCGAGCCCTGCCAGGACTGCGATGGCCAGGGGTTGATCAATAAGAAGAAAAAAGTCTCGCTGAAAATTCCCGCCGGGGTTGACAACGGCGCCCGGATGCGCTTGAGCGGCGAAGGCGAAGGCGGCCGGCGAAACGGCCCTCCCGGTGATCTCTACGTATTTCTCTACGTCGAACCCCATGAGTTCTTCCAGCGGGAGGGCGACGACATCTATCTGCAACTGCCCCTGTCAATGACCCAGGCGGCTCTGGGTTGCAAGCTGACGGTCCCGACCATCCACGGTGAAAAAAACCTGAAGATCCCGGCCGGGACTCAGTACGGAGCCAATTTCACCCTGAAGAGCGAAGGGGTCAAGCACTTGCGCAATGAAAGCCGGGGAAATATGGTGGTGGTGGTTCGGGTGCGGACCCCCGAACAACTGACCCCTCGTCAAAAAGAGCTGCTGGAAGAGTTTGCCGCTCTGGAACATGAAAAAACGGATGATAACGAAGAAGGTTTTCTCAAGAAAATCTTCCGGAAAGCCGGGTGAAGCTGATAGCCGCCCTCGAACCGGCAGGAAAACTTTGTTTAATGCTTGCCATCCGAAAACAAGGATTTTGTTCGATGGTAAGGCGTGATGGCCACGAATAAATGGAGCGCACGTCGGGGCGTGAACATTTTGGCAACGAAGCGACACCGCCATCAGACCAGTGAGCAAGTTTGCGAGCCTCTGAAAAGCTCGTTTCCGGTTGAAACTTTTTAATGGCCGGGCCGGTTGTTAAAATGGTAGATTTGGCCTTGGTCCGGTAGGGGGTAGGAATGTCGGCCGGAAAATCGGGACAGCAGTTGAGCCACCTCGACCAGCGCGGCAACGCCAGGATGGTCGATATCGGGAGCAAGAACGATTCGCGGCGGGTGGCGGTGGCCGGCGGACGGGTGCTGATGTCTGCGGCCGCCTACGAGCTGTTTCGAAGCGGCGAGATCAGCAAGGGCGATGTTCTGGGCGTGGCCCGGGTGGCCGGCATCATGGCGGCCAAGAAGACCCCGGAACTGATCCCCCTCGCCCATCCGCTGCTTCTGACCAAGGTTGAGGTAGAGTTCGATCGGGACGACGACACCCATTGCATCATGATCACGGCCACGGTAGAAACCACCGGTCGGACCGGCGTGGAGATGGAGGCCCTGAGCGCGGCTTCGATAGCCGCTCTGACCATTTACGACATGTGCAAGTCGGTCGACAAGGGTATGGTAATAGAAAACCTCCGATTGTTGCGGAAAAACGGCGGCAAAAGCGGAGATTATTCAAATAAATAGTTTGCACCCGGAGAGACTGTTACCGGGTGGGATCTAATTAAAGTCTTTACCCCACAAAGCTGGAGATTCACAACATGAACAAGAAAGATCTGGCCTACTTCAGGAATAAACTTGAGGATATGAGCTCCAATATCCTGACCGAGGCCGAGAAAACCATTTCCGACATGACCGATCATACCGACAACTACCCGGATCCCACCGATCGTGCCTCGGCCGAATCGGACCGGAGCTTCGAACTGCGTATCCGCGATCGGGAAAGGAAGCTCTTGAACAAGATCAAGGAGGCCATCGAGCGCATCGATAACGGCTCCTACGGCATCTGCGACGATTGTGGCGACGACATCGCCAAGGAACGGTTGGAGGCCCGACCGGTGACCACTTTCTGCATCGACTGCAAAACCCGGCAGGAACAAGAGGAAAAGTCCAAGGCCTGAGAAAAAATGCCGGAACTTCGCAAAGATCCGATCCTGGGCCGCTGGATTATCATCTCCACCGAGCGAGGTAAGCGGCCCACCGACTTCATCGTTGAACCCCCCCCGACCACCGGCGGCTTCTGTCCCTTATGTCCGGGCAACGAAACCACCACCCCGGCCGAGGTCCTCAGCTACGGCCGCCCCCAGCCCGCCCCCAACCTGCCCGGCTGGACCCTGCGGGTAGTCCCGAACAAGTACCCGGCCCTGGTCATCGAAGGCTCCCTGGACAAGGAAGGCGAAGGCATCTATGACAAGATGAACGGCATCGGGGCCCACGAGGTCATCATCGAGACCCCGGACCACAACGCCTCTTTTACCTATCTGCCTACCGACAAGATGATTCAGGTTTTCTGGGCCTTCCGCGACCGGATCATCGACCTTTCCCGAGATCTGCGTTTCAGCTATGTCATGGTCTTCAAGAATTACGGCAGCGCCGCCGGCGCCTCGCTGGAGCATTCTCACTCGCAGCTGATCGCCCTGCCCATTCTCCCCCGGATGATCGTCTCTGAGCTGGAGGGCAGCAAGAACTACTACGGCTACAAGGATCGCTGTATTTTCTGCGACATCATCCGCCAGGAAATGCGCAAGGAAATCCGCATCGTCTGCCAGAGCGAGCATTTCATCGCCATCACCCCCTATGCGCCGCGTTCACCGTTCGAGATGTGGATCCTGCCCAAGGAGCACTCTTCTTCCTATATCGCCATGGGCGACAAACACCTGGAAGACCTGACCCTCATTTTCTCCGAGGTCATGCGCCGTCTGGACCGCTGCATTCCCGGGGTCCCCTATAATTTCGTGCTGCATACCGCGCCGTTGCGTTCCGAGCCCCTGCACCATTTTCACTGGCATTTCGAGATCATGCCCAAACTGACCTCCATCGCCGGCTTTGAGTGGGGGTCGGGATTCTACATCAATCCGGTGCCGCCGGAAGACGCCGCCAAGTTTCTCAAGGAAGCAACCATTTGACCCGAGCTCCGGAGATGGCCATGAAAAAAATCCTGCTGGTCGATGATGAAGAGAGCATCCATATCCTTTACCGTGAAGAGCTGGAAGAGCTGGGCTATGAAGTCCATTCGGCCATGTCCGGCGATGAAGCCCTGAAAATCCTGCCCGCTCTGAATCCCAATCTGGTGATCCTCGATATCCAGATGCCCGGCATGAACGGTATCGATGTCCTGCGCAAGATCAAGGAACTGAACCCGAAGCTACCGGTGATTCTCAGCTCCGCCTATCAGGAATACAAGCAGAACCTCTCCTCCTGGGCCTCCGATGATTTCATCGTCAAATCGGCCGATATGCGGGAACTGATCGACTCGGTCCGCCGCCACCTCGGGGACTGAATCCTTGCCGCATCCCTCGACCAGAAACCGGCCCGACAACCGGTCCGGATTGGACCGCAAAACGATCAGACTTCGGCAATTCACCCTGCCGCAATGAAAGATATCCAGAGCCAGCGAGACCACCGGCGCATCAACATCAAAAAGGTCGGGGTCAAGAACATCACCTACCCGATCACTGTCCTCGATAAGGCCCGGGAACATCAGTCCACCGTGGCCACGGTCAATATGTACGTCAACCTGCCCCATCATTTCAAGGGCACCCACATGAGCCGCTTCATCGAGATCCTGAACCGTTTTCACGGCGAAATCAACCCCAAGAATTTCAACCTCATCCTGGAGGAGATGAAAGAAAAGCTCCAGGCCGAAGAAGCCCATGTCGAAATAGAATTCCCCTACTTCCTGAAAAGGGAGGGAGCCCAGGAAACCGTCGGCATCGACGAATATATCTGCCGCATGCATGGTTCCCTGGATCAGGAAGAGGATCTGACCTTGGATATCCGGGTGCCGATCCATCCGCCGCTACCGGTTCAGAGCGGCAACGCCCTGCCCCGTTCGCTGGGGCGCTGGGGCGTGGCGCAAATCAGCCTGCGTTTCCGTCATTTCATCTGGATCGAAGATCTGATAAAAATGGTTGAAGAAGTTACCGCCCATAACTTAAATTGGTCCGATCCGCCCGGCCCGGAGGTCGAGCGCCACCTGTCGGTGGAGAGACTGGCCAAAGCCATCGGCGCCAAACTATCCGCGCACCAGGAGATCCGCTGGTTCACGGTGACCATCAAGAACCTGGCCGCCGGCCTCAACACTTTTGCTACTCTGGAATGGCCCGACCAAGGTTAACTGCCCAAGCTCCCCTTCTGCTTAAAGGATATTCGAAATGCAGCATGAACTTCTTTTCGAGATCGGTACCGAGGAAATCCCGGCCGGCTACATCAATCCGGCCCTCGAAAACCTGACCCGCCTGCTCACCGGCCGTTTGGCCGAACTGGGGCTTATTCACGGTCCGGTCAAAACCGCCGCCACTCCCCGGCGGCTGACGGTCTGCATCGGTGAACTGCAAGAGTCCCAGGCCGACCGCAGAGAGGAAATCCTCGGGCCGCCCAAGGCTGCCGCTTTCGACGCCCAGGGCAAACCGACCAAGGCTGCCGAGGGCTTCGCCCGCTCCAAGGGAGCAACCCTGGACGATATCCGGATCGCCTCCACTCCCAAGGGTGAATACCTGCAAGTGGTGGTGGAAAGGAAAGGCGAGAAAACCGCCGCCCTGCTGCCCGAGGTCCTTACCGAAGCCATCGCCCGTCTGCCTTTTCCCAAGTCGATGCGCTGGGGCGTCGGCCGGGCCAGCTTCGCCCGTCCCGTTCGCTGGCTCCTGGCCAGTTATGGTGATACCGTGATTCCCTGCCGAGTCAACGATGTGGAGAGCGGCCGGACCACCCGGGGCCATCGTTTCATGTCCCCGGAACCAATGGTGGTCAAAGATTACTCCCAATACCTCGACTCCCTGCGGCAGGCCCATGTGCTGGCCGACCCGGCTGAACGGCGCGAAGCCGTGCGCCGGGAGGTTAACGAGGCCGCCCGCTCCACCGGCGGCGAAGTGTTAGCGGACGAGGAACTGCTCGACATCGTCACCAACCTGGTCGAGGAACCGCACGCCGTCCGCGGCAGCTTCGATGAAAAATTCCTGGCCGTGCCCCGCGAGGTGCTGATCACCTCCATGCGCGAGCATCAGAAGTACTTCGCCATCGCCGACCGCGAGGAGCGTTTGCTGCCCAATTTCATCGCCGTCAACAATACCGCGACCCGCGACGAGAAGCTGGCGGTCAATGGCCACCAACGGGTCCTGCGGGCCCGGCTGGAAGACGCTTTGTTTTTCTTCAGGGAGGACCAGCAGCAGAAACTGGCCGATCGGACCAACCAGCTCGCCGGCATCGTCTTCCAGGCCGGACTCGGCACCATGCTGGAAAAAAGCGCCCGCATCGAGATCCTGTCGGTCGACCTGGCCCGAAAGCTGGACCCGACTTTGACTACGACGGTAGGCCGGGCCGCCCAGCTGGCCAAAGCCGATCTGCTCACCGCCATGGTCGGCGAGTTCCCGACCCTGCAGGGTATCATGGGCCGGGCCTACGCCCGGCTCGACGGGGAAACTGAGGAAGTGGCGGTGGCCATCGCCGAACATTACATGCCGGTGCGGGCCGGCAGCGAAGTACCCGAGAGCCTGTCCGGCGCCCTGGTCGGCCTGGCCGACCGCGTCGACACCATTGCCGGCTGTTTCGGCATCGGCAAGCAGCCCACCGGTACCACCGACCCTTATGGATTGCGCCGCCTGGCCCTGGGAATGTTGGCCATCATCGAGCACCATCAACTGGTCATTTCCCTGCAAGAGCTGGCGAGCAAGGCTCTTGACCTATACGCTGACAAGGTCACCGAGGAGATATCCGGGGCCCGTCAGGCCATGCTCGATTTCATCAAAGGGAGGTTCATCAACGATATGACCGCCAAGGGGTTGCCGGGCGCCGCCGTGGAGGCGGTCACCTCGGTGGACTTCGACGACGTGGTCGACTGCACCCTGCGAATCCGCGCCCTGGCCGGGGTCCAGAACCAGGAGACCTTCACCATCCTGGCCGGATCCTTCAAAAGGGTGCGTAACATCATCAAGGAAAACGGCGATGATACCGTCCGGGCAGACCTGCTGGTCGAAGCCGGCGAACAAGAGCTGTTCCAGGCCTTGGACCGAGTCCGCGCCGAAGCCGCGCCGCATCTGGCTGTCCGCGATTACCCCGGCGCCATGGCCGCCATTCTCAAGATGAAGGAGCCGGTGGACCACTTCTTCGACCAAGTGATGGTCATGTCCGAAGACGACAACCTGCGGAGCAACCGCCTGAATTTGCTGACCGCCATTTCCCGGCTCTTCCTGCGGATCGGCGACTTTTCCAAGATGTCATAGCCGCCGGCCGGACGAGGTATACCTAGAACTAATAGCCTTCACTCCTCGACCTTTCCCCGCAGGCTTTTTAACCGCCCGTGTCTGGTTTTACCGGCCAGACGCCTTTGCTTGGCGGCCAGGGTCGGCCGGGTCGGTTTCCTTTTGCGGCGGACCACGGTTACCGATCTGATCAATTCCACCAGGCGGGCCAGGGCCTCGGCCCGGTTCTTCTCCTGCGTGCGGTAACGCTGGGCCTTGATTACAATTTCACCCTCCTTGTTCAGCCTCCGGTCCCTGAGCAGCAGAAGCCTCTCTTTGATCTCTTCCGGCAGGGAAGAGGCCCGGATGTCGAAGCGCAAATGGACGGCGCTCGCCACCTTGTTGACATTCTGGCCTCCGGCCCCTTGGGCCCGGACATAGGTCAATTCGATCTCCGTCAGAGGCAGCTGCAATTCAGCCTTGATCGGCAGAGTTTCCATCAATCGATCTCACAGACCTGGGGATTTTTCCGACGGCTCCAGACTAACCAGAGAAGCAGCAAAACAGCTGCCGCCAGAAGCCAAACCCACCAAGGAAACAGGTGCAAGCGGCTGCCCATCGTCACCATCAGCGCGGTCATCGGCACTATGCCCAGGCCGGTGGTCCAGGCAAAGGTCCACCAGGATACCGGGGTGAGGCCAGCCGCGTAATTGATCAGATTGAATGAAACCACCGGCAGCAGTCGGCTGAGCAGCAGAGTCGCCACTCCCTGTCGCGTCGCCCATTCATCAAGTCGACAGAGTTGGCGGTCGGTGAGGACCTTGACAACGAAAGGACGCCCCAGCCAGCGGGTCAGACCGAAGCTGGCAAAAGCTCCGAGCATGGCACCGATCCAGGTCACCAGCGATCCCAGCCAAGGCCCGTAGACCATGCCGTTGGCCATGGTCAACAGTTCGGCCGGAAAGGGCACGAAGGAATGGGCCACCATCAAACCCACCGAGGCGGCCATACCCCCAGGTCCCAAAGAGCGAATCAGTTCGGTCAATCCGGCCCCGGTCCAGTTGAAATAGGGACAGACCTCTTCCAGAACCGGGCAGATATTGACGCAGGAGAGGGCAAAGAATGCCGCTGCCGCGACGGCCAGCCCCACACCCCACAGCCATTTTTTCAGTTTACCGCCCATGGTTCCCCTGGTTGCTAAAAATGGGCTGCCGTAAGCGATCCGGCAGCCCATTTCATGTTGTGGTTCTTAACCTGATCATCCGAAACCTGTTAGATTCGGCCACAGGGGGTGGCTGCTCAGACGGCCCGGCCGGTCAGATCTCGGTTACCCAGAAGTCATGTTGATTGCAGAAACTGGTGGCATAGCGCGGCTTCTGTCCCTCGGCCAGTTCATAAACCGATACGGCCTTCTCATCGGTTGGCTTGAAAGTTTTGTCGCCCAGGACTTCACCACCGGCCGAAACCAGGGTATGGCGAACAATATAATGGGGCGCGCTCATCGGATGGTTGGTGGTAATAGTGATTTTGTTGCCTTCTCTACTCACGACCGGAGCATGAATACCCTCCTTGCCGAGCCAACGCCCGGGGGCATCGGAGGTGTAAATCAGCCCGGCGGAAAACTCCCCCGCCCGGACCGGCGAAACCTGAGATACGGCCAGCCCGGCCGCCACCACCAGTGAAGTCTTGAGAAAATCTCTGCGATCTGCCATGGCAATTCTCCTCTGTTCTCTTAGTTGTTTCATTTACCGGCCAGGCAAGAGACCCGTCATTTGCCCATCCCTCGAGTCCCCGCTCGTTCCATAGTATAAGGGTAAAACTCCGGAAATGTAAAATTCATCGGCAATAACGCTTACCAGTAGATGCGAATGAATTTCCAACTGTGATAAGGACAATAATACTCAGAAAAATCGCTCCGGGCCGAAAAGCCACCCTTACCTCAATCTCTCCCAAGGAGTTTACATCAAGAGAGTTCGTCCGCGGCCTGGTCATCCAAGAATAGTGCGGCTGAATTCGACGGTAATCAAAAAAATGGGGAGCCCGGTCGGGCTCCCCATGATGTAAATGCAAAAGTCTTGTCTTACAGCTTGAACAGCAATTCGCTGTAAGTCGGTACCGGCCAGAGATCGTCGGGCATGACGCCTTCCATGGCGTCGATGTCGGCGCGCAGGTTCTGTATGGCGGTGAAGACCTTGTCGCGATAAGCGGCGGCCTGCTTATCGACAGCGCTGATCTTCTGGGCCTTGGCGACCTCATCCTCCAGCTTCTTGACCTTTTTGGCGGCGGACTCCAGCAGAGTGGACACTTCGGCCAACAGCCCTTTCTGGACGGTGGCGCCCTTGCCGACCGCGGCGATAGAGGTGCCGAGATCGGTAGTGAAGCGAATCACCGAGGGGATGAATTGGCGCTTGACCATCTGGATGGCGCACAGGGCCTCGATATTGATGTGCTTGGCATACTGCTCGACGTAGATATCGTAGCGGGAATGCAGCTCTTCCTTGGAGAGGACCTTGTACTTCTCGAAAAGCTTGATGGCCTTGGGAGTAACAAAGGACTTCAGGGCCTCGACGGCGTTCTTGGTATTGGGCAGGCGGCGTTTGGCTGCATCCTTTTCCCACTCCGCGGAGTAGTTGTTGCCGTTGAAGATGATCCGGCCGTGTTTAGTGATAAACTCCTTGATGATGGCCTGGATCTCGGTGTTGACGTTCTTGGCCTTCTCCAGCCGGGTCGCCACTTCGTCAAGGACCTCGGCGGCGATGGTGTTCAAGGCCACGTTGGGACCGGAGATGGACTGGGAGGAACCCAGCATCCGGAACTCGAACTTGTTGCCGGTAAAGGCAAAGGGCGAGGTCCGATTGCGGTCGGTGTTGTCCTTTGGCAGATCCGGCAGGGAGTCGACCCCGATCTTGAGGAACTGACAGGAGTTATCCTTGCGGCAATACTTCTGACCCTTAGCCACGGAGTTCAGGATGTTGGTCAGTTCATCACCAAGGAAACAGGAGATGATGGCTGGCGGGGCCTCATTGGCGCCCAGGCGATGGTCGTTGCCGGAGCTGGCGCAGGTGGCGCGCAAGATGTCGGCGTGGGTATCAACCGCCTTCATGGTGGCGGCCAGGATTACCAGGAACTGGGCGTTTTCCTCCGGAGTGGAGCCCGGATCCATCAGGTTGATCCCGTCGTCGGTGGTCAGTGACCAGTTGTTGTGCTTGCCGCTGCCGTTCACTCCCGCATAGGGTTTCTCGTGCAGCAGGCAAACCAGATCATGGCGCAGGGCCACCTTCTGCATGGTTTCCATGACCAGCTGGTTGTGATCGGCGGCGATGTTGGTGGTGGAGAAAACCGGGGCCATTTCGTACTGGGCCGGGGCTACTTCGTTATGCTTGGTCTTGGAGGTAATGCCCATCTTCCAGAGCTCAATGTCCAGGTCCTTCATGTAGCTGGCCACCCGGTCCTTGATGGCGCCGAAATACTGATCTTCCAGTTCCTGGCCCTTGGGAGCGGGGGCGCCGAACAGGGTGCGGCCGCCGGTGATCAGGTCCAACCGCTGCGCATAGAATTCCTTGTCGACCAGGAAGTACTCCTGCTCGGGACCGACAGTGGCAGTAACCCGGTTTGAGGTAGTGTTACCCATAGCGCGGAGCACCCGGATGGCCTGGGTGGAAACCGCCGCCATGGAGCGCAGCAGTGGGGTCTTCTTGTCCAGAGCCTCACCATTATAAGAGCAGAAGGCGGTGGGGATGCAGAGGGTGACATCACCTTCGGCGTCTTCCTTGAGAAAGGCGGGGGAGGTGCAGTCCCAGGCCGTGTAGCCGCGGGCCTCGAAGGTCACCCGAAGACCGCCGCTCGGGAAGGAAGAGGCGTCCGGTTCGCCCTGGATCAGCTGCTTGCCGGAAAACTCCAGGATCACCCCGCCTTCGGTGGTGGGGGTAATGAAGGAGTCGTGCTTTTCGGCAGTGGAGCCGGTCAGGGGCTGGAACCAGTGGGTGTAATGGGTGGCTCCACGCTCGATGGCCCAATCCTTCATAGCGTTGGCCACCACAGCCGCCACCTGAGGCTGAAGCGGAACATTCTTGTCAATGGTCTCCTTCAGGGCCTTATAGGTCTCCTTGGGCAACCGTTCCCGCATCACCTTGTCGTTGAAGACGTTGGAGCCGAAGAGCTCGGCTAGGCCCATGCCTTCATCACCGCAGCAGCTCATGTTATCCGTACACATTTTTATTTCCTCCTTGATAGATTTGCAGATGCCTTATTACAAATTTGTAATACTATGTGCGCTGAATATCGGGCTTTTCTTACAAAATAACTTACTGTTTGTCTGCAACTTTTTTCCTACCCGGCAGACTGATAACAGCGGCGGCCCTGGATCTTTCTGTCAAGTTGCAGGAAAAAGATGACACCAAGCTAGAAATTTCCGAGACAAACAAGCTTCAATGCCGGGTTGAAGCAATAAAAGCATGACCAAAGTGGTCGGCCGGCAAGATTTACCGCCCCGGCCGGAAATTTAAAAAATCTCTCCCTGATACTTACTCCTTCAGGCGCAGGAGGAGATGTCCATCCCTGACCCGGATTTCTTCGATTCCGGCCGCGAAACCGGACCAGAAGCCGCCCTGTTCACCAAACTCCCCGATCAGATCGACATTTTTCAGGTTCCCAAGCCAGGCGTTGGGCAACGGCACCCCCCAGACGCTCACCCCTTTCAGCTTCACCACCGGCCGCCCCCTGGCGTACGCCAGTTCCAGACCCGCCCTGATCTGCAGGGTCTTGCCGCCCAACAGGGGAAAATCAGGGTCCAGGGGAATAAGCAGCCTGGCACTGGCCAGGTCATCGGCAAGATCGATGGCGAAGCGGTGCGCCAGTTCCGGATCCTGGGCGATCAGGCCGTTCAACTCCCTTTCGCTGAAAACTATTTCCCGGTTGGCTCCGGTTTCGCTGTAGGGTTCCGGTTCAAGCCTTTCACCGGGACCAAGGGCGATGTTGCCTTCGATATTCGGCAGCCGCTGCAGTTTCGCGGCAAGTTGCCGCTGTTCTTTAAGATCCAAGGATGTCGGGACAAATTCCTTGGGAAATAAGAGGTACCGGACCAGCACAAAGGTAATCAGCAGGGCGCAAAGCCCCCCCCCAGTGATGATCAGGAAGAGCTTCAGGCCACTGATTCGGCTGGGACCTTTGGATACGCCAGGCGGGTTATTGGTCCGGCTCATACGGCAATATTCTCCTTCTGAGAACGGAAACACCATAGGTGGCAAGCGTGATTTATACAGAATGGCAGTATTGTCTCAGGCTTGCAAGGAGATTAGGCAATAGATGAAAGGCTGGTAAATACCCCAGGCCAACACGGCAATTCACCGGCAGTCTGCCGCGCCTTGCCCACTGCTGCGATCTTTGTTGCGCCGTGGCTTTTATCGTCACGATGCGGAATCATGCTGGCCTCCGGTTCGCTTTAATTGCCTGGAGAATCCTTGCTTGACCAAGGCCTGCAGATGACCGAGGTAATAGTAGATCACCAGGGTGATATAGAGAGTCAGAAGCTGGGAAACGAGCAGGCCGGAAAAACCATTTATAGACGGTCAGAACGAACCCAATCTCAGGGTGCGCATTGAGATCGAACCGTTGTCGATTCCCTCGTACTCGAAATGCAGTTCCTCACCGGGCTCTGAGGCCCCAAGGACATAGTACAGAGGATACCAGTGATCAGGTGAGGGTATGCTCAGCCTCCCCGAGGGAGGGTGAGCCTCCTCATCGAGCAGGGCGGCATGGTCGGCCGTCTGGAGCTTTATCTTCACCCACTCGTCAAACTCGACGGCCCAGTCATAGGGCG
>Ga0210144_1000547_pt1 | contig 19110 bp, 17 predicted proteins | sample Muzzi_PWA_D2_FD_185532 | JGI IMG/M metagenome (GOLD analysis project Ga0210144, IMG submission 185532) | Wetland microbial communities from San Francisco Bay, California, USA, that impact long-term carbon sequestration - Muzzi_PWA_D2 (SPAdes) | ecosystem: Environmental > Aquatic > Marine >...
CAACCTTGCCAAGGTTGGGGTCGCGGGTTCGAATCCCGTTTCCCGCTCCAAGATTTGCCCGCTCGGATTCGCCCGGGCCGACGCGCCCGCGCCGAAAGCCGCCCGCTCCGGGCGGCTTTTTTGTTTTCGGGCCACCCGCCGGTCCCCTCCCTTCCCGTTTTTCCCCCGCCCCGCCCCCGCCGATAGGAGTGGGATGGCAACCCACTCCGCAGAGACGCCGGGGACCCCGGGGACCAAGCCCCGCAAGGAGCGCCGGGCCAACATCCGGGTGCCGGTGCGGGTGGCCCTGTCGCTGTTGTGCATCGGCCGCAAGACCTACGGCTGGGCCGTCAACATCAGCCCCGGCGGCATTTACGTGGAGGCGGACGAGCAGTTCCCCGTGGGGGCCCGGGTGGAGGTGGACTCCCTGCTGGCCCTGGAGGACGCCGTCCACCACCTCAAGGCCGAGGGCCGGGTGGTCCACACCCACGGCAACGGCATGGGCGTCGAGTTCGTCAACCTGTCGCCCCACTCCCTGCTGTTCATCCGCCGCCTGGTCAACCACTTCATCTACAACGATCGGCGCTAGGACCCGGGAGGGCCCGGCGCGGACCTTGCCCGTTCCGGGCCCGGAGGCGGAGAATACCGCCATGCCGGGACCCCGGGGCCAGAGGCGGGCGCCTTGGCGCGGCTGAGCCGCGTGACCTGGGTGTACGCCCTCCTGGCGGGGGCGGCCTTCGTCCTGGTGGGGGTGCTGGCCGTGCGGCTGGCGGGCCTGGCCCCGTCCCTGCCCGCCCCCGGCGGCGGCGACCCCGGCCGGGCCGTGCTGGGGAGCGAGGGGTGCCTGAGCTGCCACACCGTCTCCGGCCAGGGCGGCAGCATGGGCCCGCCCCTGGGCGCCGAGCTGGCCGCCCGGGGGGAGGCCTGGATTCGGGACTACCTCACCTCCGGCCGCCACATCGACGTCTACCCCGGCAACGGCCACCGCGCCTTCCGGGACCTCTCCCCGGACCGGGCCGGGCGGCTGGCCCGCTACCTGGCCTCCCTGACCGTGAGCGGCGCCTACCAGGGCCACCCGGACGCGCCGCGCCCGGGCCCGTAGCGCCCCCCCTAGTCGTCCGTCGTGATGCGCTCGGGGTGGGTGTAGACGTTCATCCGGTCGCCCCGCACGAACCCCACCAGGGTCAGGTCCAGCACCTCCGCCAGGGACACCGAGAAGGACGTGGGGGCGTTGCGGGACACCACGATGGGCACCTGGCGCCGGGCGCACTTGATGGCGATCTCGCTGGAGATGCGGCCGCTGATGAACAGCACCGTCCCGGCCGTCTCGATCCCCTCCAGCAGGCAGCGGCCGAACACCTTGTCCACGGCGTTGTGGCGCCCCAGGTCCTCGCAGAACACCTCCACCTCGGGCGCGCCCCCCGCGCCCCCGGCCCACAGCAGGGCCGAGTGGACCCCGCCCGTGTCGCGGTAGGTGTCCGACATGTGCATGAAGCGCTTGACCCGCTCCACCACCGTGCGGGCCGCCAGGGTGCGGGGGCTGGCCACCGGCGGCAGGCGCCCCGCGTCGCGCACGAAGGTGTAGGTCTGGCCCTTGCCGCAGCCCGAGGTGAGCGTCCCCTTGCGCTCCCCGGCGAAGGGCGACAGGTCCACGGTGTCTGCCACCTTCAGGCGCACGATGCCGCGCCCCGGGTCCCAGGCCGCGTCCAGCAGCTCCTCGCGCCGCCCCAGCACGCCCTCCCCCAGCAGGAAGCCCACCGCCAGGGCCTCCACGTCCGTGGGGCTGCACAGCAGGGTGGCCACCTCCAGGTCGTTGACGAACAGGGTCACGGCCGCCTCCACGGCCACCGCGTCGGTCAACGCCTCGCGGCGGTCCCCCCGGGTGCCCACGACGATGCGGACGATGGGGCGGGACTTGGCGGCGGGGCGGTCCATGCCGCGCATGGTACGGGCCCCCGGGGCCCGGCCACAAGGCGCGCCCCTTGAGGCCCGTGCCCCGCGGCCCCGTGCTATGATGCCAGGCACTTTTCAACCCGGCCGGGAACCGTGCGCAGCCTCTCCCTGAAGACCCAGATCGTGGCCCTCGCCGCCTGCGCGGTGCTGGGGGTCGCCGCCGTGGCGGTCGCCGGCGCCCTGGTGCTGCACCGGGGCGCCGCCCGCGCCCTGCTGGCCGAGGCCCCGGAGCGCCTCGGGGCGGTCTGGCGCGCCGAGGCCGCGCCCCTGGCGGAGACCGCCCGGCGCCTCGCCGCCGATCCCGCCATCGCCCGCGCGGACGGCGCGGCCCTGGCCGACGCCTTCCGCGCCGCCGTCGGCCGCGCCCCAGGGTCCGGCGACCTGCTCCGGGTGACCGGCGCCGACGGCCGCGCCGCCGCCTGGCCGGGGCCGGAGGCGGCCGACCTGGACCCGGCCCCCGGCGCCGGGGTGGCCCTGGCGGGGGCGGCGCCGGTCCTTTACGCCACCGCCCCCCTGGACCCGGCGAGGCCGGACGGCCCCCGGGTCGTCGTGGCCCGCGAGGCCGGGCCGGAACGCCTGGCGGCCTGGGAGCGGGCCGCGGGCGGTCGCCTGTCCCTCTCCGAAGTGCCGCCGCCGGCGCCCCCCGGCCGGCTGGGGGCCCCGGCCGCCGTCTGGGCGGTGGCGGAGGGGGGCCCCTGGGCGGTGGTGGCGCCTCCCGGCCTGCGGGACGCCTTCGGCCCCGCCTTCGCGCCCCTGCTGGGGCTGCTGGCGCTGGTGGCGTTCCTGGCCGTGGGCTCCGCCGCCATCCTGGCGGAGGGCGTGGGCCGCGCCCTGCGGGCCGTCGAGACGGGCGCCGCCCGGGTGGCCGCCGGCGAGGCGCCGCCCCCCATGCCGCCGGCGGGTCCCGAGATCGAGGCCGTGGCCCGGGCCGTGGCCCGCATCCGCGAGGCCCTGGACCGGCAGGACCGGGCCCTGAAGGAGTCCGCCCACCGCCTCCGCATCCTCCAGGAGGAGGCCGTGGACGCCCTGTTCCTGTTCGATCGCACCGGCCGCATCCAGGACGTCAACGCCAAGGCCGTGGCCCTCACGGGCTTCGACCGGGAGGCGCTGCTCAAGCGCGACGTGGTCACCTGCGTGGTCGACGAGCGCCCCCTCCAGGAGGAGATGTACCGCCGCTTCATGGCCTGCCTGGACGGCACCCCGGCGGTGTTCGAGACGCGCTTCGCCACCGCCGACGGCGAGTCCGTGCCGGTGGAGGTGAGCGCCGGCCCCATCCCTCACCTGGCCGAGCCGGTGGTGCAGGCCCTGGTGCGCGACATGGCCGAGCGCCGCCGCCTGGAGGCCCAGCTGGCCCAGGCGGAGAAGATGGAGGGCATCGGCACCCTGGCCGGGGGCATCGCCCACGACTTCAACAACATCCTCAGCGGCATCCTGGGCTACGCCGCCCTGATCAAGGCCATGGTCCCCGAGGGCGAGCGGGTGCACCGCTACACCGACATCATCGAGCGCTCCGCCACCCGGGGGGCCGAGCTGACCCAGCAGCTGCTGGGCTACGCCCGGGGCGGCAAGTACCAGGTCGCCCGGGTACGCCTCAACGACGTGGCGCAGGAGGTGGTGGCCCTGCTGCGGGGCGGCCTGGCGGACCGGGGCATCACGGTGGACGCGCGCCTGGACCACCACCTGCCCGCCGTCGAGGCCGACGCGGGGCAGATCCACCAGGTGCTCTCGAACCTGTGCATCAACGCCCGCGACGCCATGCCCGAGGGCGGCCGGCTGCGCCTGGTGAGCGAGGCAGTGGACCTCCAGTCCGGCGACCCGGAGGCGCCCCCCGGCCTGGAGCCGGGCCGCTTCGTGCGCCTGACCGTGGCCGACACCGGCCACGGCATGGCCCCTGACGTGCAGCGCCGCATGTTCGAGCCGTTCTTCACCACCAAGGCCCCCGGCGAGGGCACCGGCCTGGGGCTCGCCATGGTCTACGGCATCGTCAAGAACCACGGCGGCCAGATCACCGTCGCCTCGCGCCCCGGCCAGGGCACCGCCGTGCGGGTCTGGCTTCCGGCCCTGGAGGGCACCGTCCAGGTGCTGCCCAGGAAGGCCCAGCCGGTGCGCGGCGGGGCCGAGACGATCCTGGTGGTGGACGACGAGGTGACGATCCTGGAGCTGGCCCGGGAGATCCTGCGGGGGCGCGGCTACGCCGTGGTGCTGGCCCGCAACGGCGAGGAGGCGGTGCACGTGTACCGCCAGTACGGCGAGTCCATCCCCCTGGTCGTGCTCGACATCGTCATGCCCCGCATGGGGGGCAAGGAGACCTACCGCCGCCTCAAGGAGCTCAACCCCCGCCTCAAGGTCGTGGTCAGCTCCGGCTTCTCCCGCCACGGCCAGGCCCACGACCTGCTGGAGATGGGCGCCGACGCCTTCGTCCAGAAGCCGTACCGGCCCGACGACCTGGCCGCCGTCGTGCGCCGCACCCTCGACGCCCCCCCGGACGCCCGCGCCCAGAGCGCCTAGGCCGCCCCCCCGGACGCCCGCGCCCAGAGCGCCTAGGCCGCGTCCCCGGCCGCCGCTGCCAGCCGCGCGGCCAGCGCCGGGTCGGCCAGGCGGAAGTAGCGCATCGAGTCCACCCGCCGCCAGGCCACCACCCCCCGCGCCTCCAGGTCCGCCAGCGCCCCCAGCACCTCCCCCTCGGGGCGGCCGGCCACCGTAGCCAGGTCGCACTCGCACAGCTCGGTCTCCAGCAGGGCGCAGGCCAGGGTGGCCGCCAGGGGGTCGGGCAGCTCCGGATCACCGGCCGCCAGCGCGGCCGCCCGGTCCGGGGCCACCAGCCGCACCGCCTCGCGCCGCCCCGAGACCCGGCACACGTACGGCACCCGCGCGGAGGGCGCCCCCGACAGGGCCCGCCGGGCGGATTCCACGTCCTCGGGCCGCAGGCACCGGATGGTGCAGGCGATGCGCTCCGGCCCGGCTGTCACGACCCGGCCCCCGTCACCGCGTCCAGCGACCGCCGCACCCCCGTCACCAGGCGGGTGAGCTGGGGCCGGCTCATGGCCAGGGGGGGCATGAGCACCACCACGTTGCCGATGGGGCGGATCAGGAGGCCCTCGGCGCGGGCCGCGCGCGCGATCCGGTTGCCCACCTGGGCCTCCAGGGGGAAGGGCTCCCCGGTGGCCCGGTCGGCCACCAGCTCGATGCCCGCCATCAGGCCCCGGCCCCGGATCTCCCCCACGTGGGCGTGGCCCCCCAGGTGGCGCTCCAGGCGCCCCCACAGGTGGCGGATGCGGGGCTGGATGCGCGTCAGCACGTCCTCCCGCTCGAACACCTCCAGGCTCGCCAGGGCGGCGGCGCACCCCAGGGGGTTCGCCGTGTAGCTGTGGCCGTGGAAGAAGGTGCGGAACTCGTCGTAACGACCCCGGAAGGCGTCGTACACCGCCTGTGTCGCCAGAGTGGCCGCCAGGGGCAGGTAGCCGGCCGTGAGGCCCTTGGACAGGCACATCAGGTCCGGCTCGACCCCCTCGTGCTCGCAGGCGAACATGCGCCCGGTGCGGCCGAAGCCGGTGGCCACCTCGTCGGCGATCAGCAGCACCCCGTGGCGGCGGCACAGGTCCGCCAGGCCCTTCAGGTACCCCTCCGGCATGGTGAGGATGCCCGAGGCCCCCTGCACCAGGGGCTCCACCACGAAGCCGGCGGTCTCGTGCGCCTCCCGCTCCAGGGTCCGGGCCACGGGCTCCAGGCAGTGCAGGCCGCAGGCGGGGTAGGTCTTGCCCCACGGGCAGCGGTAGCAGTAGGGGAACTCCACCTTCGTGGTGGGGAAGGTCAGGCCCCGGAACGTGGCGTGGAACAGGTCGATGCCCCCCACGCTCACCGCCCCCACCGTGTCGCCGTGGTAGGCGTGGGCCAGGTGCACGAAGCGCCGCTTCTCCGGCTTCGGGCCCGGCCGGCGCTGGCGCCAGTACTGGTAGGCCATCTTGAGGGCCACCTCCACCGCCGTGGAGCCGTTGTCCGAGTAGAACACCCGGGACAGCCCCTCCGGGGCCAGGGCCACCAGGCGTTCGGCCAGCTCCGCCGCCGTCGGGTGGGTCAGGCCCAGGAAGGTGGTGTGGGCCACCCGGGAGAGCTGGCGCCGGATCGCCCGGTCGATGGGGGCCTTGCGGTGGCCGTGCAGGTTCACCCAGATGGACGAGGAGCCGTCCAGGTAGGCGTTGCCGGCCTCGTCGTAGAGGTGGCAGCCCCGCCCCCGGGTGATCACCAGGGGCGGCTCCCGCTCCCAGTCCGCCATCTGGGTGAACGGGTGCCAGGCGTAGCGGCGGTCCAGGTCGCCGGTGGGGCCGGTCACGGGAGGCCGGTCATCCGGGCGGTTCATTTGGGGCCAATCACTGGGAGGGCTCCTCGCGGTCGCTCGGGGGTGCCCCATTGTACCCGGCCCGCGCCTCCCTCCGCACCGCCGCCGGGCACGCTGTGGACAGGCTGTGGACAATCTGGATGTCAATCGGGCACCCCGGCTCCTAACCCCTTAATTCTTCGCTTTGCCATTGCAACTCATTGATTTTTCTATTGTATTAAAACTGGGTTAATTTTGTTCAGATTGCTCGGACCCCTGAAGAACTGGCGGTCCGGGTGCCAATCCAAAGGGTCTTCCATAGGTTATCCACAATCTCTGTGGGTAAGGGTAACCCCCGACCTGGGGGACCCGTCGAGTCCCGCTCCGGGCCGCCTGCGGGGCACCCGCGGGCAGCGTTGACACCCCGCGAGCCGGTTCCTATACTCCGACCGCGCCCGGCGCGGCCGGTCCCTCGGACCCCACGGACGGCCGCCGCCGGTGCCCGCCGGGGACCGCGAGGCTCGAGAGGGGGCCCAGACCCGTGAACCTGCCCAACATCCTCACGATCCTGCGGATCCTGATGGTCCCGCTGTTCGTCTACATGCTGGTGTACGGCCACAGCGGCTGGGCCCTGGGGCTGTTCGTGGCGGCCGGCCTCACGGACGCCCTCGACGGGGCCATCGCCCGCATGTGGAACCAGCAGACCACCCTGGGACGCTACCTGGACCCCCTCGCCGACAAGATGCTCCTCACCAGCGCCTTCGTGGTCCTCGCGGTCATGGCCTGGATCCCCTTCTGGGTCCTGCTGATCGTGGTCAGCCGGGACATCATCCTGCTGGTGGGCACGGTGGTGATGCACCTCACTCAGGGGGAGTACGACATCAACCCCTCCCTGCTCGGCAAGACCACCACCTTCTTCCAGCTGGTCATGGTGGTCCTGGCCCTGCTCATGGTCACCGGGGTGGACGTGGCGCCCTGGTTCCACGCCGCCCTGGTGATGGTCGTGGGCCTGACCGTGACCTCGGGCTTCCACTACCTCTATCGGGGCATCCGGCGCATGAACGGCGACCCGGCGTGAACCCGCCCCGCCCCGACTTCGAGCGGCCCCTGGCCTGGGTGCTGTGGACCCTCCTGGCTGCGGCGGCGGCGGCTGTGCTCTACGCCGTGCGGGCCGCCCTGCTGCCGTTCCTCATCGCCTTCGTGATCGCCTACGTCTTCTCCCCCTGGGTGAACCTGCTGGAGCGCCGGGCCCGGCTCCCGCGCCCGGCGGGCACGGTGGTCGTGTTCCTGGCGGTCTCGGCCCTGTTCGCCCTGCTGCTGCTGGGGCTGGTGCCGGTGCTGGAGGGCCAGGTGGTGGACCTGGCCCGCTGGCTCCCCGGGGCCCTGGACCGCCTCCAGCAGGCCGGCCTCCCCCTGCTGTCCGGCTATCTGCCCGAGGTCTCCGCCCCCACCAACCTGGAGGCCTGGATCGCGGCCCTCAAGGACGGCGCCGCCACCTGGGGTCCCCAGCTGCTCGCCTCCGGCAAGGCCGCCTTCCTGTGGGCCGCCTCCGGCACCCTGGACGCCCTGGTCTGGATCGTGTCGGCGGCCATCGTGCCGGTCCTGGTGTTCTACCTGATGATGGACTTCCCGCGGGTCGGGGCCTGGCTCCTGGAGCGGGTGCCGTCCGCCGCCCGGGCCCCCTTCCGGGACCGGCTCGGCCGCTTCGACGCCATGCTGGGCCAGTACCTCAGGGGCCAGCTCACCGTGGCCGTGATCCTTTCGGGGCTCTACGCCGTGGGGCTGACCCTGGCGGGGGTGGAGGCCGGGGTGGCCATCGGCGTCCTAGCGGGGCTGGGCAACATGGTCCCCTACCTGGGCTTCGTGGTGGGCATCAGCCTGTCCCTGGTGGTCACCTTCCTGAGCCACTTCGACGTGACCCACCTGCTTTACGTGGTGGCCGTGTTCGCCGTGGTCCAGGGCCTGGAGGGGTTCCTCATCTCCCCCAAGGTGGTGGGCACCCGGGTGGGCCTGCACCCCATCGCCATCATCCTGGCCCTGTTCGTGGGGGGGGAGGCCTTCGGGTTCCTGGGGGTGCTGCTGGGGGTCCCGGCCGCCATCGCCGTCAAGGTCCTCCTGGAGCCCGAGCCGGGCCCGGGCGCGTGAGGCGCCGCCCCGCGGAAGGGCCCCGCCGGGCACGCTCTTGGCGGCCCCCGGCGGGGTCGCGGAAGTCCGCGTCAGCCTTGACACAAATGGCCTTTCACCCCTAGGATTGACCGTTAAAATCGGGTCGGACGGCGCGGCGGGGCGGGGCCCCGGCCGGGGGCGGACCGGGGAAGCGGGAGGAGGGCCGGAAACGACCCTCCGGACGGCGGCGAACCATTCGGAATACAACGGATTCATGGCCACAGCGCAGTTGGAAGTGGAGGTCATCGACAAGGGCGGCCTGACGCGGGACATCGCGTTCCAGGTGCCGGCGGAGGCCGTCAACACGGCCTTGCACGACGCCTGCGACAGCATCGCCCGCAGCATCCGCATCCCCGGCTTCCGGGCCGGGAAGATCCCCCGCAAGGTGGTCCTGGGGCGCTACCGGGGTCAGGTGGTGGGCGAGGTGCTCCAGCGCCTGGTGCCCGACTACTACCGCCAGGCCCTGGCCCGGGCCGACGTCTCCCCCGTCTGCGAGCCCCGCTTCGGCGACCTGGACGTGCAGGAGGGCCAGCCCCTCAAGGTGGTCGCCACCGTGGAGGTGGAACCCGACATCGAGCTGGCCCCGTACGACGGCCTGGAGCTGGGTGGCGTGGACCTGGAGGTCACCGACGAGGACCTGAGAGTGGCCCACCGCAGCCTGCAGGAGTCCGTGGCCACCCTGGAGCCGTGCGAGGAGGGCCATCCGGCCGACACCGGCGACCAGGTGGAGATCGACTTCGAGGGCCGGGTGGACGACGTCCCCTTCGAGGGCGGCAAGGCCGAGGGATACGCCCTGACCCTGGGCGACGGCCGCTTCATCCCCGGCTTCGAGGAGCAGATCAAGGGCCATGCCGCCGGCGACGCCTTCGACGTGACCGTCACCTTCCCCGACGACTACCACGCCGAGGCGCTGAAAGGGAAGGCCGCCACCTTCGCCGTGAAGATCAACGCCATCCGGCGCCCCGTGCTGCCCGAGGTGGACGACGCCTTCGCCAGCCAGGTGGGCGACTTCGCCGACCTGGCGGCCCTGGACGCCACCCTCAAGGACGAGATCCGCTCCAAGCGCGAGGCCGACCAGCGCCGCATCCAGCGCCGCGAGGCCCTCTCCAAGCTGATCGAGGCCAACGCCTTCGACCCCCCCGAGAGCCTGGTGGAGGAGGAGCTCGACGAGATGCTCCAGGCCACCCAGCGCATGCTCATGATGCAGGGGCAGACCCCCGAGCAGGTCGGCTTCGACCCCGCCAAGGCCCGCGAGGAGGGCCGCGTCGAGGCCGCCGCCCAGGCCCGGGGCCGGGTGATCGTCTCCCGCATCGCCAAGGCCGAGGGGCTCCAGGTCACCGAGGCCGACGTCTCCGCCGAGATCGCCCGCCTGGCCCGGGAGTACGGCCGCGCCGAGGACGAGATCCGGCAGCGCATCTTCGCCGACCCGGCCGAGGTGGACCGCCTCACGACCCACCTGTTGCGCAACCGGGTGCTGGACCTGGTCATCGAGCGTGCCAAGGTCACCGTCGCCCCCCGGAGCGCCGGCTAGCCGGCCCCCTTTTACCCCTCGAAGGAGAACCACACGGATGTTGGTACCGATCGTCGTCGAGCAAACGAACCGCGGGGAGCGTTCCTACGACATCTACTCGCGGCTCCTGAAGGACCGGATCGTGATGATCGGCATGGCCATCGACGACCATATCGCCAACCTCATCATCGCCCAGCTCCTGTTCCTCGAGGCCGAGGACCCCGACAAGGACATCCACCTCTACATCAACTCCCCCGGCGGGGTGGTGACCTCGGGGCTGGCCATCTACGACACGATGCAGTACATCCGGCCCGACGTCTCCACCATCTGCCTGGGCCAGGCCTCCTCGATGGGGGCCCTGCTGCTGGCGGCCGGGGCCAAGGGCAAGCGCTACGCCCTTCCCCACGCCCGGATCATGATCCACCAGCCCATCGGGGGCTTCCAGGGCCAGGCCACGGACATCGAGATCCACGCCCGCGAGATCCTCAACATGCGGGCCCGTCTCAACGAGATCCTGGTGGGCCACACGGGCCAGAAGACCCAGACCATCCAGCGCGATACGGAACGTGATAACTTTATGTCGAGTGAGGAGGCCAAGGCCTATGGCCTGATCGACGAGGTGATCACCCGGCCCGTCGTGACGGACAAGAAGGGCTAACCCAAGGTTCCGGCGGCATTTTCAGGCCGTCCCAACGTACAAGGAGGGGTCCATGGCCAGGACGGAATCGACCGACAACCAGTTTCGGTGCTCGTTTTGCGGCAAGGCCCGCGAGGAGGTCCGCAAGCTGGTGGCCGGGCCCACCGTCTACATCTGCGACGAGTGCATCGACCTCTGCAACGACATCATCGCGGAGGACTGGGAGGACGCGAAGCAGAAGCAGGTCTCCGAGCTGCCCAAGCCGGTCGAGATCAAGGGCATCCTCGACGACTACATCATCGGCCAGGACCGGGCCAAGAAGATCCTCTCCGTCGCCGTCCACAACCACTACAAGCGCATCAACTACGGCAAGGACGAGGAGGTGGAGCTCCAGAAGGGCAACGCCCTCCTGATCGGCCCCACGGGCACGGGCAAGACCCTCATGGCCCAGACCCTCGCCAACATCATCGACGTCCCCTTCGCCATCGCCGACGCCACCACCCTCACCGAGGCCGGCTACGTGGGCGAGGACGTCGAGACCATCATCCTCAAGCTCTTGCAGGCCGCCGACTACGACGTGGAGCGGGCCGAGCGGGGCATCGTCTACATCGACGAGATCGACAAGATCACCCGCAAGAGCGAGAACGTCTCCATCACCCGCGACGTCTCCGGCGAGGGCGTCCAGCAGGCCCTGCTCAAGCTGATCGAGGGCACGGTGGCCAACATCCCGCCCCAGGGCGGCCGCAAGCACCCCCACCAGGAGTTCGTGCAGGTCAACACCAAGAACATCCTGTTCATCTGCGGCGGCGCCTTCGTGGGCCTGGAGAAGCTCGTCGAGCAGCGCCTCGGCCAGCAGCAGCTGGGCTTCGGCTCCGACATCAAGCCCCGCGACCGCAAGAACCTCGGCCAGCTCTTCGCCCAGACCCAGACCGAGGACCTGCTGCGCTACGGCATGATCCCCGAGTTCGTCGGCCGCATGCCCATCGTCGCCAGCCTCACCGAGCTGGACGAGGACGCACTGGTGCAGATCCTCTCCGAGCCCAAGAACGCCCTGGCCAAGCAGTACGAGCGGCTGTTCTCCATGGACCGGGTCAAGCTGCGCTTCAGCGACGGCGCCCTGCGGGCCGTGGCCCGGCGGGCCCTGAAGCAGAAGACCGGGGCCCGGGGCCTCAGGACCATCCTGGAGGAGGTCATGCTCGACCTGATGTACGAGGTCCCCTCCTCCACCGGCATCCGCGAGGTGGTCATCACCCAGGACGTGATCGAGGGCAAGGGCCAGCCCGTCCTGATGTACGACACGGACCAGGACATCAAGTCCGCCTGATGGGGCGGGCCCACCGCCCCCCGGGGGGAAGGCGCCGCCTTCCCCCTTTTTTTGCCGTCCTTCCTTGGGGTCCCCTCGCCGCCGCCCTGGCCCTCGCCTTGGGTGCCGCCGCCTGCACCTCCGAGCCCTCGTCCCCCGGCCCCGCCGCCGCCCCCCCCGCCATCACGGCCGCCATCGAGGCCACCCCCACCAACCTGGACCCGCGCCTGGCCACCGACGCCTACTCGGAGCGGATCGACCAGCTCCTGTTCTCCAAGCTGGTGCGCCTGGGGCCGGACCGGGAGGTGCAGGGCGACCTCGCCACCTCCTGGGAGCAGCCCGCCCCCACCGTCTACCGCTTCCACCTGAAATCCGGCGTCCGGTTCCACGACGGCACCCCCCTGACCGCCCGGGACGTGGCCTACACCTTCCGCTGGATCCTGGACCCGGCCCACGCCTCGCCGTTGCGGGAGGCCTACCGCCCCATCCGGGACGTGGTGGCCGAGGACGACCGCACGGTGCGCTTCGACCTGGCCGAGCCCTCCGCCCCCTTCCTGGTGACCATGGTCCGGGGCATCGTCCCCGCCCACCTGGGGGACGACCCGGACTACGCCAGCCGGCCCGTGGGCAGCGGCCCTTACAAGCTGGCGGTCTTCCGCCCGGGTGAGGTGATCGAGCTCACGGCCTTCGCGGACTACGTGGACGGGCCGCCCCCCACCCCGCGCCTGGTCTTCAAGGTCTTCCCCGAGGACACGGTGCGGCTCCTGGCGCTGAAGAAGGGCGACGTTCAGTTCGTCCTCAACGCCCTGCCCCCGGACGCCCTGGACGTGCTGGCGGACGACCCCCACCTGGTGATCGAGCGGGCGCCCGGCACCAACTACAGCTACCTGGGCTTCAACCTGACCGACCCGGTCCTCAAGGTCCACGCCGTGCGGGAGGCCATCGCCCGGGCCATCGACCGGGAGGCCATCATCGCCGGGGTCTACCGGGGCCAGGCCCGCCCCGCCACAGGGCTCCTGCCCCCGGGCCACTGGGCCTACAACGGCGACGTGGCCACCTACCCCTACGACCCGGAGCGGGCGAGGCGGCTCCTGGACCAGGCGGGCTTCCCCGACCCGGAAGGCCCCGCCCCGCGCTTCACCCTGAGCTACAAGACCAGCCAGAACGAGCTGACCCGCCGCATCGGCGAGGTGCTGCAGGAGCAGCTCTCGCGCGTGGGAATCGCCGTCCAGGTGCGCGCCTACGAGTGGGGCACCTTCTACGCCGACATCAAGCGCGGCAACTTCCAGCTCTACACCCTCTCGTGGGTGGGCATCGCCGACCCGGACATCTATCGCAACGTGTTCCACTCCGCCAGCGTCCCCCCGGAGGGCGCCAACCGGGGCCGCTACGCCAACCCGGAGCTGGACGTCCTGCTGGCCGCCGCCCGCCGCGCCACCGACCGGACGGAACGCAAGGCCCTCTACGCCAAGGTGCAGCGCATCGTGGCCCGGGACCTGCCCTACGTCTCCCTCTGGCACCCGGACGCGGTCCTGGTGCGGGACCGGCGCCTGACCGGCTTCAAGCTCACCCCCTCCGGCGACTACACCTCCCTCGCCCACGCCCGCCTCGCGCCCGGCTGAGGGGTCGCGGACCCCGGCGGTATCCGCGCAGGTCTCCCCTAACTGGCCCGTCCGCGGGCGTCCACTGCGCGACGTTCGGGCGGTGCCCGACGAACGGGCCGCGGGGTTCCCTCGCCTTCGGGCCCCGGCCCGTGGCACAATGCGCGCCGCCCCTTGAGCCGCCGCGTCATGCCACAGCCTTCCCACCGCCACCGGGCCCCGACGCCCGTTTCTCCCGCCCGACGGGGCCGGGTGTCCCTCGCCCTGGCCGGGCTCCTCGTGGCCGCCGCCCTGGGGGCCGGCTGCTCCCGGGAGGACCCCCTGGCGCCCCTGGCGGACATGGCCCGGGGCGCCATGGCCGAGGCCGAGCAGCGCATCGAGCGGGCCCGCGCCTTCCTGGGGGACGACGTCATGCCCCACCCGGAGGTCGCCGGCCTCTACGCGGCCACCCCGCCCCCCAAGCCGGACCCCGCGCAGGCCATCACCTGGAGCAGCACCCCCTACATCGCCGTGGGGGCCTTCGACGCCCAGGGCCACCTGCTGATGGCCATGCCCCGCGCCGGGGAGGACCTGGCGGCGCTGCTCGAGACTGCCGCCCGGGGCCCGGACATCGGGGACCTGACGCGGATCCCCAATACCTTCGCCTTCACCGTCGGCATGCGCCAGCCCGTGCCGGACCACCCCGGGGCCTACGTCAGCGCCCTGCTGGACGTGGACGACGTGCTGGTGGACGGCGTGCTCTATCCGGTGGCCGAGGCGGCCCACGGCTTCGCCTTCCTGGCGGACGGGGACCACAACGTGGTGCTCACGACCCTGCCCGCCCTCACCGGCCGCGCCCTGGCCGCCTGGTCCATCCCGGTCCCCGGCCCCGGCCGGCAGGCCACCGCCACCGTCACGATCGACGGCCGCCACTACGACGTGGCCGCCGCCGGCGCCAAGGGCCCCTACGGCTGGGTGCTGGGGGTGGGGGTGTCGGCGGCCGGGGAAGGGCCGGAGAAGACGCCCGTCCCGCCGCCCCAGGCCCCCGGCAGCACGCTGCGCGACGCCCCCGGCGCCGGCGCCTGAAGCGCCCGCCAGTCCCGCCACAGGGTGCGGCCGCCGTGGTCCACCAGGGCGTCGATGTCCATGTGCCGCCCGTGGACGTGGCGCCGCACGGCGGCGATGTCGTCCGGGTCCCCGTCCTGCAGATAGGCGAACTGGAGCGTCCGCCCCAGGGGCAGCAGGTCCGGCAGCGTGTAGTAGTCGGCCCCCGGCGAGCCCGAGCGGCCCACGTAGTACCCCAGGAACGGCCGGTATTCGCCCAGCCGCCCCCGGAAGGTGTAGAACGGGTCCGCGGGCGCCAGAAACTCCAGGGCGTAGTCCGTCTCCGTGCCCCCCGCCCCGCTGCCGTAGGTGACATCGAAGCCGTTGAACAGCGGGGCGTGGCGCCCGGACAGCAGGTAATCCAGGTCGTCGGGGAACGGGATCGTGCGGTGCCGCACCGGCCCGGGGGCGTCCGAGGCCAAGTAGAGCTCGTTGGACGACACCGCCACGTCCAGCCGCACCCGGTCGTCCACCGGCCACGCCAGGTCGCGCCCCACCAGGTAGGCCCGGTGGTGGTTGTGCTGGGCCAGGAGTACGGCGAAGGGCGCCCCGTCCGGCCCCAGCACCACGGTGCAGGCGGTGTACACGTCCAGCTCGTGCCAGTCGTCCCGGTCCCACCCCAGCACGGCATGGGCCAAGCCGACCAGCAGGCGCTCGGTGCGCCCCAGGGCCGCCGGCAGGCCGCTATGGGCGAAGGGCACGTTGTAGGTCAGGAACGTCAGGTCCAGGGCCGCCGAGCCCGTGTCCGTGGCGAACAGCACCCGCTCCCGGGTGACCTTGCCGTACGCCGCCGGGTGGGTCTCGGGCGGGTCCGCCACCAGGTCCAGCGCCACGGTCCGCTCCAGGCGCCGGGCCGCCAGCTCCGCCGGGGTGGGCGGGTCGGCCAGCAGGCGGCCGTCCGCCAGGTCCACCATGCGGGTCTGGGGCAGGTAGTCGCGGTAGAAGTCGATGGTCCCCGCGTGCCCGGGGGGCAGCACCAAGCGCGGCCGGTAGCGCGCCAGCAGGGCCCGGTCGGCGGCCCCGGGCGGGGTCTCGGCGGGCGGGTGGGCGGCGAAATAGGCGTCGAAGCCCGGGTAGGCCGAGAAGCCCTCGACGCCGCTGCGCATCCCGCAGCCCCCCATCGCCGCCGCCAGCAGCAGGCCGAGGGCCGCCGCCCAAGCCGCGCCCGCGCGCCCCAAGGTCAGGCCGCCACCAGCCGGGGCAGCACCTCCCCGGCCTTGCCCTCCAGGGTCACGTCCACCCGTCCGCCGTAGGGGGTCGGCTCCGGGTTCACCTCCACCACGAAGGCCCCCGCCCGCTTCGCCAGCCCCGCCAGGGAGGCGGCCGGATGCACGACCCCCGAGGTGCCCACGATCAGCGCCGCCTCGGCGGACTCGAACGCCCCCACGGCCCGCTCCAGCACCGCCGCCTCCAGGCTCTCGCCGAACCACACGATGTGGGGCCTCAGCAGGCCGCCGCACGCCCCGCAGCGGGGGAGGATCGGGATCGGCACCCGCCGGTCCTCGGCCAGCCGCCCGCAGGCCGTGCAGCGCACCCGCCAGATGTTGCCGTGCAGCTCCACCGGGTCGCCGCTGCCCGCCCGGGCGTGCAGGCCGTCCACGTTCTGGGTCACCAGGGTGAGGCCGCCCCCGGCCCGCCGCTCGAGCGCCGCCAGGGCCTCGTGGGCCGGGTTGGGGCGGCAGGCGGCGATGAGGCCCCGGCGCCAGTCGTACCATTCCCACACCCGCTTGGGGTCGGCCGCGAACGCCTCCGGCGTCGCCAGCTCCTCGGCCCGGAAGCCGCGCCACAGGCCGTCCGGACCCCGGAACGTCGGCACGCCGCTCTCCGCCGACACCCCGGCGCCGGTCAGCACCGCCACCCGCCGGGCCGCCGCCAGCCGCTCCCGCACCTGCTCGAATTCGGCCGTCACACCGGGCTCCGGGGCCCCTCCCGTCCTGTCGCAAAGGCCCCGCAGACCGTTTGACGGCCCCGGCGCCCCGACGTATCATTGCTCGCTTCGCGCCGGGGCCGGCCCCACGGCCCGCCCCGCGCCACCGGATCATACCCCCTCGCGCCGCCGCTCGTGTACCGTGCTGGACATCCGCCACATCCGTGACGACCCGCAAGGGGTCGCGGCCGCCCTGGCGCGCCGCGGCGACCCCGTGGACCTGGCCCCCCTGCTGGAGCGGGACGCCGAGCGCCGCCGCCTGACCCAGGAGGCCGAGCAGCTGCGCGAGCAGCAGAACCGCGCCTCGGCAGAGATCGCCAGGGCCCGCAAGGCCGGCGGCGACGCCGACGCCCTGCTGGCCGAGATGAAAGACGTCGCCGAGCGCCAGAAGGCCGCCGCCGACCGGGCCCGCCAGGCCGAGGAGGCGGTGCGGCAGATCCTCCTGAACCTGCCCAACCTGCCCGCCGCCGACGTGCCCGACGGCGCCGACGAGCGCGCCAACGTGGAGCTGCGCCGGGTGGGCGAGCCCCCCGCCTTCGGGTTCGAGCCCAAGCCCCACTGGGAGCTGGGGGAGGCCCTGGGTCTCCTCGACTTCGCCCGCGCCGCCAAGATCGCGGGGGCCCGCTTCGCCGTCTCCACCGGCGCCCTGGCGCGCATGGAGCGCGCCCTGGCGGCCCTCATGCTCGACCTGCACACCACACGCCACGGCTTCACCGAGGTGGTGGCCCCCTACCTGGTCAACGCCGACGCCATGACCGGCACCGGCCAGCTCCCCAAGTTCGCCGACGACCTGTTCAAGGTGCCGGACGACGGGCTCTACCTGATCCCCACCGCCGAGGTGTCGATCACGAACCTGTTCCGGGACGAGGTCCTCGACGCCGCGCGCCTGCCGTTGAAGCTCGCCGCCTTCTCCCCCTGCTTCAGGCGCGAGGCCGGCTCCTACGGCAAGGACACCCGGGGCCTGATCCGCCAGCACCAGTTCCACAAGGTGGAGATGGTCGTGGTCACCCGCCCCGAAGGCTCCGACGAGGCCCTGGAGGCCCTCACCGGCTGCGCCGAGGCGGTGCTTGAGGCCCTCGAGCTGCCCTACCGGGTGGTGAGCCTGTGCACGGGGGACTTGGGTTTCTCGGCCCAAAAGACGTACGATATTGAGGTTTGGCTGCCCGCCCAGGGCACCTACCGCGAGATCTCGTCCTGCTCCAACTTCGGCGACTTCCAGGCCCGCCGGGCGGGCATCCGGTTCAAGGAGCCGGGAGAGCGGCCCCGCCTCGTGCACACGCTGAACGGCTCGGGCCTCGCGGTGGGGCGCACCCTCGTGGCGGTGCTGGAGAACGGCCAGCGGGAGGACGGAAGCATCGTGGTGCCCAAGGCCCTGCGCCCCTACATGGGCGGCCTGGAGGTGATCACCCGATGAGCCCTTCCCCCCGCCTGCGCCGGGATGGCCCGGGGAGGAGTGGCCGAGTGGTTGAAGGCGGCGGTCTTGAAAACCGTTGGGCCGAAAGGCCTCGGGGGTTCGAATCCCTCCTCCTCCGCCACCCTCGCCCGAGCCGTTCGGGCCGGCGGGGGATTCGGGATGTTGGGTACCGGACCGGTTCCGGAGAGGTGGCCGAGCAGGTCGAAGGCGCTCGTTTGCTAAACGAGTGTAGGGCCAAAAGTCCTACCGAGGGTTCGAATCCCTCCCTCTCCGCCAGTCCGCCCGCTTCGCAACGACCGCAGGAGCCGCCCCTTTACGGGCCGGGAACGTGATGCACAAACGCAAGCTGATGGCCCTCCTGGGCGGCATCCTGCTGCTGCTGCCCCTCCAGGCGGCCTGCTCCGACCACCCCGATCCGACCGTCCGGCCGACGGAGGACCGCGCCGCCCCCAAGGGCCCACCCGCCGCGGCGCCCGCCCGACCGACGCCGGTGGCCGACACCGGCGCCATGCCCGAAGGCCATCCCGGGACCCTGCCCGAGGGCCATCCGGGCACCATGCCCGAAGGTCACCCCGGCGCGATGCCCGAGGGCCACATGCCCACCCCCCATCCCCCCACGGCCGCCGAGCAGGCCGAGGCGGCCCACCAGGGCATCGACGTGACCGCCAGCACCAAGTCCGGCACGACCGTGGTCCCCGACGCGGTGAAGGGCAAGTGGAAGGCGGCCACCTTCGTCGTGGTGGACCGGGAGCGCTCCAAGGCCCAGGAGGTGACGGTGGACCTGTCCGGCGAGTGGCCCTTCCCGGACAAGAAGCTGCGGCTGAAGGTGCTGGAGTTCTTGCCTGACCTCCGGATCAATAATAAAATCTACACCTCCGCGTCGAACGAGCCCAACAACCCGGCCGCCCACGTGGTGATCTACGATGGCGACCAGGAGATCTTCGACGGCTGGCTGTTCTCGGAGTTCCCGCAGGTGCACCAGTTCCAGCACCCGCGCTTCGGGATCACCCTCAAGGAGGGCGTGCCGAGCTGACGGCCCCCTCCCCCGCACATACGCCCTCGCGCGCCCGTAGCTCAGCTGGATAGAGCATCAGACTACGAATCTGGGGGTCGCACGTTCGAATCGTGCCGGGCGCGCCAGTAACGACAAGGGGTTGAGCGGATTCCGCTCAACCCCTTTCTCTTTTCAGAAGTCGAGACAGGTAGCACCTGAGGTAACAGA
>Ga0210144_1000554_pt1 | contig 18855 bp, 23 predicted proteins | sample Muzzi_PWA_D2_FD_185532 | JGI IMG/M metagenome (GOLD analysis project Ga0210144, IMG submission 185532) | Wetland microbial communities from San Francisco Bay, California, USA, that impact long-term carbon sequestration - Muzzi_PWA_D2 (SPAdes) | ecosystem: Environmental > Aquatic > Marine >...
CCATGCCGCCTGAGCCATGGAGAACAGCGCGAATGAAAGCCATACCCATCCCGCCGCGACCCGTGAAAGCTGGCACGCCGGCCTTCACAAGTCAGCACCGCTATCGCGGCGAACACAGGCTTAGGGCGGAATGACCACCCGAACCGGAGCGAACGCACCATGACCCGGCTGCGCCTGCATACCGAGCGCCACGCGGTCGCGCGCATCGGCTGGCTGCGCGCCGCCGTGCTCGGTTCGGATCGCGAAGCGAATAGATCATGAAATTGCGATCAATCGTGTCGGGGACCAAACGCGCAAGCATCATGCGCTGCCCGAGGCAGATTTCTTCGCCCGGAGGAATGAGGCAGACCTCACCCATAGGAGCTTCGCGCGTGATCAGAATGTCGCCCGGCTCAGGCGTGCACCGGGCGCTCCAGATTTCATACGTCTTTTGATCGACATACTTCTGATCGTTCAGGTTCATCCGCCCATCGCGAACATTTGTGGTTCGGATCAGACGAATCCCTGAACTGGCATAGGGTGCGGTCTTATTCTTGCAGTCGATGACGAGCGCCGAACATTGGAGGAGGGTTGCCCATGCCCAGCCCCGGGGCAGTGCCTCCAAGCCGTCTGGAACCGATTGCTCAGCCAGCTTCTTGATCTGCGTGCGAGCTTCATCCGGGTTTGGGTATCCAGCTTTTAGCAGCTCGGCTCGCTTCTTCGCGATCCGCTTCAGCAGTTCCGATGCCGGCTGGTCTTTCGGGTTTTGCGGCACCAGCTTGCCGCGCATCGCGAGGTTGAGGACGGTCTTGCGCAGGTGCTTGATCTGATCGGCGCGTGCGGTGAGCGCCGGCAGGGCGTCGAGGGCGAAGCGGGCGTCGGCCTCGAAGGTTTCGGGATCGGGCGCGTTGAGGCGGGCGAGGCTCGCCGCCGAAAGCCGGTCTCGCGCCGCCTCGCGTCTCTGCCGCGCGGCCTCCAGCCGGTCGCACAGGCCCATCAACTCATCGACCTTGGCGACGATGCGGTGCTGTTCGGCGAGCGGCGGGAGGGGAAGCAAGATATTCGAAATGGATTCGCGGTTAAGGGTCGCGCCCTTGACGGCACCCTTGGGGTCAGCACGCCTCGCGAACTGAGGAAGAACCTTGAATAGGTAAGGATCGAGGTCGGGAAGGTGCGGTCTAATCGCAATGATGGCCTCATTGTGAAACGCCGGAATACCAAGCCGCGCAATCTTTCCGATCGTGAGCTTAAAGCTCATGATGAGCGTTCCAGGCGCCTCGGGTTGCGAGCCGAACACTTTGTCGCGTGCCCTGTTGCTCACGGTCTCCTTGGTCGTCCCGAGAACTTGTCCATCCTCCATATCGGCGATGCTTGCCCAGGCGTGATCGCCGGTATTCCAAAATGAAGGATCGTGCCGCGAGGGAGTTCGGCCCGCAGAGAAATCAATCACATTGGCGAGCCGCACCCACTTCCACGTCCTAGGAAGATCGAAAGGCGCATCGTCCTCAGCCACTGCGGGAAGCTCGGGCTTGTTTCGAATCTCCCCTGCCTTCACCAGACGCGCCTTCTCGGCCGCGATCCGCTTCAGCAATTCCGAGGCGGGCTCGTCGCTCGCATCCTGCGGCACGAGCTTGCCGCGCACCGCCAGATCAAGCACGAAGCGGCGCAGGCGCACGACGGCGTTCGGCGCGTCGGCGATCTTTTCATAATGCGCCAGCAGGCGTTCGGCGTTCATCTTGCCAGCGCCTCGGTTAGGATCGCCTTCAACTGGTCGCGATAACGCGCCGTCTCGGCTTCGGCCGCGGCAAGATCAGCCAGCAGCCTTGCCGGGTCGCCGTAATCGTCGGCAACGGTGTGCGGGTTCTTGATGTCGAGATTGTAGCCGCGGGCCTTCACCTCCTCGGCAGTCACCTTCCAGGCGAACGGGCCTTCCTCGCGGCCCTTGCGGGTCTTGCCGCCCCACCAGTCGATGCAGCCTTGCAGATGCTCCAAACGGATCGGCTTGGTCATCGAATAGGCTTTCTGGCTCTCTGGCACGCGATGCTCCCAGAACCAGATGTCCTTGGTCGGCGTGCCCTTCTCGAAGAACAGGAGATTGGTGCCGATCGAGGCGTAGGGCTTGAATACCGAATTGGGCAGGCGGACGATGGTGTGGAGGTTGCACTCCTCCATCAGATGTTCCTTGAGCCGCGTCTTGACGCCCTCACCGAACAGCGTGCCGTCCGGCAGCACCACCGCCGCGCGCCCGCCAGGCTTGAGCAACCGGATGATCAGGGCGAGGAACAGATCGGCGGTCTCGCGGGTGCGGAAGTGCGCCGGAAAGTTCGACTCGATGCCGTCCTCCTCGCGCCCGCCGAACGGCGGGTTGGTCAGCACGATGTCCACGCGGTCGCTCTGCGTGTAGCTGATGTAGGGCCGCGCCAGCGTGTTGTCGTGGCGCACGAAGCTCGGGTCCTCGATGCCGTGCAAGAGCATGTTGGTGACGCACAGCATGTGCGGAAGCTGCTTCTTTTCGACGGCGCGCAAGGACGCCTGCATCTTCGCCTCATCCTCGGGACGCTTCACGTAGCGCTTGCGCATGTGATTGATGGCGCAGGTGAGGAAGCCGCCGGTGCCGCAGGCGGGATCGAGCAGGATTTCGCCGGGGTGCGGATCGATGCGGTCGGCCATGAAGGCGGTGACGGCGCGCGGCGTATAGTATTCGCCGGCGTTGCCGGCCGATTGCAGGTCGTTCAGAAGCTGCTCGTAGAACTCGCCGAAGTCGCGGCGCTCCTTGAGGTCGTTGAAATCCACCTCGTTGATGCGGTTGATGACCTGCCGCATCAACTACCCTGATTTCATGTAGTTGTAGGCGTCCTCGAACACGTCGCGCACCACGCGCCGGCGGTCGCCGGGCTTGTTCGAGACGGCGAGGTTTTTCAGCGCCGGGAACAGCTCGTCATTGACGAAGGTTTGCAGCTCCTCGCCGGTGATGCCTTCCGGGTCGGCCGCCCAGGTGCGCCACTGGTATTTCTTCGGGATCGGCGAGCGGTAGTCATCCCTCGCGATTTCAAGGTCCTGATCCTGATCGTCGATGATCTTGAGAAAGAACATCCAGCACAACTGGCTGATGCGTTGGGCGTCGCCATCGACGCCCACGTCCTGGCGCATGATGTCCTGAATGGATTTGACGGTGGTGCGGACGATCATGGCTCAGGCGGTCTCCTGATAGAGGGCTGCTTGCAGTTCGTGGACGGCGGCGACGAAGCCGTCCTTGCCGCCGAAGGCGCGAACGAGTTCGACGCGGGTGCCGAGCGCATTGAGCGGCGGAATCGTCAGCACGTTGGTGTCGTCGAGATTGAGCACACCCTCGTCGGCATATTTGGCGAGCAAGGCATCGAGCACGGCGCGCGCCTGGCCTTCGTATCGCGTAAACAGGTCGCGCTTCTTGACGTTCTCGGCGCGCTCGCGCCGGGTCAGCGGCCTCTTGCCGAAGGCAACGTGGCAGATGAGATCGAACGGATCGAGGTTCTTGCCCAGTTCCTCGGCGATCGGGTCGAGCGGCAAGCCCTCGGCTTCCAGTTCCTCGACGATCGCCTGCTTGCGGTCCGCCGCCTTCCAGCGCTTGAGGAAATCGTCGAGGCTGGCGAAGCGCTTCTTCAGCGCCTTCTTGGTGAAATCGCGCAGGGATTCGGTGACGAGCTTGCCGTGCTCGTCCAGATATTCGACGCGTTCGGCGATGATGGTGGCGCCGACGCCATCGACATAGATTTTCTTCTGCGGCCCACCGGGCGGGAGCGGCAGCCAAGGCTGATCGACGATGGTTTCGTCGGCGCCGGGCGTCTCGGGCAGCGGCGCGCCCTCCTCGTCGGTCGGCAGCGCATCGTCGGGCGGCGCCACGGGATCGCCTTCGCCGGGCTCGTAAATCTGCACCGGCTCGCCGTCGAAATCGGGGTCGGCGAAATGGCTGGTGGCGCCGCGGAAATCGATCAGCGTGAAATAGAATTTGTGCGTGTCCTCATGCACGCGGGTGCCGCGGCCGACGATCTGCTTGAACTCGGTCATCGAGTTCACGTCCCGGTCGAGCGCGATCACTCGGCAGGTCTGCACGTCCACGCCGGTCGAAAGCAGCCGCGAGGTCGTGACCAGCACCGGATATTTCGATTCCGGGTCGATGAAATTGCCGAGTTCGGCCTGGCCTTCCTGATCGCCGCCGGTGATGCGCATGACATAGCGGTGGTTCTCGGCCACCAGATCGGCGTTCTCGTTGATGAGCGCCTGGCGCATCCGCGCCGCGTGCTCCTGATCGACGCAGAAGACGATGGTTTTCTGGAAGCGGTCGCCGCTTTCCCGCAGGAACTCCGTGACCTTGCGGGCGACCAGCTTGGTGCGATCGTCCAGCACCAGCGTGCGGTCGAAGTCCTTGGCGTTGTAGATGCGGTCCTCGACCTCCTCGCCTTCGCGGTCGAGCTGGCCCTTCTCGGGCCGGTAGCCCTCCACATCACGATCGATATGGACCTTGACCACCTTGTAGGGCGCGAGGAAGCCGTCGCGGATGCCCTGCTTCAGCGAATAGGAGTAAACCGGCTCGCCGAAATAAGCGATGTTGGAGATGTATTTGGTTTCCTTCGGCGTCGCCGTCATGCCGATCTGCGTCGCGCCCGAGAAGTAGTCGAGGATTTCGCGCCACGCCGAATCCTCGGCCGCGCTGCCGCGGTGGCACTCGTCGATCACGATCAGGTCGAAGAACTCGCGCGAGAACTCGCGATAAATTTTCTGCCGCTCCTCCGGGCCGGTTATCGCCTGATAGAGCCCAAGATAGATTTCGTAGGCCGTATCGATCCGCCGGCGGGAGTCCATCGCGGTGGTGATGTCGATGCTGGTGCCGTCGTCGCGTTCGATGGTCTTCGATTTCGTCGAGAGCTTCGCCATCGTGCCGCCGAAGGGGCGGAAGTCGTTGACCATCGTCTGGTCGATCAGCACGTTGCGGTCGGCAAGGTAGAGCACGCGCTTGGCGCGACCCGCCTTCCACAGCCGCCAGATGATCTGGAAGGCGGTGTAGGTCTTCCCGGTGCCGGTCGCCATGACCAGCAGCACGCGGTTGCGGCCCTTGGCGATCGCCTCGATCGCCGCGTTGACGGCGTTGACCTGATAGTAGCGTGGGGACTTGTCGCCGCCGTCGCCGTAGTAGTCCTGAAGCACGACCTGCTCGGCCTGCGCGTCGAGGCCCTTCCAGGCGCGATAGCGCGCCCACAGATCGGCCGGCGACGGGAAGGCATCGAGCCCGAGATTGGCCTCCCTTGGCGTGCTGGCGCCGGTGCGGTCGTGGAAGACGAAGCCGTCGCCGTTCGAGGAGAACACGAAAGGAATGTCGAGGGTATTGGCGTAGTCGAGCGCCTGTTGCATCCCGTCGCCGACGCTATGGGAATTGTCCTTGGCCTCGATCAGGGCGAGCGGGATGTTCGGCTTGTAATAGAGGATATAGTCGGCCCGCTTGGCCTGGCCGCGCGTGACCAGCTGGCCGCGCACGATGATCCGGCCCTTCGTGAAGCCGACCTCCTCGCGGATTTGCAGCATCTCGTCCCACCCGGCCTGGCGCAGGGCGGGCGTGATGAACTTGGTGCAGATGTCGCGTTCGCTTAAGGCGCGCTTGTCCATTCCCCCGCACGCGAATCCTTGGGTTTCCACAATCTCGGCGAACTATAGCCGCGAGTTGGGCCGGTGCGCACCCCGGTGCGCAGGGGTGCGCACCCGAAAACTGGCTCTATCCCTGGAAAAACACCGCGCCTTTGCCCGCCCGCATACGCTGGTCGCCGGGAAGAACCTTTGGCCGCCCCTGGTCAGCCGCGGTTTTATTCCGCTTCCTCGGTGGCGCCGGCGAGCGCGCGCATGGCCCGAATGAGTGCCGCGACCTCGCGCCGGCTGGCGATCGCCTTGGCGGTGTAGCGGCCGTGCTTGAAGGCGTTCCTGTTACCCTTCGGTGCGCCCGGGGACAGGCCGCCGTGCAGCCGGCAGCGCCCGTTCGGCATCGCCGGCGACCGGCACCGGCTCCCGCTCCGCGTCCGAGCGCCGCATCGCGGGCTGTGGTGCATGGGCAATCTGTTTTGCATGGGGTTGATCCTCTGATTTCGGTCGCTCCCCACCCCCCGCCGGCTCCACCACGCCCACCACGGCCTGACCGCCGGAATGGACGTGGACGTGCTCGACCGTCACCTTCTGCTGGCCCTTGCCGCGGTGGCGGTTGAGGGCTTCGAGCAGCGCGGCGAAGCTCCGAGTGAGCTTGTTCGCTTGGGCGAGGTTCTCGCGCCGGCCCTCGAAGGTCTGCTCGCCGATCATGGCGCGCCGGTAGCATTCCATCGCCGCGTTGTGGGCGGCGATCAGTTGCGCCGCCATCATGCCTTCCAGCTCGTCCTTCGGCCCGATCCCGACCAGCGCGGCAACGGTTGCGCTGAATTGCTTCTCCTGCGTCTCAGCATCGGAGTGCTTGAGCCAAAGCGCATTGATGGTTTGGTTGGCGAGAATGTTGTTCCAATGATCGGAGCGCGAGCCGCCGATATTCTTCAGCGTTCCCTTCAGATCGTCAGAGTCGTTCGCGACCACCGTCGATGGCTTGGTTTCCTTGGCGGCTTTCTTTGCGGTCATCGGTGCGTCCTCGGTTGGTCGATTCCCATCGCCGCCAGTGCGGCAATCGCATCGGCTTTGCGTGCGGCGTGCCATGCCGGCCAGCAGCGCGAATGCAGCCAGGCATGACCGGTCTGATCGGTGCCGAACGGCAGCAGCAGATCGTGCAAATGCTCGGCCTGGCCGCAGCCCAAGCAGCGGCCGGGCGGCGACCGCGCCGGATTGCGGTTCAGCCATTGGACGATGCAGCACTCGAAGGCGCGCGCCTCGGGGTCGAGCGCCCCGTGAACCGCTGCTATGCACGCCCGTTCGACGAAGAACGTCCGCCAATCGAGCGCGGACCATCCATCGCCGGCCGGGCGTAACAGCGCGACAATCTCGGCCTTGTGTCGCGACAGCAATTCAACCACCGCCGGCGGCGGCGCCGCGGCTGCTTCCAGCGTGAGTGCATCCTCGTCGATCCCGAGCCTTACGCCCGCGGCTCGCGCCGCCGTAATGGCTTCCGCGGCGCTCACAGCCGCGCCCTCCAGGCCGGTGTGCCCGTTTCTTCCGGCTCGGAACGCGGCGGGCGATTTGCGTCCGCACCGTCCGCATCGGTCTCGCCGCTGGATTTCAATGGGTTGCTGCGGACGATTGAGCCGTTGCCGCTCCGCGAACCGTCCATATCGTGGCCGACCGTCCGCAAGCCTTGCTGCGCAAAACCATTGGCCGGAATGAGCTTCGGCTGATTGACGGACGGTGCGGACGATGCGGACGGTCGTGCCCCTCCGGTTTCTGGCGCGGATGACGGCCCGGTGGTGATGCGGATGATCCGCGTCCGTGCCCGCCCTTCGCGCTCGAAGCCGATGTCGATGCCGATCTTGCGCAGGAAGGTCGCAGCCCGCCGTAACCGGCCCGCCAGTGCCCGTGGGCTGTCCGGCCACGTCTTGGACTTGGAAATGCGCTCGCCCGCCATTTCAGCAAGGGCGCCCAGAAGCTCCGAGGCCGTTCCCGTCCATTCCGTCCGCGTGGCCATGGTGGTGCGCACGGCAGCGGCGATCGGATCGGCCTCGATCACGCCTTCCACCGCCTCGTCGCGATTCCCGCAATAGGCCGACCAGAACGTGCCGGCGGGCCACAGCGCGGTTTCGCAAGCCGTCGCCCACAAGGCGAAGTCCGCCATGCGCGGCAGCTTAGCGAGCCGCGTTTGCGGCAGCATCGCCAACCCTTTCGCCACCGCATCCAGCAGCGCGCCGAGAATGCGCGGGCGTTCGACCTCGAATGCCGCCCACAATTCCTGCTCGGGCCGGCGGCGGTCCTCGGGGATCGGTTCGAGCGTGAGGAAGACGGCGCGATCGGCGAGGTCGGGCCGGGTGACGATGTCCTCGATCCCGTTCAGGATCACCGGCCGGGCGGCGTCGAACAGCACCTCGTCCTGATCGGAATAGAGCTGCCGCACCGCGAAGCCGCCGCCGGTGGCGAGCCGGCAGAGCGTGTCGGAAATCCAGGCGGGCAGGCCCGACACATTGTCGAAGGCGAGCACATGGCCGTTGCTGGCCGCGATGAACAGGTCGCGGTCCTCGCGCGGCAGTGCGCGCAACGGCGCGGTATTGGGATCGAGCAGCGCCCGCAGGATCGCCGAGAAGGTGGACTTCGCCGAACCCTGCTCGCCCGACAGCACGATCACCGGATAGGGTCCGCGATTGCGCAGGCACGCAAGCGCCCAGGCGATCACCAGCACGCAATCGGCGTCGGACCGGACATTGAGGAACGATCGCAGCACCTCGACCGAACCGCCGGCGACTGGCGCCGGCAGGGCTTGCATCCCGGCGGCGCGGCGAAACCGCACCGGCGGATTGTCGATCACCCGCCAGCCGGTGGCATCGATCTCGATCGCACGCCATGTGTCGTCGCCGAGGTCGAGATAGAGCCGCCCGTCGAGACCGCCGATGCGGACATGAACCGTTCGCTCCGGCGCATCGAAATGCGCCCTGGCCTCGATCACGTTCAGCGCCGATTGCAGCGCCTCCGAACTCGGCGCGCCGCCCGTCGCCTCAAAGAATCGGCGCGCAAGCCAGCGGCGAAAACCTTTGGCGCGGATCGGCCAGGTCTCACGGTGGCCGTTGATGTCGAGATCGGCGAAGCCAGTGCCGTCCGGCGCGTGGAACAGCTCGGCGGATTGCGCAAGATCGATCAGGATGTCGGCCTGCGTCGGCCCGCGCCCACCCGCTTCGCCGCTTTCCTCGGCGATAGCATCGTCGAGCGCCGTCACCCGGCATCCGGCCTTCTTCAGTTGCGCCCGCAGTGCCTCGAAGGCGGCACGATTATCCCGCTTGAGCGTCGCGAGCCGTTCGAGCACGTCCGGCGCGAAGGCGGCGCCCGCGTCGGCGGCGGTCCTTTCGACGAGGCCTTCCAGCGGGTCGCGGACTTCCTCGGCGGCGTCGATGGCGGCGCAGATCGGATCGTGATTTGCGGTGTCCAAGATGCTCATCGCGCGGCCTCCTCGATGCGAGGCGCGCAGCGCATCAGCAGATCGTTGAAGTCCATGCCGTGCGGCGGGCGAGCAATGCGGACGCTCCGGCCCTCGCGTTTCCAGCGCCAAGCGCAATCCTGCGCCGCGGCTTCGCCGGGATCGTCGCCATCGGCGAGCACGATCACGTCGCGAATCTCGCGCGGCAGGCCGAGGGCGCGAAGGCCCGAAGTCGAAAGCGCCGACCATGCCGGACGGCCGCTTGCCTGCATGGCGGCAAGGCAGGTCTCGATGCCTTCGCCGACCATCATCCCATCGCCGGCCGGGCCGAGCCGCACCGCGCCGCCCCGACATGGCCCGAGCATCATCTTCGCCGGCTCGACCGGCGCCTTCCCGATGCTATCGCGGGCGAGAAACGTGCGGTGAATGCCGATCGGGTTGCCGTCAACGCCGTGCATTACAAGCGACACCATCGCCGGCCAGACGCCGCCCGAAGGATGCTTCAGTCCGGTATGGAAGCGGATCGACAGCGGGATCGGAATGGTGAGCCCACGCGATCGGAGATAGGTCTCGACCGGCGTTCCCTCAGCCGATTGCGCGCCGCGCCAGATGGCGAGCGCAGCTTCGGTTCGCTTGATGGCGTCGCCATCCATCTCGGGCGGTGGCACGCGATCGGGTTTGCGCGAGAAGCGGATCGACCGAGGATCGGCCACGTCCCAGACGCCGCGCGCCCTAAGCGCGGCGATCACGTCGCGCTGATCGCATCCGGCATGACAGCGAACGAGCACCTTGCCGTCGCGAGCGTCGGCGATCGAGAGGCTCGGCGCACGGTCGTCATGCGCCGGACAGCGCGCCGTCCAGGCGGTGCCGGCCTTGCGCCCGCCAAGGGCCTTGGCGATGGCTTCAGCGGTCATGGCGCGCCTCGCAGTCGTTCGATCTGGAGGGCACCTTATTGTCGTTGGCCGCGCGCCTTTCGGCGTGTGACCACTCGGCAAGAACCGCGAAGAAGCCGGTCACGTTTTCGATGAGCTGTCGGGCGTCTTCGTCGGTGAGGTCGCGCCTGATCCGCGGTTGCCAGACTTGCCGGGTGCGGGCGATTTGCTTGCCCGCATCATTGTCGTTCGCAGCGTCGAGACGTTTCATCCGAAGACCTCACGGCCGGCTTCTCGCCGCTCCGTGCTCCTGGCCTCCGGTCTCGGATTCCCACCGATGACGCTGGACCTAAAGTGATCTGCATCTTCGGCGTCCCCGTCACAGGGATCGCCGGTTTAGGCCGCCGTCAGTGCGGCACTTCCTCCGCGGGGATTGTGAACTTGTGGCTCTTGCCGGCGCGGATCACGAGATGGCGCTTGCCGCCGTTGCCGACCTCGCAGGCGATCGAATAGTCAAAGAAGCCATGCTTCAGCCCATCAACGACAAGCCCTTCCAGACGGTCGAGCGCCTCGCGGACTTGCCCGCGGGCAATGCGCTGCGACGACGGTGCAATCGGTGCCTCAACCATTGTGCAGAAGCCCTTTCATGTCCTTGATGGTGGCGGCGAACGCCTGCGGGCGAACCGTGGCGGCGTCGCCGTAGAATGCCATCACGTCGTCGCGCCGGCTCGGCCGATCCAAAAACACGAAGACCTTGCGCCGCCCCTCGGCCCGCAGGTCGAGCAGCTCGTAGCCGGCGCAGCGCAGGAAACAGGCGAGATAGAAGTCGCGGGTTTCGAACGCGGCTCGCCGCCCCTCGTCCGGCCAGATCGCCTGTTCAGTTGACACTTTACGATCTCCTCAAAAAAAGGTCAGAAGCCTTCGGTGAGAAGCCGCTGGCGCGGCACCACACGGTGCAGCAGCCCGAGCTTTTCGAGCCGGATGCGCATCGCGATCGGCGAGACGAGGAAGCGCTCGGCGAACGGCCGGGCGAAGCTATCAAGCACCCGATCTTCGTCGTCGTCGAAATCGCGGCCGATCTCGACGAAAGGGTGTTCGATCGGTGTTTCCGGTTGCAGGACGCGCTGCTTGCGGTCGGGAAACGCTTCGTCCCAAGCGGCAAAAACCATCTTGCGCGGCATCAGAAGGCACGAAGCATAGAAATCCGCCTGCCACTCCGCCCGCTCTTTGGCTTGACTTGAGCGGCAGATGACGGTCGGTCGCGCACGATCGACCAAGAGCGAACCTTGATCTCGGGTCGGGCGGACAAGCGGTCGGTGCAGCCGCCAATGTCCACCGCCTTCGTGCGCAAGCGTGAACCTGTAGCGGCCCTCACGCTCGGGCCGTTCCTCGGGGTCGAGGCTCTCGTCGATGACGATCCTGCCGGCTTCGAGCCAGATCGCGCCGAACATGTCCGGGTCGAGGCCGATCCCGCTGCGCGGAACATCGAGCAGCCGGTGCAAATCGTCGAACTCGACATGGAGCTTCAGGTGCTTCTCGACGATATCCTCGATGGGGACCGGCGCGCGCACCGCGACGCCCCTGGCGTGGGCGAACTCACCAAGCAAGGCCTCGGCGTCGCGCTCGATGGCGTCGTCGGCGATATAGGGAACTCGAAGGGTCATCCTCGTTTCATCCTCATCTGCATCATCCGGCGCCCGGCTTCACCGGGGCACCTATTTATCCCTCGCCTTTTGCGCCTGCCGCGCCAAGCGGGCCATGTCCTCGGCCGTCAGTCCCTTCGCCGCGCGCAGGAAATCGGCCATTTCCCGAGGGCGCTCGCGGATGATGTCGGTGAGGTCGGATGCCACGCGGCCCGCCAGCGCCAGCAGCTCGTCCGCATCCAGTCCGAGGACCCCCGCGATCTTCCTAACCTTGTCCTCTGCCGGCGGCGGGAACTCGTCCCGCTCCACCTTCGACAGATAGGTCGGACTCACCCCGATTTTCTTCGCCATCTCCCGCAGCCCGATCTCCTTCGCCTCCCGTTCCCGGCGGATGAACGCACCGAACTTCTCCCTCCCGGCCTTCATGGCTTCACGCTCCGTCGCTTGTTTAGGTGTCACTTTACACTCGATTCGAAGGCCGCTGTCAACCAACGACTAAACAGCAATCCACGAACAATTCACGCCGCCAGCCGCATGTCACGGATTTCTTCGAGAACGCGCCGGAAATCCGGTTCCGGGGCGAGGCACATGGTTCTATAAGCGTTCAGGAACGGCAGCCAAATCTTTTCAATGACTTAGAGGTTAGCCGGCGTCCGTGAAGGGTCGCCATGTCGCGTTTATGTCGCATTCGCGCGATCTGTGCGACGACCTGTGTCGCAGCTTCGTAGCGCTGTTGTCGCGAAAACTGTGCCTCTCTTCGGATCGAATGAGATATGTTTTCCCCCCGCTTCAGCCTAGGATTCGATCTGACGAAAGTGCCGGAGTGAATAGATATCGTCGATGGGCGCTCGGCCGTGGCAAGCGCGTGGACGGGGCCTTGTTAGGATGGCGCAGTACCGTCGACCCGCGAGCCAACGACGCCTCCGCGGCGAAGCGGCCGTGGGGTCTAATTCCAGTAGTGTTGGCCGTAATACCTGCTGTTGCTTTAATTATTTCTGCAACATACTGGTTTGGATTTTTTGCGTTCTATGGGATCGGGCTTCTTTCGCTTTTCACGATCCAAGATTTACTCGCCAGTGCCGCCGCATTTCTTCCCATATCGGTCGTGCTTTATCTCTTACCGAGTCTCTTCGGTTTTGTAACTGGCTTGGTGCGCAGGAAGAATTCTCCTCCGACAAAGCGTTCTCACGAGCGTTTTATTTGGATTTTCTGGTTAGCCTCAGTTGTGAGTTTGGCAATTGTAATGTTTTTTTGGAAAGAATATGCTGCAATACCGTTGTATTCGTGATCGCTTCTAGCGTGATTATGATAACATCTTTCGGCGCGGATCGGGACGTAATCACGCTGGAACAGTATCGCTATATATTTATTTCGACATTTGCTCTGGCGGGAGCTTGGATCATTGGTTTCCGTGCTGCTCAAATTCTAAATGCGCAGGAACCAAACTATACAATTAATTATACAAACGAGGAGCCAGAAAGGATCGCGATTATAGCGTCAACTTCGAATGGCCTTATCTATGTCGTGGAACACTCGCAATTGAGATTCACAACGTGGAATAACATTAGAAGCATTCAGAAAACTCGAAGTCATTCGGGCGGCGCCGCGGGCGACGATACGCCCGACCCGAGTCCCCCATCAGAGTGAGCGCTTGTCTAGGAGTAGATCGCCCTCAACAGCGCCGTCTCCGCTTCCGCCAGCGCTTTCCCGTCGTCGCTCGCGGGGAACAGGTGCCCGTAGGTGTCCATCGTCATCGTGATCGACGAATGGCCCATCAGGTGCTGCACGGTCTTGGGCGGTAGCTCACGCCCGCCGTCCTGGCGGCGGTTGATGCACCACGACGCAAAGAAGTGCCTCAGAGCGTGAAGGCCGGTGTATTTGGCCTGCACGACCGGCCGGCTCTTTTCGTCCACCTTGGGCTTACCGGCCCCGTCCGGCACCGGGGCCGTGATGCCCGCCGCGATCTGCGGCGGGATCAGCCCGCGCTTGACGATATTCGGATGCCATTCGACCGCACCAGCGCCCGTTGGGAACACCAAATCGAGGTCGCCCTTCGGACAGGCGAGTTTCCATTCCTTGAGCGTGTTGACGACGAAGGGGCCGATCGGAATAGTGCGCTGACCGGCGTCGGATTTCGGCATGCCGATGACGTGATATCGGTCGGCGCGCTGGCGAACGTGAATCCGACCTTCGTCTAGATCGACGTCCGACCACCGGAGCCCGCGCAGCTCGGAAGCGCGAAGGCCAGTGTAGACGGCCGTGATCAGGAGCGGGCGCCACCGGCCTTTGACGGCATGGATGATCGCGGCGATCTCAGCCGGCGTCGGAATGTCCACGCCCGGCTGCAGTCTCGCCTTGCGGCGGCGCTCGCCCTGCCGCTGCTTTCCTCGCGGCTGGCGCCGCGCCATTTCCCGGACGGCGTTGCGCGCCACAAGTCCGCGGTCCTGAGCGTCAGCGAGGATGCTGCCGAGACTTCCCGTCACGCGCTTGACCATCGCCGCCGATCGCCCTTCCTCGCGCAAGCGGTCCTGAAAATGCCGCACGGCGGGCACGCTCAATTGCGAAAGCTTGGTGCGACCGATGAAAGGCATAATGTGGAGGTCGACGTGCTGGCGATATTGAGCAAGCGTCGCCTTTTCCAATCCGGCCGCCTCACCGCTCCTGATCCAGTTTTCGGCGGCCTCTTTCACGGTCACGGTGGCGCGGTCGGCGACGTGGGTTCCCTCGCGCACTTCGACGTGCGTCGTCGAGGCGAACGCGTCTGCGTCCTTTTTCCGCTTGAAGGTTTTTAGGCGCCGGATGCCTTGTTGGTCGGCATAGTCGACAATCCAGGCTTCGCGCTCTTCGCCCTTGTTCGTCGTCCATTTGCGCTTGCGAACCGACATGGCGACTCTCCCGCTGTGTAGCGAATGGGAATATGTCGCATTATGTTGCAATAGTTCCGCTAGTCAAGCGTGATGGATTCCTCTACGGTCGCGACCCTGTTAAGACTGTATTGTGAAAAAACTTCAATCTTGGCGGGTCCGATGGCTGGCTCGTCACAGCCGACACAGTTTTCGGTCCAAGCTGCGTAAGAAGGCATTTGGTGCCCGACGGCGCAGCGGCACACATCGGTTTAAGGTCTACCTTGAAACAAAAGAGGGTCGCGAACGGGCATGGGCGAGCAAGCGCAATCCCATGCCTGAAACCTTCTGCCTAGCAGAGAATTACGAAGAGTGTGCAACGACGCTGCAGGCATTGAGAGATCGGCTCTCGGAGTCCGTAATTCGCGCGTCACGTGGACGTCGGGAAACGCGGTACACATCATGCGACCATTCTCGCGCATGCCCTCGCGGCCAGTTGGCAATCCCGGCAGCGGCAGGTGCAATTGGCAATCCTCGGCGACGTAGGTATCGACGCAGTTCCAGTTGTGGTGGTTCTTATACTCCTCAACGAATGCTTCGATGAGTGCCTTGCGTTGGCTCATTGTTCGCTCCTATCGAACTGTCACGGGTTGGATGCCCTTGCCCTGAGCCAGCCAGACATCGCACAAGGGCGCAGTGTGGGTGCGACGAGCCGTGTGCGGGTAGAGGCGATTGGAGAACCGCTTCACCTCCTCGGTCTCGAGCACCGCTTCGAATTCCTCAAGGGTGTCGAACACGTTGATGTGAAAATGGTGCAGCGGATTTTCGCGATCCTCCAGCCACAAGGTCATTTGATTGGCCGGAAGCGTTTTTAGGAATTCAACGAACTCGGCGGCCGCTGCTTTACCCTCGGCGATATCACCGTCGGGCTTGAAGTAATAATCGTGAACCACCGTGACGCTCATTAATCCCTCCCCAATTGTAGCGCCGGGTCTCTCGAACCACGAGTTCCGAGCCCGGATGTCACGACAGCCTTATGTCGTGATAAGGGTTCGATTGACATTTTAGCATCTGCTATAGTGTAATGTGACTCATGATGGAACACAACCAGCTAGATGTTTACCGCATGATCGCGGACCCGAACCGGCGGAAAATCCTGGAATTGCTGCAAGAGGAGGAGCAGGCAGTGCAGTCGCTGCAGCCGCATTTGTCCATCACGATGGGAGCAGTATCGCAGCATTTGCAGTTGCTGCATCGGTCCGGTTTGGTGAGTCGCACCAAGCGCGGGAAACAGCGGATCTATCGCCTAGAGGCGAGTAAGTTGCAGGAGATCGACAGTTGGTTGAGCCGGTTCAGCTCCTTCTGGGAAAGCCGCCTCGACCGCCTCGGCACTTACCTGGACAAGGGTTCGAAATGAAGTTTGAGGTGGAAGTAGAGCGGCACTATCCGCACCCAATCGGCGAGGTCTGGGACGGCCTGACCACCAACGAGGCCATCAGCGAATGGCTCCTCGAGACCAGTAGCTTCGAGGCTAGGGTTGGACATCGTTTTGCAATGACATGCCTCGATGGTTCGGGAAACCTTGATGTGTACCGGTGCCAAGTGCTTGAGGTCGATCGGCCCAATCGCATGGTCTGGTCGTGGGTGTTGTCCGGCAACGAAGATCAGGGGCTCACTGAGGTTGAGTTTCTGCTGACGGCGACAGACACCGGCACCAGGGTTGTGCTGAAACATCGCGGCGATCGTAACAAGGAAATGCTTGAGCGCTTCAAAGACGGCTGGCCATACAAGCTGGATCAACTGGCAGAAGTACTGCGCAATTGGGCCAATGACGAAAATCCCAAATCAGGACATGACGAAATTCGACGATGAGGAGAAACGACTATGGCAGACATACGATTTCCAAACGAATCCAATGGCTACCGCGAGGCACGTGACAAGTTATTGCAATCCGAAACTGAGTTGCGTGCGCACATAGAGGCGGTCGCTAAAGAACGCCGCGAGCTGCCGAAGGGCGGGCAGTTGAAGGAGGACTACACGTTCGATGAGATCGTCGAGGGCAGGTCCGAAAAAACGAAGCTTTCTGAGTTGTTCAAGGACGGCGACGACGCTCTGTTCATTTACAGCTTCATGTTCTCCGACGATATGGACGCGGCGTGCCCGATGTGTACGGCAATCCTCGACGGACTGGACGGCCAGACGCCGCACATCAACGAGAACATGAGCACAGCCGTGGTGGCCAAGGTGGCCGCGCCAATACTGGCTAAATTTGGAGATGAGCGCCATTGGCGCAATCTGCGCCTTCTGTCGTCCAAGAACAACAGCTATAACACTGATTATTACGGCGAACTCGATGGCAATCAGATGACCACAGCCAACGTGTTCGTTCGCGATGGTGACGCGATCCGGCATTTCTGGAATTCCGAGCTGACGTATCAGCCGATGATGGAGGGCGGTCATATGCGACACTTGGATCTGATCTGGCCGATGTGGAATGTGCTCGACATGACGCCTCAGGGCCGCGGCGACTTTTTCCCGTCGCTTAGGTACTGACGCCACCCGTTAACCTCGGGACATTGACGGCGGGGCCTCTTGAAGGACCAATCCATTTCCCTCGCATCTTTGAATGTAGCGCCGCTTCAATAGCGGTAGTCTCAACGCCCACAGATTTGCGAGTTGATCGTCTCGATGCGAAAGGATTTGGCATGGGGACAGCAGCGATTCAGGGTGCGGTATGGGGTGCTCGGGCGCGGGATTGGGCCGACCTAAATGAGCCGGCATGGAGGCTGGTCTTTCAGACGGCGCTGACAAAGGCCGGGGTTGGATCTGGGACTCGCCTTTTGGATATCGGATGTGGCGCCGGCGGCGCGTTGGCGTTAGCCCGTCAGCTTGGAGCGGAAATTTCCGGCCTCGATGCTTCGGAAAACCTTATTGCCATTGCTCGCCAGCGTCTTCCGGGCGCACGGCTGGAACTCGGCGAGATGGAGGAGCTTCCTTTCGAGGATTCGGCCTTCGATGTCGTGACAGCGATCAATTCCCTGCAGTTTGCAGGCGATCCGATCCGTGTTCTCAGTGAGGCGCGGCGGGTTCTGCGTACGGGCGGAACCGGGTTTGCGCTGGTGTGGGGAAGAAGAGAGGACTGCGAGCTGATCGCCGGGACCGCGTCCGCCGTTTTTGCCTTAGTGCCTCCGAACCCCGAAGCGCCAGCACCGCTTTCCTGGAGCGAAGCCGGAACTGTCGAGGGACTCATGCGCCAAGCTGGATTCCGCCCGAAAAACGCTGGCGATTTTCCTGGCGCTCTGATCATGCCCGACGCAGACACCGCCGTCCGCGCAGTGTTGTCAGCCTCCGCCCGTGTGATCCAACATGCGGGCGAGTCAGCGGCTGCCGATGCGATCCGCCGGACACTGCCCAAGTTTACGCAGGCCGACGGCTCAGTCGTCTGGAACAATCGATTCCGCTGGGTCAGTGCGGTCCGAGACTGAGGCAGCCGAACATGGCTCATGACCTGTTTTCGTTAAAGAAACGAATTGCACTCGTGACCGGCGGTAATGGTGGTATTGGTCGCGCGATGGCACGTGGACTCACCACCGCAGGGGCGCATGTCGTCGTAACCGGACGTGATCCTGCCAAGAATGCGGATGCTGCTGGTGAGTTCGGCGCCGATTCCGTCTTCGCGCTTGAGGTCCGTGACGAGCCAGCCGTGGAGCGCACGATTGCTGCAATCATCGAACGGTTCGGCAGGCTCGATATCATCGTCAACAATGCTGGGCTGTTTCGCGGAGGCCCAATCCTCGAACTGGGATTGGAAGCCTGGGACGACGTGATCGGAGCGCATCTCACCGGTTCTTTTCTGTGCGCGAAGCACGCCGCCCATGCCATGATCGCGGGCGATATGGGCGGGAAGATCGTCAACGTCGGATCGATGTATTCGATCTTTGGTGCTCCACACTTTGCAGATTACGCAACAGCGAAGACTGGCATTCTCGGATTGACGCGGTCATTAGACTAGCCGTCGAGCTTGCGCCGGCACGGATTCAGGTGAATGCCATTCTCCCCGGCTGGTTCGAAACTGATCTGACGCGAGGGGTGCCCGCCAAGCCGATGGGCGAACAGATCCGCAAACGGACGCCAGCGCGTCGCTGGGGGCTTCCGGACGATCTCGTCGGCACTGTTGTCTACCTCGCCTCACCGGCGTCAGATTTTGTGACGGGAGTTCATATTCCTGTTGATGGCGGGTATCACGTCGCCGATCGGATTATGGACGACTAGGCCATAGACCCATAAAGGGGATTCACGAATCGAGTGAAGGCTGATTCAATTTCCGGAGCAGGGGAGATTTAGATGGCGCGGTTCGATTTGACGGATTTCGAGTGGTCAGTGATCAAGCCGCTTCTGCCGAACAAGCCACGCGGGGTGCCGCGGGTCGATGATCGGCGGGTGCTGAACGGGATATTCTGGCGGCTGCG
>Ga0210144_1000555_pt1 | contig 18833 bp, 11 predicted proteins | sample Muzzi_PWA_D2_FD_185532 | JGI IMG/M metagenome (GOLD analysis project Ga0210144, IMG submission 185532) | Wetland microbial communities from San Francisco Bay, California, USA, that impact long-term carbon sequestration - Muzzi_PWA_D2 (SPAdes) | ecosystem: Environmental > Aquatic > Marine >...
CTGGCGCTGCCCGCCGTAAACGCCGGCGGCGAGGCGCCGCGCGCGCCGCGCAGCTTCTTCGGCATCGTCCCGCAGAGCCCGCCGACCGCCGCCGACGCCGAATACATGCGAGCCGGCGGGATCGGCAGCGTGCGCTGGCCGGTGGCCTGGGCCGGCGTGCAGCCGAGCGCCAAGGGCGGCTACCACTGGGACGGCCCCGACGAAGTGGTCGCGACCGCCGCGCGGCGTCACCTCACGGTGCTGCCCTTCCTCTACGCGACGCCGTCCTGGCTCGCTTCCAAGTACACCACCCTGCCGGTCGCCAACGCCCGCCAGCGGGCCGCCTGGATCGCCTTCGTGCGGGCCGCGGTGAGGCGCTACGGGCCGCGCGGCAGCTTCTGGCGCGAACACGGCCCCCGCTCTGCGGAGCCGCTGCCGAGGACGCCGATCCGCACCTGGCAGATCTGGAACGAGGCGAACTTCTTCTACTTCGCCTTCCCGGTCTCCGTGTCCCGCTACGCGCAGACGCTGAAGCTGGCCCACAGCGCGGTCGAGGCCGTCGACCCCGGCGCCACGGTTCTGCTCAACGGCCTGTTCGGCGAACCGGATCAGCGTGGGCGCCGCGGCATGCCCGCCGTCAAGTTCCTCGAAGCGCTCTACCGGGTGCCGGGGATCAAGTCCGACTTCGATGCCGTCGCCCTCCATCCCTACGCGGTTGACGTGAAGGCGTTGGAGAAGCAGGCCGAAGCGATGCGGGAAGTGGCGGTCGCCAACCACGATCCCGGTGCCGGCCTCTACATCACCGAGATGGGCTGGGGCTCGCAGAACGACTTCCAGCAGGTCGCCTTCGAGCAGGGCATCCGCGGTCAGCAGCGCCAGCTGCGCGACTCCTTCGGCTTCTTGCTCAGGAACCGCGGCCGGCTCAACCTGAAGGGCGCCTACTGGTTCTCGTGGCAGGACCTCGCCGGCTCCTGCAACTTCTGCGACTCGGTCGGCCTCTTCCGCGCCGGCAAGCGGCTGAGGCCGAAGCCCGCCTGGCACGCGCTCGTGCGCCTCGCCGGCGGCCGCGCACGCCCGTAGAGGGTGGAGCGGGGCGGACCGCGGGCCGGCGAAATAGCATCTGGCGCCATGTCGCCCGCCGAACGTGGCCCTGCCTGGCTCGTCCTGCCCACCTACAACGAGGCGGGCAACATCGAGGCGTTCGTCGAGGCGGTGCGGGAGAAGCTGCCGGCCTCGGCCCGCATCCTGATCGTCGACGACAACTCGCCCGACGGGACGGGCGAGATCGCCGATCGCCTCGCCGAGCGGCTGCCGGCGGTGAGCGTCCTGCACCGGCCGCGCAAGGAAGGCCTCGGGCCCGCCTACATCGCCGGCTTCCGCCGCGCCCTCGCCGAGGGCGCCGGCTACGTAGTCGAGATGGACTCCGACTTCTCCCACGACCCTGCCTACCTGCCTCGCCTGCTGGAGGCCGGCGAGCGGGCCGACCTGGCGATTGGCTCGCGCTACGTCGACGGCGGCGGGGTCAGCGAATGGAGCGCCCTGCGGCGCGCGATCAGCCGCGGTGGCAGCGCCTACGCTCGGCTCGTGCTCGGGGTCGAGGTGCGCGACCTGACCGGCGGCTTCAAGTGCTTCCGCCGCGAGGTGCTGGAGGCGATTGACCTCGACTCGATCGAATCGCGCGGCTACGCCTTCCAGGTCGAGATGACCTACCGCGCGCTGAAGCGCGGCTTCCAGGTGGTCGAGGTTCCGATCGTCTTCCGCGAGCGCCGGGTCGGCGCCTCGAAGATGGACCGCTCGATCGTCGCCGAGGCGATCTGGCGGGTGCCGTGGCTGCGGTTCGGGGGGGACCGCTCGTGACGCGGCTGCTGATCACCGGCGGCGCCGGCTTCGTCGGCTCGAACCTGGCGGTCTCGCTCGCCGCCCGCCATCCCGACTGGGAGATCGTCGCGCTCGACAATCTCTACCGGCGCGGCTCGGAGCTCAACCTGCCGCGGCTCGAGGAAGCGGGGGTCGAGTTCGCGCGCGGCGATGTGCGCGAGCCCGGCGACCTGGAGCGGTTCTCGGCGCTCGACGCGATCGTCGAGTGCTCGGCGGAGCCCTCGGCGACGTCGGGGACCGACGGCGATACCTCCTACCTCCTGCACACCAACCTGACCGGCGCCTACAACTGCCTGGAGCAGGCGCGACGGGCCGACGCCCAGCTCGTCTTCCTCTCGACCAGCCGCGTCTATCCGGTCGCGCCGCAGCTCGCCCTGGCCCTCGAGGAGGCGGAGACGCGCTTCGAGCTCGCCGACGAGCAGCCCGTCACCGGCGCCTCGGCGGCCGGGATCTCCGAGGAGTTCCCGCTGAGTGGCGCCCGCACCCTCTACGGGACGAGCAAGCTGGCGGCGGAGCTGCTGATCGAGGAGTACCGGGCCGCCTTCGGCCTGCGCGCGGTGGTCGACCGCTGCGGGGTGATCGCCGGCCCCTGGCAAATGGGCAAGGTCGACCAGGGCGTGTTCACCCACTGGGTGCTCTCGCACCGCTTCCGGCGGCCGCTTCGTTACATCGGCTTCGGCGGCGCGGGCAAGCAGGTGCGCGACCTGCTCCACGTCGACGACCTGGTCGACCTGGTCGAGCTGCAGCTGCTCGACCCCGAGCGCTGGGACGGCGGCGTCTTCAACGTCGGCGGCGGCCGCGAGCGCTCGCTCTCGCTGCGCGAGACGACCGAGCTCTGCCGTGAGCTGAGCGGCAACGAGGTGCCGGTCGAGCCTGTCGAGCAGACTCGCGCCGGCGACGTCCCGGTATACCTATCCGACTGTGGGCGGCTGTTCGAGTTCGACGAGTGGCGCCCGCGGCGCAGCGCCAGGCAGGTGCTGGCCGACATCGACGCCTGGATTGCAGCCGACCAGGAACGGATCGGACAGGCCCTGAACATCGAAGCCCCGGTGGCGGGAAGGAATTAGGCGCAGATGCCGGTAGCGATCGTCAGCGGCTCGGGAGGGCTGATCGGCTCCGAGGCCGTCGGCCACTTCGTCCGCGCGGGCTATGACGTGGTCGGGATCGAGAACGACATGCGGGCGGCCTTCTTCGGCCCGGAGGCCTCGACCGCCCACGTCACCGAGCGATTGCTGGCCGAGCACCCCGAGTTCCGCAGCGAGAGCGCCGACATCCGCGGCCGCGACGCGGTCGAGCGGATCTTCCGCGAGCGGGCCGGCCAGATCGAGCTGGTGATCCACACCGCCGCCCAGCCCTCGCACGACTGGGCGGCGAGCGACCCGCAGACCGACTTTGGCGTCAACGCCAACGGCACCCTCAACCTGCTCGAGGCGGCCCGCGCCCACGCCCCCGAGGCCAGCTTCGTCTTCTGCTCGACCAACAAGGTCTACGGCGACACGCCGAACCGGCTGCCGCTCGAGGAGCTGGAGAAGCGGCTGGAGCTGCCCGAGTCGCACCGCTACTTCAAGGGCATCGACACCTCGATGTCGATCGACGCCTCGACCCACTCGCTTTTCGGCGTCTCCAAGGCGGCCGCCGACCTGCTTGTCCAGGAGTACGGCCGCTACTTCGAGCTGCCCACCGTCTGCTTCCGCGGCGGCTGCCTGACCGGCCCCCAGCACGCCGGCGCCAAGCTGCACGGCTTCCTCGCCTACCTGATGAAGTGCACGGTGACCGGCACGCCCTACACGGTCTTCGGCTACGGCGGCAAGCAGGTGCGCGACAACATCCACAGCGCCGACCTGATCGCCGCCTTCGCGGCCTTCCACGAGAACCCGCGCCCCGCCGCCGTCTACAACATCGGTGGCGGGCGGAGCAGCAACTGCTCGATGCTGGAGGCGATCGAGGCCTGCGAGCGGATCGCAGGCCGCGAGCTTGCCTGGCAGATGGGGGAGGAGCCGCGGATCGGCGATCACCGCTGGTGGATCTCCGACCTGGCGCCGTTCGAAGCCGACTACCCCGATTGGAAGCTGCGCTACGGGATCGAGGAGATCCTCGCCGAGATGCACGAGCAGAACGCCGAGCGCTGGACGGCGGCCCCGGCATGAAGCTCTCGGTCCTGATCCCCGCGCAGGACGAGGAGGGCTCGGTCGGCGGCACGGTCGAGGGGATCGTCGCCGCCCTCGAGCGCGAGGGGATCGACTACGAGGTGCTGGTCGTCGACGACGGCAGCGAGGACTCGACCGCGGCCGTGGTCGCGGCGATCGCCGAGCGCAACCCGCGGGTGCGCTGCCGGCCCTCCCACAACGAGAAGGGCTTCGGGATGGCGATACGCGCCGGCCTCGACCTGTTCGAGGGCGACGCGGTGGTGATCGCGATGGCCGACGCCTCCGACGATCCGGAGGACGTCGTCCGCTACCACCGCCTGCTCGAGGAGGGCTGGGACTGCGCTTTCGGCTCGCGCTTCGTGCCCGGCGCCCGGGTGCGCGACTACCCGCGCCTCAAGCTTGCGATCAACCGGCTCGCCAACTGGTTCATCCGGATCCTCTTCCGCCACCGCTACAACGACACGACCAACGCCTTCAAGGGCTACCGGCGCGAGGTGATCGAGACGATCCAGCCGCTGCTCTCCAAGCACTTCAACCTGACCGTCGAGATGCCGCTGAAGGCGATCGTCCGCGGCCACAGCTACGAGGTGATCCCCACCTCCTGGACCAACCGCACAAGCGGCGAGGCGAAGCTCGCGATGCGGGAGATGGGCAGCCGCTACCTGTTCATCGTCCTCTACGTGTGGCTCGAGAAAGCGCTCAGCCGGGGGGACTACGAGGTTCGGAAGGGGCGGGAGCGCGTTTCACCCAGAGCCTGAGCCGGCGCCCGTCCGGCAGCGTCGTCGCCCAGACCCGGCGGAAGCCGAGCCGCCGCGCGGCCGTTTCGGCTTTGCTCTGTGTGACCAGCGGTGGGAAGTCGTCGGCGTTGCGGCTCATCGTGATCAGCATTCCCGGGTGGGGAAATCCGGGGCCGCTGAGCTGGCGGATGTAGTTCGCGACCGTGTCGCTCGGTTCGGCTTCGAGCTGGGTGAACGGGATCGAGGTGCGGTGGTCCAGCAGCAGCGCCAGCTCGACGCTGTTGCCGCTGATCGCGCGGTGGCGGGATGCGAAGGCGACCACGCCGGACTCGAGCCCGCCGGCGTAGATCCGCCGCAGCAGCTCGCTCGCCACCCGCTTGTCGGCCTGCGTCCAGCCGAGGTCGCGGTCGACGAACTTGGTCGATGGGCCCGGCACCTGGTAGCGGATCGCGTCGATCGGGCGCGGCGTGCCGCTGAGCCAGGGTTGGTAGCCGAAGACCGCGGTGTCGACGAGGTGCGGCTTCGCCAGGCCTTCCCAGAGGCTCGACGTGGCGGCGAGGTTGAGCGCCCCGATCGCCGCCACAATTGCTGCCACCGGCACCGTGGCGAGGCGGTAGTAGCGCAGCGCGAGCACGGCCAGGGGCGGCAGCAGCAACGAGAGGGGCAGCGCGAAGCCGCTGCCCCCGTTGCGCGACGTCATCAGCGCCGCGATGCCGGCGGCGAAGATGAAGCCGACCGCGAACGGGCCGGAGGCGGCAAGCCGCAGCAGCTCCGAGCGCCGGTCGCCGGCGGCGGCCACGCGCCGCGTCGCGACGACCAGGAGGGCGATCAGGCCGGCCAGCACCAGGGCGCTCATCGGCACCAGCAGGTCGTCGTGGACCACCGTTTCCGCGACCGCCCGGAAGCGCCCCCAGGAGACGACCGAGTGGTTGGCGCCGTAGTAGGAGCTCTGCTTGCCGTAGCCGAAGCTGGTCAGGTAGTCCCAGACCGGCTTCGCGTTGTTGAAGTACCAGGTGCCGGCGACGAGCACCGCAGCGATCGCGCCGAGCCCGAGGTTGAGGAAGCGCCGCCTGAGATCGTCGCGCTCGATCGCCAGCATCCCGATCAGCGCCGCGACGAACAGCCCCGGGAGGAAGGCGACGGCCATCGTGCGCGCAAGCACCATCAGCCCGACCGCGACCCCGCAGGCGATCGCCCAGCGCCGCTCCCGCATCCGCTCGCTGCGCAGCAGCGCGTAGACGGCGCAGGACATCAGCGCTGCGGTCGGCAACGCGAAGATGTATTCGCGGCTGAACAGGAGCGCCCCCTGGCTGGTGCCGACCGCCAGGGCAGCGAGCGCGCCCAGCCGCGGCCCCGCCAGCCGCTCGCCGATCCCGTACGCGGCGAAGACGAGCAGCGCGAAGAAGCCGATCAGGACGACGAAGCCCTCCATCACCCCGGCCCTGACGATCAGCAGGACGGAGGTCAGCGCGGGGAGCAGCGGCGCGTTCGGGGTCTGGCTCTGGAACGCCGACCACCAGCCGTGCAGCCCGCCGTTGTGGAAGCCGAGCCAGTCGATGAGGGCGATCGAGGTGTAGCCGGCCTCGTCGACGTTGAGCGGAAAGCCCTTGCGATAGGTCAGCACCCACCAGAGGTTGACCGCGGCAAGCAGCAGCACGCCGATCGCGACCGCCAACGTCCAGCGGCCGCCCTCGCTAGCCGGCAGTCGCATGTGCAGTCGGCGCCTGGCCTGCGGCGACCTGCTCGAGCAACCTCGAGACGTCGCGTCCATACGTCGGTAGGTCGTGGCGGCGCAGCACGATCTCCCGCGCCGCGCTGCCGAGCCGCCGGCGCTCCTCCGGCGAGGAGTTGAGGGCGCGATCGAGCCCCGCGGCGAGAGCCTTTATGTCGCGTGGCTCGCACAGCCAGCCGGTCTCGCCGTCGTCGATCAGCTCCGGCAACCCGAACACCCTGGTCGCCAGCACCGGCGTTTCGAACGCCATCGCCTCGAGCACGGTGCGGGGGAGCGACTCGATGTCCGAGGCGCAGACGAGCAGGTCGGCGAGCTGGTACCAGGGATGGACATCGGGCGTCACCGAGATCAGCTCGATCCGCTCGCCGAAGTCGATCGCCTCGACGAAGTCGGCGAGCGCTTCGGAGTCGGGGTCATCGCGGGCGCCGACGAAGACGAGCCGGGCTCGCGGGTGTGCCCGGGCGATCGAGTCGAAGGCCTGCGCGAGCTGCAGCTGCGCCTTTCGCGGCTCGATCGTGCCGACGCAGAGGACGACCTCGGCGTCCTCGGGAATGCCCGCCTCGCGGCGCGCGGCGGCACGGTCGAAGCCGGCGCGGGCGGCGTCGATCGGCGCGAAGTCCAGGCCGTAGGGCAGCACCACCCCGCGCCCCTCGCGAACCGGCGGTTCGAACAGGCGCCGGGTGGCGTCGGCCTCGAAGATCGCCAGCGCCGCTTCCGAGAGCGTCGCTTCGGCGCGCTGCCTGATCTCCGGCTCGAGGTTGCTCCAGAGGACGGTCGGCGGAAAGCTCTCGTGGATCGCCCAGACCGCCGGGATCCCAAGCTCCGCGGCCGCCTCGGCGCCGGGGAAGGCGAAGGCGGTCGCGGTGTTGACGAAGGCGGCCTCGAAGCCACGTTCCTCCGCCCAGGCGGCCAGCTCCTCGACCCGGCCGATGTGTGAGCTGACGTCGTCGATCGGGACGAGGCTCGAGATGTGGACCGGGACGCCGAGCCCTTCCAGGTCCTCGCGAAGCGCTCCGTCGAGCGCGCTGACCACCGTCGGCGCGACGGCTCCCTCTTCGACCAGCGCGCGCAGCAGGTCCATCAGGTAGAGCTGGGCGCCGCCCAGGTTGAGCTGGTGGGTGCAGACCAGCACCGGCCGCCCGCCGCTTCCACTTGGATGTGGCGTACGCGCCGGCGGCGGCGCCAGATCGTCGTCACTGTCGCTCTCCTCGCCACTCGCCGGAATCTCGATCAGGACCGATGGCAGCTCGTGCTGCTCGCCATGCGGACTCGTCGCCACTGCGCGCAGCATCGCCTCGCCCGTGTCGAGGTCGAGCTCGCTGAGGTCGGCCGTCATGTCGAAGCCGCAGACGCCCGCGAGGGGGTCGCCGGTTCGGCTCTCGATGTCCGGCCGCGGCAGCCCGATCCGTGCCCTGCCAAGCGAGTGCTTGCCGAGCCACAGGTCGAGCTGCGCCGGCGGTCCGGACGGGAACAGCGCCCAGCCGCGGACATAGAGCGTGCCGCGGTGCGGTTCGCCACCGCGCGAAGGTTCGTCGATCTTGCCGTGCGTGCCGCCTGGAAGCGGTCCGGGAAGCAGCATCGGCATGTCCGGCGTGACGCCGAAGCTCCACACCCGGCGCGTCGCCCGCAGGCGCCAGAGGAACGCTGCCCAGAAGTGACGGGGACTCCTCACACGCGCTCCGCCGCAGCGGCGCTGAGCCAGCTGTGCGTGAGCTCGATCCCCACCTCGAGCGAGGTCGGCTCGAAGCCGGTCAGCTCGCGCAGCAGGCTCGTATCGAGGTAGATGCCGTGCACATCGAACTTCCGCTCCGGATGCCGCTCGACGATGGCGGTGCGGCCGACCTCGTTCTCCGCGAGTCGCAGCAGCTCGGTCAGCGAGGTTGCGGTTTCGGAGGCGACGTTGAGGGTCGGCGGACCGCCCTCCCGGTCCATCAGGTCGACCGCGACCGCGGCCACGTCGCCGGCGTAGACGTAGTCGCGGATCGTCTCGCCGCCGCCGTAGAGGTCGATCGTCTCGCCGTGCTCGATCCGGTGCAGGAAGGTGACCACTGCGCCCTGGCCGCGGTCGGGCTGCTGGTTCTCGCCGTAGACGGTTGAGCAGCGGAGGATGCGCGCCTGCAGGCCGCTCTCAACCCGATCGCGCTCGATCTCCCGCTCGCAGGCCAGGTGGAGCCGGCCGTAGGCGCCGACCGGCCGGGTCGGCGCGGTCTCCGGCACCGGGAGGCTCTCGGGCTCGCCGTAGACGGTGCCGCCGGAGGAGACGTAGGTGAGCTTCACCCCGGGTCGCGAGCGCAGCGCCTCGAGCACCGACCGCAGCGGTCGGAGGGTCAGCTCGGCATCGCGCTCGGGATCCTCCTCGGAGGCGGCGGGCAGGAGGCCGCCGGCGCAGTAGAAGACGTGGTCGATCCCCTCCAGCGCCGCCTCCAGCGCCTCCGGGTCGGCGGCGTCTCCGACGTGCAGGCCGCCGCTGCCCACAGCAGCGGCGACGGTGGCCCCGGGGTGCGAGCGGGTGAGCACGGCAGGCGGGCGGCCCTGAGAGGCGAGCTTGCCGACGACGTGCGACCCGATGAAGCCGCTACCGACGACAAGAGCGCGAGTGACTTGCCCTTTCCTAGCCGCGCGACCTTTCCAGGCGGGCGCGTTTGACACCACGGCAGCATAGCGTTCGACGCCAATACCGCTGGGACCCGCTCGACGCGCCGTCAAGCGGTCGGCAGCGAGCGCCGACGCACGATCGGCCGGGCGGTCCCGGCGACGGCCAGCGCGGCCGCGTGCTCGCTGCTGACCTCCAAGCCGTGGACGGATACCGGTGGCGCCTCCGGCGGCGGCGGGACGAGGCCGGTGCCGAGGCACTTGCCGACTGCCTCGCGGCGAACCCAAGCCGCGTAGAAGGTGGCGGCGCGGCGCTCGGGCGGGGCCTCGCGGACTTCGGCGGCTGCCGGGGCGTCGAGCCCGACCTCAGCGAGCCGCAGGAAATCGCGGCCGCCCTGCCGCTCCTCGACGTCGATTCCGACCTCGCGCCGCTCGGCCACCGCGATCAGCGCGAGCGCCCCGGAGTGGCTGAGGTTGAAGCGCAGCGTGGCGGCGGGATCGGCGAGCGCCGGCTTGCCGTCATGGCCGAGCCGCAGCTCGATTCGCTCCGGCGCCTCGCCGAGGTGGTGGGAGAGCGCGCGACGCAGGGCCAGTCGGGCGGCCAACCAGCGCGCCCGGACGGACGGCGGCCGCAGCCCCGCGGCGCGGTCGCGCTCCGAGGCTGGCAGGCGGCCGGGATCGATCGCCGGCGGCAGGTCGAGGTCGGCGCTCCACACGTCCACCGCGGTCATGCTTCCAGGGCCTCCTCGATCCGCTCCTCCAAACAGCGCGCCAGCAGCTCGGCGCCGGGCTCGCGCAGCATCTCGACATGGCCGACCGGCAGGGTGCGGCGCTCAACGCCTCCGAGGGCACGCAGCTCCCAGGCCGGATAGGTCGGTTTGCGCTCGAACTCGGGGGAGGTGACCAGCAGCACCGTCCCGGGCCAGGGCTCGGCCCGGTAATTGGCGCGAGCGCGGCGCGCGGCGGCGACGACGCGGCGCTCGATCCGCTCGCGTGCGTTCGGCAACGGCCGGTCGAGTCGCCGTTCGATCAGGTCCACCGCCTGCCGCTGCGCCTCAGTGGCGGCCTCGCGAGCCAGCCAGGAGCCGAGCGCACCGGCTCGCCGCAGCCGTTCCCGCAGGGGTTCGTCGCGCACCGGCCGCCGCCGCAGCAGTGCGCGCACCAGGCCGAGCTCGCGCGGACTGTGGTCCCAGCCCCACTCGGCGACGGAGTCCGCGTCCTCCCCCAACGGGTCGGGCCACGCCTCGCGCAGGTCGTCGCGCCAGTGCCAGGCCTCGTGCAGGTAGCGGGAGACGCCCGGGGCGACCGGCGCGGCGAGCCAGGCCGCGAGCCGCTCGGGACCGCCGGGTTCGCCGGGGTCGGGTGCCTTCCCGCCGTTCGCCCGGGCCCGCATCCAGGCTGACTCCATGATCGGGTCGTAGGGAATGCCGGGGGCCAGCTCGTGCGGGGCGGCCGGCGGCGGGTCGGAGTCGAGCGCCGCCAGCAGCGGCACGTCCTCGCCCGCGTGGCGCAGCTGCTGCGCCATCTCGTAGGCCACGGTGGCCCCGTTGCAGCGGCCGGCGAGCAGGTATGGGCCGTGCGGCTGGACGCTGCGCAGCGCGGCCAGGTAGCGCTCCGCCATCGCGCCGATCCCCTCGTCGAGCGGCCTCCGGCCGTCGAGGCCGCTCGGCTGCAGCGCGTAGAACGGCTGCTTGGCGGAGAGGTGCCGCGCGAGCGGGCCGAAGCCGACGATGTTGCCGTCGCCTGCCGCGACCGCGAACAGCGGTGGGCGCTCGCCCTGCGGCTTCAGCGCGACCAGGTTGTCCCAGCGGGGCGCCGGCGCTCCCGGGGCGAGCCGCGCCGCCAGCCCGCGCGGCGTCGGGGCTTCGAAGACGGTCGCCAGCGGCAGTCGCCGGCCGGTCGTCCGCTCCAGCTCCGCGAACAGCGAGACCGCGAGCAGCGAGTGCCCGCCGAGCGCGAAGAAGTCGTCTTCGACCCCGGCCGGCCTCACCCCAAGGACCTCTTCGAAGCAGGCGACGACCTGCCTCTCGGTCTCGTTGCTCGGCCGGGCTTGCTCGCCGCCGGTTGCCAGGTGCTCGCGGCCGGGAGCGGGGAGGCGATCGCGGTCGAGCTTTCCGTTCGCGGTCAGCGGAAGCTTCTCCAGCTCCACCCAGGCGGTCGGCACCATCGCGGTCGGCAGTCGGGCGAGCGCGTGGGTCCGCAGCGCCCTGGAGTCGGGCGGCGCGCCACCGGTGGCGGCGACGACGTACGCGGCAAGCGCCAGGTCGCCCGGGGCGCGCTCGAACGGGACCACCGCGGCGTCGGCGACATCCGGATGGGATCGGAGCGCCTCCTCGGTCTCGGCCGGCTCGACCCTGAATCCACGCACCTTCAGCTGCCGGTCGGCCCGGCCCAGGAACTCGAGCGCGCCGTCGGGCCGCCACCGCGCCCGGTCGCCGGTCAAATAGCGGCGGCCGCCGGGCCGCACGGGGTCGGCCTGGAAGCGTGCCGCGGTCAGCTCCGGGTCGCGGTGGTACCCCCGGGCGACCCCGTCGCCGCCGATCGCCAGCTCTCCCACGGCGCCGATCGGCGCCTCGCGGCCGGCCGGGTCGATCAATTCGCAGGAGGTGCTCTGGATCGGCCGCCCGATCGGGATCGGCCCCTCGACCGGGTCGCCGGGGCGCAGATCGTGCGTCGTGGCGAAGGTGGTCGTCTCGGTCGGACCGTAACCGTTGGTGAGGCGGCCGTCCGGGGGCAGCGCCGCCAGCGCTCGTCGCACGTGGTCGGGGGACAGCACGTCGCCGCCGGCGAGCAGCTGCCGCACCCGGCCAAGGCACTCCGGGCGCCTGTCGACCAGCTCGTGGAAGAGCCCGGCGGTCAGCCACAGCGTCGTTACTCCGTGCGCCTCGATCGCCGCGGCGACCGCGTCCGGGGACGGTCGCTCGGTCAGGCAGACGACGCGGCCGCCGTTCGCGAGCGGGCCCCAGATCTCCAGCGTGGAGGCATCGAAGGCCGGCGACGCGGCGTGCAGCATCGCGGTGCCGGGACCGAGGTCGGCGTAGTCGGGGTCGTCGACCAGGCGAGCGATGTTGCGGTGGGTGACCTCGACTCCCTTCGGCTCGCCGGTCGAGCCGGAGGTGTAGATCAGGTAGGCGAGGTCGTCGGGCCCGATCTCGACCGGCTCGGCCGGGTCCGCTGCGGTGGCCTCGGCCAGCTCGAGCGCCGCGACGCCGACCGGCAAGCGCCGGCGCAGCTCGTCGTCGGTGAGCACCGCCGCGGCGCCGGCGTCGGCGAGCACGCGGGCGATGCGGGCCGGAGGGTGCTGCGGGTCGAGCGGCACGTAGGCGGCCCCCGCGGTGAGGATCCCGAGCTGCGCCATCGCCGACCCGGTCGAGCGCTCGAGCAGGACTCCGACCCGGTCGCCGGCCTGCACGCCCCGCTCGCGCAGTGCCCCGCACACCGCCGCGGCACGTTCGGCCAGCTCGCCGTAGGTGAGGCGTCGGTCCTCGTCCGCGACGGCGATCGCCGTCGGGTCGCGGCGCGCCTGTGCTCCGACCAGGCCGGGCACCGTCGCCTCGCGGTCGAACGTCGCCGCGTTCTCCCGCCAGTCGGCGAGCAGCTCGCGTTCCTCCCGGCTCCGCAGGTCCAGCTCCGAGAGGCGGGTATCGGGTCGCTCGGCGAACTGCTCCAGCAACCGCAGGTGGTGGCCGGCAAGGCGGTCGGCGGCTGCGTCGTCGAGCAGGTCGGAGTGCTCCCAGAGGAAGCTGAGGCTGCCGTCGGGCTCCGGGGTGCCGACCACGTTGAGGTCCGCCTTGGCGGTGCCGTTGGGGATACCCGCGAGGAGCTGGAGGTTGAGGCCGGCCCAGCCGTGCCCGGAGCGCGGCGAGTCGTGAAACGAGAAGAGTGCCTGGATCAGGGGGGAGCGGGACGGATCGCGCGGCGGACCGATCGCCTCGACCACCGTGTCGAACGGAGCCTCGGCATTGGCGTAGGCCTCGAGCGCGACGGCGCGCACGCGCTGCAGCAGCTCGGCCCCGGTAGGGTCGCCGCCGAGGTCGAAGCGCAGCCCGACGGTGTTGACGATCATCCCTATCAGCCGCTCGGCGTTTGGATCCTGGCGGTTCGCCAGCCCCGAGCCGATCTGCACCTCGTCGCGCCCCGCGTAGCGCTGCAGCTGCGCGACGAAGGCCGCGAGGGCGACCATGTAGAGGGTTGCGCGGTTCGCGGCTCCAAGCGAGCGCAGGCGCGAGACCAGCTCGGGGCCGATGCGGCGGCGGACGGCCCCGCCGGCGAACGACTCGCGGGGAGGCCGCGGCCGGGCCCCGGGCAGCTCGATCAGCGGCGGCGCGGGATCGAGCGAGCGCCTCCAGTGTTCGAGCTGCCGGCGGACAGCCTCGCCGCTGTGCGCCTCCCGCTCCCAGCGGGTGTAGTCCTGGAACTGGACCGGTGGGTCCGGCAGATCCGGCGGGCGTCCCTCCACCTGCGCCGAGTACAGCTCGGCCAGCTCGTCGGAGAGCAGCGCGAACGACCAGCCGTCGTGGATCAGGTGGTGCTCTCTCTGGAGCAGCGCCCAAGAACGGTCGCCGAGCCGGCCGAGCGTCCAGCGGACGAGCGGCGCCTCGCCCGGATCGATCCGGGCGCGCACCTGCTCGCGGACCACGCGCGGCCAGGCGCCGTGCCCCCGGCCGCGCAGGTCGAGCGTCTCCAGCGGTGGCGAGGGGGCGGCGTGGATGACCTGAACCGGCTCTCCGTCGCGGTCCTCGAAAGAGGTGCGGAGGATCTCGTGCCGCTCGACCAACTCGGCGAGGGCCCCGCGCAGAGCGTCCTCGTCCAGCCGGCCCTCGAGCCGGAAGATCGCGGCCGCCTGGTACGCGATCGACTCCGGGTGCATGCGGCCGAACAGGAGTGCGCGCCGCTGCGATGCGCTGACCGGTGCCGTCCCCTCCCGCGGGCCCGGGAGCAGCGGCGGCAACGCCGGCGCCTGCTCACGCGGCTCCGCGATCCGCTCGGCGAGGCCCGCCGCGTTCCGCGCTTCGAAGACGGCGCCGATCTCGATCCGCGCTCCGAGTCGCTCCCGCAGCCGGCCGGCCAGCTGCAGGGCGAGCAGCGAGGTGCCGCCGAGGTCGAAGAAGTCCTCCTCCGGGCCCACCGCGTCGAGCCGCAGGACCTCCGCCATCGTTTCTGCGATCGGCGCGACCCGCGGGTCGGTGGAACCGTCGCGGGCTTCGTCGCGCTCCCGCCGCGGCGCCGGCAGAGCCGAGCGGTCCAGCTTGCCCCGCTCGTTGCGGGGCAGCTCGTCGAGCAGGACGATCGCGCCCGGCACCATGTAGGCGGGCAGCTGCGAGGCCAGGTGTCCGCGCAGATCGTCAGGCGTAGCGGTGCCGCCCTGCCGCAGGACCGCGTAGGCGACCAGGCGCCGGTGGCCGGGCACGTCCTCCCTGGCGAGGACCGTGGCTTCGCTGACGTCGGGATGTCCGTGCAGCGCCGTCCCGATCTCGCCGGGCTCGATTCTTTGCCCGCCGATCTTCGCCTGGTCGTCGACCCGGCCGATGAACATCAGCTCGCCGTCGGGCCGGATCCGGACCAGGTCGCCGCTGCGGTAGATCCTGCCCGGGCCGAACGGGTTGGGGGAGAAGGCCTCGGCGGTGCGCTCGGGGTCGTTGCGGTAGCCCCGTGCGACCCCGGCCCCGCCGATCCACAGCTCGCCAGACTCGCCTTCGGGTACGGGGGCGCCTGCCTCGTCGACCACGTAGAGCAGCGCGCCGGCCAGCGGACGGCCGATCGGCACGGGTTCGCCGTCCGGATCGGCGACCTCGAAGCTCGATACCGCCATCGTCGTCTCGGTGGGGCCGTAGCCGTTGAGGAGCCGCAGCTCCGGGTGGGCCGCCAGCAGCGCCGCGACCAGCTGCGGCGGTAGGACGTCGCCCCCCGCGACCACCAGGCGGAGGCCGCCGAGGTCGGGCAGAGCGGAGCGAACCAGCTCGCCGAGCAGGCCGGGGGAGGCGACCATCATCGTCACACCTCGCTCGGCGATCAGGCGGCCGAGGCGGGCCGGGTCGGGGAGCCCCCGGGGGGCGACGACCAGACGCCCTCCATTGACCAGAGCCCCCCAGATCTCGAGCGTCGACATGTCGAACTCGAGCGGTGCGATCTGGAGGACCGCGTCGTCGCGCCGCGGGACGAGATCGACGCCCGAGCAAAGCAGGTTGGTGAGGTTGCGGTGGCTGATCTCGACTCCCTTCGGCATGCCGGTCGAGCCGGAGGTGAAAAGCACATAGGCGAGGCGGTCGCCGCCGGGGGCGGGGTCCGCAGCGGACCCGTCCGTCCCCGCCAGCGCCAGGGTCCCGGCGTCAAGCCGCTCGAACCCGGCGGGCAGGCGGCTGCCGTGCGCGGTGTCGGTCAGCGCCACCCGGACGCCGGCCAGCTCGAGCAGCCGGCTCTGCCGCTCCGCGGGATGGGCGGGGTTGACGGGCACGTAGGCGGCGCCGGCGCGGAGCACGCCGAGGAAGGCGCAGACCGCCTGCCAGGAGCGCGGCAGGCAGACGGCGATCGGCTCCTCATCCTCGGTTCCCGCCGCACGCAGGGCGGTGGCTATCCGGCTGCCGGCGAGGTCGAACTCGGCATAGCTGAGGCGCCGCTCTCCGTCTTCGATCGCGACCGCGTCTGGTCGCTCGCAGGCGTGTCGCTCGACCAGCCCGGCAATCGAACGCTCGAGTTCCGTCGTAACCCCCAACAGGTGCGCGATGTTAAGCGACAGGGAACCGCTGTGTAGGGGCGTCAACCCGTCCGGTTGCCGATCACCAGGAACTGCTTGCCGAGTAGCCGCCAGGCGGGCGGGGTCCTCAGGTAGAGGCGGGTCAGGGTGCGCGAGGGCGGCAGGATGCCGCGGAAGGAATAGGGGAGGTAGCGGGGGACGATGCGCTGCGGCTCGAATCCGGCTGCGTAGAGGTGCTCGGCGATCGCCACATGGGTGAGGGCGACGTAGTGATCGGCGCAGTCCCAGTACTCGCTGGAGCAGTAACGGAAGTTGGGTCCCATGATTGCGATCCGCCCGCCCGGCTCCATCGCGCCGTGCATCTTCTCCAGGAAGGCGGCGATCGCCTCCTGGTCGCGCAGGTGCTCAAGGAAGTTGGAGACGAAGACGCCGTCGAAGTGCTCGGCGGGCAGCTCGGCTTCCATGATCGGAGAGACGACGACCGTCGTGTCGGGCTTGTGGGCCGCCTCCGGATAGCTCACCTCGTCGACCGCCCAGGTCTCGGCCGCCGGAACGGCGCCGATGAACTCGCCCCGCCCGGCGGCCGGGTCGAGCACCCGCCGCGGGCGGCCCATCAGCTCGTGCACGTGGGGGCCGATCTCCTGCCAAACGGCGATCCGGGCCTCCTGGTCGATGTCGCGGAAGCGGTAGGCGTAGAGGCGCTCGTAGTTCACTAGGCCACCTCCCGGGCGCGGCGCCGCAGCCGCGGTCGGGGCAGGGCGGACAGCAGCGTGGCACCCAGCCGGGGCTCGCCGCGAAGCAGGTTGGGATTCGAGTAGGGGTCCCTTGCGGTGAGCGGCAGCCAGCGGTCCTTGAGCCATTCCTTCTCCCATTCCTCCACCTCGGAGGAGCGGCTGGAGGACTCGAAGTGGTAGAGGAGGGTGTCGGGGTCGTAGACGATCCGCCGCCCGCTCGACCACGCCTTCAGGCAGTAGTCGGCGTCGTTGTAGTTGAGCGGCAGCTGGGTGGTGAAGCCGCCCAGCTCCTCGAACAGCGCCCGCCGGGTCATCATGCAGGCGGCGGTCACGGCGAGGCAGTTGCGGGCGATGCGGACGTTGTTCGAGTAGCCGGGGAAGTCGCCGGCGTAACCGCGGTAGGGGTGGCCTGGAAGGCCCCCTTCGAATCCGATGCCGACGTGCTGGAGCCGGCCGTCCTCCCAGATCAGGCGTGCACCGACGGCACCGACCCCCTCCACCCCCGAGTACATGACGAGCCGCTCGATCCAGTCCGGGGTGACGACCTCGACGTCGTCGTTGAGCAGCAGCAGGTGCTCGCCCTCGCTATGGGCGGCGCCGCGGTCGATCCGTGCCGAGTAGTTGAAGGGTCGCTCGTCGCGCACCACCCGCAGCCGCTCGCCGGCGATCTCACGCAGCTCGGCGAGCACCGCGGCGTCGGTCGCCGCGTCGGCGACCACGACGAGCTCGTAGTCGCCGTAGGTGGATGTCTCGACGATGCTGCGCACGCAGTGGGCGACCAGCACGACGTTCTCGTAGCGCACCTCGCGCGAGCCGCCCGCGGTGGGGATCACGATGCTGACCGGCGGTTGGTCGGTCAGCTCGGGCTGGAGGTGGTAGACGCCCGGGTCGGACGGATCGCGCTCGACCCGGGCCGGCAGCCCGATCCGCTCGCAGTGCGCCTGCACGGCCCGCCCGCCGGCCTCGAAGGCCCACGGCTTCGCCGCCTCGCCGCCACCCGCGGCCGAGGCCTCGAGCATGCGCCAGTGGTACAGGACCTTCGGCACGTGCAGCACGCGCCGTGCCCGCTCGGTCACCTTGAGGACCAGGTCCCAGTCCTGCGACCCCTCGAACTCGGAGTCGAAGCCACCGACCTCTTCGACCAGCGAGCGGCGCAGGACGCTGAGGTGACAGCTGTACATCTGAGTCCGCATCCGCTCCGGCGACCAGTCGGGCTTGAAGAAAGGGGCGGAGCGGCGTCCGTCCGCGTCGATCTTGTCCTCGTCCGTGTAGACGTAGTCGGCGTCGGGGTCGGCGGCGATCGCCTTCTCGACCCGGGCCAGCGCCGTTGGGTGCAGCTCGTCGTCGTGGTCGAGCAGGGCGACGAACTCGCCCCGCGCCATCGCCAGCGCGTCGTTGGAGGCGGCGACGATGCCGCCGTTGGACTCGCGGCGGTGCACGCGGATGCGGGGATCGCGCTGCGCGGCGCGCGCCAGGACCTCGCCCACGTGCGGCGAGGTGGAGGCGTCGTCGGCCAGGCACAGCTCCCAGTCGCCGCAACGTTGCCCGGCGACCGAGTTCAGCATCGCGCGAAGCACCGGCTCCGGCGTTTCGTAGACCGGAGTGACGATCGAGAACCGAGGGTCCGCCGCCACGCTAGCGGCGGCTCCGCCAGGCGGCGCGCAGGCGGGCGAAGGGCGGGCCAAATCGCCGCAGCCACGCGGCTGCGCCGAGCAGCCGCGTCGTCCTCGCCTCGAGCTGCTCGAGACGGCCGCGAACGCGACCCAGCTCGGCGTCCCTGGCGATCAGCAGGTCGCGCAGCCGCATCGCCTCCTCGCGGCTGCGCGCCAGCTCCTCGCGCAGCGCAGCGATCTCAGGTGCGTCGGAACCGCCGTTCAGGCGCCCCGCCGGCTGCCTCGACTTCGTCGGCTCTGCCATCGTCGGCGAGTCTATCCTCCGTGCCGCGCAGCAAGAGGACCATCCCCAGGGCCGCATCGAACGATGCGATCAGCAGGGCCAGGTTTCGGATCAACATGTTCGCCGGCGCCTGATAGAGGCCGGCGGTGATCACCACCGCGCCGACGACCACCCAGGCCGGCCGGGCCATGCGGCGCGTCCCGGCCGTGAGGATGACCGCCGAGAGGCCGACCAGCCAGATCATGAATTGGGGGCTGAGAACCCTGCTGACCACGACCTGGAGCAGGACGATCGTGAAGACGAAGTCGCGGCTAATCGCCGCCTCGGCTAAGTCGAGGCGGCCCCGGCGGATCGCCCGCTCGCGTGCCAGCCACCACAGCGCGGCGGCGAGGAGGACCAGCAGCCCGAGCCATTTGAGGACGACGGCGATCGCGTCGGCGACGC
>Ga0210144_1000556_pt1 | contig 18792 bp, 10 predicted proteins | sample Muzzi_PWA_D2_FD_185532 | JGI IMG/M metagenome (GOLD analysis project Ga0210144, IMG submission 185532) | Wetland microbial communities from San Francisco Bay, California, USA, that impact long-term carbon sequestration - Muzzi_PWA_D2 (SPAdes) | ecosystem: Environmental > Aquatic > Marine >...
GAATCCACGGAAGATCACGAAAAAAAGTGGAATTCTCACTAGAACCTATATCAAAATTCAATTTCCTTGATATGCGTTCTGTTTATGTAGGACCGGCGTCCCGCCGGGAATGACCCGCACCCAGCGGGGAATACGTTAGGCCGCAAGCCATGTTCTTTCCCGGCGAGGCGCCGGTTCTGTATGTCCTCGCATGACATATACCTGTTGCTGGCATTCGATCCACAATTTTGGGATGGGTTCTAATGATGTCTGTGTTCTTCCGTGGATTCCGTGGCAATTTGACATGATTCTGGCTTGAGTAAATGCCATTCGGATAAACACGACTTAACAAGAATCAGTGCGAGAGAAACAGTGTCAACACCCCGGTATAGCCATAGAGGCGGTTATGCGAGATTTCGCCATTGGCGAAGAATCCCACCAGCGGGAAGTCCCCCAACTGCTCCTGGATCATGCGCAATTCCTCCGACTGGTCACCGAACTGATAGCGTCCCCGGCCAAGACAGGTGTAATACACACCGCCGAGTATGCGGCCTCCGGCGCGTTTGCCCAGATCGCGCAGCATGCGCAGCATATCCTCACGCGCGGTGTCGCCGTCCCGGCGGCAGAACATGATCGGATCGCCCTCCTCCACCAGATCCCCGATCGCCACGAGTTTCTGCCCGGCGTCGATCCCGACCAGATTCCTCACCAGGTAATCACCGGTGTCGGAACCGGGCACCGGCAGACCGGCAAAGATATAGCCGGCGACCCGCGACAGATCACGCGAGAGCACTTCCCCGATGTCCTCACTGAATACGTCCAGGGCCGGCCGCCCGTCGAGTTCGACCAGGATATTGCGTTGACTGCGGGTAACGGAGTGTTTCAACCCGAGCGGCGTGCATCCCTGGGTCAGGCCGCTGATAACCGGAATTTCGGCGGAGAAGAGCGCGCCCGAGAGGCCGTTCTCGTAGCGGTCCCCGGCGATCTGGATCTGGTGGTTCCCGACGCTGGCCGAGGAGAGCCCGCCGACCAGGAAGCCGGGGTCCAGTTCCAGCGCCAGGGATTCGATGATTTGCGGTACGTGGCTGTTGCGCGGATCCCCGTGAACAATTCCGAAGCGGGCCTCGTGTGCGGCGATCCAGTCCCGGTTGAGGGTGAGCATTTCTGCCAGCGCATCGAGACCGGCGGGAATCAACCGGTAACTGTCTTCTGGCAATGCCGCGAGCATGACGGCGGCGGCCGGTTCATCGTAAATCTCGCGCCCGGTGCAGCAAATGCCGCTGCCAACGGTTCCGATCCAGTCGCGTACGCCGGTGCCGCTGCGCAGCTGTTCAAGCAGCCTGTCGAGATCAGGCGCCAGGGGTTCGGTGATGTAGATAAGGCCAAGACGCGCGGATTCAGTGCCGGTTCCCAGCTCAGCCAGGCACTGTTCGACGATGACGCGCCAGTCAGATCCTGTAGCACAGCTTGCCTTGAAGATCGGTGTATCCATGCTCGCATTGTACGTGATTGATACGACGAGGGGCATTCAGAGTCCCACAGAGTGGGTCAGTAAATACCTCGACTTTAGGCGATGGATGAGTGTCTATGCAAATGCCGTTAAGCAATATTCCACTGCAACCGTTGAAGAAGCCTTCCTTCTCCTTTATGCCCGTTTTTTGAATGCTCCGGGAGAAGGTCAGGAAGAGGGGGTAGAAATAGCAGGGTTTTTCTGTTGTTTTGATCCCCAATCATCCCCCCCTGAGGGGGTTAATCGGCCGAATGGCCGGAGTGTCAGTCGTGCGTCTCTGCGGTGAAAACGGTGTTTATCGATGAACAGTGAAACCCCTGTCGGTATCAGCCGCCTGTGTATTTACAAACCATCGCGGATTCCGTCAAACCTCGTAACCCAGCACCGGGGCGAGCCAGCGCTCGGTTTCCCTGACAGTCATGCCCTTGCGCCTCGCGTAGTCCTCAATCTGATCCCGGCCGATTTTTCCGATGCCGAAATAATCCGATTCGGGGTGGGAAAAATAAAAACCGGAAACCGCCGCGGTCGGCAGCATGGCAAAGCTCTCGGTGAGGTGAATGCCGACGTTCTCGATCGGGTCGATCAGGGCCCAGAGTATCCCCTTCTCGGTATGATCAGGGCAGGCCGGGTAGCCGGGCGCCGGGCGGATGCCGCGGTATTCCTCCTTGATGATTTCCTCGTTGGAAAGGTTTTCGCCCATGGCATAGCCCCAGAATTCCTTGCGCACGCGCTCGTGCAGGCGCTCGGTGAAAGCCTCGGCGAGGCGGTCGGCGAGCGCTTTCAGCAGGATGGCGTGATAATCATCATGGTCGGCCTCGAACTCGGCGAGTTTGCGTTCGATGCCGATGCCTGCGGTGACCGCGAACGTACCCAGGTAATCGGCCACCCCGGTCTCCTTTGGCGCGATGAAATCCGCGAGACACAGGTTGGGCGCATCGCGCCGCTTGCTCATCTGCTGGCGCAGAAAGTGGAACGTCGTCAGCACCGAGGTGCGTGACTCGTCGGTGTACAGCTCCACGTCATCGTCGACGCTGTTCGCGGGGAAAAACCCGATGACGCCGCACGCGGTCAGCCATTTCTCACGGACGATCCGTTCAAGCATTGCCTGCGCATCCTCGAACAGGCGTCGCGCTTCCTCCCCTACCGTCTTGTCATCGAAGATCTGCGGGTACTTGCCCGACAGCTCCCAGGCCTTGAAGAACGGTCCCCAGTCGATACGGTTGACCAGCTCAGGCAGCGGATAGTCCGCAAATACCCGTGTACCGAGGAACTCGGGCGTTGCCGGATGGTACTTGCCCCAGTTGGTCTGAAAACGGTTGGCGCGCGCGTCCGCCAGTGCGATCAGCTTGCGCGACTTCTGCTGGCTCTGGCGCTGTTCGCGCAGTTCACTGTAGCGTTGCTTGATGCCCTCGATGTACTGCTCGCGGTGGTCTGCGCTCAGCAGGCTGCTGGCCACGCCGACGGCGCGCGAGGCGTCCGGAACATACACCACCGCGCCCTGATACTGCGAGTCGATTTTCACCGCGGTGTGTATCTGCGAGGTGGTGGCGCCGCCGATCAGCAGCGGCACGGTGAAACCCTGACGCTGCATTTCACTGCCAATATGCACCATTTCATCGAGCGAAGGGGTGATCAGGCCGGACAGGCCGATAATGTCGACCTGTCGCTCACGCGCCGTCTGCAGGATGACCTCCGCCGACACCATGACGCCGAGGTCGATCACTTCGTAGCTGTTGCACTGTAACACCACGCCGACGATATTCTTGCCGATATCATGCACGTCGCCCTTCACCGTCGCCATCAGGATGCGCCCGTTGGTCCGTGCGCTATCGCCTGGCTGCGTCTCCATGTAGGGCAGCAGGTAGGCGACCGCCTTTTTCATTACCCTGGCGGATTTCACCACCTGTGGCAGGAACATCTTGCCGGCCCCGAACAGGTCGCCAACGACGTTCATGCCGGCCATCAACGGGCCCTCGATGACATCCAGCGGACGCACCGCGGCCTGGCGCGCTTCCTCGGTGTCGGCCTCGATGAAATCGGCGATGCCCTTGACCAGCGCGTGCTCGAGGCGCTTGTCGACGGCCCAGCTGCGCCATTCCAGTTCCTCTTTTCTCTCCGCGCCGGCGCCCTCGCCCCGGTACTGTTCGGCGATTTCCAGCAGGCGCTCGGTGGCGTCGTCCCGGCGGTTCAGGATCACGTCCTCGACCCGCTCGCGCAGCGCCTTCGGGATTTCCTCGTAGATGGCAAGTTGCCCGGCGTTGACGATGCCCATATCCATGCCGGCCTGGATGGCGTGGTAGAGGAACACCGCGTGGATCGCCTCGCGCACCGGGTTGTTGCCGCGGAACGAGAAGGACACGTTGGAGACGCCGCCGGAGATCAGCGCGTGGGGCAGCATCGCTTTGATGTCACGCACCGCTTCGATGAAGGCCAGCCCGTACCCGTTGTGTTCCTCGATACCGGTGGCGACGGCGAAGATGTTGGGATCGAAGATGATGTCCTCGGCCGGGAAACCGGCCTGCTCGGTCAGCAGCCGATAGGCGCGGGTGCAGATATCGACCTTGCGCGCGCGGCTGTCCGCCTGGCCCTGTTCATCGAAGGCCATGATGATGGCCGCTGCGCCGTAGCGACGCAGCAGGCGGGCGTGGTGGAGGAATTCCGCCTCCCCTTCCTTCAGGCTGATGGAATTGACCACGCCCTTGCCCTGGATGCATTTCAGGCCGGCCTCGATCACCGACCACCGTGAGGAGTCGATCATCACGGGCACGCGTGAAATATCCGGTTCTGCTGCGATCAGGTGCAGGAAGCGCACCATGGCGGCCTCGGAATCCAGCATGCCCTCGTCCATATTGACATCGATCATCTGCGCGCCGCTTTCGACCTGCTCGCGCGCCACCTCCAGCGCCGTTTCGTAATCGCCCTCCATGACCAGCCGCTTGAACCGAATCGACCCGGTCACGTTGGTGCGCTCGCCGATGTTGACGAAAAGCGAGTCCGGGCCGATGGAGAGCGGCTCCAGGCCGGCCAGCCGGCAGCGAGGTTCGATTTCAGGAATCCGCCGTGGCGGGTGCACGCTTACCGCATTGACGATCGCCCGGATGTGTTCGGGCGTGGTGCCGCAGCAGCCGCCGACGATGTTGATGAAGCCATGAGCCGCCCAGTCGGCGAGTTCCGTGGCAATCTCATCCGGGGTTTCGTCGTACTCACCGAACTCGTTCGGCAGACCCGCATTCGGGTGTGCGGAGACGTGGGTGTCCGCCAGGCGCGACAGTTCCTCAACGTACGGGCGCAGCTGCTTAGCACCGAGTGCGCAATTAAGGCCGATGGAGATCGGCCGCGCATGGCGCAGTGAATTCCAGAACGCCTCGGTGACCTGGCCGGTGAGTGTGCGGCCGGAAGCGTCGGTGATGGTGCCGGAAATCATCACCGGCAGACGGACGCCGCTTTCCTCGAAAAACGACTCGATGGCGAACACCGCCGCCTTGGCGTTCAGGGTGTCGAACACAGTCTCGATCAACAGGAGATCGACGCCGCCCTCGACCAGGCCACGGGCGGATTCGGTGTAGGCTGCGACCAGGGCGTCGAAGTGAATATTGCGGAAACCCGGGTCGTTCACATCCGGGGAGATGGAAGCGGTCCGGTTGGTGGGACCGAGGACGCCGGCGACGAAACGCGGCTTTTCGGGGGTACGGGCCGTGAACGCATCGGCGGCCTGACGCGCCAGCCGGGCGGCGGCCACGTTGATTTCGAAGGCCAGATCTTCCATGTGATAGTCGGCCATGGCGACGCGGGTGGCGTTGAAGGTGTTGGTCTCGATGATGTCCGCACCCGCCTCCAGGTAGGCTTCATGGATCTCGCGAATGACGTGCGGCCGGGTCAGGGTCAAAAGGTCGTTATTACCTTTGAGATCCGAGGTCCAGCCGGTAAAACGCTCGCCGCGGTAATCGGCTTCCACCAGTTTGTAGCGCTGGATCATGGTGCCCATGGCGCCATCCAGAAACAGGATTCGTTCAGCCAGTAATTCCAGTAGTATTTTCATGTCTTTCATATAAATATGTTTATCTTGTGAAGATTAACATGGACGTCGCATTTTATCCGCATGAAGTTCACGTGAAACCTCACCGGATATACGCAGGATTACGTATTGAAGGCGGCTTTTGCCATCCCGCATCAAACTACTAAATCTCGTATATATTTGAATGCAATCCCCTAGATATAGTATTCTTCGCGCGTCGGTAATAACAAGCCGATGATCTCCTACACTTAGAATTTACAGAAATTCCACAGGGAGTACTTGCCAGTTACGGGATGAGAAACATACGGGCCATTGTCGTACTGTTCTGCGCCCTGTCGCTGCCGATACAGGCAGCCGCCGACGGGATGGGTGACATGTTCGGCTTCATGTTTCGCATGATGCTGACCATGATGAATATCATGGCAGAATCCACGAACAACACGAATTCCTGGAATTACCCCCTGAATTCCTACGGTCCTGGCACCGGTGGATGGCCGCTTATGAACGGCATGTCCGGGATGGGCGGATGGCCGCTCCTGAACGGCATGTCCGGGATGGGTGGATGGCCTGGTGGAGGAGTCGGCGCTACACCCTGGACGCTGCCCATGGCAGGCAATCCCTGGGCCTCGCCTATGGGGATCAATCCCTTCGCCGGGAGGGGTTATGGCCTGCCCGCCGGCCAGCCCTGGGGAGGGATTCCCGGCCGCTGGAATGCCTATCCCGGCGCCTCGCTGCTCGAGGGGAAGTGGTACGGAGCGAGCGGGGAGATTCTCGAGGTCAGGGGCAATCGCTTCGTGTTGCGAAACGGCCTGACTTCCCTGGCGGGCGCCCTCGATATCAATGACGACCTGGTGAAAATGGTCACGCCCCAAACCGGCGCCGTGAATATCTACCAGTTCGCGCGCAGCGAAAACGAACTGGTACTGGAGGAACCCGGCGGCGCACGCCTGCTGTTTTACCGGCGACCCTACGTAGCCGGCTTGCCGATCCGCGTTTTCTAGCCAGGCCGGACAATGCCGCTGTAGAACCGAATGTTGTTTACCCGGTCTTCGTACCTGTGCTTCGTTTTTCACCGAAATACGCAATGAATATCCGGCAACGGAGGCGCATGGGAGAAACATATTGTACATTTGGCATAAGGACATCCTGAAAAATCGGGATTTTTCCGCAAGAGCGGGCTTGCCCGCGAAGCGGTAAATTATCAAGCACCGGCTTTCGCGGGCAATCCCGTTCCTGCAGGTAGCGTCATGGCGTATTTTTCGAGGCATCCATAACGGTGTCTTGCGTGTGTTTCCGAGGCAATTACCAGGCTTAGAGCGTAACCCAATGCCAGTCATCCCTGTCCGTCCAGTAGTCTTCCCGCTCCTGCTGATGTTGTCCGCCGCGTCCGCCCTGGCAGCACCCGCGGCAGCCACCGGTACGGACAATATGGGCAAATACCGGCAATGGATCATGGAGATGAAAACGGCAGAACGCGGACCGTTTTCCCGGCTGCGCTGGTTCTGCAAGGACGGCGCGGTCCTCCCTCCCCAGCCCTATGGCTGCACCGAGCATGAGGGCGGCCATCAGCATGGTGAATGGAGTGAACAGACCCGGGAACTGCGTGCCGCCGGCTATCAGATTGCCAATATCCTTGCCGGCGTCGATGCCGCAGCGTTCACAACGCAGCCTGAGTTTCTCGACATCTACAACCAGCTGCTGATCGAGCGATTCCTTATCAGTGTCGATAATGGCTGGATCCTGCGCCGCGCACTGTTTTACCGCGGGGCCATCCAGGACGAGGACGAGCGCGCCGGCGGGCGTGATCTGCTGGTGGCACTGAGCGGAAATCCGGAATGGATAACGCTGCGCTATCCGGCGCTGCGCATCGGCGCCTCCCTGGTACCGCATGGCAAGGACAGCGCCTCGGTGCAGCGGGTACGGCAACTCTCGGCATCGCTCTCCGACGAGGATCCCGGCTTTCTCACCCTGCGAGGCAAGGTCCACGGCACACCCGATGCAGGGGATGCGCAGCGCGTGCGCGACTATGCCGCCGCGGTGAAGGATCCGGAACTCAGGGCAAAATATGAAACCCTGGCAGACGAAATCGACCACGTCTACACGGCCGTCGCTCTGCCGGACCTGCTCGAACAGAATGCTCGCGTCTTCACCCGGGGCGTGTGGTTGCAGAAACTGCTGCGCACGGCGGCCGACTCCTACAGCAAAGACGCCTCGGCAAGCAATCGCCTGGCGATCACTGCACAACTGCTGGCCAGGCTGCGTGACGCGCTGCCGGACATCAACCAGCCCGTGGCCCGCTTGCGTATCCTGGATCTTTCCCTGCAGGTGGAAGCTGACTATTTTCGCGCCAGCGCGGAACTTCGCGGGGAATTGCCACAGGCCACCCGACGGCAACGGCTTGACTGGCTGGCAGCGGCCATCGATGCAGCCTATGGAACCGGCCTGATCAACCGCCGCAGTCGCAGTGAGCTGGAGAAATCCCTGGCTCGCCTCGATGGAACCCGTGTACCGCTGGCAGTCTACCGGCAGGAACTGGGCTATCTGTCGCGCGTGCCAGGGTGGGCTGCGCAGACGCTGCGCTTCCAGTTCTACGCCGCCATGCAAAAACTCGCGGAGATAGAACCTCTGGCCCTGCATTTCATTCCGGACCAGCTGCGCGGCAGTCCCCTGCTGTTCTATTCCCAGGTGCTCGACAGCCTGCTGCGCGATGCCAACCGGCAGGCAGGCGTGCGCTACCAACTCTTCGGCGAAGAAATCGGCGCCGGTTTTCGCGCCCTCAATCCCGGTCTCGCGCGCGGCGTGCTCCATGCCCGTTCCGATGCAGACACGCAGGATACGCTCGACCCGCACGGCATCTACCTGCTGCCGGAAACCATCACCGACCTGCCGCCGGTGGCCGGCATCCTGACCGCCGGCGAGGGCAATCCACTCTCCCATGTGCAGCTGCTGGCGAGAAACCTCGGTATTCCCAACGTAGGGGTCGACGAGAATCTGCTCCCGAAAATTGCGGCGCACGACGCTCAGAAGGTCGTGCTCGCTGTCAGCCCCGCGGGGCTGGTCGAACTGGCGCAGGACGGTGAGCGCTGGAACGCCGTGTTCGGCGAGGACAGCGCGCAGCAGGCCGTGGTGATCCGGCCGGATCTCGACAAACTCGATCTTACCGTCAGGGATTTCATCGACCTTGACGCGCTGCGTGCAAGCGATTCCGGGCGCATCGTCGGCCCCAAGGCCGCCAAGCTGGGGGAACTGCGCAGCCATTTCCCGGAAGCGGTTGCACCCGGGCTGGCGATACCCTTCGGGGTCTTCCGCGAAACCGTGCTGGAACAGCCTTACCGCGGTACGGATCAGACGGTATTCGACTGGATGGTGGCGCAATACCGGCGACTCGAGGCACTGCCGGTCGACTCGGCGCAGCGGCGTGAAGCCACCGAGGCGTTCCGCGCCGAGCTCTATGACCTGGTCGCCCATGCCCGGCTCGACCCGGCATTCCAGGAACGCCTGCACACGGCCATGGTCCGCACATTCGGCAACCTGGATGCACTGGGCGTCTTTATCCGTTCGGATACCAACGTCGAGGATCTCCCGGGCTTCACCGGCGCCGGCCTGAATCTCACCCTGCCCAATGTGACGGGTTTCGACAACATCGTCACCGGCATTTCCCGGGTCTGGGCCTCGCCCTTCACGGCGCGCGCCTTCGCCTGGCGCCAGTCACACATGGAGCATCCCGAAGACGTCTACCCGGCCGTGCTGCTGCTCAAATCGGTACCTAACGACAAGTCCGGCGTTATGGTCACCGCCGATATCGACAGCGGTGATACCGCGATACTCTCGGTCGCCGTCAACGAGGGCGTGGGTGGCGCAGTGGACGGCCAGTCCGCCGAATCGCTGCGCATCGACACGCGCGATGCCTCGGTGCGGGTGCTGGCAACGGCGACAGCACCCTGGCGGCGCGTGCCCGCGCCCGGCGGCGGGATCGAGACCTTGCCGGTAAGCGGCGAGGAAACCGTGCTGCAGCCTGACGAGATCCGACAGCTCATCCAGTTCGCCAGGGCATTGCCGCAACGCTTCCCGCCCATCACCGACGATGCCGGCAAACCGACGCCCGCGGACATCGAGTTCGGCTTTCTCGATGGAAAACTGCAGCTGTTCCAGCTGCGACCCTTCCTCGAAAGCCGCCAGGCGCGGGGCAGCGCGTACCTCATGCGCAGCATCGACATGCAGGAGGTCCCGCCGCAATGAAACCCGCCAGCCTCGTGTCGCTGGTCCTGCTGCTCGCCACGGCAGCAGCCCGGGTTGACGCTTACCCGCTGGATGGCTACGCCGAGACCGGCATCCGGCGCGTCGAGGGTGCGCGTCTTGCCAGCGAAGGCGTGATACCGGGCAGCAAACAGCCCCCGGGCGCGCTGCTGAGGACGCCACAGGTGGATCTGCGCCTGCTCGATCACAAGGACCTGGAACTGCCTGCCCCGGATCCCGACTTCACCCGGCAGATACTCACTCTCCTGGGTAACGATGCCGATCGTTACGGCGTGGCGGTGCTCGATATCACCGATCCGGCACACCCGCGCTATGCCGAGCATCGCGGCGATCACCGGCAGAATGTCGGCAGCGTCGGGAAGCTGGTCGTGGCGCTCGCCCTTTTCCAGGCGCTGGCGGATGCCTGGCCCGATGACCTGGCGAAACGCCGGGAGATTCTCAGGGAGACCATCGTCACGGCCGACAGCTTCAGCCACACGGATCATCACACCATCCGGCTCTTCGATGTCAGCACCAGGAAACTTACCCGCCGCACGCTTCGCGACGGCGATCAGGGTTCCCTGTGGGAGTATCTGGACTGGGCGCTCTCCGCCAGTTCCAATTCCGCGGCCGCCATGGTCATGCGCGAAGTCATGCTGTTGCGTCAGTACGGCAGGGACTACCCGCCATCCGAAGAGGAGATCCAGCGTTTTTTCCGGGAGACACCCCGCAAGGAATTGACCGAACTGTTCCAGCGCACGTTTTACGATCCGGTCACGCGCAACGGGCTGGACCTGGATTTGCTGCGCCAGGGCAGTTTTTTCACCGCCCAGGGCAAACGGCGCGTACCGGGTCCCGGCAACAGCTATGGAACTGCACGCGAACTGATGCGCTATATCCTGCGTATGGAACAGGGCCGTCTCGTGGATGAGTTTTCCAGCCGTGAAATCAAGCGTCTGCTGTACATGACGGAGCGGCGTATTCGCTATGCTTCCTCCCCCGCGCTGAAGGATAGCGCCGTCTATTTCAAGTCCGGCTCGCTGTATTCCTGCAAGAAAGAGGAAGGTTTCAAATGCGGCAAGTACAAGGGCAATGTCAGGAACTACATGAACTCGGTGGCGATCGTCGAGAGCCCCGCCGGCGACTACCGGCTGGATTACATGGTCACCCTGATTTCAAACGTACTGCGCAAGAATTCCGCCGTGGATCACCAGACGCTGGCAACACGCATCCACCGGCTCATTGAAGCGGCGCATCCGCTGCCGAAACAGGAAAAGACCGCGCCCGCGGAATCCGTTCAGCCGAAGTGAACCTATCGTGATGGATCTGGACAGCTTCATGGTCTCGGCCGTCATATTGCTGGCGGTCACCTCGGTAGCGGTTGCGCTGTTCAAGCACCTCGGCCTGGGTTCGGTGCTCGGGCTGCTGGTGGCCGGCATGGTGGTAGGTCCCTACTCGCCCGGACCCTACGTAACCACGCACGTGGAGGATGTACGCCGCTTCACCGAGCTGGGGGTGGTGCTGCTGCTGTTTGTTATCGGGCTGGACATGAAGCCCCGCCAGTTGTGGGCGCTGCGCCGCCAGGTCTTCGGCCTGGGATCGTTGCAGATCCTGATCTCGGGAGCGCTCATCGGCGCCTTTGCACTGACCTACGCGGCTTCCTGGAAGACGGCGCTGCTGGACGGTCTGACGCTTGCCCTGTCCTCGACGGCGTTCGTGATGCAACTGCTTCAGGATCGCGGGGAAATCACCAGCCGCCACGGCAGAACCGCATTCGGCATCCTGCTCATGCAGGACCTGGCGATCGTCCCGCTGCTGGCCCTGGTGCCGTTTCTGTCCGAGGCACACATCCTCTCGCAGGGTCTCCCTGTGTGGAAGCTGCTGAGTGTCGTTTGTGGCATGTTGCTGCTGCTATGGGTTTTTGGACGTTACGTGGTGCCCTTCGCCCTGGAGCGTCTGGTGCGCCAGAACAACCGCGAAGCCTTCGCACTGGTCATCATGCTGGCCGTATTCCTGTCCGCATGGGCCACTCACGAGGCGGGCCTGTCCATGGCGCTGGGCGCTTTTCTCATGGGTATGCTGCTGTCCGGCTCCCGCTTCAATCTCCAGATTCAGGCTCACGTGGAGCCCTTCAAGGGCCTGCTGCTGAGTCTTTTTTTCGTCGCCGTAGGGATGTCCATCGACATCGGCGCCATCGTCGCCCACCCTCTGGACTTCTCCGTGCGGGTCCTGGCCATCCTGGGCATCAAGATCGTGGTTCTGCTCGCGCTGTGCCTTGCATTCGGGCTCACGCGCAGCGTGGCACTGCGTGTCACCTTCCTGCTGGCCCAGAGCGGCGAATTCGGGTTCGTGCTGTTCGGGTCGGCGAAGGCGCTGGGCGTTATCTCCGACATCACGTTTGCGATCTCCGTGGGTGTCATCTCGGTCAGCATGCTGCTCACACCCCTGCTGGTACGCCTGGGAGAACGGCTGGCCCGGCGCCAGGAGGCCCGTGAAAGGCATACCGGCACCCTGCCCCATGATCTGCAACCGGAGACCTCGGACGTCCGGGTCATTATCGGAGGTTATGGCCGGGTCGGCCACACCGTGGCGGTACTGCTCCACGGCAGCGGCGTGCCGTTCATCGCCTTCGACTCCAATCCGGCGCGGGTGATCCAGGGCCGGCAGGACGGTTTTCCGGTCTTCTACGGCGACATCGGCGATCCGGATTTGCTGGTGGCCGCCCGCATCGAGCGGGTCGAGCTGGTCATCGTGACGGTGGATGACGTACCGACGGCACTGCGCGCGGTTTCCCACATTCGCACCGGCTATCCCCGGGTGACAGTGATTGCCCGCGCCAGGGACCTGGCGAGCAGCGGGTTGCTCGTCAACGCCGGCGCCACCCTGGCGCTTCCCGAAGCACTCGAGGCCAGCATGCGACTTGGCGCGGCCGCCCTGGAGGCGCTGGGCATCACCAGTGATGATGTGGATGAGCTGCTGCGATCGGCGCGCAAGGAGGACTACGCCCTGATCCGCCCGGCGAATCGCGGTCATGACTGAACGGCCGACAGGCTCCCGGTTCTCCCCGCAGCACCTGTGCCCTGCGGTGTGTGTAACCGTTTTTCATCTCGACGATAACCCCGCCGGGGACCGCCTGCCCGTACGTTCCTCTTGCCTGTTATCCATATGCTGCAGCAGGTCACCGTACAGATCGGCCGGTAGCACGTTCTCGAGGTATTCGAGTGCGGTGCCGCGCAGATTATCATCCGGACTCAGCAGCGCCTGCATGGACAGATGCACCGCATCGGGATCCAGCGTGAGTGCCAGGAGCGTGAACACATGTTCCAGTCCCCGATCGATGTGCGCTTGAGCCTGCGGGTCGCCATGATCGTATTCCAGGGTCAGTTCCAGATCCCGTCCGTGCCATTTCTCGGGGCTGACGTGAAGTTCATCCCTGATTGCCGAGAATACCTTCTGACGGGGTATCCGCAGTTTCGCATTTCTCGATCGCATGCGCGCCAGCGCCCTGGCGCAGCTGTAACGCACGTTGAAGGCATGGTCCGTCATACCCAGTATCAAACCCTCGATGACGCGCGGGTTATGACTTGCCTCGAGCACACCGGGCAGACGCTGGCGCACCAGTAGCGGCAGGTCCGGATCCAGCAGGGCGTCGGTCAGCTGACCGATGATCCTGGGAACCAGCCAGCGTAATTCGGTGCGCACATCCTCGCTGATTTCAGCATGGCCAAGCAGCGGGATCAGGTAAGGCGTAAGGCGAACATCAAGCAGCGAACTGTTCAGGGCACGCCGCATGCGATCGGTATCGCCGCAACAGAGATCGGCGACGACCGCGGCGAACCGTACTGCCTCCACCTCCGCGTCAGGCTCCTCCGTGACGGCGGCGCTATGACGCTGCTGCATGGCGTCGATCTTGGTTTTGAGGTAATCGCGTTCTGAATAGGCATGGGATTCCGCCAGGATCTGCTGTGTGGTGGCATCCACGATATCGCCCTCCTCGATACGCACGACACCCTTGCGCAGGCTGAGCGCGAGCTGGTTGATATAACCGCGGTTGAGTCGATTCACCACATACAAGGCAAGCAGCGCGGCCATGACCGCGCTGCCGGCGACCACGGCATTAGGCAGATGCGGTGCGACAAACAGCAGCAGCAGGATAAGGCCGCTGCCCAGCAGGTCGCCCAGCCGGTCGCTTGCCACGTCAATGATGGATTTTGTCGGTCGTTTCTTGTGCGGAGGCAGCGGCGTGTAGAGCAGTTCGAAGGCCGAGCGAAAAAAGGAATTTACGAAAACCGCCTGGCCGCCGCGCAGCATCACCATCGACCACAGCTGGGTAAAGGCCGTGGCGATAGTGCCGAACAGAACCACCGCCGCAGGCAGAACGGCGATGGTGATGCCAATACCAAAGCGTTGCAGCACGCGTTTGCCAAACAGTGTCTGCAGCAGGAAACCGAGTACTCCGACGATGGCGTAAAAGGTCGCGAAAAAAGCCACCAGTGACTCGCTGTCGGTAAAATGGGACGAGGCCTCGGCCTTGAAGGCATAGTCCATCAATGCCGCCATTGCAGCGACCAGGATCATAAGCACCGCCATCCATTGCAGATAGGGCGTGGTGGAGATAACGCTGAAGGCAGAGCGGGCCTTCAACTGCTGATCGACCTGGAGTCCGCGCGCAGGCACGCCGATTCCCCTGACCGCCAGCAGACAGACGATGTGCAGGCCGCTCAGGAACAACAGCATGGTGCGTACGTCAAGCAAGGCGGTAACGCGCTCCGCCAGCACCCCGCCGATGACCCCGCCGAAAGTCGTCGCGGCGGCGATTCGCGCCACACGCTGCTTGGCGGAATGAGGGTCGAATCGCTCATTGATGACGGACCAGAATCCGCTGATGAGTATGGCGCCGAATACCGCCATGTGCAGATACAGGACGACGGAGGCGACACCCGGATGAAACCCCAGCAGCAGCCACTCGCCGATAAAAAGAATCGCACTGACGCCAAACACCGCAGGAACCAGTGCAAAAGGAGAAAACCGTGACAACAGGCGCGACATGATCAGTACGCCTGTCATGGAGGCGATGGCCGAGGCGATCATCACCTTGGGCAGGTTGGTGACGTCGAAATTGGAGAGAAACAGCGCATCACGGGTCGCCTTGCCGGCCACCTGCTGCGCAATCATCGTGGTCGCGGCAAACAGGGCGAAAGCCAGCGCGGCCGAATCGGTGTGCCTGTCGTTTGCCATCAGGCGGGCGCCGGAGCCTGGTTTACGAAGGCGTGATATTCCCTGGCCAGCAGCCCCAGCACCAGGATCCAGACGCCGCAGATGAGCAGTGTCAGCCAGCCGAGCTGCACGGCATTCTCACCCAGCGGCAGCCATCTCGCGAGCACCAGGATCATCGCCGAACCGATCACCTTGAACAGGCGATAGCCGAGCATGTCGATCCAGGCCTTTGCCTGGTAGGTACGTACCGGATCTACAGGGATATAAAGCTGCTCTTTCGATGCCCTGTTGATGGAATAGGACAGCCCCCGGTCTGCGATCTTCATCACAGAGGCGATCATCAGTGTGGGTTGGGCCATGAAAGCGAGCGATGACAGGGCAAGCACGACCGGCTGGGTCATCATGCCCCACATGACACCGAGGTAACGATGCAGGAACGGCGTGACCATCAGGTTGATTGCGATCGAAACCAGGCCGAGTACGCTGAAAAAGCTGGAGATGTACTGCGTACGCGCATCAAGCGCCGTGTAGCTTGCCTCCACCGCCTTGATGAACTGGAACTCGACGACCGGTTGCGCCAGCTGTGAACACAGCAAGGCACAGGCGATGAGTATCAGGTAGCGGCTTTTTATCAGCGCACGCCACCCGCCGGCGGCGACAACGGGCGGTCCTTCGCTGGGCACTTCACGATACAGTCCCATGCGGCCCATGGCCAGATTCAGCACGAAGGTAACGATCAGGATGGCCGCGCACGAGAGCAGCAGGTCCGGTGTCCGCATGGGAGTAAATTCCAGCATGGCGGCTGCGGTCACACCACCGATGACACCGCCCAGCAGTCCGCCGCTGCCGATAAACCAGTAAGATTTGCGACCCGCATCCGTTTCGCTAACGGAATCGGCGAGACTCCAGAACTGTTCCACCAGGATGACGCTGAAGATATCGACAAATATATAAAAGGCATAGCTGATCGAGGCCTCCATACCCTGCCAGTCGAGCGCCAACCGGAAACCGACCAGCAGAACGATAAACATCAGGCAGGAACCCAGCACCACCGCAAGACGGCTGTAGCGTTCAACCAAACGGTGGTACAGGCCGATAAAGCTTCCAAGGACCAGAGCAGAGGAGATCCACACCCAGGGGAAATTGTCCGACCCCCAGTACTCGATAAGCAGGGAACGGCTTGCCGACTTGACCTGATAATACGCGAGAATGATCAGAAAAAAGTTCGAAAACAGGATGAAGGAGCGAACCTTGAGGGACTGGACACGGCTTTTTCCGAATTGGTCAGAAGTGGATTTCGTCGACATTTATGTGAACTGGTAATTGACCGGGGTTTTACGAGGCTGGTATCATGCTACCGCATATGCGTATGATCCGTGCAGCCCTTTTTGGCGTTATCGCAGCAGTCATGTCGAGCCAGCCAATGGCTGACACGACAACCACCTCTCCCTCCCTCTGGAAATCCTTCGACAACAGCCTGCAGCGCAAGCTGAACACCACACTGACAAAGCTCGGACTGGACAAGGCTGTGAAAGACAAGAAGCTGAGCGTCGCCCTGGTGGACATCACCCGCCTGAACAAACCGCGTGTGGCCGCAGTCAACGGCAATGAAATGCTATACGCCGCCAGCCTCCCCAAGATCGCCATATTGCTGGGTGCGTTCGTGGAAATCGAACAGGGCGAAATGAAACTGGACACGGACACCCGTGAATCGCTCACCCGGATGATACGGGTATCATCAAATGCAGACGCCACACGCATGCTGAACCGGGTCGGCAAGCAGCGCCTGCTCGGCATGCTGCAATCCAGAAAGTTTGACCTGTATGACCCGAAAGTGAACGGCGGGCTCTGGGTTGGCAAGGAATACGGCAAATCCGCGGCCTATAAGCGTGATCCCCTTCATAATCTGTCTCACGGTGCCACAGCCATGCAGACCGCGAGATTCTACTATATGCTGGAAACCGGGAAGCTGGTGGGACCACGGCTGACCCGCGAGATGAAATCCATGTTGGGCAACCCGGGGATCCATCACAAATTCGTGAAGGGTCTCGCCGACTATCCCGATGCAAAGATCTATCGCAAGTCGGGATCCTGGCGGCAGTGGCATGCCGACAGCGCCATCGTTGAGGCGCAAGGCCACAAATACATCATCGTGGCCCTGGCGGAAAGTCCCAACGGCGGTGCATGGCTGAGCCGCCTGATCCAGCCAATTCACCAGTTTATGGTTCCCACCCGCCTGGCCAGTACCGGCAACTGAAGTTTCCGAACATCCACCGCTGGCAGATTGCTTGCGAATTCTCCATTTTTCGTCCCTGTACCGAATGTCACTCGTTTAAGACCAAACCCCTGTATATAGCCACGGAATCACACGGAATAAACAATCATTGTTAGTGATTATTGCGTGTATTTTCGTGTGCTTCCGTGGCCAGTCGTGGTTTGCATCGACGTTATCCCTCAAGCAAGCACCACTCGTCCCTGTACCCAATTAACCGCATAACCCGGGCCTGTATCACACACCGGGGTAAAATCAGCCGACTGGAAAGCGCCTGTCGAACTTGGCGATGAGCAGCCTGGCCGGGTAAACTTCCCTGCAGATTTAATACCGCGTCGTTGTTTCCCGAATGGGCTGCAGGTTACGTGGTTACGTGGCTGCAAGAGCGTTTCACATTCCCGAGGTTCGTTGTTATGTCACCTGTTTTGCCTGCACACCGCTTCCCGGTACGATGCGCCGCCTGGAGAGAACACTTGCCCCGGTTCAGGCTCGGCCATCGAGCGGAGAAGCCTCCCGCTCTCCGGTTCGGCCTGTATGCAGTGGCGCTCGTGCTCTCCATGGTCCTGTCAGGGTGTACGAGATCGGAAACAGATTCCAGTCACGAGATGCTGAACGCCGCTCTCTGGCGGCAATCGTCGGCCGAGTACCCGGCCATTGCCCGACAGACCTACCGCCTGGCGCGCTTGAATCTGGACCAGGCACTGGCGGACCCGCAGTGGACTGCCGCCCTGGAGCAGACAGGGGATGCCACCGGTCTGCCGACGGCGATCATCGCCGATCTCGATGAAACGATACTCGATGACACGAGCTATGAAGTTCGGATCATACGGTGGCTGGGAAGCTACACTCCCGAGAGTTTCGCAGACTGGTGCCGGGACGAGAATGCCCCTGCCATCCCGGGAGCCCGGGAGTTTCTCGATTATGCCGTCGCCCACGGCGTCAGCGTTTTTTACTACAGTGCGCGCAGAACGTCACTGCGTGAGTGCACGACAAGAAACCTTCGATATCTGCAGCTGCCATTTCCCGACGACTCGCGCTTGTTACTGGCTGACGGCAAGAGCAAGTCGGATTACCGTGCCTGGGTTGCGGAACACTATCGCATCCTGCTGCTGCTGGGCGACAACCTGGAGGATTTCGTGACCGGCTCAAGAGCCGATCCATCCGTGCGCAGTAAACTGACGGATCGTTACAGGCAACGCTGGGGGCGCGAATGGATTGTTTTCCCCAATCCCATGTACGGGCACTGGGAGGCGGCGCCCTACGGATACAATTACCAGCTTCCGAGGACGGAACAATTGCGGCGAAAGCTGCGCATGCTGCAGTGACAACGAGTGTCCCGCTACATGGGCACACCACCCATGCATCCAGGAGTTGTTCGATGATACGCATCAACGGGTATTTTATTGCAGCCGCCGCGGCCGTACTAAGCGCGTTTGCAGTCACACCGGCAGACGCCGTGCCCACACCGGAACAACTGGGCAACATAACCTACATGGGCATATTCGAACACGCCATAACGCTGGAGAATGGCCACTGGGTGGGTGAGCCCTTCGTGGCGGGGGG
>Ga0210144_1000558_pt1 | contig 18659 bp, 19 predicted proteins | sample Muzzi_PWA_D2_FD_185532 | JGI IMG/M metagenome (GOLD analysis project Ga0210144, IMG submission 185532) | Wetland microbial communities from San Francisco Bay, California, USA, that impact long-term carbon sequestration - Muzzi_PWA_D2 (SPAdes) | ecosystem: Environmental > Aquatic > Marine >...
CTTGATCTTGAACAAAAATCCTGCTTTCTGGATGGGCACTAGTTAAGTTTAGTCATTGATATATGCGATTAAAGTTGATGTCAATTTATTACCTGAACTTTGATATAAGTTAGGTGCTAAATCATTTGCCATACAAATTATAATGCACTTTCTTATATTGCAGGTCTTCCTTTGAATGGGCGGATTTTATCTCGGCCGGATATCCGATGGCAATCATCGATTCTACGTTAAAGTTTTCCGGAATATTTAACAACTCGCGAATGTACTGTTCTGCTGTTTTTGTCTGGTCATGCATTCTTTTTCTAATCTGAATCCAGCAACTTCCAAGTTCCATGGATTCTGCTGCCAGATGAATATATATCGAAGCGATGGAAGCATCCTCAATCCACACATCGCATTTTTCAGGATCCGCACAAACAGCAATTCCCAAAGATGCATCTTTTAAAAAGGATGCTCCGTGAGGCTTGGCTTTTGAGAGCTTTTCAAGTAGAACACTATCGGTCACCACTACGAAATTCCAGGGATTAAATCCCCTTGACGAAGGAGATCGGAGAGCTGCTTCGATAAGCCTGTCGACTTTCTCGGGTTCGACGGGTTTATCCAGGTAACGACGAATGCTTCTGCGTTTTTGAACCAGGGATAAAAACATATTAGATTCCTCCGGCTTGTGCAAAATTTAGATTATCATTCAAATATCGGTATAACTATGATAAAGAATTGAATTAAAAAGTCAATTCGATTTTTTGCAAGGATGCTAACGATTCATAATGAAAATATTGCTGATATATCCGTACTGGCTTGAAAAACGGGCCGACATCCAAGATGTGATCGTTCCTCCCATCGGCATGTATTACGTTGGTTCTGTCTTAAAAGAGCACCATTACGATGTGGAAATATTGAACTGGTGCCGGATAAATGAAACACCTGAAGACATCGAAAAAATCTTGTTTGAAAAAAAACCGGATATCGTCGGTTTTTCTGTTTTGCAGGCCAATCGATGGGGCGGTATCGAAATCGCCAGGATTGCAAAACAGATCCTTCCCAAGGTGAAAATTGTATTTGGCGGGGTAACACCGACCTTTTTGTGGAAACATTTTTTAACCCATTTCCCGGAAATCGATTTTGTGGTGATCGGTGAAGGTGAATATACGTTTTTAAATCTCGTAGAATTTTTAGAAAATAATCAGGAACATCACGTAGAAGATATTCAAGGCATTGCCTTCAGAAAAGACGGCAAGGTTGTCAGGACAGCGCCTGCCGAACCGATTCATCGTATAGATGCGCTGCCGGTTCCAGCAAAATATTTTGAATACCGGCATCTGTCCCTGACCCGTGGTTGCCCGGGTAAATGCGCGTTTTGTGGATCGCCGAAATTTTGGGGGCCTAAAGTTCGATTTCATTCCGTGGAATACTTTATCGATGAACTTGAGCGCCTTTACAAAAAGGGCATCAACTTTTTCTATTTCTCCGATGATACCTTCAGCGTTGACAAAAAACGGGTGATCGACATCTGCAAAAAAATACTGGAAAAAAGGTTGAACATCTCATGGGTGGCCATATCCCGCGTCAACTATATGAGTGAAGACATCCTCTACTGGATGAGAAAGGCCGGCTGCATTCAGATCAGCTACGGTGTGGAGAGCGGCTCAAAAAAAATCAGAAGTCTTTTGAACAAGAAAATTACGAACGATGACATTGAAAAAGCGTTTGCCATGACATCAAAATACGGCATTTTGCCCCGCGCCTATTTTATATATGGTTGCCCCGGAGAGACGCATCGAACCATTTTCGAAACCATTGATCTTATCAAAAAGATCAAACCGCTGGTCATTCACTTTTTTGTTCTTTCGCTGTTTCCCGGAACTCGCCTGTACGAGGAATATAAGAAAAAAATGAAGGTTACCGATGATATCTGGTTAAACAAAATCGAGGACATCAAATATTATGAAACCGATCCCAAATTATCCCGTGAAGAGGTTCTCACATTTGGGAAAAAATTGCGTTCCCGATACCATGAGCTGATTCCTAAGATTGTGGATGCTATTGAACTTGTCGATAATAAGGAGTTTTATCCCCTGCATGCTGATTTTTGTTCCAGACTCGGGATGACATTTGACCATGGCGATTATGCGAAAAATGATGCTATCGAAAATAAAGAGAAAATCGCTGAAAAATTATACCTAAAGGCATTAACCTATCACCCGCATCCAAGTGCTTATCTTGGATTGGGCATATTGAATCAAAAGAAGAGCGCTTATACTGAATCCATTGAAATTCTATCAGAAGGAATTCAGTATTTTCCGGACAACGAGCAGCTCAATATGTGTCTTGGTGTAAGCTATATGAATATGGGGGATTTTAAAACCGCTCTGTGGTTTTTTCTAAAATTTCAACATTCAAAACAGGCACTGGAATTGATCGTTAACTGTTACCGTGCATTGAATGACATCGAAAAAGCAGCGACCTATCAAAAAAAACTTGAGCCCAAGGTTTATCAAACACAACAGGGGTGTTGATAACCAGTTAGACGTATTAATTCTGATCGCGGTTGAGCGCTTTTGTAATGAATGCTGTTGAAGTGCCGGGCTTGTAAGTGAAATTCATTGTGTACCTGCAGATTGTATTCACCAGATTATCTTTTCAGATAAAATCCCAAATCTTTTTCATAAAATTTTGTTTCCATGAAATTTGCGCCGACAATGCGATCCTTTATCCATATAACCTTTACTAATTTGCTGATCTCTTTTCTCAGTGGGTCGTCAAGTTTAAATTTAACTTCCAATGTATCAGCTGTCGAAATATGATGAGGTTTCAGGCTTTCAAACCGGACTCCGGTCAATGAAAGTTGCCGGATGATGATCTCCTCTTTTACTCCCGTTTCTTTTGCAATATATTCTCCGGGCAGCCTGACATCCTTGCGGTATTTCGTTCGAAATTCGATGGTGAACCGATAAGTTTCACCGCAGTTACATTTGGCTTTAAGCCTTTTTGGAGAATCCTTGAACCCTGTTACATCTACAGTTTTCTCAAATCCACATTTGGGACAGATTATCGTTGCTTGATTGGTTTCGTCTACATAGACTTTTTTCATCAATGATCCTCTTTTCAAATAGCAGCATGATTTCAAAAATCTTGGTCTCTGCTTTTTTCTTGACCAGTTTCTATTTCATATTGGGTCTTTCTTTTGCCTAAAAAGATAAAAGGTATGGAAAATGGACCGAATAAAATTCCCATTATCAACCAAAACTGCTTATTGTAACCTCTCCTGTCAGCCAGATAATAGAGCAGCACACCAAAAAATGCTGAAATAATAATTGCAACTGCCAGGCCCATCTGTTTTATATCGTATAAATATCATTGGTTATTTGCTTATGCAAATTAATCTTATAAAAAAATAGAGCTTATGCCAACCATTTTTATTCTACCGTATCAACGACATCCTTATTCTTCTTGATGTTCACCGCGTAAGGAAGCTACATGTTGTTGGATGAGAAAACCAAATGGCGAATGATTTTTCCTTCATATAATAGCTATTTATTTTCAATAAGTTGGCATTTTTTTTGAAGGTTCACTTTTGTCTGCCGCATGAAAATCCCTTCACATATCCGCTTTTTATTTAGAATTTTATTCAGATGATTAGGGTATATTTATAATAAAAACAATTAGATAATTTTGTCTCCCGAGTCTGGCATATCAATTGCTTATAATAATTAACCTGATTCAAACCCTGTATCTACGGGAATAAAAAGATAAAAAGGAGGTATTCAAGGGTATTCCATTTTGCAAGGTCATTTTATGAATCCAGTATGGTAAACAGATTAAAAACGGAAAAGGAGATGGACATGAAAAAAGTTGCAATTATTTCTTTCGTTTTGATTTTAGGGATTTGTTTGGCAGCAGGTGCTTTTGCCGCAGATAAAGATGCGATTAAGAAACAAGTCGATGACATTGTTGTCGCCATTGATGGCGGGAAAATGGCTCAGGACTTTACAAGTGCAGCCCAAAATAAACCCTACTATGTATTTATCATGGAAGAGGGCGGAATGCTCTTGGTTCATCCGTCATTGGTTGGACAAAGCCTTAAAGTTAAAGCAGAACCCGTTTATAATGAATGTGCCAAAGCGACTGCTGAAGGTATATGGGTGGGTTATGTATGGAAAGGAAAACAAAAACATACTTATGTCAGGAAAACCAAGAGCGGTTTAATTGTCGGAAGCGGGTACTCCGAGTAAAAATCTGCTGCTCATCCGAGTGATTTTCGCCAAAGTTTATAATGGAAGTGTGGTATCGCCCATAGAACTTACTGTTTTTTGGGCGATACTTCATTCTCAAAAACAGTCTGCTTCAAAATTTCTAATCTCTTGAATAGATCACGTTGTAATAATTCGAATATAAACTCATATCGGCCATAAAAGTTAAATTGGCCCTGACAACTGTTATCATTAAACACAAATTACTAGAATTGAAACTCAGAAAAATATTTTGAGGAGGAATGGAAACATGAAGGTTTTCAAGTACTTTTCTGCGTTCCTGTTGCTTGTGGTAGTGGCACCGTGTTTGGCATCGGACGATTATGTCAGTGAAGTCAAGTTGGGCGATAAAGTAACCATCGTTAGGCCAGGAAATGTAACCAAGCTCTGCCCATATCCCGACTGCAGACAAGGTCAGCATGTCGCTCGTATACCTAAAGGAACTGTTTTGAAAGTAGAAGGTATGATGAATGTCAAGTACGGTGAGTCAACGATGAAGTGGTTTGAGACGACTTTTAAAGAAAAGAGAGGGTGGATAAGCATTTATGATACGGATCAATCTAGGTAATGTCGGAAAGATTAGGAATATTTTAGCTAAATTAAAGGTCGTTATATTAAGATATGAAAAATATGTGAAATGATATTTGGAGCAACCTTCGATGGATTCCCTGAAGCTAAAGTTCGTCAATAAATGTGGAAAAAACTTCAGCGTCCGTCAGGGAGTCTCCTGAAGCGACTCGATATCGTTAGGTCGCCTTTTTCTATGCAGGCAAGATTGACGAATGATGTTCTATGATCAGCCATCCATCTTCATATTTTCGATAGACAAAGGTAAATCTTGCATCAACATCAGTATGGCCGCCATCATCCATCAAGGAAAAAGTGTATAGTCCAGAATTTATCGCAATATTATCGTATATGCGTATGTTCTGCTCAGTTATCCTTCCGTTGGGCTTCTTAGATAAAAAGTGTGCGAAATAGTCACGTATTTCGTCATGATTATGGCGAACTTTGGCAGACACAGTCGGCAGGAGAATAGCGTCTGCAGCATAACATGCGACAACGTTATCTGGATTTCCCGTCTGAAGGGCATCGTTCCACATCACGAATTGATCTGAGATTTCGCTTTTCGTACTCATTGTATTCCTTTATAGTTGCGGCTCTATACGACCTATCATAAATAATTAAATGAGACGCTTCTTTTTATTATGTTTAAAAAGATGTTGTGGTTATAAAAAACATCTTCAGATACATTAAAAAGGCAAACCCTGTCAATCCATTTTCCCTTATAGAAAAGACGATATCACAACAATTTTAAGGCTTCAAAAACCTGCCATTAATTACAGTGACCGCTGATTCAGCTTCTTAATAGGTATGTTTAGGATATCACAAAAACTCAAAGGGTTGATAATTTTTCAAATCCAATCTTTAATTCCTCTTTGTCATCTTGGTTTAACAACCGAATTAATACGGATGTCCCGTCTATTAATCTAATTTCAATTGGGTAATCAAACATTTTGGTACCATGTTTTCCGTTTCCGATAGGCTTGAAATTCTTTGAGAACATATTTGTCCGGAAAGTCAGGAAGGGAAAGATAGTTTAACGTTCTCTTGATAAAAGAATCCATCAAACCGTTCAGCAAGTCATCTTTTTCCCGCTCGTCGATATAGTGGCGTTCCCTTTTTTGTTGGAAACAAACGGATTCCCCTAATGCGTTCCTAATTTTTTCAACACTGTAATGCGAAAGATGTTGATTTGTTAGCAGCGAATCGATCAGTGGAATATCGATCCGCGCAATCACTCCGACATACCACCTGTCGCCGGCCAGTTTGCAGGAAATATCATAAAAGTCAAGTTTCAAACCATTACTGAGTTCTATGGTTTTTATCAATGTCTGTTCCATATATCATCCATCTGTTTGGGTGTCGATGCTCAGGCCACAAAGGTGGCGATCAGCATCAGAATCACTGAACAGTGAATAACGATATTTCTTTTTTCATAGCGGTGACTCCGTTTTGTTAGTTTGTGTTGAAATGGTTGCTTGCAAGATCTTTTCTGCTGAAGGATTCGTAGATTCGATAGAATCTTTCAGGATTTGCTGAACTCGGCCGCAGCCTTTTTGTAAGCGTTACCCAAATCCTCCATGGCCGAATCGATGCCTGATTTTAGTTGCTCCCACGCATTTCCGCTGGAAGAACTCAGATCCTTTAACTTTTCAGACACCTCATCCCGTTTTTGACGCAATGCTGTCAACTGTTGTTCAACTTTCGCCTTCGCATCTCCTTCCAGCTTTTCCGCTTTTGCTTGCAGTTGATCAATTTCCTTCTTGTATTCAGCAAGTCTGGCTTCCGTCTGTTCCTGAAAGGCCTGCATCTGCTCCTGGGTATAGGCTTTGGTTGCGTCATAAGCTTCCTTGACCTTGTTCTTGACATCTTCCTTGGACACGGTTGCGGACTTGCTCTCGGTTTGTTCCTTCTCACCGCAGCCCGGCAAGACCCCCAGGGCCAGCAGCAGCATTATTGCCAATAAACCTCGCACCAACATAACATTTTTCATTTAAAAACCTCCTTTAACTTCGGTTGCACCCTTGATTGCTTCTGATGGGTAACTTGTTATCGGTTCTGTTATACGCATACGAAACTTCCTTCTGTGGCAAGCCTGAAGCATGTCACTTCGAGTCTAGTTACGCAGCCAGATGGATCAATAAGGTGAATTATACTTTTTTCTATATCTCGCCATGTTTTTTATGCAACTGCAAGGCAAACTCTTTCCCCGGGGCATACCCCGCCATTCCTATCATGAATCGCATCAAGCCGTAACATAGCCAGCTCGCCAGGCGCAGCCGGATGGGCTGGGTTCTCCAATTATTCTGAAGTATCCGCCGTGCGCCCAATTTGATAGCCTGCTCAAGGCTATTCTTTAATTTTTTGGCAAAGTTTTCATCAACAACAACGACATTTGCCTCGAGAGCGAGCAGCAGACTGAAAGGGTCAAGATTTGATGATCCCACCGTAGCCCAATGTTCATCAATAACAGCAACTTTGGCGTGCATAAGGCTCTTGTGGTATTCGTAGACCTCCATCCCTGCATCGAGAAAATTGCCATATAGGGCATGCGTGGCATAATACAGCAATCGATATTCCACCCTTCCTTGCAACAGCAAGATCACCCGGACACCGCGCCCGACTGCATCCAAAAGCGCATGACGAAAATTCAATCCGGGCAAAAAGTAGGCGTTTGCAAGAATGATTTCGAATTGCGCCTGTTCAATCGCCTGCAAATAAGCATCTTCAATATCTCGGCGATGGCGGATGTTATCTCGTACCAGAAAAGCTGAGCGCATAGGGCCTCTGGGTTCGGTTGAAGGACTTTGTCTTTCGTTGTCCCGGCCCCAGCCACGACGCAAGCGGGTCCAGGCTACTCGCGACCACATTCGGCGGGTCGAAGCATGAATTTCTAATACCAGAGGCCCTTCTACACTTACAGCATAGTCATAACGAGGGGACGTTTGACCCGGCATATCCATATCATCGATAATATTAATGCCTCCGACAAATGCAATCTTCTGGTCCACAACTACAATTTTCCGGTGCAAGCGACGCAACCTTTGGCGCCGCAGCGTCCAGGGTGATATCCTGGGCCGGAATTTCAGTACCCTTACGCCGGCCGCTTTAAGGTCATCGACCATAGTTTTCGGCAAACTATGCGAGCCGAATCCATCGATCAGCACATGGGTTTTTACGCCGCGCAACGCCGCCCGCCTGAGCGCTTCGGCAATGCGTCGTCCGGTGTTGTCATTTTCGAAAATATAGCTTTCCAGATAAATTTCATGCACCGCCCGGTCCAACGCTGCTTCGATCGCCGGGAAATAAGCTTCACCGTTTTGCAACAGAATAATCTGATTGTTTGGAATAATTCGGGTCATGTGTTCATTTGGGTCCTCGCTATTGCATATAGAGAGCTAAAATACTATGCCTTTCCCTGCCGGGCTACTTTCTCGGTGGCCCGTTTGATCTCATCAGGATCGCCCAGATAATAATTCTTAATAGGTTTCAAACTCTCATCCAGTTCGTAGATCAAGGGAACTCCCGTGGGAATATTTATACCCACAATATCGACATCAGATACATCATCGACGTATTTGACAGGAGCCCGAATGCTGTTCCCATGAGCTGATATGATGACCCGTTTATCTGAGCGAATCAGGGGTACGATGACCTCGTGCCAGTAAGGGAGAAACCGCTCCACAGTATCTTTTAGGCATTCCGTTAATGGAAGATCCTTATTGTCTATGTCCTTATATTTAGGGTCATTACCGGGGGATCTTTCATCTGTCTTTTCCAGCGCCGGCGGCCGGATATCATAACTTCTCCTCCATTTCAGCTGGATGGCATTTTTATTTTCCTATATTTTTTCTACGATGACGTGCCATGAATTATTAGACTTTACGGCATGACAATAAGACTTCCGGATAACTCACTGCCTGCATAACCGCCTCACTTTTTAAAAGTAATATAGCAGCTGACTTTTATTAAAAGGCGTTTGACGGAAATCAGAAAAGATAGTTTTTCAAGTCCGTCATGGACTTCACAATGTCCTGGATTGCCTCGTGCATGCCATCGGCGCTGGAGCTTATTTCCGATGTTCCTTTCTTCTTGATCTTGCCATGAACTTCGGATTTGATCTTTTTCAAGTTTTGAGCGTGTTTTTCAACCTGAATGCGATGCTCTTCTTTCATGTCTTTGACGGCATCGGAATTAATCTGTCGGATGAGTTCATCGGCCTCGGCCAGTAATTGATCGATACTTTTGGATTCTAAGTTCTTTGGCATGATGTTTCCTTTCAGTATTACCATGGGAAAAATTAGTTTCTTTTTTCTCTTACGGAATTGACAGCCTCTATTCCTTCAGAATCTGAAACCGTAAAAATTTGAAATTTCAATGGTTCACATAAAAGGCTCTTTGTTCCAAGCAAAACGCTGAATCTGTATGACTTTATGTGATCGTCCAGATCTTGGCGGGTTTTCCATTCCGAAATCAGGTTGAAAACATTCTTGTCTTCGATATCACAGAAGATGCCATAGTTCAGACATCCATTTTCTTTTCCCGGTGACTCAACCATTGATAAAAGCGTTTGCATAACCTCTTTCTGCTTTTCCGGAAGCACGTTCATGATTATTCTGACGACGATCATTGCAGCCACCTACCGGCAATGCCGGCCTTTAAAGGTTGACAGAACCATCAGTAATTTTGGAAACTTTTGTTTATAAAGTACTTTTTATAAATTCAATTTTTGTGCCAGGTGTTCTAACACTCAGGGTCGCGCCACCCATCCTTTTGATTTATAAGAATAATTAGCTTAAAACGCACTTTCAGGAAAGTCATTGACAGCCATCTAAAAAAGGTCATATTTGCCCAAGTGGTCATATATGGCCTTTTTTTTCAGATCTCTTTGGTGTTATGGGTGACAAATGATAACGGCAGATTGAAATTGGGATGAGAAGTTATGGTTTTCGGAGGTCAAGTTTACTGATATGAGCGCGCAAGGTGCTGCGGTTGAGCCCAAGAATTTCATTTGTTTATCATACCCAGACGTCTTAAACTTTTGTTTCAATTTTTAGATGGTTGATTGTTGTTCATTGGGAAAGTCTGCGCGGTATTAAGATGGTTTTGTGAACTTGCTTAGAAAAAAATAGCAGGAAGCTTCGCAATCGTATCATATTCCTTAATTATTTGAGGGGTTGGAGAGTTTTTTTCTAAATAACCGCTACATGGATAATCTTTTTTTAAACCGCATGAACTCGCGGCAAGAGATCGTAAAGAATTAACAGGAAACTATCTTTGAGATATCAATAGGTTCTCTGTATCATTTTAAAATTCTTTTAAAGACACGTTTTCGGTCTGCTCCTGTTTTTTCTAACGATCCCTAAGCCACCCTGCCCGCTCGTGCCTTACGTGGCAGGCGGGTCAGACAACATCCGATTTATAAAAAGATCATCCATTCCGCTATATTCAAGGATTTAGGAGAAAAACTCTCCGACCCCTATTATTTACATGATACGTTTTGCGTATCACATGATTCCAAAATAATAAGGCAGTCACACCGGCTTATTGATAAGCCAAATAGACCGCCTTATATCGATATCAATAGCTGGAAATATCGCCTTTGAGTTTCTTTCCAGCCGTAAATTTTACAACAGTTGAGGCCTTAATTTTAACCGCCTCACCGATCTGGGGATTGCGCCCCTTACGGGATTTTCTACGAGGGGTTACATCATTCCACCCATTCCGCCGCCCACTCCTTGAGCTCCCGAATGCATTTCCTTTTTTTCTTCGGGTTTTTCTGCAACCATGGCCTCGGTGGTCAGCATTAATGAAGCCACACTTGCTGCATTTTGCAATGCGAGCCGGACCACTTTGGTCGGATCCATTATACCGGCTTTCATTAGATCTTCATAGGTGTCCGTTTCAGCATTGTAACCAAAAGCTCCCTTGCCGTTTTTGACTTTATCGATGACGACAGAGCCTTCCGAACCGGCATTGTTGGCAATCTGACGAAGTGGTTCTTCCATGGCGCGCATGACGACTTTCACCCCCAGTTTTTGATCGGCTTTAATTTTCATTTTCTCCAGCGCGTCCAAACAGCGAACCAGCGCCACACCTCCGCCCGGAACGATTCCTTCTTCTACAGCCGCTCGGGTAGCGTTAAGGGCATTTTCGACCCGGGCTTTTTTCTCCTTCATTTCTGTCTCTGTGGCTGCGCCCACGTTGACCACCGCTACCCCGCCGATCAGTTTGGCCAGCCGTTCCTGAAGTTTTTCACGATCGTAGTCGGAGGTGGTTTCTTCGATTTGGGCTCGAATCTGCTTCACCCGGCCCTCAATGGCCGAGCGAGAACCGGCGCCGTCGACGATGGTGGTGTTGTCTTTATCGATGTTGATCCGTTTGGCCTTGCCGAGGTCTGAAACCGTTAAATTTTCCAATTTGATCCCTAAATCCTCGGAGACCACCTGACCGCCGGCTAAAACGGCAATGTCTTCCAGCATGGCTTTTCGTCTGTCGCCGAAACCCGGCGCTTTGACCGCGGCGACCTGCAGGGTGCCTCTCAATTTATTGACCACCAAGGTGGCCAATGCTTCACCTTCCAGATCTTCGGCAATGATCAATAAAGGTCGGCCCATTTTGGCGACTTGTTCAAGGATGGGTAAAAGATCTTTCATATTACTGATCTTTTTCTCATTGATCAGAATGTAAGCATCTTCTAAAGAAGCGACCATTTTTTCGGCATTGGTCACAAAATATGGCGATAAGTATCCTCGATCAAACTGCATACCTTCAACAACTTCAAGGGTTGTTTCCATGCTTTTGGCTTCTTCAACGGTGATGACCCCTTCTTTACCAACTTTGTTCATGGCCTCGGCAATGATTTTGCCGATGGTTACATCATTGTTCGCCGAAATGGTGGCGACCTGGGCAATTTCGCGCTGGTTTTGGGTGGGTTTGCTCAAATTTTGAAGTTCTTTCACAACAACTCCAACCGCGGCATCAATCCCCCGTTTAATGGCCATTGGATTATGTCCGGCCGCCACCAACTTCTGCCCCTCTTGATAAATAGATCTGGTCAAAAGCGTAGCAGTGGTTGTGCCATCACCGGCCATGTCACTTGTTTTGCTGGCGACTTCCTTTACCATCTGGGCGCCCATGTTTTCGAATTTGTCTTCCAATTCGATTTCTTTGGCAACCGTGACGCCGTCTTTGGTGACCGTCGGTGATCCCCAAGATTTGTCGAGGACGACATTTCTTCCCTTGGGACCCAAGGTAACAACAACCGCATCAGCAAGGGTTCTTACCCCGTTCAGCATCGCTTCACGGGCTTTCATGTCATATTTAATTAGTTTAGCCATCTTGTCTTAATCTCCATTTTAGTTTTTATTCGATGATGCCAAGCACGTCATCCTCGCGCATGATAAGATATTCTTCACCCTCCATTTTTACCTCATTACCCGAATATTTGCCAAATAGAATCCGATCGCCTTTCTTGACTTCAAGCGCTATTCTATTTCCCTCTTCGCTGAGTTTGCCAATTCCGACAGCAATCACTCTGCCTTCAACTGGTTTTTCCTTGGCCGTATCCGGGATGATGATTCCACCCTTTGTTTTTTCCTCTTCTTTAACCCGTTGAACTAAAATTCGATCCTGTAATGGTCTGAGTTTCATGGTTCAAATTCTCCTTTTTCAAACAACAATTGAGTCATAACCGAAAAAATTTGCGTGTCAATTCTGGTGATACTTAACACCAATGCCATAGTAACCTTGTTTTCCGCCGGTCAGTTCTCGGCACGATTTTATTTCGCCAAGGGCGTTCCATCGAATGCTCTCAGGGTCTTTAGATTCATCGTTGTGATCAATGCAATTCAAAACACGAATGAGAACTGAAAACCCTACGCCGAGAGCCCGATCCGTCTCAAGATAACTGCCGTCTCGACTAAAGTTAAGCACACGCGCCGCGGAGTAATCTCTTTTGTTGAAATAAGCCCAAATTATTTCTCCATCGCAACCGTGACGTTTCGCATAGCGTTTCTCCAACAAAGCTACCATGGTGCTTCCTCCTTCACAAAAAAATATGGTGCTCGAACCTTGCCTTCCAAAACAATCGCTAATGCGATTGATGGAACTAAGCCTGACTTGAAAAAATGATAAAAAATGTAATCTGCTGAAATAAATCTACTAATGAAAGGGCACAATGTGATTGGCTATTGTGAGGTTAGCTCCGGCTAAATTCAAACCGGTGTTGGTTACAAAGTAGAAAAGAGAAATGTTGGATAGTCAATTTAGCCCTATATATATGTATATATATCCATTTTGTCAAGCCGGGGCGGAATGAAAATCTGAAAAAATATGGTGATTTGCTTTCAGATTCAAAAACAAAACCCCACTTCTCTGTGTGAGAAATGGGGTTTTTCTATCATCATATGCTTTTCCTTGCTTTAAGGTTAAAGCAACTATCTTATAATATTTTATTTTCTTTCAGATTCTTACTGTATATCAAGATCATTATCAAAAATGATACGCAAGTCGTACGTTGATGCGCTCTCCTTCGGGCCGGTTTTCAGCCATGGATTCGAAATAGGCATTAATAAAAAAATGTAAGTCTTTGGAAAAATGGTAGACCGCCCCCGTTATCCAGCGGACCTGACGCCCCCAGCGTAGAGCTGAAATCAAGACTGACAGCGGGTATGATGACATATAGTCCCCATTTACCACCCAAGAGCAGCGCTTGATCGGACTGGTAGATGAACCGGGACAAGCTGATCCAGGCTTTAAGATCCTCATCGGCTCTTTAGCAGGCCGGGTTTGGGAAAATTTTCGAAGACCTTTTCAGCAGATGCTATTTCTTCCTCAGATAGGGCAAAATCGGTTAATTCCTTCGAAAAATATTTATCGTAACCCACCAGGTCGATGAGTCCGTGGCCGCTGAAATTAAAGAGTATGACTTTTTCTTTGCCCTCTTCCTTTGCTTTTAAAGCCTCTGACATGACCACGGAAATGGCGTGGTTTGTTTCCGGCGCCGGAATGATGCCTTCGGTTCTGGCAAAAACCACACCGGCGGCATAGGCATTCAACTGGCTTACAGCTTTGGGCTCTATGATCCCTTCGGTCACCAGTTGGCTTACCATGGGAGCCATTCCGTGATAACGGAGCCCTCCGGCATGTACCGGCGGTGGAACAAAAGCATGCCCCAGACTGTGCATGGGAAGCAGCGGCGTGTATCTGGCGGTATCCCCGTGATCGTAAACAAAGGGGGCCCGGGTTAATGTGGGGCAGGCTGCCGGTTCTACAGGATAAATGTCAATGTTCTTTCCATTGAGTTTGTCGTAAACAAATGGAAAAGTCAGACCCGCGAAATTGCTCCCGCCGCCGGCACAGCCCAATATGATATCTGGATATTCTCCGATTTTTTCCATTTGCTTTTTGGCTTCCAATCCGATGATGGTTTGATGCAAGAGCACGTGATTGAGAACGCTGCCCAGAGAGTAGCGTGTCTCGCCGCTGGTGTCGGTCACGGCTGCTTCGATGGCTTCACTGATGGCGATTCCAAGACTCCCCGGTGTGTCCGGATAGGCGGCAAGGATATCCTGGCCGGCTTTGGTCTCCAAACTGGGGCTGGCAACACATTTAGCGCCCCATGTTTCCATCATCGATTTGCGGTAGGGTTTTTGATCGAAACTGACCCGCACCATAAACACCTTACATTCGATGCCAAATTGAGAACACGCAAATGCCAGCGCACTTCCCCATTGTCCGGCCCCGGTTTCGGTGGTTATTTTTTTGATGCCGAACACCTTGTTATAATATGCCTGAGGTACGGCTGTGTTGGGCTTGTGGCTGCCGGGCGGGCTAACGCTTTCGTTCTTGTAGTAGATCCTGGCCGGAGTATCCAGATACGCTTCAAGTGAAAGGGCCCGGACCAGGGGTGAGGGCCGCCAGATGTTCAACACTCCCAGGACTTCTTCAGGAATATCGATCCATCTTTGTGTGCTGACCTCCTGTTCGATCAGATTCATGGGAAAAACCGGGGACAACATATCGGGCGTTACCGGCTTTCCGTCGGGACCCAATGGCGGATTCAATTTGATGTCCGCCAACAAGTTATACCATTGCCTCGGGAGTTCGTCTTCCGTTAAAAGTACCTTCCTGATTTCCATGAAAACCTCCTTTTAAAAGAAAATAAAAAAAAGCCGGAGTTGCCCGAAGCAGCCTCGGCTCGTAAACCAAAAGAGCCGTGAAGCTACTTCGTGAAACCCTCGAAGCTGCTCACAGCCCTTAACGTGTTATCTAAAGTTCAATCAGGTGATGAGCAAACTTCATGTCATTTGCCACCACCACCAGTTTCTGATTATCATAAAGCCTCAAATGGTTTTTAGATTTCTGTCAGTTTTTCCCATATCCTAAAAAAACATGCCTTGTCAATACCCAATTGATGTTCCTTCAAATTTCAATCTGCCCGCTGCTTGTCAAAAATTCACTTTATAGAAGCAGCACAGGGTAAATATAAATAATGGATTTTGAATTTAACTGAATCCGTTGATCTGTGTATCTTAGCTTGACTTAAAAAATCCGGTTATATATCTATCATTTTTTTGGTCGTAACCATTAAAACAGATATTTGCGGGGAATTTTTATTTGTTCAATCGCTCAAGGGATAATGCTTTTTTTGAAACCTTCCCACCCTAAAGGGCGGGGGTTCTGCCTTACGGCAGTGCTTCGCGCCCGGGTAAGGATTTCAGCTTATTTAATATAGCTCCCCTCGGCCCCGTCCTAAAGGACGGAGCTTGCGGGGAGCATGCCGGTCAAACCGTGTAATCACGCCGGAGGCGGATAAAACTCGTGGTTAAGAGGATCGTAAAAAAATGACAGAAATCAATATAAAAACAATGGGTTCGACTTAAACCGAATACTTATATGTTAACAATAAAAACACTGAAATCCGACGCCCTGCTGCTTCTCGCCTCGGCCATATGGGGATTTGCTTTTGTGGCCCAGAGGATTGGCATGGATTACGTGGGGCCGTTTACATTCAACGGTGTCCGGTTTGCTTTAGGAAGTCTTGTTCTTTTACCGCTGATCCTAAGGAACGGCATACGGAGAAATCCGTCGAGAAAAAGCACATCCCCTGCCGGCACAAAAACGTTGATATTCGGCGGCGGTTTATTGGGAATCGCCCTGTTTGCGGCTGCATCTCTGCAACAGGTGGGCCTGGTCTACACAACGGCAGGAAATGCCGGCTTTATCACCGGACTTTATGTCGTCATCGTTCCGATTCTGGGTCTTTTCTTAGGTCAACACTCCAACGCCGGAACCTGGATCGGCGCCTTTGTTGCTGCTGTAGGACTTTATCTCTTAAGCGTTTCAGATGAACTCACCATTTCGTTTGGCGATATGTTGGAACTTATCGGCGCTTTTCTCTGGGCTGTACAAATCCTTATTGTCGGATGGCTTTCACCCAAAATAGATCCTATAAAACTGGCCTTTGCCGAGTTTTCTGCGTGTTCTTTGTTAAGTCTTATTACGGCATTCATCTTCGAGGAAATCGTTTTAAACACTTTGTTGCAGGCCACCATACCCATTTTATATGGCGGCGTACTTTCCGTTGGTGTGGCGTTCACCTTTCAGGTGGTTGCCCAGCAAAACGCCCATCCTGCACATGCAGCCATACTTTTTAGTCTGGAATCGGTTTTTGCCGCTTTGGGCGGTTGGCTTATTTTGAATGAAACCATCAGTTCCCGAGGTTTTGTCGGTTGCGCGCTCATGCTTTCAGGTATGCTTTTATCACAGCTTTACGGATTATTAGAGGACATTTCATTTGCAAAACTTAAAGCCGTATTTGAACGAAAATAAATGAGAGGTCGGTGAGTTTTTCTAAATAGTCGCTCCATAGATAATCTTTTTTTACAGCGCGTGAACTCCTGGCAAGGGCTCGTAAATAAAGAACAAAAACCAATCTTTAAAAAATCAATAGGTTTGCCACACAATCTGCAATTTCTTTTAAAGATACGATTTCGGCATGCGCCTGTTCTTTCTAAAGATCCCTAAGCCACTCAATCAGCACTCGCTAAAAAAAAAGATCATCCATTCCGCTCTCCGAGCCGGAGGCTAATACTCAAGGATTTAGAAGAATAACTCCCCGAGGGATAAAATAAATAAATTTGTAGAATATTCGAAGCACTTAAAAAAATAAGAAATGGGTTGAATCAAAAAAAAAAACGACTATAATACTTTGGTCTTTTTTAACTTGATCGTTGTTTAAATACAGAACTATTTGTTTTCGGGAGGAAAATCATGAAAGTGTTGGTGAGTGACAACCTTGGTGAAGCCGGTATCAGGATGTTTCAGGATGAAGAGGGGATCGATGTGGATGTTAAGACCGGACTGTCGCCTGAAGAACTTAAAAGCATCATTGAAGATTATGACGGGTTGGTTATCCGGAGTGCGACAAAAGTGACGGAGGATCTTTTAAATGCAGCAACAAAACTAAAAGTTGTGGGTCGTGCCGGAATCGGTCTTGATAACGTCGACATCCCGGCAGCTACCAAGCGGGGCGTTATTGTGATGAACACGCCGGGCGGAAACGTCATCACCACTGCTGAACATGCCATTGCCATGATTCTCTCCCTGTCACGTAATATTCCGGAAGGCACCGCGTCATTGAAGGCCGGAAGATGGGACAAAAAGAAGCTTCAGGGTAGGGAAATATACAACAAAGTTCTCGGCGTTATCGGTTTTGGAAAAATCGGCTCCATCGTGGCAGATCGCGCCCGAGGTCTGAAAATGCAGGTGATTGTATACGACCCGTTTGTTACGCCGGAACTCATTGAAAAAACTGGTTTTGAAGGCGTATCCATAGAAGAGTTATACAAAAGATCCGATTATATCACGGTGCATGTTCCCAAACTCAAAAACACCACAGGTATGATCAATAAGGATGCCTTCGACCAAATGAAGGATGGTGTAATGATCGTCAACTGTGCCCGCGGCGGTATTGTGGATGAAGACGACCTTTATGATGCCATGAACTCGGGCAAAGTGGCCGGAGCAGCCTTGGATGTTTTTGAGAGCGAACCTCCGGGGGTTTGCCAGCTTATTGAACTGGATAACCTCATTTGCACACCGCATCTGGGAGCCTCCACCCAAGAGGCCCAGACCAAGGTGGCCGTCGATGTGGCCGGCCAGATCATTGATTATTTAAAAAACGGAACGGTTTTAAATGCGGTCAACGTTCCTTCGGTGACAGGGGATATTCTTAAAAAGCTCAATCCGTTATTAACCCTTGGGAATCAGATGGGCAGCCTTCAGGCTCAGTTAAGTAGTGGCGCCGTCAAAGAAGTGATCATCGAGTATGCTGGTGATTATAAGGGGCTTGATTTGTCACCGGTCTCCATAGCGGTTTTAAGAGGGCTGTTGACCCACGTGGTAAAAGATGATGTGAATTTTGTTAATGCACAGGTTCTTGCAAAAGAAAGGGGTATAAAGGTTACCGAAGCAACCAGTGATGACTCCAGAGAATATATCAACCTGATCAAGGTCAGGGTTGACACTACGGAAATGACCAATACCGTGACCGGAACCATATTCGGCAAAAACGAGCTGAGAATCGTAAAAATTAATAACTTTCGGCTGGAATTGATTCCAAACGGCCATATCTCGCTGATATACAATTTCGATAAGCCCGGGGCCATCGGAAGTTTTGCAACGCTTCTTGGAAAAAATAACATCAACATCGACCAGATGCAGGTTGGGCAGGAAGAAGGCGGCGAATTGAACATCATTTTCCTCAAAACCAATGTATCGCTTCCACCACATGTTATTGAAGAAATGCACCAGTTGGAAATGGTTAAGACGGTTACGCCA
>Ga0210144_1000559_pt1 | contig 18628 bp, 15 predicted proteins | sample Muzzi_PWA_D2_FD_185532 | JGI IMG/M metagenome (GOLD analysis project Ga0210144, IMG submission 185532) | Wetland microbial communities from San Francisco Bay, California, USA, that impact long-term carbon sequestration - Muzzi_PWA_D2 (SPAdes) | ecosystem: Environmental > Aquatic > Marine >...
TGCATTTTTTATATTCGTCCCCGGAACTGTCATATACTGCACCGCAACGGCATGGGAGCAGCCCTGATGCATGTAAGCGATGACGAGCCCGCAACCATTCAGACACTGCTGGATATTATGGCCTGCCTGAGAAATCCGGATTACGGCTGCCCCTGGGACCGTCAACAGGATTTTCGCAGCATTGCGCCTTACACCCTGGAGGAGGCCTGCGAGGTCGTTGATGCGATCGAGCAGGATGACAGGGCAGGTCTGCGGGACGAGTTGGGTGATCTGTTGTTCCAGGTGGTTTTTCACGCCCGGATGGCCAGTGAGTCCGGCTGGTTCGATTTTTCCGATGTCGTACAAGGGATCTGCGACAAGATGATCCGCAGGCATCCCCACGTATTCGCGGATGCGGAGGTTGCCGATGCCGATGCGCAGACTCACGCCTGGGAGGCTCACAAGCAAAAGGAGAGGGGCGAGGCCCCAGACAGCGTGCTTGACGGGGTGCCGCTCGCGCTGCCGGCGCTGATGCGCGCCAACAAGCTTCAGAAGAAGGCTTCGCGGGCGGGTTTCGACTGGCCCGATATCCGCGGTGTCTTCGACAAGGTGGAAGAGGAGATGGAAGAATTGCGTGCCGAAATCGAGTCCGGTCTGGACCAGGAGGCGCTCAGGGACGAGGCCGGTGACCTCCTGTTTGCCGTGGTCAACCTGGTGCGGCATGCCGGAGCGGAACCTGAATCCGTCCTGCGCCGGGCGAACCGGAAATTCACAAAACGGTTTCAGCAGGTCGAGCAACTCTGCCGTGAAGCAGGGACCGGCGTCAACGAAACTGATCTCGATACCCTGGACCGGTACTGGGATCAGGTGAAAATGAGTGAATAATCATGCGCTCGGACATTCACAGTCCTGTACTTGTGGACGGGCGGTTGTTCGGGTAAAAGTAGGATGGAAATATATCCCGCCTGTTACCTGTCACAGACACACCAGAGCATGAATACATGACATCGAAACCCGTCGGCAACGTGATTGAAGTCGAGGATCTGGTAACCCATTACGGGTCGCGGGAGATCCTGAAAGGGATAAATCTTGCCATCCGTCAGGGTGAAATCATGGTTATTATGGGTGGAAGCGGCTCGGGCAAGACCACCCTTATGCGCAATCTGCTGGGTCTGAATCGTCCTACCTCCGGGCATATCCGTATTCTGGGAAAGGACCTCACCAAGATCGGCAGACGTGAGCTTTTTGAGCTGCGCCGAAAAATGGGCGTGGCATTCCAGGGCGGGGCCTTGCTGGGATCCCTGAGCGTTGCCGAGAACATCGAACTGCCCCTGCGTTTCCATACGCGACTCGACGAGAACACGATCCGTATCATGACCCGCATGAGGCTCGAGGTGGTGAATCTGGCCGGCTTCGAAAACCTGATGCCTTCCGAACTCTCCGGCGGGATGCTGAAACGAGCGGCACTGGCGCGGTCGATTATTATGGATCCCAGTCTGCTGTTCTTCGATGAACCCTCTTCCGGACTCGATCCGGTTGTTTCGGCCGAGCTGGACAGTCTGATCCTGCGTCTGAAGGAGGCCATGAGCGTCACCATTGTTGTGGTCACTCATGAGCTCGAAAGTGCCTTGAAGATTGCCGACAGGATTACGGTAATGGGGGACGGACATGTGCTGCTGACCGGCACGGTTGACGAAATCCGTAACAGTACCGACGAGACCATCCAGGATATGCTTAATCGACGTCCCCGTGAGGAGCCGGTTAATGCGGAGGAATACCTTTCAAGGCTTACCGCTGACCGCAGCCAGCGGCATCACTAGGATGGCTGCCTGGCGAGTTCTTTTACTTTTTCTTCCATCTGGGACAGCAGGCCGGCGAAGCCATCCCGCTTCACGATCTCCTGGTACGAATTGCGGTAGTTGCTGATCAGGCTGACTCCCTCGATGTAGACGTCATAGACCAGCCACCGGTCATCTTTCAGGTAAAGCTTGTAAGTGACGGGTATCTCCTTGCTGCTGGTAACGATCAGGGTATCCACTACGGCGCGATTACTGGTGACCTTCTCGCCAGGGTATCGCACCTCTTCATTGGTGTAGGCCTCTACGCGTCCGATATAGGTGTTCTGAATGAGTTTGGTAAACAGTTTAACGAACTGCTGCTGCTCTTCCTTCGACGCCTTTCTCCAGTTGGTGGCGAGGGTGCGCTGGGACATCGCGCGGAAATCAAAACGCTCGGCAATCGCTGCCCGTATTTTCTCGCGTTTTGCTGATTGATCCAGCCCGGCATCCTTGAGTATGCCAATGATGGATTCGACCGACATGCGCACTGAATCTGTGGCCTTGTCGACGGCAAAGGCCGAACTTGCCAGCGTCATCATGAAACCGAACAGTATCGGCATGAAAAACCGCTTCAGTATCATCGCGCTCTCCTTACTCCATACACCGGGTTCAGGTATGTCGTACCCATGGTCAGTGTTTGACCTTGTTCTCGCGGTACTGCATGAAGGCGTCCCGTACGAATAGATAGGGGTCCAGCGCCTCTTTCTTTATACTCTCGTAGGTGTCCTTGTCCAGCGACAGGGCGTTGATTTTCTCATAAGCCTTCACTTCATAGTAGGTCCAGCCGTCGAACAGGTAGTAGACCAGATCCATGCGTGAATCGGCAAATATGCCGACTGCGTCCCTGACATCCGAGGGTCCCAGGATCGGGAGCACAAGATAGATGCCCGGCCCGATGCCGTAATATCCCAGTGTCTGTCCGGTATCCTCGTCGTGTTTTCTTAGATCGAAGTGGTCCTTGGCCGTATCGAACAGGCCGCCGATCCCGATAGTCGTATTGATGAAGAAACGGGTAACCTCATTTCCGGCGTCCGAGAATTTGCCCTGGAGGCCGGAATTGATAATACGGACCGGAGATGCAAGGTTGGAAAAGACATTCTGTACGGCCACGCGCCAGGGTTCCGGCACGGCCCACCGATAGCCCCTGGCAACCGGTTTCAAGAGATAAAAATACAGTTTGTCATTAAACCAGAAAATGCCGCGATTTACGGGCTCGAGGGGGTCGGATACTTTGAGTTGTTCCTCCTCCTCGTCAAACGGAAACATCTCCTCTTCTTCTTGTTGCGCGCCCCCGGCAGCATCTGTGGTGGTCGCCTCAACGGCACCGGAACCCAGGTCCAGGCAGACACCGCCCGGAGAGTAGGCCAGCACCAGCAGCAGAATAAGCAGCTTTCTCATGGATTCCCTCGTGAACATTCTTATTCTTTCTCGAAGATGTACTTGCTGACCAGTTCTTCCAGGCTGATGGCGGATTCGGTTTCCTGTATTTCGTCACCCGGGCCCAGATAATTCTCCGTCCCGCCGGGGGTCAGCTTGATGAAGCGATCGCCAATAATACCGGCTGTCCTGATCGATGCAATGCTGTCATCGCTGAGACGGACAGCCTTGCTGATATGCATGTGGACCACGGCCTCGTAATCTCCGCCGTCGAGCGCGATGCCGGATACCTTGCCCACCTTCACGCCGGCAAGTTCGACAACCGCGCCCTCCTTGAGCCCGCTGATGGAAACAAATCGCGCCGAAACAGGGTATGAATCTTCGTTGAACAGGCTGATATCGCCCATCTTTATGGCAATAAAGGAAAAGCTGGCGAAACCCGTCAGCAGGAAGAGTCCCACGATCATTTCCAGGTTCATTTTTTTCATTACAGGCTCCGAGTTGTCCTTTCACTGAAGCGCACTGGCGGTCTGCTCATGACAGCACCAGTGATCCGATCAGGTAGTCCCAGACGAGTATGGTGACCGAGGCGAGCACCACGGCATCGGTCGTGACGCGACTGACTCCCTCGGCGCCGAACACGCCGCCGCGGTTCAGGTGCAGGAAAAAACCCTTGAAAGAGCTGATCCACACGATGAGGATGCCGAAAATCATCGATTTGATGACGCACAGGCGGATATCCGTCCATTCCACGCTGTCGTACATGCCCTGGAAATAGGCGCCTTTCGCAACCCCCAGAAAGACCACTCCGGCGATATACCCGCCCACGATGCCAAGGATATTGAAGATAAAGGTCAGCGCCGGCAGGGAGATCAGCGCGGCGATAAACTTGGGCGCGATGAGGAACTTGTAGGGATCGATGGCCATGCATTCCAGCGCGTCGATCTGTTCCGAATTGCGCATGATGCCGATTTCCGCGCAGATCGCCGAGCCGGCGCGACCGATCACCATCAGCGCCGTGAGCACCGGCCCCAGTTCCTGGATCAGGCTGAGCGCGACCGCCGAGCCGAGCAGTTCCTCCGAACCGAATTTCTTGAGGTTGTGATAACCCTGTAGTCCAAGAACCATGCCGGTAAACAGGCCGGTGACAAGAATGACGATAACAGAACGGGCGCCGATGAAGTAGACCTGCCGGATAACGGGGTAGGGGGTGTAGGGCGGTTTGATGATGTTGAGCAGGGTCGTGGCGAAAAAAATGCCCATCCGCCCCCAGCTCTCGAGCAGATACAGAAATTCCCCTCCGAGTTTCTCGATCATGCCGCGCATTAACCGGGGTCCCGGGCATCCCTGGGGGGGGTAGTCATGCCGACAAATGCCGGCGTGATCTCGTGACCGGTGCCAGCCGGCAGGGATCCGGCGATCATGCCTGCAGACCTTCATCAACTGTCGTGTATATGGTGAAAACCTTGTCGAGACGCGCCAGTTCCAGCACACGGCGGGTCGGATCGCTGGCCGCAACCAGGGCAAATCTGCCACCATTGCGTTTCGCCGCCTGCAACGCCTCGACCAGCGAGGCGACGCCGGAACTGTCGATGTAGGTCACCCTGGAGAGATCCACCAGTACCTTGCCGGCCCCTTCAACGCTTTTCAGCAGGACTTCGCGGGCGGCCGGTGAGCTTTCAAGATCGACATCGCCTTTAAGTACGACGATGGACGCTGCCTGTTTTTTGATTACCTCATGTTTCATCTTTGTGTCTCTTGAAGAATTTTATCATGCGCAGCAGATTCCCCTGACCGGCGGGCGACGGGAGATATTCCACCCTGTCCATGATGTTGTGAATCAGGCACACACCCAGCCCCCCGGGGTGTATCTCTTTCGGCCATACGGGCTTGACCTTTTCCCGGTCAACCGGTGGAGCCGTATCCAGAAGGCAGAATTCCAGCATGCCGTCGCGGCACTGAATATCAAGTCTGGCCTCCCCGTCATCGATGCCCTTGTAGGCATGCCGGACCACATTCTGGCAGGCCTCCCCGATGGCGATAACGAGGTCCTGTGCCAGGGCGGGCGGGCATCCGCATTTCTCGCAGGTTTCGCGCACCACTTCCCGTACCGGATGCAATTCCTCGGCGCGCGCCGGGAAGGTCAGGCTGACCAGTGGTTCGGCGCCGCAGGCGGCGTCGTTTTTTATCATCCCGCGAGTCGGGTCTTCCACTGCCAGAATGGTGATGTCGTCATGGCGTTGTTCCCCGCTCTCACCCAGCGTCGAAACGACGGATTGAATGCGAGTGGCGGCTGGATCTCCGGCATGTCGGGTGATGATCGCCTTGATTCCCTGTACGTCGAGTCGTTCTCCGGATGCCAACCGGCCTTCGGTGACACCGTCCGTAAAAATGTAGAGTGTGCCACCATCGAGCGTGAATTGCTCCTCCCGGATGCCATCCTGTCCGATGTCCAGTGGCATGATACCGAGAGGCGGTGCGCTGGCGGGCAGTTGTATATAACTGCCATCGGCACGGTGTAACAGGGGCGGTTCATGCCCGGCGTTGGCCAGTCGCACGCTGCCGGTCGCAGTGTCCAGAATACCGCAGACCATGGTGACGAACATGCCGTGTATCGCCGTCTCGCACAGTTCCCTGTTGATGGTCTCCATCAATGTGCCGGGCTCGTGCAGGGTTTTGCCCACGCAGCGAAACAGGCTTGCCGTCTTCGACATGAGCAGCGCCGCATCCATACCCTTTCCGGAGACATCCCCCAGACTGAAATAGATGTGCCCGTCATCCAGTTCGAAGAAGTCGTAGAAATCCCCCGATACCTCGTAGGCTGGCAGGTTAATGCCGCAAACCGGGAACGGCGCAGGGCGCGCGGCGGGCAGCAGGCTGCGCTGCATTTCGATGGCAAGTTCGATTTCGCGGTTGACGCGTTCCTGATGTACGAGAACTTCCGCCATGCGGGCATTTCGCACGGCAAGCGCGGCGGCCGCCGTCAGCGTCTGCAGCATCATCAGATCCGTCTCGGAAAACAGGCCGTCTCCATCCTTTTTATTGATGAGTTCGATAGCACCGAGCCGGATGTTCTGCGTGCTCATGGGGGAGCACAGGATGGAGCGGGTGTGGAAGCCGGTGGTTTCATCGACGGAATGGGCGAAGTTCGACTCGGTACTGACATCGCGCACCATGCGGCTGGTGTTTTCGGTGATGCACTGTCCCACGATGCCTTCACCGGACTTCAGGGAGATGCCGCGAATATTGACCGGGCCGACGCTGGCCCTGCAGGTCAGGCGGAGCCCGTCGTCTTCGAGAAGAAACAGGGATCCCGCCTCGGCATCGACATACTTGGTAATCAGCTCGAGCGCCTTTTCGATGGTATCCTCGATGTTGAGTGTGACTGCCAGATGACCACTCATCTTGGCCAGCAATTCGAGGTGACCGGTCAGTGCCGGTGTTTTGCGCCGGTCCAGCTTGTAGGGGTCCCTGCGTTCACCGCCCGGGGGCAAGCCTTTCATATTGTTCTGGTTATTCCGGTAGTCATCTTGAGGTATCGTGTTCGGCAGCCGACATTATGTCGCCATTATATAGTGTCCATGCATAAAGAAATAAAATCATGGCAACGTCATTCAATGGTTTTTTATGGGTTCGTTGGTGAACTTCATATCTTTGCGGCGAAACCGGTGCTTGTGCATGCCCTGTAGTCATCCGGTGTGGCGTGTGACGGTGCTCCGCTCGCCATATCGTACGATCCGGGTCATCCGGACAGTTTGTCTATGAAAACCGTAAAACCGCTTGTCCGGCAGATTCTCCGCAGCGCCTGGTTACTGGTACTCATTCAGCCTTGCGCCTGCAATTCCCAGGTGGCGAGCGAAGAAACCGGTTCCGTTGCGGGCGGCTCGATTGGACCCGCGACCCTGGCGGTCATCGTGAACGATGCCGATCCGTTGAGTCGGCGCATCGGCGCCTATTATGCACAGCAGCGTCATATCCCTGAAAATAATCTGATTCACGTCAGTTTCGCTTCGGACAGATCCGGGATGACACGCGGCGAGTTCGCACAGGTCATGGCGACAGTGAACGCCCGGGTGCCGTCCTCGGTCGAGGCCTACGCGTTGGCCTGGACCCGGCCTTACCGGGTAGGCTGCATGTCGATCACCACGGCTTTTGCCGCCGGCTATGACGAGGCATTCTGCGCCAGGGGTTGCAAGGCGACGCGACCCAGCCCCTACTTCGACACCGACAGCCGTCGTCCCCATGAGGATTTCGGCTGGCGTCCGGCGATGTTGCTGGCCGGAACCGGGTTCGATGACATCAAGGCCCTGATCGATCGCGGAGTTGCGGCGGACGGCACCCGTCCGCCGGGTACCGGGTACCTGGTCAGCACGAACGACGCCGCGAGAAATGTGCGAAGCCGTTTTTATCCGGGCATCATCCTGATGCAGTCGGATCGCTTCAGGTTTAAAATAATTCAATCCAACACAGTGCGTTATAAGGAAAATATAATGTTCTACTTCACGGGGCTCGCCAGGGTGGCCGGGATCGACACCAACCGTTTTCTGCCCGGCGCCATCGCCGATCACCTGACATCCTCCGGAGGGCAACTGACCGACAGCAGGCAGATGAGCAGCCTGAGATGGCTGGAAGCGGGCGCAACGGGAAGCTACGGCACGGTGGTCGAGCCCTGCGCATTCACGCAGAAGTTTCCGCGGCCCGATATTGTGATCGACCGCTACCTGGACGGCGAAACGCTGCTGGAGGCTTACTGGAAGAGTGTCGCCTGGCCGGGGCAGGGGGTCTTCATCGGCGAGCCGCTGGCGGCGCCCTTCCGGGAGAAGAACACTCCGCTGCAAGGGATGGAACCGGATTCGCCGGGGGTAAAGACCAGTGACTGATCGTGGTCTTCCCTGCGACGGGCAGGGTGCGCTAACGGCTGCGCGCACATCGCGGTCTTCTGGTAACGTGCCGTCGGCAATTGGGTTACCATCGATCATCGAGTCAACGGATACGGGACGCGGATTGTGAAGCGATTCAGGAATATTCTGTTTGTTCATCAGCTGACGGTTGAGGATACCCCGGCGTTTGAGCGGGCGGCGGTGCTGGCCGAGGAAAACGCGGCGCGGCTGAAGGTCATCGAGGTGATCGAGGAAGTTGAACCCGACATCGGAGCGCCGGTTCCGGTGCTGTCGACGGAGGTTCTGCGCAATACCCTGATTGAGGAAAGCCGCGAGCAGATGGAAGAACTGGTGGCGCCGCGACGCCGGAAAATCGATATCGATATCGAGGTTTTCACCGGAACGCCATTTCTGGAAATCATCCGCGAGGTTTTGCGTAACCGCCATGATCTGGTTATCAAGGCGGCCGACAAGGGTGGCCTGGTTACCCGGGTGTTCGGCAGCACCGACATGCACCTGCTGCGTAAATGTCCCTGTCCGGTATGGCTGCACAAGCACGGTCATGACAAGCCCTACCACCGCATACTGGCCGCCATGGATTTCGATGAGTTCAGCGGCACGGAGCGCGAAAGCACGCTCAACCGGGATATCATCGATCTGGCTGCCTCCCTGGCGCAGCGCGAGCACAGTGAGCTGTATGTCGGGCATGCCTGGTATCCCCGGAGTGCGGAGCTGCTGAAAACCCGGGCAAGCGGACTGACGGAGGGTGAAATCAATGAGTATGTGGAAGAAACCCTGACCTGCAACGAGCGCCGCTTGAACGAGTTGATGACTCGCGCGGAGACGTGGGCAGGCAAGGATGTCTGGCGGGAGGTCAAACCGCAAACCCGCCTTGTAAAGGGTCGGGCGCGCCGGGCGATTCCGCAACTGGCCGAGGAACTGCAGGTTGAGCTTATCGTGATGGGTACGATCCGGCATGCCGGCATTGCGGGAATTCTCATCGGCAACACGGCGGAAACCATCCTCAACCGCATCGATTGTTCGGTGCTGGCCACCAAACCCGAGGGCTTCGTCACCCCGGTAACGCTCTAGTTTTCATCCATAAACAACATCCTCACCGCAGAGACGCAAAGTACGCAGAGGTAATGAGTGTTCATCGATAAATGAACATACTCATCGCAAAGACGCAAAGAACACAAAGTGTTTCCTGATTACCCCTGAAACTCAGCTACTGGCACATGCAGACGGATGGGCGGGTGCGGGGCCTGCCAAACAGGGACACGCTGTAAATACCTCCCTGTACGCTCGGCGACAGCTTCCCTGCTGTCGACGGTCCCTGTTTCGCAGGCCCCACACCCGCTGCCGCCCTTCTCCGTCATAGCTGAGTTTCAGGGGTAATCAGGAAGTGTTTTATTGTTTACATTAGAGAATTTCTCTGCGTTCATTCGGCAACTGCTCCCTGCGTTGCTCTAACTCCTGCATCCCTGCAGTCGTGCGTCTCTGCGGTGAATTCAATTCGTTAAGGAGGAAAACCAGTTAACCGGTCATGCGGTATTGCACCGGTGATTTTCCGGTCCATCGCTTGAAGGCGCGGGTGAAGTTGCTGGGTTCGGTGAATCCCAGCAGGTAGGTGATCTCGCCGATGCTGCGCCGGGAATCCCGGAGATATTGCAAGGCGAGCTGCCGTCGGGTTTCCTCCAGCAGATTCTTGAAACTGGTGTCTTCCTCTTTGAGCTTGCGCTGCAGGCTGCGCAGGCTGACGTGCAGTGTGTCGGCAATCGTTTCCTGCTTCGGGATGCCGTCCGGGAGCTGGTGAATGATCTTCGAGCGGACTTGCATGGCGATGCTGTCCCGGTCGAAGCGCGCCAGGTAATCCATCACGACCTGGTCATTGATCCGCGCGAGTTCCGGATTCGCCGATGCGAGGTGACGGGTGAGCAGATCCCGGTCGAAGCACAGCCGGTTGACGGGCGCCCCGTATTCGATGGAGACGCCGAACATGTCTGCAAACTGCGCGAGACAGTACGGTTGCGGTCGCTGCAGCGTGACATGGCGGGGCAGCATGGGGTGTCCCGCCGTGATCTGGCACATGCGCAGGAAGGCCGCGATTCCAAGGTCTGCCGCCGCATACTCGAAGTCCTGCGGGAGTGATTCCGGGAGCACGGCAATCAGGTCGATGGAATCCGGATGTTCTTCCAGGCGGAAAAGGAGCGCGCTGTTGATCAGGCGGGCATAGCGCACCAGACGGCCAAACGCGTCCAGCAAGGTGTCACTGACCAGCCAGGCAAGGCCCAGTCCGTGCAGCATGGCTGGCTGAAACTGGCGTGCGGCGGCCAGCCCCAGACAGGGGTCGCCAGTGGCCTCGACGGCCAGTTTCCACAGTTTCTGCATCCGCGGCATGGGGAAACGCGCATTGGGGTCGGTGATCCTGTCTGAATCGAGCCCCGCCGCGACAAACAGTGGCTCCGGGTCACAGCCGCAGGCACGCAGGGTCGTTGCGATCAACCCTGCCACGCTGCCCAGCGTGGTGATTTCCGCTGTCGTGTATTCCATGGCTTTCATTATGCCCCGGCGGATAAATCAATGGCGCCTGGTGATTATCCAAGCGTAGCAGGATCCGGCTATGGTGGTAGTCCTCGGGGCGCGTGTTCACCCCCTGTATCGCCAGTCGGGAGTTCCATTGTGCGGATAACGGTAAAAATCCAGCTCTACGGTCTGGCCGCCCTGCCGATCGAATACCTGACCCGGCAGGATGCCCTGCTTGAACGGATGCACGTTGACAGGGCTGCCTTGAACCCCTACCGGGAAGTTTTCATCACGGGTACGCGTGCCTACCAGCAGCATGCCTATCTCGAACTGGTGCGCTGGACCTATGGCCGCGCCGTGGCGCAGCAGGTCGCTGTTCACCAGCATCGCTTGCTTGAGTTCACGACCGGCAGGGCGCACTGCCTCAAACAGGCTCTGGATCTGATCGAAGGGGCGCTCGATACCCGGGTAGTCAGCGCCGCTGCCCGCGACGGTGTTATCGAGATGCCGATTGAAATGAATGTGGCGCTGGCCCTGCTGCTGGGTTTGCCGGAGTCGCCGGATTATGCTGCAACGGTGGCGCTGCGCGCCGGGCAGATCGTGCGGATGCAGCCGGAAATCGACTGGCGCCTTGCACATTGCCTGATGTCTGCCCGTGAGGAAATGAGAAACACCTTCCTGCCGATGGTTGCCCGCCTCGAGGGTGCTGCCGGAGGTGAGGCCGCGGTGGAGTTCCCTGAATGAGTAGTGTGTGTCCGTGTTCGACCCATGCTTGAACTGATCGGCAGCATCGTGCTCGTCTACTACCTCGTCCTGGGGGTGGCGTTGCTGGTTTTCCTGACATTGGGGTTCCTCGATGATCGCCGATTCGCAAAACGGCGTCGAGGCGAATCCGGAACCGGATTTGACCGACAGATGCAACATGATCGGGAAGCGGAGCGCGACTCGCCCCGGGAAGCGGCACAGACCGGTCGACCGCCGGATAACGTCGTGAGGTTCAGACATCGCAAGTAACGCGCCCGGACCGGCTGCGATGCAGCATGTCAATCAGTGGCATTTTCGCTACACTGGTGGCCCTGAATCCGGATCCAACCATGTCAGCCGTCGCCATTCCCGCCGCCCGCACCGCTCTGTTCGATTACCCTAAGTACTGGGCCGAGTGCTTTGGCAGCGCCCCGTTCCTGCCCATGAGCCGCGCGGAGATGGATGCCCTGGGCTGGGATTCCTGCGACATCATCCTCGTCACGGGCGACGCCTACGTCGATCACCCGTCCTTCGGCATGGCCATCATCGGCCGGCTGCTGGAGGCGCAGGGGTTCCGCGTTGGCATCATCGCCCAGCCGGACTGGCATTCGAAAACGGCGTTCGAGGCGCTCGGCCGGCCGAATCTTTTCATCGGCGTTACCGCCGGCAACATGGACTCGATGATCAACCGCTATACCGCGGAGCGCAAACCCCGATCCGACGACGCCTACACTCCCGGCGGGCGCGCCGGGAAGCGCCCGGACCGCTGTACGCTGGCGTATACGCAACGCTGCCGGGAAGCCTGGCCGGACGTGCCGCTGGTGCTGGGCGGCATCGAGGCCTCGCTGCGGCGCATCGCCCATTACGACTACTGGCAGGACACGGTGCGCCGTTCGCTGCTGGTGGACGCCGGCGCCGATATCCTGCTCTACGGCAACGCCGAACGGGCCGTGGTGGAACTGGCGCACCGCCTCGCCCGCGGCGAGCCCGTCGCGGACATCACCGACGTGCGCGGCACCGCACTCATTCGCCGCGACACTCCCGCGGACTGGTGGGAAGTTGATTCCACCCGCATCGACCGCCCGGGAAGAATCGACAGCGTCATCAACCCCTATATCAACACCCAGGCGATGGATGCCTGCGAACGGGAACGGCGCAACAGCGCCGGCTACGGTCCCGACTTCGACGAGCACGGCTCGCCGTTGATTCCGCCGCCCCGGCCGCGACTGGAGCGCGAGCGCACCGTGATCCGCCTGCCTTCGTTCGAGAAGGTGCGCAACGATGCCGTGCTCTATGCCCATGCCAGTCGGGTACTGCATCTGGAAACCAATCCCGGCAATGCCCGCGCGCTGGTGCAGCAGCATGGCGGCGTCGATGTCTGGCTCAATCCGCCGCCGATCCCGCTCGGCACCGCGGAAATGGACTACGTGTTCGGCATGCCGTTCGCGCGCGTGCCCCATCCCCGCTACCGGGGCGAGAACATTCCCGCTTGGGAGATGATCCGTTTCTCGGTCAATATCATGCGCGGCTGTTTCGGCGGCTGTACCTTCTGTTCCATCACCGAACATGAGGGACGCATCATCCAGAACCGTTCGCAGGAATCGATCCTGCGTGAAATCGGTGACATCCGCGACAAGGTGCCGGGTTTTACCGGCGTCATCTCCGATCTCGGCGGCCCCACCGCCAACATGTACCGCATCGCCTGCAAGAGCCGTGACATCGAGGCCGCCTGCCGCAAACCAAGCTGCGTCTATCCGGACATCTGCCCGAATCTCGATACCGATCATTCCGCGCTCACGCGGCTCTACCGTGAGGCGCGCCGCCTGCCCGGGGTCAAAAAGGTGCTGATCGCTTCCGGACTGCGCTACGATCTCGCGGTGCGCGATCCCGAGTACGTGAAGGAACTGGTCACCCACCACGTCGGCGGTTACCTGAAAATCGCGCCGGAGCATACCGAGGAAGGCCCCCTGTCGATGATGATGAAGCCGGGAGTCGGCGCCTATGACGCCTTCAAACAATTGTTCGAGAGATTTTCCACCGAGGCTGGCAAGGAGCAGTACCTGATTCCGTATTTCATCGCCGCCCATCCGGGCACGCGCGACGAGGACATGGTCAACCTGGCGTTGTGGCTGAAGCGCAACGGTTTCCGCGCCGACCAGGTGCAGGCGTTCTACCCCTCGCCGATGGCCACGGCCACGGCCATGTACCACTCGGGCAGGAATCCCTTGCACCGGGTGCGCTACAAGGGCGAGGGGGTGGACGTGGTCAAGGACGCGCGGCGGCGCAGGCTGCACAAGGCGTTTCTGCGCTACCACGACCCGCGGCACTGGCCGCTGTTGCGCGAGGCGCTCATGGCGATGGGGCGGGCCGATCTGATCGGCAATGGTCCCCACCAGCTGATACCGCACGAACAGCCGGATGAGGGAAAGGACTACCGGGCGCCTCGCCGCAAGAACTCCGGTCCCGCGCACCAACGGCGCCTCAAGGGGGCGTTGCTGACCCAGCATACCGGCCTGCCCCCCTGGCAGGAGGGCAGCCGCAAAACCGCACAGGAGGGAAAGGGGAAACGCAAGCGCAAGCCGTCGGTCGACCGACCGCGCTGATACGGTTTCCTGGCAGGAGGATCGTAGGTTCACCGGCTTTCGGTTGTCACCCGATGCGTTACTTCCCGGGCCAATGCGTTCTGGTTAGTGTCCATCCGTAAACAATTAACATCACCGCAAAGGCGCAAAGGACGCAAAGGACGCAAAGTCGTGGTGTTTTTCATTAAAGAATTTCTCTGCGTCCTTTGCGTCTTTGCGGTGAAAGCGTATGGACGCTGCTTGTTATGTGGTCGATCTGAGAGAGGACTATCAAGGGGTTAAGTCTGGATTGTCAGAATGCGCCTTAATACACGGCGCCTGCCTGGCCGGTCGCGTTTTCCTGTCAGCCTGCGTCCGATCAGTTATAGTCAGGCTCACCGGGTGAGCCACTTAGTGTGCAAGGATAGCGACATCCGATTTTCATTACCGATCAATGCCACAGGGACGGCGAATTCCGAAATTGGCCTGACGAATCCATCTGCAGGAACGGGCTCGCCCGCGAACCTGTTGAATGTAAGACAACTTGTTCGCGGGCATACCCTGAAGGGCACAAGAGCCCGCTCCTGCAGGAGATATTTAAATTGTGTAAATATGATATTAAAAATATATTTTTATAATATTTAGTTAATCCATATTCTAATGAAATTCCTCCACGCCGCCGATGTGCACCTCGACAGCCCGCTGCACGGACTGGAGCGCTATGAAGGCGCGCCGGTCGAGGAACTCCGTGGCGCCACGCGCCGTGCCTTCGATAATCTCGTCGATCTGGCGATCGAGGAAGAAGTCAGTTTCGTGCTCCTTGCCGGCGACCTCTACGACGGTGACTGGAAGGATTACAACACCGGGCTGTATTTTATCCAGCGGATGGATTGGCTGCGCGAGGCGGGTATCCGCGTGTTCATCGTGGCGGGTAATCATGATGCGGCCAGCCAGATAACCCGGCAGCTGCGCCTGCCGGACAATGTCACGCTGTTTTCCACCAGCAAACCGGAAACGGTCGTGCTCGAGAAACCGTGCGTGGCGGTGCACGGGCAGGGCTTCGCGAGGTCCGAGGTGACGGATGACCTTTCCAGTGCCTACCCGCAAGCGAATCATGATCTGTTCAATATCGGTCTTCTGCACACCTGCCTGGACGGCAAGCCGGGCCATGAACCCTATGCGCCCTGCACCGTCGATGGCCTGCGTTCCAAAGGTTATCACTACTGGGCGCTGGGGCATGTCCACACCCGCGAGGTGATCAGTCAGGATCCCTGGATCGTGTTTCCGGGCAATATCCAGGGACGCCATGTCCGTGAGACCGGCCCCAAGGGCTGCACGCTGGTTACCGTTATCGATGGTGAAGTGGCAGCTGTCGAGCACCGCGACCTCGATGTCGCGCGCTGGGCACGCTGCACGGTGGATGTGACGGACAGTGCCTCCCTCGATGAAATCCATGATCAGGTACGGATTGCGCTGCAACAGGCGCTGGACGATGCCGACGAACGCCCTGTTGCCGCCCGGCTGGTTTTGCAGGGCAGCAGTCCGGTGCACTCAACACTGCACTCGGACAGCATTCACTGGATTCAGGAGTACCGCGCCCTCGCGTCAGGCCTTGGCGGAGCGGGACTGTGGCTGGAGAAGGTGGCCATCGAGACTCGCCAGGCGGTCGCGCTGGACGAACTGCTTGAACGGGACGATGCGCTGGGCGGGTTGCTGCGTGCGATTCACGCACTCGAGATTGACGCCTCCAGCGTCGAGGCGCTCGCCGCTGAAGTGGCCGACCTGCGCCAGAAGCTCCCGCATGAACTACTCGGCGGTGAGGATCGTTATGATCCGGCCGATCCCGGCTACCTTGCCAGCCTGATGGAGGATATCAAGGAACTGCTGGTGCACCGTCTCGTCAGTTCGGGTGCCGCCCGGTGAGAGATGCGGGCTAGTGGAGATCCGGGATCTCAACCTGCTTGCCTTTGGCCCGTTCAGCGACCGGCTGCTGGATTTTTCCATGGCCGGGGGTGGGCTGCACATCGTCTACGGGCCCAATGAGGCGGGCAAGAGTTCCGCGCTGCGCGGTCTGAAGGCGTTGCTGTTCGGCATCCCTGCACGGACGACAGACAACTTCAGGCACGAGAACAAGGATCTGCGGATTGGCGGCGCCTTGCGGAGCCATGACGGCCATGAGCTTGTCATCATCAGGCGCAAGGGCAACAAGAACACCCTACTGTCGCCGGACGGTGGCCAGCTCGCGGACAACGTGCTGGCGCCATATCTCCATGGTGTTGGCGCCGAGGTGTTCGAAATGCTGTTCGGCATCGACCACGAGGCGCTGGTCCGGGGCGGGCAGGAAATCCTGGAGCAGAAGGGGGAGGTCGGCCAGGCGCTGTTTGCCGCCTCCATGGGCAGTGCGGCCCTGCACGCCGTGCTGGAACAGCTGGAAACCGAAGCCGATGCGCTGTTCAAGCCGCGTGGATCCACACAGGCTATCAGTGCAGCTCTGAAGGAATACGCCGAACTCCAGAAGGCCATCAAGACGCAGTCGCTGTCATCGCGGGAATGGGGTGAAGCACGCAAGGCGCTGGAGCGGACCATCAAGGATCTGGAGCAGGTACAAGACGAGCTGGTGCGGTGTAAAGCCGAGCACAACCGGCTGCAACGCATACGGCATGCATTACCGAAGATCACGGAGCGTCGCGAATTGCTGGAACAACTTGAGGCGCTCGGCGACGTGGTTGTGCTGCCGGATGACTTCGGTAAACGCCGTCAGGCGGCCACACTCGAGCTGGAGAAGGCGCGGGCGACAGCCAACAGTGCAAGCGCGAACCTTGGCAGCTTGCAGGAAGATGTCGCTACGATCACGGTGAGCAGGGAGGTGCTGGCGCTCGGTGAAACCATCGGGGACCTGCGTGCCCGGCTGGCCGTGCACAAAAAGGCCATGAAAGACTGCCCGCAACTTGAGGCACAACACAGTCAACTGCTCGCGGACGCTGAACTCCTGCTCAGGACGGTGCGTCCGGATCTCGCCCTGTCGGATGCCGGGACGCTGCAACCGGTCATCAGGAAAGGCGTCCGGATTACGGAGCTTGGTAACCAGCGGCAGGCGCTGACGGAACGCGTGTCCCAGGCTGGAAAGGCGCTGCGCCGGCTGGAAACGAGGTTACAGCAGGCCCTTGCCGAGCACGAGAAACTTGCAGAGGTGGAGCCTCCGGAGGCGCTGCGCAAGCAGGTGGTGCTGGGCAGGAAGCAGGGCGACCTGGATGCGCTGCTGCGTACCGGCCGGAGTCAGCTCGAATCGATCGAGCAGGCGTGCCTGGATGACCTGTCCCGGCTCGGTGCCCAGTGGCATGGCTCACTCGATGACATTCCCGGTCTGCCGTTGCCGGCGCGCGAAAGCCTCGACCGGTTTGAACAGGCATACGCCGATCTGGCCCGGCGCATCCAGCGTCTCGAAGACAGGCAGGACGAATACGCCGATACGGTGCTTGATGCACAAAAGCAGCTTGACGAGATGCAGCAGACCGGTGCAGTCCCTGCAGAACAGAACCTGCTGGACGCCCGCGCCGGGCGTGACCGGGCCTGGGGGTTGTTACGCCGCCAGTGGCTGGAGGGTGAGGTGGTCGATGCGGAGGCGCGTGAGCTCGATCCGGAGCGTGCATTGCCCGAGGCATTCGAATTTCGACTGGTTGACGCAGATGACATTGCGGACCGCCTGCGGCGCGAGGCAGATCGCGTGCAAAAGCAGGCGGGGCTGCTGGCTGCGCTGGCAGACGCCGGAAAGCGTGCCGGGGAGGGTGAGCGGCAACTTGAAGTCTGCCGGGAAGAAAAAAAACAACTCGACACCGAGTGGACACGCTTGTGGAAACCTGTGGCTATTCAGCCGCTGACGCCGCGCGAGATGCGTGCCTGGCTGGACAATATGGAAAAGCTGCGGGCGCGCATTGTCCAGCTGAACGAGCAGCGTCAACAATTCGGTGACTGCAAATCCAGACTGGAGTTGCATCGCCAGGCACTGCTTCTGGAACTTGGTGCGCTCGGACATGATGTACCTGCGACTGAATCATTCGATGCACTGCTGGCCGAGAGTGAGGTGGTGCTCGACAGGGTCGAGGCACTCGCCAGGCAGCGCCTGACGCTGGATACGGACATCCAGTCACTGGAGCAGGAACTGGAAAGTGCACGGCTGGAACAGCAGGACGCGAACGCGGCACTCGAGGCATGGCGGGGGCAATGGCTCGCGGTTGTCGGTGACCTTGGCCTTGGGGCTGATGCCCTGCCTGCAGAGGTTACCGAGATGCTGGAGAATATCAGGACCCTCTCCGGCAAACTGAAAGAGGCTGAAAGCCTGCGCATTCGCATCGAGGGTATCCGCATGGATGCGAGAGTATTTCGTGAGGACGTTGCAGACGTGGTAGCCCGAGTAGCGCCCGAACTGGCGGAACTGCCCGCAGAGGAGTCGGTCACGCGTCTCACGACGTTGCTGGTCGAAACCGCGAAACAGGACACCCGGCGGCAGCAACTGGAACAGCAGATACGTGAGGCGCAGGAGCACATCAAGGCGGCCGAGGCCACCCGCAAGACGATGACAGAGCGGCTCGACGCCTTGTGCAAGGAAGCTCAATGCAGGGAGGACTCGGAACTGGAGCCGGCTGAACGCCGGTCTGGTGAGTTCCTGTCGCTCAGGCGCAGGATCGAGACGCTGGAGCAGGAGCTTCGGGAAATCGGTGAAGGT
>Ga0210144_1000560_pt1 | contig 18598 bp, 18 predicted proteins | sample Muzzi_PWA_D2_FD_185532 | JGI IMG/M metagenome (GOLD analysis project Ga0210144, IMG submission 185532) | Wetland microbial communities from San Francisco Bay, California, USA, that impact long-term carbon sequestration - Muzzi_PWA_D2 (SPAdes) | ecosystem: Environmental > Aquatic > Marine >...
GGGGCATGACGCAGGGCGTTCGCGCACGCCAGCCCGCCGAAGCCGGCGCCAACGATGACCACTTGCGGCAGATCCTCGAAGCGTCCCGGCAATTTGCCCGCGAGCTCGGGATAGGTGCGTTGCAACCGGTTCAGCAACAGTTGGTCCAGCGAGTACCGTCCGGCGCCGGCCAGTCCCAGCCCCGTAAGCAGCAGGAGGAAGAGATGCGTGGTATCGAGGTCTGCAGGCCCCGTCATTGCCAGGCCCAGATAAAACACGATCACGACGAGCGCTACGGGGCGCAGCGCCAGACCCGCCAGCAATACAGCGGCGACGATCATGCCGAGCCCGCCAGACAGCGGCGCAAGGGTCGTCACCGGCAGCCACGGCAAGGACGTGCTGCCGAGGAACCCGCCCGCCATCAGGATGCTCGCTGCGATCCAAAGCCGTACCAGCAGCCAGTAAACAGGCGTGCCATGGTGCGTGACCCGATCCGCCATACGCACGGCCGTACCCGCCAGCGGCAGGGCGCTGTCGGCGAGACCCGGGGCGAGCAGGCGGTCGAGCGAGAACGGTCCCGCGCCGCGCACGATATAGCCAGTAAGAAGAACGGCCCACAGCAGGTGCGTGTCGAGCGCCTGGTAATTGAACTGTATCACCAGCGAGAGCAGCGCCAGCGGCATGGCAGCGACGCGTGTCATCAGGCCCAGGGCGAGCAGCACCGGCGCGATAAGTTCGGTGGCGGCGCCGAGGTACGCAGCCGTGACCGGGTCCATCCAGCTGACCGGATATTCATAGCGCGAGAGCGCCAGGGCGTTGTCCCAGTTGGACACCTTGAGCAGGCCGGAAACGAAGAAGCCCTGCGCGACCCACAGTCGCACGTACAGATCGAGCAGCGGAGCGATGACCCGCTGCAGCGCCGTCACCGTCCCGGCATAGCCGGCGAATGCGCGCCGCAGTCCGTCCGAGGCCCAACGCGGCGGCGTTTGCCTCATTACGATTGCCGTGTCCATCATAGATTCTCCATACACCGGTTCATGCCACCCGCCCGGCCGCGGGTGCCGCATCGGCCGGCGCACCCTGCGTCTGCTCGCGCCAGTAGCGCGGGATGTCGCGGCGGTAGCGGCGCGTCACCAGATTGGCAATGAGTCCCGTCCAGCCGGTCTGATGCGAAGCGCCCAACCCCTGGCCGGTGTCGCCGTGGAAGTATTCATAGAACAGGTGCAGTTCGCGCCAGTAAGGGTCGTATTGGAACGGGCTCTCGGGCGGGTGGGCCCGCACACGGCCGGTCTCGTCACGCCGGTAGATGTCCACCAGGCGCTCGGCGATCAGGTTGGCGATCTCCTTCAGGTTCAGCTCGCAGCCGCCCAGGCAGGGCACGGCCACGGTGAACTCGTCGCCGAGAAAGCGGTGGTACTTCTCCAGCGCCTGCACCAGCAGGAAATTGGTCGGCATCCAGATCGGTCCGCGCCAGTTGGAATTGCCGCCGAACAGCCCCGAGTTCGACTCCCCCGGCACATACTCGATCATCGCTTCACCCACGCCCGGCAGGTGGCCGAGTTCGCGGTGCGTGGCATGCAGCTTGCTCACGCTGCGCACGCCGTAGGCGGAGAGGAATTCCTCCTCGTTCAGCAGTCGCTGGAGAATGCGCGGCAGCATGGTGTGATCCACCAGCGACAGCAGGTGCTCGCCACGTGCGTTTTCCCAGTCCGGGCAGGCGCAGACGTAATGACCCTGGAAGAGACCACCCCGATGCTGTTTCAGCAGCCGCGCGAAGCGCGGCGTCTTCGAGAGCAGCCGCCGATCCACCACCTCGCAGGCGAACAGCGGGATCAGTCCCACCCAGGAATAGACGTCGATGCGGTGATAGCCTCCGTCCGGTGTTGTCACCAGATCCTTGAAGAAGCCGGCCTCCGGGTCCCACAGAGAGACACTGCCATCGGCATGGCCGGCCACCGTGTTGGCGATGGCGAGGAACTGATCGAAGATCTGGATGGCGATGTCCTCGTAGTCCGGGTCGTCGTGCGCCAGTTCGAGGGCGATCATCGTCATATTGAGCGCGAACATTGCCATCCAGCCGGTGGCGTCGGCCTGCTTGAGGCTGTACCCGGGGGGCAGAGGATTCGAGCGGTCGAACACCGAAATGTTGTCCAGGCCCAGGAAGCCACCCTCGAATACGTTGTGGCCCTCGGCGTCCTTGCGGTTGATCCACCAGGCGTAGTTGAGGAGAAGCTTGTTGAATACGCGCAGGAGGAAATCGCGGTCGGCTGTTCCGCGCTGCACGCGCTCGCTGCGGTAGCACTTGAGCGCACCCATGGCATGCACCGGCGGATTGACGTCGCCGAAGGCCCACTCGTAGGCCGGGATCTGGCCGTTCGGGTGGAGGTAGTTCTCCCTCACCATCAGCTCGATCTGCTCCTTGGCGAAATCGATGTCGACCAGCGCCAGTGCCGCGCAGTGAAACGCCAGGTCCCAGGCCGCGAACCAGGGGTACTCCCACGTGTCTGGCATGGAGATCACGTCGCCGGCGCGGAAGTGCTTCCAGTAGCGGTTGCGTCCGTAACGGCGCGGAGCCGGCGCCGGCAAGCGGTCGCCCGCGAGCCAGCGAGAGACGTCGTAATGGAAGAACTGCTTGCTCCAGATCATGCCGGCGAGTGCCTGACGCACGATGCGGTGATCCTCGGGGCTGGCATCCGGCAGCAGCTCGTCGTAGAACACATCCGCCTCGGAGCGGCGTGTCGAAAAGGTCACCTGGCTACGTGCGAAGGGTTCGGCGAGCGGCCGGGCCGAGAGCACCAGATTGATGACCGCCTTCTGTCCCGGCGCCACGCGGCACAGATGGCAGGCGGTAAACTTGGTGCCCTCACCGGCCGGATTGACGGCGTCTTGTTCCCCATCGACGAGGTAGCGGTGGAAGGCGTCCTTGACCCAGGGCGTGGCGTTCGGGTTGCCCCAGAGCCGTTCGGCGTTGCTTTCGTTTTCGGTGAACAGCCCGGTGGCCGGCTGGCGACCATAGAGGTAATAGTTACCCAGCGACGGGTGGATCGCCTGCACGGCCCATGCCGCGCCCTGCGGCGGCTCGATCGCCTTCAGCAACGGTTTCACCGTATCTGTATCGCCCCAGGACCAGGTGTTGCGGAACCACAGCGTGGGCAGCAGGTGCAGCGTCGCTTGTTCGGGTCCACTGTTGTAGGCGAGGATGTTGGCGTGGATCTCCTCCGGCGAGCGCTTGGCGTAACGTACCTCGACATCCCAGTAGCGGTTCTCGTGGAAGGCGCCGGTGTCGAGCAGGCTGCAGGGCGAGTCGAGGCGGCCGCGCCGCCGGTTCTCCTCTACCAGGCGGGCATAGGGGTACTCCGCCTGTGGATATTTATACAGATAGCGCAGGTAGCTGTGGCTCGGCGTGGCGTCGAGGTAGAAATAATATTCCTTGACGTCCTCGCCGTGGTTGCCCTGATTGCCGGTCAGGCCGAAGGCGCGCTCCTTGAGGATCGGATCGCGGCCGTTCCACAACGCCAGCGCGAGACACAGCCGCTGCTGTTCGTCACAGAGGCCGCCCATGCCGTCCTCGTTCCAGCGGTAGGCGCGTGAGCGCGCCTGGTCATGGTCGAAATATTCCCACGCCGCGCCGTACTCGCTGTAGTCCTCGCGCACCGTGCCCCAGGCGCGCTCCGCGAGGTAAGGTCCCCAAAGGCGCCAGTTCTCGTGGCACTCGTGCTGCCGCTCCAGGCGTTGCCGCTCTGCGTTCAGTTCAGGTGTTGCCATGTCGTCTGCCTCCCGAAGTCTGTCTCCGATCGTTACCGTTGAACGTGACTGGTGTTGATCCATAAAAGAAGTTGACTCATCATCAGGGTCGAAAGATGGCAAAGGTGTTCAACCACTTTCCCAATACGTTTCTTCGCGGACTCCATCGCGTCCGAAACGTACGAACTCAGGCAAGGGCAGATTCACGAGCACTGGCATCGCGGGCCTCCGTGGTGGATCGGTTTAGCAGGTCGCTGACCCGCAGCGACCAGGCGTAGATGGTGAGCGAGGGATTGACGCGGCTCGAGCGCGGCAGCACGCTGCCGTCCACCACGTAGAGGTTGTCCATGCCGTGCACCTTGCCGGCGGCATCGACGACCGAACCCGCGGGATCATCCCCGGCCACCAGGCTGCCGCAGGCATGCGCGGTGCCGCACAGGGGAATTCTCTTCGAAAATCCCAGGCAGCCGGCACGCAGCAAGGCGTTGCGAAAGCCGAGTACCAGACGGCGGTGCTCGGCCTGCGCCGGGGCGAGGCGGCGCGGGTCATAGTCCATCTTCGGCAGACCGCTGCCGTTTTCGGCATCGATCCGGTTGGCGGCGTCGGAGCCGTCCTCGGTCTGCAGGAAAAATCCGTAGGCATACTCGCCGAGCGCGGTGGCGATGCGCCGCGGCACGATCCCCGGCATGAGCGCGCCGATCAACTCACCATCGAAGCCGAGCGGCTGCACGCTGCTGTGCGGGACGCTCTCATTGAGCAGCACCAGCGTCTTGCGCAACAGGTCAATCTGGCGTCGCGGGGTGAAGGCAACCAGCGCGGTCAGCAGGTGCTGCTTGTAGTAGCGTCCGACCTGCGCGGCGCAGGGCAGGTGCGCCTCCAGACCGGTGCGCCTGAAGTACTGTTGCAACAGCCGTGGCGAGTGCAGCGCGCCCGCCGCGAGCAGCACCGTGTGTCCCTCGAAGATCTGTCCATCCTCGGTCATGACGCCGCGAAGCCGCAGCGGCTGGTAGCTGTCACCGAGCAATTCCGCCACAGCCATGCCGCTCTGCACCCGCAGGTTGGGCAGTTCGCGCGCGGCCTGCAGAAAGGCGCTTTCCGCATCGCCCTTGAGACCCTTGACCGAAGCGAAGGCATCGAAATGCGCAGCCTCTTCGGGATACCCGGTGATCTCCGCGGCGAGCGCGAGCGGCAGCGCATCGGCCCGCCATCCGCTGCCGTTTTGCGTCAGCCTGCGCACGATTGCGGCGAGGCCGGGCTCCGGTGCGAACACCCGCACGCCGAGTCGCTGTTCGGCCTCCAGGTAATAGGGTTCGAGGTCGGTGTAGCCGATCGGCCAGCCCCGGCACTGGTGCGCCGCGTCCGGTTCGAATTCCTGCGGTGAATAGCGCAGCAGCGCGGCGCCGTACCACTTGGTCTTGCCGCCGAGGTTGAAATACTCTTCCGGGGCAAAGCGCCGACCGTTCGTGTCGAGCCAGGGTTCGTGACTCTTGAAACTGCCGGCGCGGATGACTTGCTCGACATCCAGCGTGCTGCCGTCGCGCGGCAGCGGCTTGCCCTTCTCCAGCAACAGCACCTGGCGGCCGGCACTCGCCAGCCGCCAGGCGGCGGCCGCACCGCCTGCGCCGGAACCGATGATGATGTAGTCGTAGTGCATGGTCGTTGTACCCTTCAGGTTTATTGCGCCAGTCAATCCGGGTGTGTCCGCGTCTCAGTACACCGCGGCCGGGGCCACGACGGCGGCGGTGGAGCCGCGGGTGCGTGCGTGGGTGAGCACGAACAGAAATTCATGCACGCGTTCCCGGGCGAGCTGTTCGGTGGCGAGATTCTCCAGCCCGAACAGCCCCAGCTTCACGTACATGGTCTGGGGCACCAGGAAGGGCCGCTCCGGGTCCTCGCCGGGCACCGGCCCGTAGCTCCAGGTGTCCGCGCCGGTAACGGCGATGTGCTGGTCGTACAGCCACTGCACGGTCGCGATCCCCGGTCCGGGCTCGCCGCTCAAAAACTGCGCGTTGTCGACCCCCCAGAGCCCTCCCCAGCCGGTGTGGAACAGCACGGCATCGCCCGCGCGCAGCGCGAGTCCCTCGCGCCCGAGCGTGCCCTCGACATCCTCCCGGGTGATCACATAGCCCCGGGGGAGGCGTTCCACGCCCTTCCAGGCGGCTACGTCCAGCAGCACGCCGCGCGTGATCACCGGCGGCACGGTCTCCATGCCGAAGCGCGCCAGCCCGTTCGACTGCACAAGGTCGCGGGTGGTCCAGCCGTTGTAGAAACGCTCACCCGCCTGGATGTGTCCGATGGAATCGAGCTGGGTGCCGACCTGGAAGGTGCCGGCCTGAATCTCGGTGATCCAGTTAATCTGGTTCTTGCCCCAGCCCTGGCCGCCGCTGTCCGCGCGGCGCAGGTTCTCGTAGTGCGGGGTGACGTCGAGGGTCTGGTGCCAGTAACGCCCGGGGAACTTCGGCGTGTCCTCGTCCAGAATACGGCCGAGATCGACTACTTTGCCCTGATGCACCAGCGTTGCGGCCGCCCGCGTCACCGCCGGGGTGATTTCGTTGAGGCTGCCAATCTGGTCGTCGGCACCATAGCGACTTGGCCACCACGGCGTTTCCCCTTCGGCCAGACCGACGGTATTGCTGCGGGAATCAGAAACGCGGTCACCCGGTCCCTCACCGGTCATGGCGGCGAGGGCGACGGTGGCGAGACCGACACTCAGCATCAGCAGGCTCGCAGTGGTGCGATGGCGGGGAAGGTGATTCATCTCAGCCGCCCTCGTGAAAGCCGGGGTAGAGCGTCATGCCGCCGTCGATGTACAGCGTCGTGCCAGTGACATAGTCCGAGAGGTCCGAGGACAGCCACACCGCGGCATGGGCGACGTCCTCGACATTGCCCACACGTCCATAGGGGATCAGCTTGAGAAGATCCGCCTCCGCCTCGGGCGTTTCCCAGGCCATGCGGTTGATCGGCGTCTTGATGGCGCCGGGCGAGATGCTGTTCACGCGGATCTTGTGCACTGCCAGCTCCTGGGCGAGGGTCATCATCAGCAGCATGACACCTCCCTTGGAGGCCGCGTAATTGGAATGGCCGGCCCAGGGGATGCGGTCGTGCACCGAGGACAGGCAGATGATCTTGCCGGCCGAGCAGCTGCAGCCGCGGTGCACCTTGCGGTGCATGAACTCGCGCACCGCCTCGCGCGCGCACAGGAACTGACCGGTTAGGTTCACGCCAATGACGAAGTTCCAGTCCTCGATGCTCATGTCATGGATATAGGCGTCACGCTGCAGGCCGGCGTTGTTAACCAGGATATCGAGCGTCCCGAAGGCGTCGATCACCTCCTTGAACATGGTCTGCACCTGGTCTTCCTGGCTGACGTCGGCCTGTACGCCGATAGCGGTGCCGCCGGCCTCGTGGATCTCTGCCACCAGAGTCTCGGTCTTCTCCGGATTGCTGACATAGTTGATCGCCACACTGGCGCCCGCCTCGGCGAGCGCTCTCGCGATTGAGGCGCCGATGCCCGAATTGGCGCCCGTCACCAGCGCCTTCTGGCCTGCCAGGATTTGACCGAATGATGCATGCCCGTTCATACCGTTCTCCGTGATAGATGGGATTAAACGCCGTAGCGTCTGCTGATGAGATGATCGAGCGAGAGCTTGCCAGGACCGTGCAGCAGCGGGACAAGCAACAGCAGTCCCCACAACATATGCTGGTTCAGTCCGGCCTCTTCCAGCGCGGGATAGGAAATGACTGCGACGATATTCACGAAGAACAGTGCCGCAGCGCTTAACCGTCCGGCCAGCCCCACGGCCAGCAGAACGGAAAACGCCAGCTCGGTGAACATCGACAGATAGGCCGCGAGATCCGGTGGTAGCAGCGGCACGCTGTATTCATAGCGAAACAGCGTGAGCGTCGTGTCGATGCTCTGGATCTTGGTGAGCCCGGATTTCCAGAACACGTTGGCGACCCACAGGCGGATCACCAGGTCACCGATGGGGGCGAGCGCGTTAAGCCCGCGGATTGTCAGCTGGATCAGTTCCACCGGCAGTATGCGTCCGGTGTGGCGGGTGTGTTCAGAAGTGATTTCCATGGTTGGTCTCCTGATTGATGAATGAATAGCGATAACCAGGGTGGTTTGCAGTGGAGCTACGGAATGGCCAGTCCGCTTGGTGCCGTGGCGCTTTCATGCCTGCCACCCGCTGAAGGTGCCAAGCGAGAGATGGCGCTGCAGCGCCGTTGCCAGATCGAAGTCGGGCTCGCGTGCGGTGGCCCGCTGCTGCGCTTCAAGCAGAGTCAGCCCATGGGCGAGTCCCTGCAGCCAGAGGTGTTCACCTGCGCCGAGTGGAACGAAGGCGACTTCCACAACCTGGCGCAGGATCAGCAGCCGCGCGCGTCCTTCCGCGAGGTTGACCGTCGCATCGCCCGTCCACTCCGGCTGGTTGACCTGCCAGATGCGCAGCACCGGGTAGCCCGAATCCAGCAGGCGGGCGGAGGGCTGCAGCATCATTCGCAGTCGCGGGTAGTCCTGCGGTTGCACCGAGCGCAGAGTCTCGGCATCCAGAGCCGGATGCTGATCGGCGTGGAAAGTGCGGTGATAACTCCACTCGAGCCGCGCCACATCGGGCAAATACCCCAGCGTCTCGCCGCCGGGGCAGCGGCCCAGATGGGTGGCGAAATGACCGCCGTAGCGATGCACGTCGCCGGAGGGCGACGGGTAGTTGGCGATATAGGCGCGCGCTGCCTGATCGAAATACGCCTCGCCCACCAATCGGCGGGTGACCGGGTAGACGGCCGCGAGCACTTCCGTGAGGCCGACGAAATGATTGTTGCGGTACACCTGCAGCCGGCGTTCCGCCGCGACGCCCTGTGCACGCACTCCGGGCGCGAAACGTCTGGCGGCCTCCCGGTTGGTCAGCGCCGCGGCGAAGCCGATCTGCAATTCACGCAGCGCGGGCATGATGGGTCTCCATGATCGTCTGCGCCTGACGCGCCTCATCCAGCAGCACCGTGAGCGGCGGCAGGTCGCTGTCCCACTCGATCAGCGTGGGTACGGCGCCGAAGCGCGCGACGGCCGCCTCGTAGAGGCGCCAGACTTCGGGCACCACGAGACGGTTATGGGTGTCGATGAGGATCTCGCCGTCGTCGAAGGTCTTGCGAGTGAAACCGGCGAGATGCATCTCGCGCACCGCGCTTGCCGGAATGGCCTGCAGGTAGTGGTAGGCATCAAAACCATGGTTGCTTGCGCTGACATAAATGTTGTTGACGTCGAGCAGCACCGCGCAGCCGCTGCGGTTCGCCAGTTCGGCGAGAAACTGCCATTCCGGAATGGCGGATTCGGCAAACTGCAAATAGCTCGAGATGTTCTCGATCAGGATCTGCCGCCCGAGACGCTCCTGGATCTCGCCGACGCGCGCGGTTACGTGCGTCAAGGCCTCTTCGGTATAGGGAAGCGGCAGCAGGTCGTTCAGGTAGCGTCCACCCACCGAACTCCAGGACAGATGTTCGGAGACGAACATTGGGTCGATGTCCGCGATCAGTTTCCGCAGCGCCGTGAGGTGATCGCGGCTTAGTGCATCGGTCGATCCGACCGATAACCCCACACCGTGCAGACTGATCGGGTAATTCTCACGAATACGTTCAAGATAATGGCGCGGAATGCCGCGACCGAAGTAATTCTCGCTATGGACCTCGACCCAGCCGAGCACCGGCCGGGTTTCGAGGATCTCGTGCACGTGGGTGGACCGGAGTCCGATTCCGGCAGTTGCCGGAACCGGACCTGTCCCAACGGGCTGTCTGAATGAGACAGTCATCTATCGCCTCAGCCCTTGGGTTTCAGGCTGCCGCCCACGATCTTCTCGCAGGTGCCCTTCGGCAGATAGATCCAGGACATGGCGTCGCCGTCGGCCTTGTTCTGACCGGCACAGGCATGGGAGCTGGTCTGGCAGTCATTACTTCCAGCCTTGACGATGCCGTAACACTTCTCCGGCTTCTTCTCCGCCGCCACGGCGGTGCCGGCAACGCCCAGGGCATTGAGTGCGAACACACCTGCGATTGCGGCACTGATAATTGCGTTGCTGTCTTTCATTGATACTTCCTCCATGTTGGGTTGCGTAAACGAGGACGATGATGCCCTCGAAGCGGGTATTGCAACGCCTGTGCCACATCAGGGAGAAAACAAATAGACAAGTGATTACAGTAGGTTGCGCCGTGGCTCGGGAATGATGGAAGGGCGTGGACCAGTCGTGGCCACCACTATTCGCGGAGAGCCCGCGAATGGCCACGGGTGGGCGGCGAATGGGCGGAAATGGGGAAATGCGTTACGTACGGGGGTGTGGGGAACGACGAACCCGCGGGAGGTTTAATATCCCGCGGGAGGGTTTTAATATTTTGATTACCGCGAGGCTTCCTTGTCGATGCCGAGTTTGCGCATGCGGTAGCGCAGCGTGCTCGGCTTGAGATTGAGCATGGCCGCTGCGCCGTTGCGGCCCTCGATCTTGCCATGACATTTCGCCAGCACTTCGAGGATGTAGGATTTCTGCACAGCATCCAGGGTGCCGTCCGACGGTTCGAGTGACGGCATTGGCTCGGGCTGGGTGAAGGTCGGGTCGGTGATGCTCAGCATCGGTCCGCGGGCCAGAATGGTGGCGCGCTCGATAGCGTTCTGCAGTTCGCGCACATTGCCCGGCCAGGAATAGCCCATCAGGCGCTCCAGCGACTCCTTTTCGATGCCCTGCACCGGCTTGTTGAGCTTGCGCGAGAACTGGTGCAGGAAATGCCGTGCCAGCAGCGGAATGTCGGAGCGCCGTTCACGCAGCGGCGGGACGCGGATCGGGAAGACATTGAGCCGGTAGTAGAGGTCGTCCCGGAAGCGGCTGTCTTTCACCATCGCGGCCAGATCACGGTTGGTCGCCGCGATGACCCGGGCGTTGACGTGCAGGGTGGTGCTGCCGCCGACCCGTTCGAAGGACTGCTGCTGCAGGATGCGCAGCAGCTTGGCCTGGGCCTGTGCGGTGAGTTCACCCACCTCGTCGAGGAAGATGCTGCCGTTGTCGGCCAGTTCGAAGCGTCCCTTGCGCTGCGCTGTGGCGCCTGTGAAGGCGCCCTTCTCGTGGCCGAAGAGTTCGCTCTCGATCAGCTCGCTCGGCAGCGCGGCGCAGTTGACACTCACCATCATCCGCTCCCTGCGTTCGCTGCGCTCATGCAGCGCCCGGGCGATCAGTTCCTTGCCGGTGCCGGTCTCCCCGATCAGCAGGACGCTGGCATCGGTGCCTGCGACCACGTCGATCTGTTCGAACACCTCGCTGATGGCCGGAGAGTCACCGATCATCTCGGGGAAACGCTGCCGGCGCCGTAATTCCTCCTGCAGGTTGAGATTGTCGGCCTGCAGTCTGTGGATTTGCTGCCGGGCGAGTTCGCGTTCGTTGATATCCCGCAGGATGATGGTATAGAACCGCTTGCCGAAGACCCGCAGCGGCGAGAGGGTGGCCTCGATGGGGAATTCCTCGCCGTCGGCGCGCACGGCTGTGATGCCCTCCGGTGCCCAGATCTGCTGGGCTTCCATACTGTCCTTGTCCACGATCGGAGCGATTAACTGGCGGAATGATGCCGACAGAAACCGGTCGAAGGGTTGTCCCACCGCCCAGGCGGCGCTGCAGCGGAATACCTGCTCGGCGGCCTGGTTAAACAGGGTGATGTGATGATCGGTATCGATGGTGATGATGGCGTCGGTGGCCGATGACAGGATGGCGGCGAGGCGTTCCTCGCTTTGCCGCAGCGACTCGGTGGCGTGCAGGCGCTCGAGTTCGGCCGCCGCCCGGGCGCCGAAGATCTTGAACACGGCCAGCTCGCTCTCGCGGAACGACATGGGTTTGAGGTCGCAGACCGCCAGATGTCCGAGCACCTCGCCGTGGCGGTCGGTCATGGGCGTAGCGAGGTAGCTCTGGATTCCAAGCTCGGCCAGCACCGGTTCCCGGGGAAACAGCGCCGCCACGCCCTCGGGATAGTAGCGCACCTGACCCTTGAGGACATCCTCGCAGACGGTGCCATCGAGATCGAACTCGATGTTGTCGGTAAAATCCAGGCCCTTCCAGTAGGCGAGCGTGCGCACCCGATCGCGGCAGCCGGCAAACTCCGCCACGAAACAGAAATACACCTGCATGGCGGAGGCGGTGGCGCGAGTCAGGGCGCGGAAGAAATCCTCACCGGTGGCGGTGGCGGTCCCTTGATAAATGAGCTGCAGGATGTCTTCTGTGGCGGGTGACTCACTGGTGCACTGCGTGCTGTGCTCATAAATGATTCCTTGCCTAGTCCCCTGTTGTTGCTGTGTTGTTTTGTCGCTAAACCACCCTGTCCAGCAAGTGTGCCCGCCATCCCGCGACCCGCCGATTAGCGGGAAGCTGGCACGACCGGTTGATTGCGGCCGAGCCTGCAGGGTGCGAGCGTGGTGAAAACCAGATTTCCTCAACACAGGTGTGATGAGCCCGTGAGGGAAATACTGCTGCGTGCTTGTGGCCGAATCCCGTCAGCTCTCGCTTGTATACGATCAGTATAGATCCGGCGTTCGAGATGTCCATCGGCGGCGAGCTGCAGCTGTCGCTTCGTTTCTGTGTTGCGGGTATCCGATGACAGCTGCAGGTTACGACATTGTTACACCCTGCTCACGATTTCATGACCTGAGCTACCGGTCATTCCGGCACGGCGCATGGCTGCTCCGCAGTCCTCGGCAGGTCAGTGCAGCGCGACCGCCTGTGCCGCCTGATCGCGGGTGTAGAACGCGCCGGCATGAAGAAAGCCGGCGACCACGGTCGCCTTGACGGCCAGCACCTCATTTCCGTCGCCACAGGCCACCAGCCATTCCCGGGGCAGGCCGTCCAGCAGATGCATGGGGGCCAGTGTACCGTCGGCCAGACGGCTGGGTTCCACCCGGCCGGTAGCGGTGTCGCAGAAGGCTGGGATGAAGCCTGCCGTGCGGTTTCCGCCGCTCACACCGCCGGTGCCGCCGTAGGCCAGGTTTTCTTTCCTGAGGCGTTCTCCTGTCATCATTCGATTCATGGCCTGTTACCTCTTCATGGGGGTTTCCTCTCTTGATCTCTAATCAGCATCAACTGTGCCACACCAGTCCCTTTTCGGGCGCAGAACGTTATCTTCCTGAGAAGGCATGGAATTTATTTATCCTCGAGGGGAGCGATGGAATGGCAATGTTTCGTTCATTGCGAATATCCGCAAACACCGGTGACAAGCCACGACGATTGGCGGGTGTTGCGGATACACGCGGTCCGGCTACGGGATTGTGTGTGTGTCCCTGCTGTTATCTACCGGCAGGGTGATGAATTACCGTCGTCCGGTCCAGAGACTCCCGGACGACGGTCATGGTGATTAATTGTAGTAATACCAGGGCAGGTCAGTGTCCATCGCGAAGCGGGAGTCTGTGTCGGCGGATTGTTCGCTGCTGCTTTGCCTGTTCCCGCCTCCAGCGTAGATGATGGTGTCGCTGGATATATCGTATTGCCAGGATTGAACGCCGGCCTGCCGCGTTGCAGGATACGCCCTGTCCCCGGGGTGACGGTTGTCCGATCCAGTGAAGGCGTAGCTGACGGTATCGCTCGATGCGTCGTAGTGCCATGACTGATGTCTGGCCGATGCGGTGTTGATGAAGCCCAGGGCGATAATCGTGCCGACCAATCTGCTGAAGAGTTGCTGCTTGTTCATGATGAAATCCTCCACGAGTGATGTTGATTGCCGCGAAGACCAAGCGCTCCGCGAAGTCATCCGGCGCTAACGCCGGTTACGGAGCAGTTTTAGCAGGGACCGTGCCAGATCCGATGTACCTGCGAATAGCGTAGTGATTTCAATGGCCTGAACAGACATAACAACAAAACAGAAGGCGGCTGTGGCTGGCGGTCCGTTGTGGTTGCCCGCGAATCCGCAATATATTGCGGGCCACCACCCCGGTGATTTTCAGCCACCGCACGGGTAGCTCGAACGGAGTTTCACAGGCGGAGTTCTGTCCGTGGTAATGATTCATCCGGTACTGAATTACCCGCAGCCGGCAGTGGACTCACGCCGATCCACAATCTGTGGTGGGTGAGTTTGCCTCGATATTCACCATCCTGAGGACGTGCTGTTCGAGCAGCATGGCGCGCGCCATACGGATTTTCGCACCGGGGAGAAACTCGGCGCACGGGATCATATAGTGCAGTGGCCACGGCCGGTCAGATCGAATTGGATGAGCCGGGAGGAGTACTACGGCACAGGAGCATGACACCAGACTCACACGCGATTCATCGTCGCGCTGCCTGCGCTGTCGCAGAAGCCAACCGTACGCAGGGAGGACCTGCTGCCGCCTTCGGGATTTTCATGATCGGACCGGGATCCGGGTGCATGATAGCACCCGGACCACGTACCAGCCTTGAGCCTGTTAGTTCCGCACGTGCACGACGCCGCTCATGAACGGATGCACGGTGCAATAGTAGTCGAAGTCACCCGCGCGGTTGAACGTGTACTCGTAGGTGTCATCGGTATCCATGGCCTTGGAGGTAAACGTCCTGTCCTGGCCGGTGACTGTGTGGGGAGTCTCGTCCTTGTTGGTCCAGATGATCTTGGTTCCAGGCGCGACGGTGACTTCCATTGGCTCAAAAGCGAATTTACTGATGTCGATGCGCAACGTCGCGGGACTGGCACTGGCGGACGTTCCTGCGCCAATGACCAGGGCGCCCAGAACAAGCGCGAGTGGGGACCATCTGGCAAGGGGGTTGGCGATGCGTGAGGAAGCGGTGATGATCATGATTTCGTCTCCTGGAAAGGTAGATTAAGGCAGATATACCTGCTTCAGTGGTCAAGCGGCGTGTCAATCATGGCTAGATCGTATCTGCCACGCACCACCATGATCTCCCGCGTGCCGAGCCGCTTGCCCAGCTCACCGGCCGGCACCTTGAGTGGTCCCGGCTCGCCAACGCCTTCCTGGCCCGGGGTGGGCAACGGGTAGGCCAGCGAGCGTGCCGTATGCAGCGCCACATTGCCTTCGACCTTCTGCAGTACCTGGTGAACATGGCCATTCAATACCGTCACGGAACCGAATGGGCGAAGTAGGGCCATGGCCTGGCTCGAATCGGCCGTGCCCCAGCCCCAGGGCTCGTAGACGGTCCACAGCGGTATGTGCGCCAGCACCACCATGGGGGTGGAATGCGAAACGCCGGCCAGGTCTTTTTTCAGCCAGGCAAGCTGCTCGTTGCCGAGCGCGGCGAGCCGCCCCTTCCTGAAGCTGAGCACGTTGTTCAGCGCGACGAAGTGCACGCCGCCCTGATCGAAGCTGTACCAGGCCACGCCCTTGCCATCATGGTCGAAGAACTTCAGATAACCGTTGATTCCCTCGTCGATGGCGTCGTGTTCGCCCGGGACGGTATGCACCCGGTCCACACGGATTTCCGTGAGGAGTTCCCTGGCCTGGGCGAACTCTTCGGGTCGGGAGAGGTGGCTCACATCGCCCGTGTGTACGATGAAAGCGGGCCTTAGCGGCAGGGCGTTGATGTCGGCGATCGCCCGGCGCAGGCTCCCGACGACGTCGGGATTCGCCGCCTTGTGAAAGCCGATGTGGGTATCGCTGATCTGGACGAAGGTCAGCGCGTACGGATCCGAGGCGACGGGTGTGCGCCCGTTGGTAGCAGCCAGCGTACGTGGCACACCCCCGGCGAGGCTCCAGACAAGCGCAGCGCCGGACCAGGCGGCGAGGCAGCCGAGCGTCTTGCGCCGGCCTGGATTGTGCAGGGGGTGCGTCGAGCGGGACGGATTGGAATCTGACGTATTCATGGGGGATCTCCTATGGCAAATCTTGGTGCTGAAATAGTCGGACCAACACGGATGCTCTGTCTTCGCTTCCAGAGTGCTGTATTGGTGAGATGCAATACTGTTACGGTCCAAGAAATATTCCCGCTGCGAACTGTCGTGTCAGTGCATCGCTGCCTGTGCCGCCTGTGCGCGTGTGTAGAAGACGCCAGCGCGAAGGAAACCAGCGACCACCGTGGCCTTGATCGCCAGCACCGTGTTGTCCTCAGCCCGTGCGACGACCCAATCCGCAGGCAGGCCGACCAGCAGATGCATGGGCGCCAGGCGCCCATCGGCGAGCCGGCTCGGTTCTACCTGTCCGGTGGCGGTATCGCAGAAGGCAGGGATGAAGCCGGACGTGCGATTTCCCGCGCTCACCCCGCCGGTGCCAACATAGGCGAGGTTTTCTTTAGTGAGGTATTGACTGGTCATCGAGTGATTCATGGTCTGTGACTTCATCTGCTGGCTTCGATAACTGCCTCGAATGCATCATCCAGAGTGTCCTATTGGCGGTCCGTTCCGCTGTCTCATCAGGGGAAACTCATGGTTCTTTTCCGATGGACACTGACGGTTACGGGTCGAACGCGCCCCTGGAGTCGTGGCACAGTTTGCCTCGATCGAAAGTTGCCGTCGTCCAGACCGCTCCCGAACTGGACGACGGTTACGGTGGGTCAGTTGTAATACCACGGCAAATCGCTACCGTATCCACTGACCGTGGTACTCCGGTCCCGCGAGGTAGAAATGTCCAATGGGTTAAGGGCGTAGGTGACGCTATCGCTCTCCTCATCGTACCGCCAGGACATGTTGTTGGCTTGCGGGTTACCGGGATTATCGGCGACACCGGAGTTGCGAATTTCCGGCCCGCCGAAGGCGTAGGTGACGGTATCGCTTTCCTCGTCGTAGCGCCACGTTGGATTACCCGCCGATGCGACGCCGATGCTCCCAAGGGCGAGCGCCGTGCCGATCAGTGCGCTGAAAAGTTGCTGCTTGTTCATGATAAAACCCTCCACGATTGATGATGATGGTTGCCTGACACGGGCCCTGTTAGCGCTTGAGGAATTCCGTATTGGCAGGGTGCAATACCGCTCGCGTCGGACAAATATTCCCGGGGAGAGCAAGGACGTTAAGATCCCTGGCCTGGCCTGGCCTGGCCTGGCCTGGCGCAGGGTGCAGGAGGCTGACGTCACAAAGTGAAAAATTTCCTCGGTCTGGCGGGAATAAACTACGGGTTTCTGCGGTAGACTTTATAGATGGGACAGGGTGAACGACAAAGGGAATGACAGTGCCGGAGCGGGTCGGCCGCTTTGAGGCGGCAACGCTGCCTCATCTCGATGCCGCCTACAACCTGGCACGCTGGCTGCTGCATGATGACCAGAGTGCCCAGGATGTGGTTCAGGAAGCCTATCTGCGAGGACTGCAGTACTTCGACAGCTTCCGCGGCGGGGATGCGAGACCCTGGCTGTTAGGCATCGTGCGCAACTGTTGCTACACGTGGCTGAAGGGTCGGGGTCAGGTGGTCTCACAGGTCGAGTTCGACGAAGAACGGGACAGTGGTCCTGACAACCCGGTCCCGAGCACAACGAGCCAGAACCCGGAGCTCCTGCTCATGCGCATAGAGGATAGCGAACGCGTTAACAGGGCAATCGAAGGGTTGCCGCTTGTGTTTCGTGAAGTCATTGTCCTTCGCGAGCTCGAGGAACTGTCCTACGAGCAGATTGCCGAGACCATGGCCATTCCGCTCGGCACGGTGATGTCGCGCCTGGCGCGGGCCCGCGCATTGCTGCGCGCGTCGATTGGGCGAGACGATTAGGAAGACCATGAAATGAACGGTGATCCGGATTCCGAACTGAGCGGCGCCATCAAGACGTTCGCGACACGCTACGAAGCGCCCTCGTCCTTGCGCGAGCGGGTGACCACTGCCTTGCAAACGGCTGAACCTCCGCGGCCCGCCGCGGTCCGCGGCGAATCCCGTGCGCCGTGGTGGCAGTGGGCTAGCATGGGGGCCGTGTTCGCCTCGGGGGCGGTTGTCGCCTGGACGCTTTCGCTGCTCATCTCGGCACAGGGCCAGATCGCGCAGCTGTCCGACGACGTTGTGGCAGGCCACGTCCGATCTCTGATGGTGGCTCATCTCACGGACGTGGCTTCGTCGGATAAACACACGGTGAAACCGTGGTTCAGCGGCAAGCTCGACTTCACGCCGCCGGTGCGAGACCTGTCACGGGAGGGATTTCCCCTCGTGGGGGGGCGCCTCGATTACCTCAATGGCCGTTCAGTGGCCGCACTGGTCTATCAACGTCGTCTGCACACCATCAACCTGTTCGTCTGGCCTTGCGATGACACCACGACGTCCGGCGTCAAGCATCTGGCCCGACGGGGATTCAATATTGTGAACTGGTGCGACGGCGGAATGCAGTTCTGGGCTGTGTCCGATCTTAATGCCGAAGAGATGCAGACATTCGGTCAATTGTTGCGCCAAATAGCCGAGAGACAGTTTGACAAGCCGATGACGTCGGACTCCACCGGGAGTCCCTAAATATGGGCTGCGATCTGACGCACCCAGAGAACTTTTGGCCAGATATAACAACACCCGACATGGCACAGACTTTCCGTTAGCCCGGCTTTGATAGCCAATTGGTCCGACTGAACAGACTTGCGACCTGCCGTCCCCGGCGGAACGCCAATCGTGCATTAGGCCGCGAGCCGATTCAGGATTTCGTCACGCCGTTGCAATACCACATCACACAACGCACGGTAGTCGGCGCCCATGTTCTCGAAAAGGTGCGCAACATCCAGCCCGTGTGGTCAAAAAACTCATCCGTGTTGAGATATCAACATCTTAACATCTATTATTCGTGCCACCACGCGTTTGTCCCCTGCCTCGAATGAGGCATACAATTCGATCATCATTCGAGTTAACGGTGGGTATTCTCCATGGATCGGGTGCGCATACTGGCCTATATCACTGGGACAGTGGACCAGGAACTCCTTTTGCGTAATGAATATCGTGCTGCCGAAAACCGGATCCTCAAAGCGCAACTCAAGACGCCGTTGCGGCTCACTGATG
>Ga0210144_1000561_pt1 | contig 18594 bp, 18 predicted proteins | sample Muzzi_PWA_D2_FD_185532 | JGI IMG/M metagenome (GOLD analysis project Ga0210144, IMG submission 185532) | Wetland microbial communities from San Francisco Bay, California, USA, that impact long-term carbon sequestration - Muzzi_PWA_D2 (SPAdes) | ecosystem: Environmental > Aquatic > Marine >...
CTTGTCGACCACGCGGCGATAATCTTCCTGGGTCGCTTCTTTGGCGGGAAGCCGCGTCATGGGGAATGCCGTTCCTGGCCGGTCGGGGGCTGTCGGAAGGTCCGTCCTGGACCCTGACAAGTTTGCCAGGATTCGCCTTAAGATCGTCTTAATAGCCGACCGCCGGCGGCAGTTTTCTGGGGGTTTTCCGGGGGTTTTCCGGGTCTCCCCGGGGGCCTCCCGGGGCTTTCCCGGCGCGGCAGACGGCGCCGCCGCCGGCCCGGCAGGACGTGATTCCGCCCGCGCGCCCGGCCCGGCCGGCCTTGCCCGAGCGCCGCCGGGGAGTCCACCGAGGAGCGAACCGATCGCGGCAGGGCGCGCCGCGATTCTTGTGTCTTTTGTGGGCGAAAGCCGTCCACCGATAGGCTGGGGCTCCGTGCCGCCCGGCGGAGACCGTCTCGTGCTGATCGAACGCCGGCGCATTGAACGCCGGCGCAGTGAATGGCGCTTCGCGATCTGGCGGGCGCTTCGAAATTTGGAAGGGGTTCCGCAACCCTCTCGGGCCGCAGCGGACCCGGGACAAGCCGCCGACCGAAGTCGCCGCCGGGGACTGCGTCACCTCATCGACGGTCGCCAGCCGGCCTCCAAGGCCTCCCGCTCGCTGCAGAACCAGCGCTCGCCCTTCGATGGGCTGATCCTGGTCCGGTCGTAATAATATCCGCCCGGGACATGATAGATGCGCTCCCCTGTGTTCATGCTGATGTTGCCCTTGATGACGCAGTCCCCCGACTCCCGCGCCTGGGTCGCCGGCTGCTCGACCAGAGGGGTCGGCTGCTCGGCCTGGGCGGTCCGAAGGCGCTGACTCCGTCGCCATTCCCAGGGAGCGACGAACTCGCCCCGCCATAGGCCGCGCTTCCGGGCCGCGGCGTGTTCCTCCTGTCGAACGTAGTCGCTGGAATAGGAGCGGTACGCCAGCGCCCATCCCTGGGTCACCATCCAGGCGTTCAGGTCCTGGCCACGCAGAGTGCACACGGCGATCAGCCGGCCGTAGCGGTCGTGCTCGTTTCCTTCGCAGGCGACGGTATGCCGTCCGATCTTGTCCGCCAGAGCCAGTGCCGCTTTCTGGCCGCAGCGAAAATCCTCGCCCCGCGTTTTGCACGTCTGGCCGCTTTCCGGCGCGTCGATGCCGTGGAGGCGAACCCGCTGGCCGTGAATCTCGAGGGTGTCGCCGTCGATGACCGACGCGCGTCCCGTGAGGGTCTCGGCCTTCGCGGGCGAGGACGCGATGACGCAAAGGGCGAAAGCGAGAATGAGCAGCCGGGTCATGGGGAATGCCGTTCCTGGCCAGTCGAGGGGCTGGGTTGGGATCCGGTTTGGGGGCCGGTCGGGGGCCTTGGCGCGGTCCGGTCCCGGACGCCGAAAAGTGTGGCGGGATTCGCCTTAAGATCGGCTTAAGCGCCGGCCCGCCCGGGCCGCGGCCTCACCAGGATTTCCGGGGCGGGTCGCCACGGGCACGGACGCGCACCACGCCGCTCCGCCGGATGCCCGGCCTTCGGCCGAGAGACCCGGACACGGCCAAAGCAGCGCAGCACCGCACGACCCGCAACGAGGTCTGCATGCCCCACGCCGGATGGCGCGATCGATTGCGTGGAAATGGTCGCTCGAGCGACCGGGCGCCCAGGCGCTAATCGGGCCGGACCGTTACGCTGGCCCGATCATGCGGTACCCCTCTGGCGCGTCATTCTCGGCGGCGACGGCGTTTCCCGACCGCTTCAGCGCCGCACCTGCGCCGCCAAACCGGAACGCCGGCATGACGGCCAGGCGTTTCACCGGAACCTATGAGTGCGCGGCACCGGTCGCGAAATTGGCGAGCGCGTCGTAAGCCTTGCAGGCGTTGCGGTACGACCGCTTGTAGTTCCCGTCCATGAGGTCGAATCGCGCATCGAGCACGTAGTTCGCCGCCCGTCCCGTATCGAGGCCCGCCATAGCCGACTGCTCGATCAGCGCCTCGACCAGTCCGAGAACTCGCTCCAGTTTCCCGCCGAACTCGGCCGGCAAGTAGAGCCGCACGGTACTGATACAGGCGGCGACCTTGTCCTCGATCGCAGCATCCTCGATCGCCTCGATCTCGTCCTCCTGGACCGTGAAAGAGAGGCGCGTCACATCGACGCCGGGGAATCCGAGGACCTCGTCGTTGGCCCCTCCCGGGCCAAAGCCCAGTTTGTCGACGATTCGATCGACCACGCCTCCGACGCTCGTGGGAAACCCGAAGGTGCCCAAGAGTTCCAACGAGCTGCAGCTATCGTCACCGTTCGTGTCCGGGCAGTTCCTCTCCACGGCGTTCTGGAATATCTTGAAACCTCCGGAGCCGATCGTGAAATTCGGGAGCGAGATCGCGTCGAGCCCGATCGCGTCGCTCCACAGCTCCGGGTCCACGAGCCGCGGCGGGAGGACCTCTTCGCCAACGGAAAAGAACCTGGCGGCGGCCATGGCGCAGACGCTGCCGCACTTGGCGCTGCTTTCGAGCTCGAGTTGCACGCGGTAGATGTGGCCGCGCCGCACCAGGACATCGAATCCGAAGCCCAGGGAATCGCGCACCACCTGCTTCTTCATCTCCAGGCTGAAATTGAAGAGCCCGCCGGTGTCGACGCCGAGGTAGGGAGCGCCCCCTTCGATGGCGATGTTTGCGCCGCTCAGCGCTTGAAACGAGGCCTGCTCCTCGTACTTCGCGATCGTATGGGTCTTGACCACGACGCCGTTGTCCGGGTCGTCCGTCACGTCCATCACCTTGGCAACGACTTTCGCTTCGACCTGGCCGAGGCCGATGAGCACCAGGAAGCCGCGGATATCGACGGCCCCTGAAACCTGCGCCGTCAGCAGGGTTTCGGGCCGGTTGCCGGCGTCCACCTCGATGTCGTTGTACTGGTAGAACACGGCTGCGGCCCGCCTGAAGGACGACCCCGGCGGCGTCACGGCGACCCTCGAGCGCAGCGGGCGCGCCGGGTCTATGTCACCAATGGTCCCGGGCGCACAGAGCGCCAGGAAGTCGATCGCAACCTCCTTGCATCCTCCGCCGACATGCGGGTGCTCGAGCACGATCGTGTCCCCCGGCTCCACGGTATCCATATCGCTCGCCAAGGCCGGCGTGCGCCAAGCCAGAAAACCGATGGCGACGAGGGCGACCGTTCGCCCGATCCGAGCGGCCCGGGCCGCGGACGGACCGGCTCCCTTTGCCGTGGTCATGTTTGCCTCCCCGTATCGGATGCCGAAGCCGTACGCCAGTTACGGACCGGGACATCTCTTTCGTTTTACTATCGTAATTGCTGCAGGGACTGTAACATGCCGAAGGATCACTAAACTACCTCTGGAAAGATCCGACAAATGCCGCTCGCCGGCTCGTTAGTTCATCGGGTTGGTCCTGGTATGATTGTGCTCGCTCGACCGCGCGGTTCGGTTCTTCTTCTGCGGCCGTGACAAGGGCTCTTCGGCTATGAGCCACGGGCCCCTGCGGATTGCGGTCGCTGCAGCAAGGCCGGCCATGTCGCCTGCAAGCGCTCTGGATCGCCGCGGACCGGCGCCGGCGGCAACCGCGAGACCGTCCGCTGATTTCGAGCCGCACGCCGGGCCCGCGGGCGACCGCGCTGCGGTGTACCGTTCCTCGAACGAAGCACCGTGTGCCTTCGCCAGCCGAGCAAGCGCTGGACGCCGCCCGGACCGACCGGGCCTGCCGCCGGAGTATCGTCTCGATCCCGGACCGGCGGTGGCGGTTTTCAGCGGGTTTGCGCGGGCCGTCCGGAGCGGCGCCGCCCGCTGCCGGCGTTGACAGCGACGGCGCGCCTCGCGCATCTTCGCAGGCCGTTCAACGCTTTGACCGACAAGCCCGGATCAGACCATGGCCGACGCCACAGAGCTGCAGAAGACCATCGACGAAGCCTGGGAGGCGCGCGACGGAATCTCGCCGGCCACCAGGGGCGCCGTGCGCGACGCGGTGGAGGCCGCCTTCCTCGGGCTCGACGCCGGCGAGTTCCGGGTCGCCGAGAAGACGGCGCGCGGCTGGCAGGTCAACCAATGGCTCAAGAAGGCCGTGCTGCTGTCGTTCCGCCTCAACGACATGACGGCGATCCCGGGCGGCCCAGGCAAGGACACACCCTGGTGGGACAAGGTGGCGTCCAAGTTCGCCGGCTGGGGCGAGGCCGAGTTCCGCGCCGCCGGCTTCCGCGCCGTGCCCAACTGCGTGGTGCGGCGCTCGGCCCATATCGCGCCCGGCGTGGTCCTGATGCCCTGCTTTGTCAACGTCGGCGCCCGGGTCGAGGGCGGCACCATGATCGACACCTGGGCGACCGTCGGCTCCTGCGCCCAGATCGGGCGCAACTGCCACATCTCCGGCGGCGCCGGAATCGGCGGCGTGCTCGAGCCGCTACAGGCCGGCCCGGTGGTGATCGAGGACAACTGCTTCATCGGCGCCCGCGCCGAGGTCGCCGAGGGCGTCGTCGTCGAGACCGGCTCGGTGCTTTCCATGGGGGTCTACATCGGCGCCTCGACCAAGATCGTCGACCGCGCCTCGGGCGAGGTCTACCGGGGCCGCGTGCCGGCCTATTCGGTGGTCGTGCCCGGCACCCTGACGGCGCAGAACCTGCCCGACAGCAACATCGGCCTGGGGCTCTATTGCGCGGTCATCGTCAAGCGGGTGGACGAGAAGACGCGGGCCAAGACCTCGATCAACGACCTGCTGCGCGCCTGACGGCGGCCGCCCCGGCATGACCCAGAGGGTGCCACCGCCGAACGATCCCGTCGCGATCGCGCAGGGCCTGATCCGCTGCCCCAGCGTGACGCCGGCCGAGGGCGGTGCGCTCGACCTGCTGGAGGCGCTGCTGCGCGACCTCGGCTTCCTGTGCCATCGCCTGCCCTTCGCCGAGGACGGCGGCGCGGCGGTCGACAACCTCTACGCCCGCCTCGGCACCGGCAGGCCGAACTTCTGCTACGCCGGCCACACCGACGTCGTGCCGGTCGGCGACCGCGCCGCCTGGAGCGTCGATCCCTTCGCCGGCGAGATCGTCGACGACTGGCTGATCGGGCGCGGCGCGGCCGACATGAAGGGCGCCATCGCCGCCTTCGTCGCCGCCGTCGCCGGGTTCCACGGGCGGCGCGGGCCGGACTTCGGCGGCTCGATCAGCCTGCTCATCACCGGCGACGAGGAAGGCGACGCGGTCAACGGCACGCGCAAGGTGCTCGGCTGGCTGGCCGAGCGCGGCGAGACGCTGGACGCCTGCCTGGTCGGCGAGCCGACCAGCGACGAGCGCCTCGCCGACATGGTCAAGATCGGCCGCCGCGGCAGCCTCAACGGCGCCCTGACTGTGACCGGCGTGCAGGGGCACACCGCCTATCCGCAGCTCGCCGACAATCCGCTGCACCATCTGGTGCGCATGCTCGACGCCGTGGCGAGCGAGCCGCTCGACCGGGGCAGCGAGCACTTCCCGCCCTCGACGCTGCAGATCACCAACGTCGAGGTCGGCAACACGGCCTCGAACGTCATTCCGGCGCAGGCCCGCGCGGCCTTCAACGTGCGCTTCAACGACCTGCACAGCAGCGATGACGTCGAAACCTGGCTGCGCGCGCGCTTCGACCGCGGCATCGCGCCGGCGGGGGCAGCGCGCTACGAGCTCGCGGTGCGCGTCTCCGGCGAGTCCTTCCTGTGCCCGCCCGGCCCGCTGAGCGAGGCGATCGCGGCCGCGGTCGAATCGGTGCTCGGCCGGCGGCCGGCGTTCGGCACCGGCGGCGGCACCTCCGACGCCCGCTTCATCAAGGACCACTGCCCGGTGGCCGAGCTCGGCCTGCTCAACGCCACCATGCACAAGGTCGACGAGCGGGTCGGCCTCGAGGATCTGCGCGACCTGAGCACGGTCTACGGCGCCATCCTCGACCGCTATTTCGCCGCATGATGCCGAGCGTCCGCGAAGTCCTCTATGGCCTCTACGGCGCGTGGCGCCTGGCGCTGCTCGACCGCGGCGGCATGAACTATTTCGACCGCAGCCTGGCCGGTTTCTGGAAATCCTTCTTCGCCGCCGCGCTGGTCGCGCCGGCCTACCTCATCCTGGTTGCGCTCGACCTGGCGGAGAGCGGCACGGACGCCGGCGTGCTGCGCATCTTCGTCGTGCACTCCTCGGCCTACGCGCTGTCGTGGGTCGCCTTCCCGCTGGCCGCGCTGCACATCTGCGACGCGATCGGCAAGCACGACGCCTTCGTCGGCTACATCGTCGCGCTCAACTGGGCCGAGGTGGTCCAGGCGGTCGTGCTCTTTCCGGTGCTGCTGCTGAACGGCGCGATGGGCGGCGCGGCCTCGCCCTTCGGCCTGGTCACCGCCGCCGTCTACCTGCTGGTGCTCGGCTACCAGTGGTTCGTGACGCGCAGCGCGCTCGGCGTCGCCGGCCTGGGCGCGGCGGGCTTCGTCGCGCTCGACCTCGTGATCGGCATCCTGATCAACGAGATCGCCGTCGGCATGCTCAAGTAGACGGCGCGGCGGCGCGAGACTCAGTAATCCGCCCCGAGGAAATAGAGGCCGTACGGCGGCGCGGTCGGCCCGGCGGCGCCGCGGTCGCGGGCGGCGAGCGCGCGCGCCATGTCGTCGGGCCGCCACTTGCCCTCGCCGACCAGGCGCAGCGTGCCGACCATGATGCGCACCTGGTTGTACAGGAACGAGCGCGCCTCGGCGGCGACGCGGATCTCCGTGCCGTCGCGTTCGACCGTCAGCACGTCGAGCGTCTTGATGGCCGACTTCGCCTGGCAGTCGCTGGCGCGAAAGCTGGTGAAGTCGTGCCGGCCGATGAGCTGTCGGGCGCCGGCGTCCATCGCCGCGGCGTCGAGCGGCACCGGCACGAACCAGGCGCGGCCGCGGTCGAGCACCAGCGGCGCGCGACGGTTGACGATGCGGTAGAGATACCTGCGCCGCGTCGCCGAAAAGCGCGCATGGAAGTCGTCGCCCACGCGTTCGGCCGAGAGCACCGCGACCGGCGCCGGCTTGGCGTGGAAGTTGACGGCGTCGCGCAGCGTGTCGACGTCGGTCTCCTTCGTCAGATCGAGATGCGCCACCTGGCCCAGCGCGTGCACGCCGGCGTCGGTGCGCCCGGCCGCGTGCAGCGTCGCCGCCTCGCCGCAGAAGCGCCGCACCGCCTCCTCCAGCGTGGCCTGCACGCTCGGCCCGTTGTCCTGGCGCTGCCAGCCGGCGAAGCCGGCGCCGTCGTATTCGATCACCAGGCGATAGCGCGTCACGTGCCGGACTCCGGCAGCGCCAGGCGCGTGCCCGCCGACAGCGGATAGCCGCGCAGGAAGGCCGCGGACTCGACCGGCGCGCGGCCCGGCCGCTGCACCCGCGTCAGGCGCAGCGCGCCCGCGCCGCAGGCGACCGTCAGGCGGTCGTCGAGCAGCGTCCCGGGCGGCGCATCGGCGCGCCCGGGCACGACCGCGCCGGCGAGCGCCTTCAGGTCCGGACCGCCGGGGCCGCCGGATCCGTCGCCGACCGCGAAGGTCGCGCCGGGCCAGGGCGTCAGCGCGCGGATCCTGCGCTCCAGCTCCGCCGCCGGCCGGCGCCAGTCGAGCCGGCCCTCGTCGCGGGTCAGCTTGGCCGCGTAGGTGGCGCCCTCGGCCGGCTGCGGCTCGGGGGTGAGCCGGCCCGCCGCGAGGCCGTCGAGGGCGGTGACGACGAGGCGCGCGCCGAGCGCCGCCAGGGTGTCGTGCAGGCCCTCGGCGGTCGTCTGCGGGCCGATCGGCACCGCCTCGCGCAGCAGCACCGGCCCGGTATCGAGGCCCTCGTCCATCAGCATGATCGAGACCCCGGTCTCGCGGTCGCCGGCCAGGATGGCGCGCTGGATCGGCGCCGCGCCGCGCCAGCGCGGCAGCAGCGAGGCATGCACGTTGAGGCAGCCGAGGCGCGGCGCGGCGAGCGCGGCCGGCGGCAGGATCAGGCCGTAGGCGACGACCACCGCGGCGTCGAGCTCGAGCGCGGCGAAGTCGGCGAGCGTGTTCGGGTCGCGCAGGCTGCGCGGCGTGCGCACCGGCCAGCCCGCCTCGGCGGCGGCCTCGTGCACCGGCGCGCGGCGCTCGCGCTGGCCGCGGCCGGCCGGGCGCGGCGGCCGGCAATAGACCGCGGCGATCTCGTGCCCGGCGTCGGCCAGGGCGGCGAGGCTGGGCAGCGCGAAGTCGGGCGTGCCGAGAAAGGCGAGTCGCAGCCGGGTCATGCCGCCGTCCCCGGGCGCCGGGGCCGGCCGCCCGCGCGCGCCAGCCGGGGGGTCAGAGGGCGTGGCTCGGCTCGGCCGGCGCCGGCAGCTTGCCGGCCTTCTTCGCCTTGAGCAGCTTGCGCAGGATCATGTTGCGCTTGAGCGCACTCAGGTGGTCGACGAAGAGGATGCCGTCGAGGTGATCCATCTCGTGCTGGATGCAGGTCGCCAGCAGGCCCTCCGCCGCGAGCTCGCGGATCTCGTTCTGCGCGTCGAGATAGCGCGCGCGGATCGCCTTGGGCCGCACGACCTCGGCGTAATGCTCGGGCAGCGACAGACAGCCCTCTTCGTAGGCGGCGTCCTCGTCGGACACCGACAGAAGCTCCGGGTTGACCATACGGTAGGGCTGCGGCGGCTCGCCTTCGCGCGCTACGTCGACCACCAGCACGCGCTTGGTCACGCCGACCTGCGGCGCCGCCAGCCCGATGCCGGGGGCCTGGTACATGGTCTCCAGCATGTCGTCCATCAGTTGGCGCAGCGAGTCGTCGACGCGCTCGACCGCCGCGCAGACCTCCTTGAGCCGCGGGTCGGGGGCCGTGATGATCGGAAGAATCGCCATTTCGCGCGTACAACGCCGCCGTCTTTCCGGTTTCTTCGCGGGTCTAGGTATTGCCTTCGGCGGGAGCCGTCAAGCCGGGCCGGGCCGGCGCCGGAGGCCCCCCGGGGCGTCCGGTTTGATTGAGGTCAAGGCGGGGTGCCGGTGCCGCCCGCTATGGATGGGGTCCCCGGCCGCGGCTCCGCGGCGCTTCCGACGCGGGACGTTCGCCCGATGGCCTTCGCGCACCAGAGTCCTCCCTTGTCGCCGGTGCTGCTCGCCGGCATGGCGGCGGCGCCGCTGCCGCCGGCGGCGTTCCAGCCGCTCGTCGGCCGGGCGTTCCGCGCCGCCTGGCGGCGTCATCCCGAGATCTTCGAGCGCCTGGAAGCGCTCGGCGACCGCAGCCTGCTGATCGAACCGGTCGATCTGCCGTTCTGCTTCCTGCTGCGGGCGAACGAGCGGCCGCCGGTCCTTGACGTGCGGCGCGCCGGGCAGGTCGAGGAGCGGGACGTCGCGGCGACGATCCGCGGACCGCTGCTGCGCCTGCTGGAGCTGGCGGAGGGGCGCGCCGACGGCGATGCCCTGTTCTTCTCGCGCGACATCGCCGTGGCCGGCGAGACCGAGGTCGTCGTCGCTCTGCGCAACGCGCTCGACGGCGCCGAGCTCGACATCCTCGAGGTCCTCTGCCTCGCCTGCGGCCCCCTGGCGCCCCTGGCGCGCCGCCTGGCCCGCCCCGGCATGGCCCTGGCCGGAACCGCGGCCCGCCATCTGGCGCAGCTGCAGGCCGCCATCGCGGCGCCGACGGCGCGGCGCTGCGACGCCCAGGACGCCGCCCTCGCGACGCTCGAGGCGCGCGTCGCCGAGATCGAGCGGCGCGCCGCCCGCCGCGCGCCCCTCCGGGGCCGGGAAGCCGCGCCGGGCGGCGGCGGGCGATGAGCGAAGGCCGACTGGAGCTGGTCTGCCCCGCCGGCACCCCGGCGGCCCTGCGCAGCGCGGTCGATGCCGGCGCCGACGCGGTCTACCTCGGCCTGCGCGACGAAACCAACGCGCGCAACTTTCCCGGGCTCAACTTCACGCCCGACGAGCTGCGCGGCGCCTTGCAGTACGCGCGGCCCAGGGGCTGCCGCGTCTTCGTCGCGATCAACACCTTCCCCGCCGCCGGGCGTCCCGGTCCCTGGCACCGCGCCGTCGATCTCGCCGCCGAACTCCGCGTCGACGCGGTGATCCTGGCCGACATCGGGCTGCTCGACTATGCGGCGCGCCGGCATCCGGCGCTGCGCCGGCACCTCTCCGTGCAGGCCTCGGCCTCGAACCCCGAAGCGATCCGCTTCTACCACGACGCTTTCGGCATCCGCCGCGTGGTGTTGCCGCGGGTCCTGACGCTGAGCGAGATCGCCGCGCTCAACGCCGCGGTCCCGGTCGAGACCGAGGTCTTCGCGTTCGGCGGCATGTGCGTTATGGCCGAAGGCCGCTGCGCGCTGTCGTCCTATGCCACCGGCAAGTCGCCGAACACCTGCGGCGTCTGCTCGCCGGCGAGCCACGTCCGCTACGAGCCGCGGGGCGACACCCTGGTCGTGCGGCTCGGCGAATTCACCATCGACGCCTTCGGCCCCGGCGTGCCGGCCGGCTATCCCACCCTGTGCAAGGGCCGCTTCCGCGCCGGCGGGCGGGCGGGCCACCTGTTCGAGGAGCCGACCTCGCTCAACGTCGCCGGCCTGCTGCCGGAACTCGCCGCGGCCGGCGTGCGCGCCCTCAAGATCGAAGGGCGCCAGCGCGGGCGCGCCTACGTGGCGCGCGTGGTAGCGGCGTTCCGCCGCGCGGTCGACGCCGCGGCGCGCGGCGAGGCCGTCGAGCCCGCCGATCTTTCCGGCTTGAGCGAGGGCGGCCGGGCGACCTCCGGCGCCTACCGGGAGGCCTGGCGATGAGCGCCAACAGCCGGCCTCCCGCCAAGCTGACGCTCGGGCCGCTGCTGTTCAACTGGCCGGCCGAGGCGCGGCGCGACTTCTATTTCCGGATCGCCGACGAGGCGCCGTTCGACAGCGTGTGTCTCGGCGAGGTCGTCTGCTCCAAGCGCGCGCCTTTGTTCGAGCGCTTCCTGCCCGCGGTGACGGACCGCCTCGCCCGCGCCGGCAAAGAGGTCGTGCGCAGCACGCTGGCGCTCGTCATGTCGCCGCTGGAGATGGCCGAGCAGCGCGCGATCGCGGCCGACGGCGGCGCTCTGGTCGAGGCCAACGACCTGGGCTGCGCTGCCCTGCTGCAGGGTCGGCCGCACGCCATCGGCCCCTTCGTAAACGTCTACAACGAAGGCACCCTCGGGGTGCTCGCGGCGCGCGGCGCGGTGCGCGTGTCGCTGCCCTTCGAGCTGTCCGGCGAGACCCTGCGGGCCCTGGCCGCGGCGGCCGGCGCGACCGAGCTCGAGGTCCAGGTCTTCGGCCGCGTGCCGCTCGCCGTCTCGGCCCGCTGCTATCACGCGCGCCTGCACGACCTGCCCAAGAGCGCCTGCCGCTTCGTCTGCGACCGGGACGCCGACGGGCTGACGGTCGAGACCCTGGACGGGGCCCCGTTCCTTGCCATGAACGGCACGCAGACCCTGTCCTATACGCTCGGCCGACTGACCGGCGAGCTCGCCGAGCTTTCGGCGCTGGGCATCCGGCGCTTTCGCCTGTCGCCGCACCGCATCGACATGGCGGCCGTCGCCACCGCCTACCGCGACCTGCTGGACGGCCGGGCGGAGGCCGCCGAGGCCGAGGCGCGGCTCGACCGGCTGGCCCCGTTCGCCCCGGCCGCCAACGGCTTCTGGCACGGCGCCGAGGGCGCCCGCCGGATCGCCGCGGCGCAAAACGCCGAATAGGCCCGCGCAAGCCTTCGACGGCCAATTAATCGCCCCCGGCCCCTGCCCGCGAGCGGGGCCGGCGTGCTAGGCTCGGCCGGTCCCGCAAGCCGACTCGGAGCCGTCATGGACCTGACCCTGGTGATCGCCGTGGCCGTCGCCGTCGCGATCGGCGCCCTGCTCGGCGCGCTCGTGCTGCGCGGGCGCGGCCAGAGCGGCGAGGTCGGCGCCTTGAGCGGCCGCCTGGCGCAGATGGCCGACAGCCAGGCCGCGGTGCAGACGCAGCTCGCGGAGCGGCTGCAGGCGCAGGAGCGCGCCCTGACGCGGGCGCTCGACGAGCGCCTCGAGGCCTTCTCCAAGCGCATCGGCGACCGCCTGCAGAATTCCTCGCAGGAGCACCAGACGACGCTCACCGACCTGCGCGAGCGCCTGGCGGTGATCGACAAGGCGCAGAAGAACATCACCGAGCTGTCGACCCAGGTGGTCGGCCTGCAGGACGTGCTGGCCAACAAGCAGGCGCGCGGCGCGTTCGGCGAGATCCAGCTGCACGACATCGTCGAGGCGACCCTGCCGCCCTCGGCCTACAGCTTCCAGGCGACGCTCGGCAACGGCAAGCGGGCCGACTGCCTGCTCCAGCTGCCCAACCCGCCGGGCCCCATCGCGATCGATTCCAAGTTCCCGCTGGAGAGCTACCGCGTGCTGCGCGAGACGCACGACGAGACGGCGGCGGTCGCGGCACGGCGCGCCTTCGCCGCCGACGTGCGCAAGCACGTCTCCGACATCGCGGCCAAATACATCCTGCCCGGCGAGACGGCGGAGTCGGCGCTGATGTTCCTGCCCAGCGAGGCGGTCTACGCCGAGCTGCACGCCAACTTCCAGGAGGTCGTCGAGGCCTCCTACCGAGCCCGGGTGTGGATCGTCTCGCCGACCACCCTGATGGCGACGCTCAACACCGTGCGCGCGATCCTCAAGGACGTGCGCATGCGCGAGCAGGCCGGCGTGATCCAGGCCGAGGTGCAGATCCTGCTGAAGGACGTGGAGCGCCTGGACGAGCGCACCGGCAAGCTGCAGAAGCACTTCGAGCAGGCCTCGGACGACCTGCGGCAGATCCGCATCTCGACCGAGAAGGTGACCAAGCGCGGCGAGCGGATCGCCGACCTGCAGCTCGAGGATCCCGACCGCGAGGCCGAGAGCCTGGCCCCGGCGCCGCAGCGGATCGCATCCGAATAATCGAATATTAGTTAATTGCGCTAAAATTTCGGCCGATTTTTGCCGAAATACGTTGATCTTCGTATTATAACGATCTGATTTGGAACATTATTCTTTATGTTAATCGAAAATCCGTTAATGACTTCGTGCCAAGTCACTGGTCGACCCGCAGGCGGTAGCTCAGCGTCGCCTCGCCGCCGGCCGGCACGGTGAGCGGCCAGACGATGCGGTTGGCGGACTCGGACTCGTGCGCCGCGCTTTCCTGCAGGATGCGCCAGCCGCGCGGCATGTCGGCGACCAGCCGGACCGCGACGGGGGTGTCCTTGGCGTTGCGCACCACCGCCTCGCGGGCCAGCTCGTAGCTCCGGTTGGACAGGCGGTCGAAGGCGGTCAGGTGCGCCTCGCCGGTCACGTCGAAGGCGCGGCCCAGGGTGAGCTCGATCTTCTCGCCCACGGCGCTGTGGCGCAGGCGGTCCTCGCCGATGAAGAGCGCGCCGCCGCCCGCATCGCCGCCGCCCGTACCCGCGCCGGTCGCCTCGTAGACCCGCACGACGCCGCCGGGCAGCGGCCGGCCGAGGCCCGCCGCCTCGGTGTTCTCCAGGGTAAGCCGGATCTCGGCGTTGACCGGGCCGCTCTTCTCCGGGCCCGGCTGGCCGCCGACCAGTCCGGTGAAGCGGTACTCGCGCGCGGCCGTCACGCCCCGTGCGGCCAGCAGCACGATCTGCTTGGTCTCGCGGTCGCGCAGGTCGACCGGCCGCGGCACGTCGTAGACGTAGCGGTCGGACACCGCCTGCGCCGGCGCCGGCATGGCCGGGGCCGCCATGGCGGTCGCCTCCATGGCCAGGCGCGGCTGCGCCGGCACGACCCCGCCGGGCGCGCGGGCGACCTCGCCGGCGACCAGGCGCAGGTGCGCGTTGGCGAAGTCCGCGCCGCTGTCGTTGGTCAGCGTGACGTAGCCGGTGAGGTCCAGCGTGCCGGCCTCGGGGTCGACCTCGGCGGCGTAGTCGGCGCGCCAGCTCAGGCCGCCGGTCAAATAGTCGAGCGACAGGCTGCGCGTCGCCGCGGCGGCGCTGTCGATCACGGCGAGCAGGGTCGGGCGGGCGCGCAGGCCCGGCGGCAGGGAGTCGAGCGCGATGCGGCCCGGCGGGGCGGTCTCGACGCGGCCCTCGACCTCGACCACCGGGCCCTGCGAGATGCCCAGCAGGCGGGCGTCGAACACCCGGTCCTCGCCGGTCTCCGGGTTGGTGCGGATCAGCTTGACGGGCCCGCCGACGGCGGCCTCGAGCAGGCGCTGCGGCGTCACCAGGTCGAAGGCGAAGGACTGCTCGGTGACGCTCAGCCCGGCGCCGCGCAGCAGCACGCTGGCCGGCTCCAGCCGGTCCGGCACGTCGACCAGGGCGAGGCGGTTGGCGCCGGCCGCCAGGCTCACCCGGCGCCGTTCGCTGACCTGCGCGAGGTCCTGGTTGTAGACGGTCACCGTCAGGTCCTGGCGGGCCGCGGCGCCGACGGCGACCTCGGCGGGCTCCGGCGCCTGCGCCGCCGCACCGGCCGGGAGCGCCAGGCCCGAAGCCGCCAGGCCAGCCGCCAGCGCGGCGGCGTGCAGGACGGCCCGGCGGTCGGCCGTCCGGGCGGCGCGCGGTGATCGGAGCTGAATTGCGACTGTCATCGGCGGCCTCGCGATCTGCGGTTCATGCCGGACGGCGGGCCCGGAGCGCGGTGCTCAGGGTGCCGTCGTCGAGGTAGTCGAGCTCGCCGCCGACCGGCACGCCCTGCGCCAGGCGGGTCACGGCGACGCCGCTGGCGGCCAGGCGATCGGCGATGTAGTGCGCCGTGGTCTGCCCGTCGACCGTCGTGCCGAGCGCCAGGATGACCTCGTCCACCCGTCTTCCGGCCGGCGCGGCGCCGTTCTCCGCCGGGTCGACGCGGGCGATCAGGCCGGCGATGTTGAGCTGGTCCGGGCCGCGCCCGTCGAGCGCCGAGAGCGTGCCGCCGACCACGTGGTAGAGGCCCTTGTAGGCGCCGCTGCGCTCGATCGCCCAGAGGTCGCCGACCTCCTGCACGGCGCAGATCGTCGTCCGGTCACGTTCCGGATCGCGACAGATGGCGCAGGGATCGCCGGTGTCCAGGTTGCCGCAGAGGCTGCACGGCCGGACGGTCTCGGCGGTGCGGCGCAGGGTCTCGGCCAGCGGCAGCATCAGGGTCTCCGGCCGCTTCATCATCTGCAGCACGGCGCGGCGCGCCGAACGCGGGCCGAGGCCCGGCAGACGGGCCAGCAGCTGAATCAGGCGCTCGATCTCGCCGAGGCTCATGTCACTTGGGCGTTCCGCCTAGAACGGCAGCTTGAGGCCGGGCGGCAGCTCCAGGCCCCCGGTCAGCTCGCGCATGCGCTCGGCGACCTGCTGCTCGACCTTGGCCTTGGCGTCGTTCGACGCGGCCACGATCAGGTCCTCCAGCACCTCGGTCCCGCCCGGCTCCAGCAGGCTGGGGTCGATCTTGACGCCGCGCATCTCGCTCTTGCCGTTCATGGTGACTTCGACCATGCCGCCGCCGGCGGCGCCGGTCACCTCGAGCTGGGCGAGCTGCTCCTGCAGCTCCGCCATGCGGCCCTGCATTTCCTGCGCCTGCTTGAGCATCTGTCCGAGGTTCTTCATGCCTCTCACTCGTCCTCCGGGTCCTGCGTCGCGTCGGCGTCCTGTGTCGTCGGCGGCACGGGTGCGCCGTGGCGGGCCACGAACTTCGCGCCGGGAAAGGTCTCCAGCGCCGCCTTGACCAGCGGATGGTCGAGCGCCGCCGCCTTGAGGCGCGCCTCTTCCGCCTTGGCCGCCTCGGCCAGGGTGGCCGCGCCGCCCTCCTGCGACACGCTGACCACCCAGCGCTTGCCGGTCGCCTCCTGGAGGAAGGCGCCAAGCCGCCCGGCCAGGTCGCGCGGCGCCTGCGCCGCGGGGCGGAACTCGATGCGCCCCGGCTCGAAATGGACCAGGTGCACGTCGTTGGCCAGATGGGCCGCCAGGATGGTGTCGCGCCGCGCCCGCGCCAAGGCGACGACGGCCGGGAAGTCGGTCACCGCGCCGGCGACGTCGGACCCGGCTTCGGCACCGGCCTCGGGCGCCGCCTCCGGTGCCGGCGATTCCTCCGGCCGACTCTCGGGCGCGCGCTCCGCCTGCGGCGCCAGGCGCGAGGCCAGGGCGGCGCGCGGCGCCCCGTCGCCGCGCGGCTCGGCCGCCCGCGGCTGGGTCTGCCGGCCGACGGCCGTGGCGCCGCCGCCCGACGCGACTTGCGCTGCGCCGGGGGCGGCCGCGGACGCCGGGCCCGCGCCCGGCGCCGCGCCGCTCAGCTCGCGCACCAGATCCGCCGGCGTCGGCAGGCCGCTGGCATAGGTCAGCCGCAGCAGCGCCATCTCGGCGGCCGCGGCCCGCAGCGGCGCGGCCTGCACCTCGGCCAGGCCCTTGAGCAGCATCTGCCAGCAGCGCGTCAGCACCGGCATGGCGACGGCCTCGGCGATCGCCCCGCCGCGCGTGCGCTCGGCCTCGGGGACGCCGGGATCGCTCAGCACCTCCGGCACGACCTTGGCGCGGGTGACGAAATGGCAAAGCTCGAGCAGGTCCTGCAGCACCACGGCCGGGTCCGCCCCGCCGGCGCGCAGGTCGTCGAGCAGCGCCAGCACCTCCTTCGCCCGGCCGCGCAGGACCGCATCGAAGAGGTCGAGGACGCGGCCGCGGTCGGCCAGGCCGAGCATGGCCTTGACCGAGTCGGCGGCGATCCGGCTTCCGGCGGCGAGCGCAATCGCCTGATCGAGCAGCGATAGCCCGTCGCGCACCGAGCCGTCGGCGGCCCGCGCGATCATGGCCAGCGCCGTGTCGTCGATTGCGATGCCCTCGGCCTCGGCGATGCCGGCGAAATGCCTGGTCAGCACCGCCTGGTCGACGCGCCGCAGGTCGAAGCGCTGGCAGCGCGACAGCACCGTGACCGGAACCTTGCGGATCTCGGTCGTGGCGAAGACGAAGACGACGTGCTCGGGCGGCTCCTCCAGCGTCTTCAGCAGCCCGTTGAAGGCCGCCGTGGAGAGCATGTGCACCTCGTCGATGATGTAGATCTTGTTGCGCGCCTGGACCGGGCGGTAGCGCACCGATTCGATCAGTTCGCGGATGTCGCCGATGCCGGTGCGGCTGGCCGCGTCCATCTCGATCACGTCGACGTGGCGGTCCTCGGCGATGGCGACGCAGTGCGGGCAGACGCCGCAGGGCTCGGCCGTCGGGCCGCCGCTGCCGTCGGGCCCGACGCAGTTGAGCGCGCGCGCCAGGATGCGCGCCGCGGTGGTCTTGCCGACGCCGCGCACGCCGGTGAGGATGAAGGCGTGCGCGACCCGGCCGCTCTCGATGGCGTTGCTCAGGGTGCGGACCAGCGCGTCCTGCCCGATCAGGTCGGCGAAGCGCGCCGGACGGTACTTGCGCGCCAGCACCCGGTAGGGCGCGCCGCCGCCGGCGGGCGCCGCGGGAGCGCTGTCGGGGGCGCTGTCGGGAGCGCTGTCGGGGGCGCTGTCGGGGGCGGGCTGGTCCGTCGGCGTGTCGGTCATGCGGGCGGTCGATCTTCGCTGGCGATCTGCGCTGGGCCGGGGCCGCCGCCGTACCGCGACGGGCTTTCGGGGAGAACGCCGACCCGCGGCGCGGCGGACATTCCGGGGGCGGGCGTTCCGGGTGGGAGGCTGGATCCGGCGACCCGGACAAATCTCGTTACGGCTGCTTCCTTCCGGACCTGACCGGGTTGGCGAGCAGTCCGTCCGCGGCCAACCTCCCGACCCGACTATATCAGTTTCCCCCGCCCCGGGGGCAAGGGCCGAGCGTCCCGGCGGGCCCCTCAGAGCTGGGCCAGCTCGATGGCGGCGCCGTCGTGCCCGATCCGGGTGACGCGGGCCAGGGCGCAGTCGGCGTCGTACCAGAGTTGGTCGTTGATCTCGCCGCTCAGCGCATAGTGGTCGGCCCGCACCGCGCGCCCCTTCACCATGATCTCGTCCTGGCCGAGGCGCCGTCCGCGGACCGTCTTGACGAAACCGTCGGCCGTGTCGAGCAGCGCCTCGACCGCCGGCGTGTCGCGGTGCCACAGGCTGGACGGGATGATGTAGCCGGAGACCGTGAAGGCGCGGCCGTTGACCTTGCCCTGGAACACGCCGCCCCGCGTCTCGGCCCGCAGGCGATAGAGCCTGCCGTCGTCGTCGGTGTCGGAGACCAGGCCGGCCAGCCAGCCGTCGGTCCAGGTCTCCTCGGCGTGATGCTCGTAGCGCCGCGCCGAAATTCCGAGCCGGCGCACCTCGAAGCGGATATCGCTGCGCACCAGGAAGCGGCCGCCCCGGCGCGCGAAGGCAATGCGGTGGAAGCCGATTGCCGTGCCGTTGCGCAGCACGGTGAAGTCGAGCGCCCCGTCGAGCGGAAACACCCGGCAGGCCGCCGCCGGCCAAGCCGGCAGGAGCGTCCCGGCCAAGCCGCCGGCGCTCAGCAGCAGCGCGCGGCGGCGGCCCGAGTCCATGGCCTGAGGCTTCGAAGCAGCATGGCCGCTTCAGGCTGACCGATCGCGCCGCCGCGGGCAAGGCGCCGCCGGGCGGCGGCCTGCCGGCGGTGTCGCGTGCCCTGGCCGATTGCGCCGGACCGCGGCGCCGTGCCACCTTGCGCGACATGTCCTCGCTTCCCCCGGATACGAACTTCTACAGCGGCCTGCGGCTCGACCGCGCCGACCATCTGCGGCGCGACGCGCGCTGGCTGGCCGCCGGCCCGACCGCG
>Ga0210144_1000562_pt1 | contig 18544 bp, 20 predicted proteins | sample Muzzi_PWA_D2_FD_185532 | JGI IMG/M metagenome (GOLD analysis project Ga0210144, IMG submission 185532) | Wetland microbial communities from San Francisco Bay, California, USA, that impact long-term carbon sequestration - Muzzi_PWA_D2 (SPAdes) | ecosystem: Environmental > Aquatic > Marine >...
CGCGAGCTACCCCCGGAGTTACCCCCCGAGTCACCCCCCGAATCGCCGCCGCCGAAACCCGCGCCGCCTGCGGCAGAGGCCGAGCCGCCTGCGGCGGAACCCGCTCCGGCCGCCTTCGATCCCGAGAGCCTGATCGGCGCCGATCGCGCCAAGGTGTGGTCGGCGCTCGGAACGCCGAGCAGCGTCCGCGAGCCGAGCCCGTCCACCGTCTGGGTCTATGGCGATTCGACATGCGGGCTCGATGTATTTTTCTTCCTCGACGTGAACAACGACGAGTTGCGGGTGCTGACCTACGAGCTGAAATTGGCCGACCAATCGGACGGCGCCCGGAACGCCTGCCTGAACAAACTCGCCAACAAGAATAGCGCGTGACGCAAGACGCCAACACGAGGGACCTGGATATCCACGTCACCGTCATCGACGACGACGCGATGTTCCGCGAGTCGCTTTGCCGCAATCTTCGCAGTTCCGGTTTCCGGGTGACGGACTTCGGCAGCGGCGAGTCGGGGCTCGAATTCCTGCTTGGCGATGAGCAGACCGACCTCATCGTCCTGGATTGGAAGATGCCGGGCCTGAACGGCCTCGACGTCCTGCAGCGCATCCGCGAGGCCAAGATCGAGGTCCCGGTGATCTTCCTGACCGTGCTGACCGATCAGATCTACGAGGAATCGGCGTTGCTGCACGGCGCCGTCGACTTCGTCGAGAAATCCCGCAGTTTCGCGATCGTCATGAAACGGATCGAGCTCATTCTGGCCGGCTCGAAAGGTGGAACTCGCGATCAGTCGGAGGCGGACGTGCGTGTCCGGATCGGCGATCTCGACCTGCGGCGCGACATGCACCGCGTCTACTGGAAGCAGCAGGAAGTCCCCCTGACGCTGAACGAGTTCCTAATGGTCGACCACCTGGTCGGTTGCCAGGGCAAGAACGTGCGGTATCGCGACCTCTACGACGTTATCCACGGCAAGGGATTCGCCGCCGGCGCCGGGGCCGAAGGCTATCGCGCCAACGTGCGCGCCTTCATCAAGCGGATCCGCGAGAAATTTAAGGCGCTGGACCCCGATTTCGCCGATATCGAAAATTTTCCCGGGTACGGATACCGCTGGCGGCAAGGCGAGGAAGATGGCGGATGACGGCGGCCCACGGCCGGATCGGACGCTGCGTTCCTACGCGGCGAAGCTCGCGATCCTGGTCCTGGTCTTCTTTGCCGTTCCCTTGATCGTCTACAGCGAATTCAGAAAGGCCGAGGACGAGCAGCGCGCGTTGCTCCTGCAGAGTCTGGAAACGCAGGGCAAGCTCATCGCCCGCAGCCTGGTCCCGCTGCTCGAGACCTTCGACGAACGCAGCCTCGACACGATCACAGCGGCGCTTTCGCGTCTCGCGGTCAATCGCATCAGCATAAAGCTCCTGTTGCGCCCCAAGGACGCCGAGAGCACCGACGGGTTCTATTACATCGCCGCAACGCCGATCGTCTCCAAGGAATACCTCGACGAAGAGCGCCGGGAACTGATCGCCTCCGGCGTCTTCGAGAAGGTGCCCGAAACCTGCGAGATCGGCCGTGCGGTTTCGCTGCGCTACCAGAACCCAGAACGGCAAAAGGAAATCATCACCTCGGTGACGCCGGTGCAGACCGACGTCGGCTGCTGGGTGGTGATCACGTCGAGCCGGGCCGAAAGCCTGGTCGCAGCTCCACTGGAGCAGGCCTATTGGAAGCGGCCGGAGGTCCTGCTCGCCGGCCTCATCTACATGGGCATGGCCCTGCTCGTCTTGTGGCTGTTCGCCGACGCCTGGCTGAACCTGCGCCGGTTCACCAGCCTCGCCCGCGCACTCCGCTCCGGCACCGCGGCCGGACAGTCCTTCGCGCGCATGAACAGGGTCCCGGAACTGGCCGGCGTCGCGACGGAGTTCGACGAGCTGGTGACGGACCTGCGCGAGTCGGCGCGCGCGATTCAAAACGCCGCCGAAGAGAACGCCCATGCGCTGAAGACTCCGATCGCCATCATCGCCCAGGCACTGGACCCGCTGAAGCAGGGCGTGCCGCTGGGCGAAACCGAGCTGCGCCGCTCCATCGATCTGATCGACGGCGCGGTCGAACGACTCGATGCCCTGGTGAACGTGGCGCGGCGGATGGACGAGGTGTTGGCCAAGGCCATGCAAAGGCCGAGCGAGCGCATCGCACTGTCCGAATTGATCGCCAGGATTTTGGACGGCTACGCCGAGATCGTCGAGGCGCGGGGCCTGACCCTACGGCGGCAGATTGCCGGCGGCCTTGCCGTCCGCGGCGACGATGAGATGATCGAGACGATCTTGGAGAATCTTCTGGATAATGCGATCGACTTCTCGCCGCGCGGCAGCTCGATCGACGTGGCGCTGACCGTCGGCAGGCCCGGCGCCGCGGTTCTCATGGTCGGCGACGAAGGGCCGGGCGTGCCGCCGGCGAAGCTGTCGAAAATTTTCGAGCGCTACGTCTCCGAACGTCAGAGCGCGGCCGACGACGGCGCTCAGGAGCGTCACTACGGCCTCGGCCTCTGGATCGTCCGCCGCAACGCGATCGCCATGGGCGGCTGGGTCACCATCGAGAACCGCGAGCCGCACGGGCTGCAGGTAACGGTCACCCTAGGGCACGGCGCATGACGCCGGCCTGTCGCGCCGGCCAAGCATAAGAATCGTCGGAGGGCCGGCCAACGCGAGCCGACCCTCCGTTAGGCGCGATGTCGCCCGCCCGGTCGATCCGGCAAGTCGATCCGCCGGCGCCTACTCCTTGGCGGTCACTTCCGCCCATTTTTTCTGGAACGCGTTCCAGTCCCGCTCGAAGGAGGCCTTGGCGTCCCGCCAGTCCTCGGCGGTCGACGCCTTCACGGTCTGCCACTCGTTCTTGACGGCGGCCCAGGCCGACTCGAGGTTGTCGTATTGGGGCACGTCCGGCTTTTGGCCGAGCTCCTGCATGCGCCGATCCATGTCGCCGAGCGTGCGCTCGGTCTGGACCTCGTAGTCCTGGCGATCCGCCGGGCTCCCGGTTTCGTTGGCGGCGAGTTGTTCCGCCGTCGCCGTCGGAGACCAGCCGTCACTGGCCAGCATGCCGTAACCGAAGATCAGCGCCAGCGCGGCGACCGCAACTGAAAGCACATAGGTCGGTTTCATCGTCCTCTCCTCTTTCTTTGAAAAAGTCCCACGTCTCTTGGGTCCAGCCCTAGCTCACAAGGCGCCAACGCCCGTCCTCTTTTCGGCAGGCGGTACCACGGGTCCTCTGGTGTCGGCCGTCGATGACCGCAGTCGCCGTGTATTCGCGGCAATAGCGCTCCGGTGCGGGCTGAAAGCTGCGGGTCGGCGTGACCCTGTAGGTCTCGTGGCGGGACGGGTCGGCCCAGACGATCGTCTCGCCGGTGTCCGCATACTCGCCGGTGTCGGCATACTCCATGACCTGGGCGACGCAGCTCTGGTCGACCTCGTCCATGTGTCGCCCGATGGAGCCGCCGACCAAGGCGCCCAGCACGGTGCCGCCGATGATGGCCGCAAGCCGTCCGTCGCCGCTGCCGATCGTCGAGCCCGCGGCGGCGCCGGCCGCACCGCCGAGCAGAGCACCGATCTCCTGCCGGTTGCATCGCCCAGCATCAATCCCGAAGGGAATCCGTGCCACCGCGTCACCCCGTCGATCGCGAGGCGAGTCGTCGTGCTTGGCGCGGTAGCCGTGCGCCGGCGCCCAGGCCGGCGGGTCGGCGAATCCCGGCGACGCGAGTCCGCCCAGCGCGATCGCGGCGGCGATGGCCGTGAGCAGGCACCGCCTGGCGGTGCCGGCCCCAAGATTGACTGTCTCGTGTCGTTGCATCGGCGACTCTCCTGCTTGAGAAGGGACCCGAGGCATCCGTGTCCTGGGGGACAGGGGGTCGGGAAGGTCGGACGCCTCGGGTCGAAGTGGGCACTCGGGCCCGCAGGGATCTCGTCGCGGTGACCGCGCTGCGGTCTCCGGATTATTTTTCCGACTTCTCGTGCTGGTCGTAGAGGTAACCCGCGCCGGCGCCGACGGCACCGCCGATCGCGGCACCGCAAGACACGCAGCCGCCGGTCAGCGCCGTGCCGACGGCGCCGACGCCGGCGCCGATCGCACCGCCGCTCAACGTGCGCTGCTCCGTGTCGTTCATTCCGGCGCAGCCGTTGAGCGCCAGGACGCTTGCGATCAAAATCGTTGCCGAGATGCGTCGCATGTTCGTTTCTCCTTGCTTGCAAAGAGCCATTCGACGGAACGGGGCGGAAACGGCCGGATCGGCCGGGCCATGAGGCGCCCGGGGGTGCGCCCTGCCTCACCGGGTGTGGAAGAGACGGTCGAGATTGCGCGCGGCGCGCCGGCGCCACTCGATGTCGCGTACGGCGTCGGCCAAGGTCATGCCCTCATCCTCCATCAAAGCGAAATCGGACGGCACCTGTTCCGCCCGGATGCTGCCGGAGTCGAGGCGCACGGTCGTATAGCGCGGCACAGGTTGCGGACGCTGCGCGTCGGCAAGGCCCGACCCGAGCAGCTCTCCGAGGCGAAATCCTTCGGCGCCGGCCCGGTTGGCAGGGCCTGCTAGCCCCTGCGCAGCACCAACGCCGGCGATCGCCAAGGTCACGGTCGCAACCATGAGAATTCGCTTCAACATGGGCTCCTCCTCGGTGTCTCCACGATGTGTCCGTGCGGCGCGCGGACCGTTGCCGGCCTTGCGCCCCGGCCGCGACGCGGGGACACCCGCGTTCCGGCGACACCTTCGAATTAGTCGAAGCGGATAGACATGGCGGTGCCATTGCTGTGACGAGGCTGTGATGGCACCCATCCGAAAATGGTTGGGCGACGGTCGGGGCAACGCGCGGGCCCCGGAATAGTGAAATCGCAGCCTTTGCGGCGGACGCCGCGGCGCGACGGCCGGCGCGCGGACAATGCCGATGGGCAGGGCCCACGGGCGGATCGCGAACGGACGGCGAACTTACGGCACGCGCGAGCGGCGGGCGCCTGTGAATTCGCTGCGCGCCGCCACCGTCACGGCGGCGACGCGAAATTATTCGAAGCGATGAAGGGCCGCGCTAAGACGCTCGCGCGGCCTAGCCGTGCTGGTGCTGATGGCTCTTGGCGTAGGCGGCCTGCTGCTCCGGCGTCGCCTCGGCCTGATGCTTCTTCTTCCATTCGCCGTAGGGCATGCCGTAGACGATCTCGCGCGCCTGTTCGTAGTCCATGTCGAGGCCCTTCTCCTGGGCTGCCGCCAAGTACCACTTGGACAGGCAGTTGCGGCAGAATCCCGCCAGGTTCATGAGATCGATGTTCTGAACGTCGGTCCGCTCCTTGAAATGCTGGACCAGGCGGCGAAAAGCGGCCGCCTCGAGCTCGGTGCGGGTCTTGTCATCCATGATATCGTGTCCTCCGCGAAGTCCGCCTTTTGAGTGTTGATGTTGGGCCTGAAAGCGCCGATTTCCAGGGTTTCGTGAACTCAGAGACCGGCCACCGTCTCCTCGATCAGCATGTCGACCACCCGGCACAGCGCTTCCTGCCGGTCGGCGCCGTCCTCGATGGCCTTGCGGTAGACGGCGAGCTGGCGGTGGGCGCTGGTCCCGGCGGTGACGATCTTGCGCGCGTGCTCCACCTCGGGCAGGCAGTCCAGGGCCAGGGCGTCGACGCGCACCAGATCGATCATCTCCTCGAGCAGTTCGGCATAGGGCACGATCTTTCCGATCCCGAGATCGACCAGGCCCTGATCGATGCCGTAGCGCTGCGCCCGCCAGCGGTTCTCGGCGATCAGCATGTTGGAGTAGCGGCGCCAGCGCTGATTGTTGCGCTTCAAGCGGTAGAGCATGCGCAGCAGGCAGAGATAGAGCGCCGCGATGCAGATGCCGTCGCGCAGCCGCGTACAGACGTCGGGGATGCGCACTTCCAGGGTCGGGAAACGGGCCGAGGGGCGCACGTCCCACCACAGCTTCGAGGCGTCCTCGATCAAGCCGGCGCGCACCAGGACGTCGACGTGGCGCGCGTATTCGCCGTAGCTGTCGAATGCCGGCGGCATTCCGGTGCGCGGCAGCTCGTCGAAGACCGCGATGCGGTACGACTTCAAACCCGTTTCCTCGCCGCGCCAGAACGGCGACGAGGTCGAGAGCGCCAACAGATGCGGCAGGAAATAGCTGATCTGGCCCAGAAGGTCGATGCGCAGCTCGTCGTCGTCGAAGCCGACGTGGACGTGCATGCCGCAGATCACCAGACGCCGGGCGACGGCCTGCATGTCGCGTGCCAGGATGTTGTAGCGCTCCTTGTCGGTGTGCTTCTGGCGGTCCCAGGCGGCGAAGGGATGCGTCGAGGAGGCGATCGGCGCCAGCCCGTGCTCGGCGGCCACCTCGGCGACCGTCCGCCGCATGCGGGCGACTTCCTGCGCCGCCTGCTTGAGATTGCCGCAAACCTGCGTGCCGATCTCGATCTGCGACTGCAGGAACTCCGGGCTGACCTGATCCTCGAGCCGCCGCTGGCACTCGATCATGACAAACTCGGGAACGTCGACCACGAGATCGCGCGTCGCCTTGTCGACCAGGAGGTATTCCTCCTCGATCCCGATCGTGAACGGCGGCTCTGCGTCGCTCATGCCCCGCTCCACGCGCGGTAGATCCCGGGGTCGTCCAAGACGTGGCGCAGCGCGTCGCGGATGCGCCGCGTCCACTCCGCCGCGCCCTGGTGCGTGTCGATCAGGTCCTGGCGCACCTCGATCAGCACATTGGCGAGCCCGCGCGGCTCGGCGTGCACGTGCAGCGTGTAACCATGGTTGTCGCGACCGGAATAGGGCTGATTGTCGCCGACGACGATGCCCTCGGCGCGCAGCCGCGCCATCAGGGGCTCCGGTATCCGCGGATCCCGGTTCCAGAGGATGCCGATCTGCCAGGGCCGCTCGGTCCCCTTGATGACCGGAGTGAAGCTGTGCATGGAGACCAGGGCCGGCAGCCTGGCGCCATTCCGACCGGCGGCGACTTTGTCCTCGATCACCCGTTCGATCGCGGCATGGTACGGACGGTGAAAGGCGTCGAGTCTGCGCCGAATCTCGGCCGGGGCGAGGTCGCGGTTGCCCGGTACGATCACGCCGTCGCTGATGCGCGGGACCAGGGTGGGGTCGTCGAGCGCACGGTTGGGATCGACGATGAGTCGAGAGAATCGGCTGAGCACGCCCGGCGCGTCCATCGCCTCCGACAGGCGGCGCGTCACGTCGGCGATACCGATGTCCCAGGCGATGTGGCGCGACAGCTCGGCCTGACCCAGGCCCAGGGAGTCGAGGGCGCTGGGGATGAAGCGCGAGGCGTGATCGCACAGCAGCACCACCGGGGCCGCCCCATCCGCATTGACGATCTCGTAGGGGGCCGGTTCGCCCGGCGCCAGCAGGCCCGCGCCGGCGCTCCGCGTCGCGCCGGGAGCGACGGGAGCGGGGTCCGCGCCGCCGGACTGGCGGTCGGGGGCCAGGACTTCCGTCCCTGCAGGCTCGTCGGCGTGGCGCGGTTCGCTGGGCATAGCGGCCGAACTATAGCCGTGCCCCGCCCGCGGATACAGGGTCGCGCCAGAGGGAGCGCCATAGGGAGCGCCGGAGGGAGCGCCGGAGGGAGCCCCGGACGTCCGCCGGAAGGCCCCGCCGGGGCCGGTCAGGCATCGCCGTTCTGCGTGCCGGAATCGCTGGGCAAGGCTGCGGAACGCGCCTTGATCGTGAGGTTGAGTGCGATGTTGTCGCCGTGCACCTGCAGCGATTTTTCGGCCTGCTTCGGCACCGGAATGCCCTGGGCAATGCAGTAGCGCAGCAACGCCGCGCCGATCACCTCCGGCTCGATCTCGGCAACGACCGGGTAGTCGCGCCGCGGGTCCTCGATCTCGACGCGGATCCGCACCTTGGGCTCCCCGTATGCCCGGCAGGACACGACCCTGCCCGACGGCAGCGGGCTGCGGCCCGAGGCGCTGTAGTCGGCAACGGCGGCCAGAACTTCATCGTTGCTGAAGATCAAGCGGCGCAGCTCGCTCGGCATGCCCCCTCCCCTGGTGCCGACCGGGCGTTCCTCTTTCCCGCCAGCGGCTTATATTTCTTGATAGGTCAGCGTGTATAGCCCGCCAGGCGCCGCCACAAGAAAGAAAATCGCACACCGCCGGGGCGACCGGCGGCCGAGTCGCCCGAGAGGCACCCGCGACACGACCGCTTGACGTATTCATTTCGTCGCATAAAGATATAGGGCAATTGGTGATACCAAAAGTCCAATTTTGACCGTTTCGGGAGGCCAAGTGCCGCGACCCAGCGCGCATCGGGTGGATACGGACCCGCGGTTCCACGAGATCCCGCGCGAGCGCGTCGCCGACCGTGTGGCGCAGGAGCTGCTGCGGCTGATCGCGTCGGGCGAGCTGGCGCCCGGCGAGCGCCTGCCGGGCGAGCGGCAACTGGCGGAGATGATGAACGTCAGCCGGGTCTCGGTCCGGGCCGCGCTGCAGCAGCTCAAGGCGCAGGGCTTCGTCGCCGCCGTGCAGGGCGGCGGGACCCGCGTCATCGCCGCCTCGAAGGGCGGCGGCTCGGCGCTCGCCGAGCTCATCCGGGTCAATCGCGACAATCTGCACGACCTGGCCGAGATCCGCGCCAGCATCGAGGTCTGGGCGGCGCGGCGCGCGGCCGAGCGCGGCACGCCGGAGCAGGTCGCCGAGATCGGCCGCATCTACGACCTGATGACCCAGCCGGACCGGGCGCCGCGGTACAAGGCCGAGGACGACCTGAATTTCCACATGACGATCGCCAAGGCCTCGGCCAGCGGCGTCTATCTGCACCTCATGTCGGTGCTGGGCGAAATCCTGGAGGAGATGTTCACCTTTCACCGCTATCGCCTGCAGATCGGGCGCCAGTACGACCGGCTTCTGCTGGCCCAGCACGGCGCGATCTACGACGCCATCCGGCGCGGCGACGGCGAGGCCGCGGCGCGCGCGATGGCCGAACACCTCGATACCGTTCTGTCGAGCTACGCCGAGGACGAAACGCCGGCGCCCCCCAAACCGGGCGGAAAGATCCGCGTTGTCTCCGGCTGACGGCAACCGAGGCGGCGGCCCGACGATTGCGCAGCCGGGCGGCCTGCTGCGCGCCCTGTTCGATGCGGCGCTCGCAGCCGCCGACCCGGCCCGGATCGTGCCCGCGAACCTGCCCACCCGACCCAAGGGCCGCACCGTCGTGGTCGGCGCCGGCAAGGCCGCGGCGGCGATGGCCCGCGCCGTCGAGACGCAGTGGGACGGGCCGCTCGAGGGCCTCGTCGTCACCCGCTACGGCCACGGCGTGGATTGCGCGCGCATCGAGGTGGTCGAGGCGGCCCACCCGGTTCCCGACCTGGCCGGTCGGCGCGCGGCCGAGCGGATTCTCGAGATGGTGCGCGGACTGGGCGAGGACGACCTCGTGCTTTGCCTGATCTCGGGCGGCGGCTCCGCCCTGCTCGCCCTGCCGGCGCCCGGCCTGACGCTTGAGGACAAGCAGGCGGTCAACCGGGCATTGCTGAAGTCCGGCGCCGACATCGCCCAGATGAACTGCGTGCGCAAGCATCTCTCGGCAATCAAGGGCGGTCGCCTGGCCGCGGCCGCGGCGCCGGCGCGCGTCGTCAGCCTGCTGATCTCCGACGTGCCGGGCGACGACCCGGCGACCATCGCCTCCGGCCCAACCGTGCCGGACCCGACGAGCTTCGCCGACGCGCGCGAGATCCTCGCCCGCTTCGGGATCGACCCGCCGGCGCCGGTGCGCGCCCACCTGGAGGCGGCGGCCGAGGACACCCCCAAGCCGGGCGATCCGCGCCTGGCGCGCGCCGAAACGCACGTCATCGCGCGGCCGCAGGATTCGCTCGAGGCGGCCGCCGCCGCGGCGCGCGCGGCCGGTGTGGCTCCGGTCATCCTGGGCGACGCCATCGAGGGCGAGGCGCGCGAGGTCGCCCGCGTCATGGCCGCCATCGCGTTGCAGGTCGCCCGCCACGGCCAGCCGGCGCCGGCGCCCTGCGTGCTGCTGTCCGGCGGCGAAACCACGGTCACCGTGCGCGGGCGGGGCCGCGGCGGACGCAACGTCGAGTTCCTGCTCGCCCTGGGCGTCGCCCTGAACGGCGCCGCCGGCATCCACGCCATCGCCTGCGACACGGACGGCATCGACGGCACCGAAGACAACGCCGGCGCGCTGCTAGGCCCCGACAGCCTGGCGCGCGCCCGGGCCGCCGGTCTGGAGCCCAAGGCCCACCTCACCGACAACGACGGCTACAGCCTCTTCGCCGGCATCGGCGACCTGGTGATGACCGGCCCGACGTTGACCAACGTCAACGACTTTCGCGCCGTTCTGGTGCTGCCCGAGCGTTGATCCCGGAAAAGCGAACCCGACCCCCGTGCAACCGTCATGAACGACCGGTAGACTTCCGCCATGCAAAGAAACCGCAAGGTCAAGATCATCGCCACCCTGGGCCCGGCGAGCGCGGCGCCCGAGACCATTGCCGCGCTGTTCGCGGCCGGCGTCGACTGCTTCCGGCTCAACTTCAGCCACGGCACGCAGGACGACCACAAGCGCAACCTGGAGGCGATCCGCGCACTGGAGCGCAAGGTCAACCATCCGATCGGCGTGCTGATGGATTTGCAGGGACCGAAGCTGCGCGTCGGGCGCATGCAGGGCGGCGTCGCCGAGCTGAAACCGGGCGCCGGCTTCCGCCTCGATCTCGACACGACGCCGGGCGACACGACGCGTGCCCCCCTGCCGCACCCGGAAGTCTTCGCCGCGCTCAAGCCCGGCACCGACCTGCTGCTCGACGACGGCAAGCTGCGCCTCAAGGTCGAGGACTGCGGCGCCGACTTTGCGCAGACCACGGTGGTCACCGGCGGCCCGCTGTCGGACCGCAAGGGCGTCAACGTGCCGGGCGTCCTGCTGCCGATCTCGCCGCTGACCGAGAAGGACCGCGCCGATCTGGAGTTCGGCCTGAGCCTCGGCGTCGAATGGCTCGGCCTGTCCTTCGTGCAGCGCGCAGAGGACGTCGTCGAGGCCAAGGAGCTGGCCAAGGGCCGCGCCGCCATCATGGTCAAGATCGAGAAGCCGGCGGCGATCCAGAACCTCGACGGCCTGATCCGCGAGACCGACGCGGTCATGGTGGCGCGCGGCGACATGGGCGTCGAGATGCCGCCGGAGGACGTGCCCGCCCTGCAGAAGCGCATCATCCGGGCCTGCCGCCTGGCCGGCAAGCCGGTTGTGGTGGCGACGCAGATGCTCGATTCCATGGTGCACGCGCCGGCGCCGACGCGGGCCGAGGCCTCCGACGTGGCGACCGCGGTCTACGACGGGGCCGACGTGGTCATGCTGTCGGCCGAGACCGCCTCGGGCGACTATCCGGTCGAGTCGGTCAGGATGATGGACCGCATCGCGGTGCGGACCGAGGCCGACCCGCTCTATCGCGCCCTGATCCACGCGCTCCACCCGGAGCCCGAGCCGACCGCGCCGGACGCCATCTCGGCCGCCGCGGCGCAGGTCGCCGCGACCATCGGCGCCGCCGCGGTGGTGAGCTACACGACCTCCGGCTCGACCGCGCTGCGCGCCGCGCGCGAGCGCCCGGACGTGCCGATCCTGGTGCTTACCGCGCGGATCGAGACGGCGCGGCGGTTGTCGATCAGCTGGGGCGCGCACTGCGTGCACACCGCCGACGTGACCTCGTTCTCGGAGATGGTGCAGAAGGCCTGCCGCATCGCCCGCCAGGAAAGCCTCGCCAAGGTCGGCGACAAGCTGGCGATCACCGCGGGCGTGCCCTTCGGCACGCCGGGCTCGACCAACGTGCTGCGCATCGCCACGGTGCGCGAGTAGCGGCGCCCTCCGCGCCGCCGGCCGCCGCTATTTGACGGGCAGCACGTCCACGTTGATCAGGACGGCGGGCTCGGCGCCCCGGTTCTCCGACCAATGGGCCACGTCCGCGCCTTCGACCCATTGCTCGCCGGGCCTGTGCGTCATTGTTCCCTGCCCGTCGCGGTGCTCGGTGTATTCGCCGCTCACCAGGTAGGCGACGACGGGCCGTCTGGCATGGCTGTGATAGCCGACGGTCGCGCCGGGCTGCAGGATGACGGTCCGCAGGCGGAGGGCGTAGCCGCCGAACTCCGGAATCTGCGGCCCCATCGGTAGCGTGCTGCTCGAGCCGACGGACACGCCCTGCGTCTTCTGCGGCTTCGCGTCCTGCGCCGCCGCCGGCGCGGCGGCAGCAATAGCCAGCAACGCGGTCGCGAACAGCCCGCCTCGGCCGACCGGGTGAAAGGACCTGAACATCGGTGCCCCCTCCTGCGAATTACGTTAAACGGAACGGGCCATCACACCGCGCAGTCATCGCGATGGGAAATCAATTCATCGTGTCCGAGGGACCGACGACCGCGGCCGGGCCGGCGTCGCCCAGGATGTAGGAAATATGTGCGAGCCCCTCGCTGCGAACGCTTTCGAAGAACGCTCCGAATTGTGGGCGGTCGGTCCCCGCTCGGCCTTGATGAGGTGGTTCATGCCGCCTAAATGCATTGACAAGGCGTCTTCGTTGGCAACGCCGCCCCCAGGCGGAGGGTCCCCGGCCGGACCGGGAACACCGCGCCGGCCGGGGCGTTCGCCCAGATAAGACAGAACACGCGAGACAGGGATACGGGAGACCGAACGAACGAAACCCGGGCGAAACACGTCCCGGGGCATGGACACGAACCGATGAACCCGCAAACCCAGTCCCACTCGGACAACGACCATTACCAACGCCAGCTCGCCAGGACCCTGATCGCCCACCTCGGCGTCGAGGGCGCGACGCATGCCTGCCAGGCGAACTGCTGGGACGGCGTCCTGATCTACGTTCTCCAGGCGCGCGAAGACCGCGCGGCACGATGACGGCGGTTTAAGGACCGAATTCCTCTCCGGGCGCTGCCGCCCGTCAGGCCGGCGTGCGCGCCTTGATCGTGCGCCGGCGGAGGCGTTGCAGAACGAGCTCGGCGGCAAAACCGGCGGCCACGAAGCAAGCGATGTAGAGCAGCACGTCGGGCCGGCGGCCGACCTCGAAACTGGCCACGAAGGCGACGGCGGCGGCGTTCGCCAGCACGGCGAGCAACAGCAGCACCGCCGAGGCACCGGTTTCCCGGCGCAGCCGGGTCAGGTGTCCGAAGTGCACCACGGCGTGCACCAACAGCACGGTCACCGAGCCGATCACGGCGATCTGCCCGAGGTCGAAGGCGAACACCAGGACGATGATGATGGCCGAGCTGATCAGCAGGCCCTCGCGCGACCGGCCGATCGGCCGCCCGAAGGCCTGCGGCAGCTCGCCGTCCTTGGCAAGCTGATAGGTGACGTTGGTCGCCGCATAGAGCCCGGCATTGATCGCCGAGGCGGTCGAGATCATCGCCATCACCGCCACGACGGTGAAGCCGGTCGCGCCGAAGGCCGGCCGCGCCGCCTCCGCGAGCGCATATTCCTTGGCCTCGACCACGCGGGCGACCGGCAGGTTGCCGAACACCGCGACCGCCAGCACGACGTAGAGCAGAATCACGACCAGGATAGCGGCGAAGATCGCGCGCGGCAGAGTCTTGCTCGGCTGCGGCATGTCCTCCGCGGCGTTGGTGATGACGCGGAAGCCCTCGTAGGCGAAGAAGGTGACGCCGATGCTGGCCAGGACGGCGCCGCCCGGCGGAAAGTCCTGCGGAGTCAGCAATTCCGGCTTGAGGTACGCCAAACCCACCGCGGCGAAGGCCACCAGGAAGCCGAGCTTGACCGCGACGATGACGTTCTCGACGACGGCGACCTTGCCGGCGCCGCGCAGATTGATCGCCACAAACATGAGGATGACGGCGGCGGCCAGAAGGTCGACCCACAGCGGCGCGGGCTGCGCGAAGATGAGCGCGGCGGCGTAGCCGCCAAAGGCCTGGGCGACCAGCGTGAGGGACACCAGCGCGGCCACGTAGAGGACGATGCTGACCCCGCCGGAGAACACCCCCTCGCCGTAGGCCTGCACGAGATACTCGACGATGCCGCCGGCCGCGGGATAGCGGGCGCCAAGCCGCGCCAGGGAATAGCCCGAGAGCAGCGCGACGGCGCCGCCGAACAGGAAGGAAAGATAGGCGGCGTTGCCCGCGACCGCCCCCGCCTCGCCCATCAGGGCGAAGATACCGGCGCCGACCATGGCGCCAACCCCCAGTAGGGTCGCCGACCACACCCCGACTGCGCCGACCGGCTTGTCGGCCACCTTGTCGGCCACCTTGTCGGCCACCTGCCCCCGCCTCCCCGATGGATCCCGAGCCAAGCCTACCGCGCCCGGCGCGCCGGCTCCACCGTCGCGGGTTGCATCGCCTGGGACGGGCCGGGCCGAACGCAAAGCCGGCCCCGCGGAGCTCCGCTGGGCCGGCTCGCCGGGCCTGTCAGGATCGCCGCCCGCGGGTGGCGTCAGGCGGCGGACTTTTTCGCCTTCGCCATGGCGTGCGCGATGGTCTCGCCGTTCGTCACCTGCGGCGGATTGGGCAGGTACTTCGACATGTTCTTCTGCACCCACTGGTTGGCCGCACGAACCGATTCGTCCGCGCCCGGCCTGTCCTTGAAGATGCTGATGCTGGCGACCGTGCTATCGCCCGCCTTGAGCGCGTAGTATTCCTCGAACCCGGAAATCTTGCTGATGATCGGCAGAAACTCGCTGCGGACCTTGGCCGCGGCTTCCTCGGGGGATTTCACTCCATCGTAGCGTCGAATGGTCACGTACATCGTTTCCTCCTGTTTCATGAAAAGCGTGCCTCTCGGTTTCCGAAGGCGACCCCCTCCTGCCGGCGATTCCGCGACGCTCCGGATTCGTTTCACGGTCCGTGCGCCTCGACGCAGCCCGTCCGCCGTGCATCGGCCTCGATAGAGGCGAGGCATCGTTCTATTCAACCGGAGTTGGCGGTCGGGCGCCGTGCTGCGGCTCGTGTCGAGACGACTACGTCTGGACCATGGAGTTCCTCCGAAGAATCACTCCCGAAAGCCCCCGCTCTCTTGATCGGCGATAAATTACCGCACACTACGGCGTGCGTCCAATTAACTCTCGGCAATTCACAGAAATGACATCGGCTTGCAACGTCTGCCGATCGGCGCGCTATGACGCACGACCTATGTCTTGTGACTCCCGTCCTGCGTTGGCACCGGCGCCATGAAAGCGAATCCGCACCTGTTATGTATGAAAGGATTCATGCCTGCATCTCCGGACGTCGAGTGTTTCAGGCGCCCGACCTCGAACGCCGGATTACGCGGAGTTCACGCGCCAGAAAACGGGCCGAAAGATTCGCCGCAATAGCCTGTCGGCCTGCCGGAGAAATACCGGCGCGTTCCACTGAACCCTAATCGGAGGACTCTCTTCATGAGAAAGGCTTTGGGCGCTTTCGCCGCAATGGCGATCCTGACCGGCGCCGGTGTCGCGATGGCCGCCACGGCCGACGGGACGATCAAGTCGATCGATCTCAAGGCCAACACCTTCACGCTCGACAGCGGTACCGTCTTCAAGGCGGAAAAAACCGTCGACTTGAAGAGGCTCAAGCTCGGCGAGAAGGTGGCGGTCACCTATGACACGAAGAACGGTGCCAACGAGGCGCGCGCGGTCAAGACGATGATGTAGCGCCGTCGCGTCATCACAAAAGGCCCCGACGATCGGGCGCGCTCACATGGGCGCGCCCGGTTCATTCTCGGGCGTCGCGACGAGGCCCGGTGTGACGCCTCACCCCTTCCCCGCCACCGCCTGCACCAGGACGATGCGGCCTTCCTCGAGGTTGCGCACCATGTTGGCGGCGAGCTCGCACCAACCCTCCCCGGCCAGGATGCGCAGGCTGGTGAGCGGCGCCGTGCCGGTCTTTGCGGCCTCGGCCGCCTTGGCGCGCGCCTCGTGGAACCACTCGACCGCCGGCGCCGTCGCGTCGCGCCATTCGGCGATCCCGAAGCCGATGCCCTGCAGCAGCGCGCGCAGGGCCTCCGGCGCGATCAGGTCGGAAATGTCGGGCGTCGGCGCCCAGGGCACCGGAAAGTGGATCGGCCCCTCCGGCCCGGCCAGGATGTCGTAGAACGCGAGGCGGCCGCCCGGCTTGAGCACGCGGAACATCTCGCCGTAGAGCCGCGGCTTGTCGGCGATGTTCATCTGCGCGTGTTGGGTCCACACCACGTCGAAGCTGGCCGCGTCGTACGGCAGCGCCAGCGCGTCGCCCTGGCGGTAGGCGACCCGTTCGGCAAGCCCGGTGCGCTCCGCCAGCATCGCCGCCACGTCGCAGTACTCGGCCGTCAGGTCGACGCCGGTCACCCGGCAGCCGCGCGTCGCGGCCAGGAAGCGCGACGGGCCGCCGATGCCGCAGCCGACGTCGAGCACCCGGTCGGCCGCGGCGATCCGCGCAAGCTCGGCGAGCTCGGCGGTCGCCTGCCGGCCGCGGATGTGGAACTCGTCGACCGGCGCCAGGTCGTCCGGCGTCAACGCGTCGACGTCCTTCCCGGCGGCCGCCAGGCTGTCGAGGATTCGGGTGGCTAGGTCGCCGCGCGCATAATGGGCGGCGACGGGCGAAACGGTGTCGGTCATGGCTGCCCTCCTGGGCAAATCCTGGCACGCCGCAAAGCGATCCGCAAATCGTCGGCGTCAGGCCGTGCGGCGCCGGCGCGCGACGCGCACGACCTCGCCCGAATAGAGCGCGAGCGCGGTCCAGATGAGCGCGAAGGTGACGAGGTGCGCCGATGTGAACCGCTCGCCGAAGACGAAGACGGCGAGCAGGAAATGGCTGGTCGGCACGATGTACTGGAACAACCCGACCGTCGCGTAGTTGAGGCGCCGCACCGCGCTGGTGAAGAGCAGCAGCGGCAGGGTGGTAAACAGGCCGCTGAGGACCAGGAGGAGGTCGAGCCGCGTGTCGCCCGCCAGGAAGGCGCTGTCGCCGCCGGCGACCTGCACGGCCAGGAAAATCAGCGCCGGAACCAGCAGCAGGTTGGTCTCGACGAACAGCCCGTCGAGCGCGCCCAGGGCCATCGTCTTGCGGACCAGCCCGTAGAGGCTGAAGGTGCCGGCCAGGCTGAGCGCCACCCAGGGGAAGGCCGCGCTCTGCACCGCGAGGTTGGCGACGCCGACGGCGGCCAGCAGCACCGCCAGGCCCTGCACCCGGGACAGGCGCTCGCGCAGCACCAGGAGGCCGAGCAGCACGTTCATCAGCGGATTGATGTAGTAGCCCAGGCTGCTCTCCAGCACGCGGCCCGAGGTGATCGCCCAGACGAAGATGAGCCAGTTGCTGGAGACCAGCAGCGTACTGGCGAGCAGCAGCCGGCGCGTGCGGCGGTCGGCGAGCCCGCGGCGCAGCGCGGCCCAGCGATGGCGCAGCGCGATGACGCCGAGCAGCAGCAGGGCGGACCAGACGATGCGGTGCGCGACGATCTCGAGCGGCGGCGCGGCGGCGATCGCCTTGAAGTAGATCGGCAGCACGCCCCAGGTCAGAAACGCCGCCAGGGCGCAGGCGGCGCCGACGAGCCGTTCGTCGCGCGGGCCGATCGGCGGCACGCGCCGTCAGCTCCGCTCGGCGACCGTCGCGGGGGGCGCCTCCGCCGTCATCGCGCGGTCGGGGATCGGCCAGTGCAGCACGGCGGCGAGCAGGCCGAGCGCGACGGCGAGCAGCCAGATCGGCTCGTAGGACCCGGTCAGATCGTAGCTCACGCCGCCGAGCCAGGCGCCGAAGAAGGCGCCCATCTGGTGCCCGAACATGACGATGCCGAACAGCGTCGCCAGGTAGCGCGCGCCGAAGATGTCGCCGACGACGCCGCTGGTCAGCGGCACGGTGCTGAGCCACAGCAGGCCGAAAACGCCGGAGAACACGAAGATCGTCGTCTCGCTCCTGGGCCCGTACAGCAGACCCAGGATGGCGACCGCCCGCGCTACGTAGATGAAGGACAGCAGGTACTTCTTGCGGTAGCGCCCGCCGAGATAGCCTGCCGTGAGGCCGCCGATGATGTTGAAGAAGCCGATCAGGCTGAGCGCCGTGGCGCCGACCAGGGGGTCGAAGTGCAGACTGTTGATGTAGGCCGGCAGATGCGTGGCGACGAAGGCGACGTGGAAGCCGCAGACGAAGAATCCGCTGGTCAGCAGCCGGAAGCCGCGATGGCGCCCGGCCTGCACGACCGCGCCGGTGAGCGACAGGTGGCTGTCGAGCTGCTTGGCCGGCCGTCCGGCCAGCGCGGCCGAGAGCGGCACGATGAGCGCCGAAAGCGCCGCCAGCGTGAGCAGCGCCTCGACCCAGCCGAGGCCGCCGATCGCCATCTGGGTGAACGGCAGCAGCAGGAACTGCCCGACCGAGCCGCCCGAGGAGGCGATGCCGAGCGCGAAGCTGCGCCGCTCCGGCGGGAAGGCGCGCGCCACGGCCGAGAGCACCAAGGGAAAGCCGCAGGCGGCGACGCCGATGCCGACCAGGACGCCACCGCCCAGGTAGAGACCGAGCAGGCTGTCGCCCAGCGCCATGATGACGATGCCGGCCACGTAGACGACGCCCCCGAACACCAGGCAGCGCCCGGTGCCGTAGCGGTCGGCCAGGATGCCGAACGGCGGGGTCAGCACG
>Ga0210144_1000564_pt1 | contig 18465 bp, 20 predicted proteins | sample Muzzi_PWA_D2_FD_185532 | JGI IMG/M metagenome (GOLD analysis project Ga0210144, IMG submission 185532) | Wetland microbial communities from San Francisco Bay, California, USA, that impact long-term carbon sequestration - Muzzi_PWA_D2 (SPAdes) | ecosystem: Environmental > Aquatic > Marine >...
GCTGGCCGAAGCGTTCCAACTCCCGCACCCGACTCTCGGCGGACTTCTCGAGCCGCCAGGAACCGCCGCCCTCTCCGACTACGCCGATGCCCGCTCGCTCTACCTGCAGCGCCTCGGTGCACGGCGCAATAGCTGCGGCCAGCCGACCCGTCGAGCGGTCCACCTGCAATCAGGGTCTCGCCGCGCGTCGCATGCGCCGTGCACCGAGGCGCTGCAGAAGCGCGCCCAGCCGTTCGCCCCCGCCCCCGGCAGGCGGCAACGCCCCGATCTGCCGTGCGATGCCGGTCACGTCATAAATGCCCTCCCAATCGACGAGCAGGCCGTCCCTGAACAGCCAGACGTCGATGCCGTGAAACCTCACGGTGCCATTCGTCGGCGCATAGCCCGGCGGGTCCAACCTGCCGGTCATGGTGCCCGCCGCGATCCACCGCGCGACGGCGACGTCGCGGTCGCCAGCGAGGAAGAGATTGGGCGAGTCGGGCCGCGAGAAACGGAGGTCCGGGAACGCTCTCCAGATCCGCTCGAAGAGCAGGCGGAGCGCCGCCTTGCCGGTCCCCGGCTCAATGAGACTGGGATCGCTGAGGCGAATGTCCTCGGCGCAGAAGGCGGCGATCTCCTCAATCGCCTGCCGATTGACCGCGTCCTGCCAGCGAGAGGCAAAGCCTTCGGCGAAGCTCGCATCCATTGCGCTCGAGCCTACAGCTGCCGGACGATTGCCAGTCGATAGGCTGGTCCGGTGCTGACGCGTCTGTCGGCCCGAGCGCTTCAACGCCCGTTCCCACTTCAGCGTCCGTCTCGCAGCTCCTCGGTGCCGAGCGCGAATCGGGGTCCTGACGACCTATTTCGCCGTCGCCGAGGCGGTTTGCCCAGTCCCCGGTTGCCTTCAACTCGGATGGCCCCGGCTGCCCGACCGGTCCGTTCCTCGACTGCCCGATGAACTCATGGTCGACCGGCACGAACCCTGCGGTCAACAGCGTCTGACCCAGGGCCATCTGCCCTAATCGTCCGTAACGCGCACGACGAGCTTGCCGACGTTGCCGCCGTCGAAGAGCATGTTGATCGCGGTCGGCAGCTCCTCGAACCCCTCGACGACGGTCTCCAGAGCCTCCAGCCGGCCATCCGCCATCCAACCCGACAGCTCGGCGGCTGCCTCCGGCATGCGGTCGAGGTGGTCCAAGACGATGAAGCCCTGGAGCAGTGCACGGTTGAACAGGAGGTTTGGAAAGTTACGCGGCCCGGGCGATGGATCGCTGTCGTTGTAGCGGGAGATGAGCCCACAGAGCACAACGCGCGCGTGAAGGTTCAGCCGGGCGAAGATCGCATCCATGATCTCGCCGCCAACGTTCTCGAAGTCCACGTCGATGCCGTCCGGCGTCGCGGCGATCAGGTTCTCGCGCCAGCCCGGATTCCTGTGGTCCACCGCGGCATCGAGCCCCAGTCGCTCGGTGAGCAGCTCGCACTTCTCCGCTCCCCCGGCGACGCCGACAACGCGGGCACCCTCGATCTTCGCAAGCTGGGAGGCGACTGAGCCGACGGCACCGGCTGCTGCCGAGACGAGCACCGTCTCGCCCGCCTGCGGGCGGCCGATGTCCTTCATGCCGACCCATGCTGTCAATCCGGTGGCCCCGAGCGCCCCCAGATAGGCGCTCGGGGAGGCCCCGGGGAGTTCGCTGACCGGGAGGAGCGGTGCCGCATCGGACGTGACGAACCACTCTTGCCAGCCGATCAGGCCCCGCACCAGCTGCCCCACTGAGTAGTTGGGATGATTCGAGGCGACCACTCGGCCAAGGCCGGCGGCGCGCATGACCTCCCCGATCCCAACCGGCGGCAGGTACGTCGGCGTATCGCTGATCCAGGGGCGGTTGGTGGGATCGATCGAGATCCACAGCGTTCGCACCAGCGCCTCACCCTCGCCGATCTCGGGGACGTCCTCCTCGTCCAACTCGAAGGTCTCGGGGCCGATGCGGCCTGTGGGACGTTCGCGGAGGAGAAAGCGGCGGTTGCGCTGGGAGATCGCCCGAGCCTAGCACCGCCTCGGCAAGTCCCCGAGCAGGTCCCCAGGGGGGCTTGCCCACCTCGAGGGGCAGGCTAATACGATGCACTCCGATGGCCACCGTGGAGGGCGCACAGGGACCGATCGAGGCCGAGCAGCTCGGGCTGACGCTGATCCACGAGCACTTTTTCTCCTCCGACGAGGCCGTGACTGCGCAATGGCCTCACGTTCGCGACCGCGCGACCGAGCACCGGCTGGCGGTCGAGTCAGCCGAGGCCGTGAAGCGGCACGGGGTGAACACCGTGGTCGAACCGACCGCGATGCTGTTGGGTCGCGACATCAGGGCCTCCATTCAGCTCGCGGCCGAGACCGGGCTTCAGATCGTCGCCTGCACCGGCGTCTACACCTACGATCACCTGCCTCAGTTCCTCCTCAACCGCGACGAGGACTTCGTCGCCGGGCTGTTCGTGCACGACATCGAGCAGGGGATCCAGGGAACCGACGCCAAGGCGGCCTTCGTCAAGTGCGCTGCCGACGCGGCCGGGGTCAACGAGCGGGTCGAGAAGATCCACCGGGCAGCCGCCCGGGCCAGCCTGCGGACGGGGGCGCCGATCATGGCCCACTCACGCCCGGCCTCGAACACCGGGCCGAGACAGGTCGAGATCCTGCTCGAGGAGGGCGTCGCGCCGGAGAAGATCCAAATCGCCCATACCGGCGACACCGACGACCTCGACTACATAGAGGGCCTTCTGGAGCAGGGCGTCTACATCGGGATGGACCGCTACGGACTCGACATATTCCTGCCCACCGAGCGGCGCAACGCCACTGTCCTGGAGCTGCTCGGGCGCGGCTACGCGGAGCGGATGTTCCTGTCGCAGGACTTCGACATCCCGATCGCCGCAGGGCTCGACTGGTACCCGCCGCAGGTGATCGAGCAGCTGGAAGCCGGCGGCGCCTCGCGGGGCTGGAGCATGACCCTCCTCTTCGAGGAGATCCTCCCGGCTCTGAAGGAGGCGGGCGCGACCGATGCGCAGATCGAGACGATGATGGTCGAGAACCCGAAGCGCTGGCTAAGCGCCTGACCCTGCGGGCGCCGATCGAGACCCGCGCCTTCCAGTTGGCTCCGCCCCGTAAATCACGCGAGGAGGTCAGAGATGTTTGCTCAAGTGGTCACTTTCGAAGAGCAGCCGGCCGAGGTCGATGAGGGCATTCGGCACGTCAACGAGGAGGTGCTTCCGGTGCTGCGGGATGCCGCCGGCCTTACAGGCTTCTGGCTCGTCGATCGAGAGGCGGGCAAGCGCATCAGCCTGATGGTCTGGGAGAGCGAGGAGGCTTCGGCCGCCGCCTGGGACGCCCTGCATGCGCGCTTCGCCGAATTGGGCGATCCACCCCGGCCGACACCGTCGAGCGTCGAGCGCTACGACGTTTACGGAAGCGTCTGACGAAATCCCGGATGAACGACGAGGCCACCGGGGCGCCAGCGAGCGCGGAGATCTCCCCCTCGACCTCGCTCGGGGCGGTGCATCTGACCGTTGCCGACCTCGGGCGGTCGGTCGCCTATTACGAGAGCGCAGTCGGGCTGCGGCGGCTCGAGCGGTCCGAGGGTCGGGCCTCGATCGGGGTGGGCGATCGGGAGTTGATCGTGCTCTTCGAGGAACCCGGCGCGGGCTCCTCCGCCGGTTACACCGGCCTATACCACGTCGCTTTGCTTCTGCCACAGCGGTTCGACCTCGCCGCCTGGCTGGCCCATGCGGCCCGTGATCGCGTGCCGCTGGTCGGCATGTCCGACCATTTCGTCAGCGAGGCGCTGTATCTCAGCGATCCCGACGATCACGGCCTCGAGATCTACTGGGATCGACCTCGTGAAACCTGGGAGGGGACGGTCGCGGAGAGGATGACCACGCTGCCACTCGACGTCGACGGCCTGTTGGCGGAATTGTCCGATCCGGCCGGCTCGGACTTCGATGGGCTGCCCGGAGAAACGGTTGTCGGACACGTCCATCTGAAGGTGGCAAGCATTCCGGAGACGGTGGCGTTCTACCGCGATCTCCTCGGCTTCGGGCTGATGGCCGCCCTCGGTCCGCAGGCGGCCTTTCTCAGCGCCGGGGGCTACCACCACCACATCGGCGCCAACACCTGGGGCAGCTCCGGCGCATCGCCCCCGCCACCCGGCACGGCAGCGCTGCGACACGCCACGGTCATCCTCCCCGACGAGGGTGAGCACGACCGCGTCCTCGAACGCCTCAACCAGGGAGGGCACGAGATTGGACGCGAAGAGGCCGGGGCGCTCGTTCGCGATCCCTCCGGCAACGCACTGGTGCTCGCGGTCCGAAGTCAGGAGCGATGAGGCCAGGCCAGCGGCTTCGACTGCTTCGACCCCAGGAGCGTCTGCACGGGTCTGATAGTCCCCGCGTATCCGCGTCCTGGTCACAAGCACGCGCATGCCCTACTCGCTCCACCTCGTCCGGGCGCTCGGCAGTCAGGGGCAGGAGGTGCACGGCGCGGACGCCTACCGGGACGCACCGGGCAGCCGGTCTCGCTTCGCCGCAGGGCACCTCGTCACCCCGCCTCCGCTTCCGAGGGCCGCGGAGTTCGTTGCTGCGATCGCGAACTATTCGCGAGCGCACTCGATCGAGCTCGTCATGCCGACCTTCGAGGAGACGTTCGCGCTCGCCGCGCGGCGCGGGGAATTGCCCGAGGGCACGGGGCTGTTCGCCGCGTCCTTCGAGATTCTCGCGCAGCTGCACAGCAAGGCGAGCTTCCAGGCGCTGGCGGAACGGCTCGGGATGCTCACTCCCAGCACGACCATCGCGACCGACGCCGACGGCCTGAGGGCCGCGGCCGAGCGCCTTCCGCGCTACATCGCCAAGCCGGCCTTCTCGCGGGCGGGCACCGCGATCGTCACCAATGTCGGGCCGCGATCCGGCGAGCGGTCCATCGAGCAGGCGGACCCGTCGCAGGGAAACCCGTGGCTGGTGCAGGAGTTCGTCGACGGCGACGATCTGGCCTGTTTTGCCGTGGCACGAGAGGGGAAGCTGGCCGCCTACGCGGTCTACGAAGAGCCGCTTCAGGGAGACGGCGGCTACGCGATGCGCCAGGTCGCGATCGACGCCCGGCCGACGCTCGGGATCGCCACGACAATCGCCGAGGCGGTCGAGATGCACGGCTTCTTCGGCCTCGATTACCGGATGAGCGAGAGGGGGCCGTACCTGCTCGAGTGCAACGCCCGCTGCTCGCCCGGAGCGTTGCTGTTCGAGAACGACGAGCTCGCGAGCGCGATCCTCGGCGAGCCCTCTTCCGAGCCGCTGCTGATCGAGCCCGGTAGGGCGGCGCAGTTCGACGACGCGGTCCTGACCGAGAACCTTCACGGGATCCGTTCGATCCCCCACGCCATCGACGAGCTGCTCGCCACACCCGGCGCGTTTCTGGATCCACACGACCCACGCGGCGACCTGTTCGGCTGGCTGCGGTTCCGGCACGACTCACGGATCGCCTCCCGAGAGCACATCAGCTACGCGGAGCAGAAGCTCCACGACATCAGCTGGAACGGGGAGCCGCTCGCCTGAAGCCCTCAGGCTCGAAGCTGGGATGCGATCAGATCGGCCGCGGCGTCGGGCCGCTGGGCCGGGAACGCGTGACCGGCACCGGCGAAGAGCTCGACCCGCGCGCCCGGGAAGCGCCCCGCGAGCAGCTCCGCGTTGCCCGGTGGGATGACGACGTCCTCGGCGCCGTGCCCGATCAGGACCGGTGCGATCTGCGACAGGCCGTCGGCGCCCGGCGATGCCGCCCACCACTGCGCCATCGCCCGCTCGTGCGCGGCGAGGGCGGTCGGGTCGAGCGCGGCCAGCGACGCGGCCTCGAGCTTGCCGAACTCGCGATCGAAGTGGGGGGCGACGTCGGGGGGAAAGATGACCGAGATCGTCCGCGATGCCCGTTCCCGGGGGGTACCGGAGCGGTCGACGAGGCGGCCCCAGTCGGCGGGCCTGGCGCGAAGCGCACCCGGGCCGCCCGGGTCGGTGGAAAACAGCGCGAGCGACTCGACCCGCTCGGGGGCCCGGACCGCAAGGGCCTGGGCGATGAAGCCGCCCATCGAGAAGCCGAGGACCGCGATCCGGTCGATCGCCAGCTCGTCGAGCAGCGCCTCGAGGTCGGCGGCCATCGAGTCGATCGTCACCTCAGCCGGATCGCCGAGCTCGGAGCCGCCCGTCCCCCGGTTGTCGGGAGCGAGAAGCGCGAACGAGCGCCCGAGCGCCGCCAGAAAGTCCGGGGGCCAGTCGTCGGCGCTGCCCGAGTAGCCCTGCACGAGCAGCAGGCCCGGGCCGGCCCCGAGCGCACGCCAGGTGAACCGGCGCCCCGCAACAGCGACCGACCCGTCCCGCTCGAGCGCGCTCACGGGGCGAGTGTATTCAGACGCCGGAGAGCCCTTGGCCCGGACGCTCCGGGGCGAGCACCCGGACCCCGCTGAGCCCCTCGAGCAGGGACCGACGGAGCAGCGCCGGTCCCGCCGGTGCCGTGCAAGAGGACGACCGGTGGGCCCACGCCCGTTACCGTCCTACCGTGGGTGAGCAGAGACTCGAGGCCGGGGACCGGGTCCGCGCCGCGGAGCTGATCGCGGCCCTATCGCTGGCGACGGATTTCGGCACTGGGCTGCCTCTCGAGCACGGATTGCATAGCACCGCGATCGCAATGCGCCTGGGCGAGCGCCTGGGCATAGACCGGGAGACCGCATCGAAGACCTACTACGCATGCCTGCTCTTCTACGTCGGCTGCACCGCGGACGCCGAGATCGCAGCCGAAATCTTTGAAGGCGACCTCAGCACCCATTTCACTCCCGTGATGTTTGGATCGCGGGCCGAGGTCGCGCGGGGCCTGATGCGGGCCGTCGCCCCACCGGGAGAGCCGGCGCCGGCCCGCGCAGCGCGGCTAGCGCGTCGCCTTCCGCGCGCCCTTCGCGAGCAACGCCGTCACCTCGCCGCGATCTGTGAGGTCGGGCAGATGCTGACCCGCCGGCTCGGCCTGCCCGAGCCGGTGCGCTCGCTGTTCGCCGGCTTCACCGAGCGCTGGGACGGTAAGGGCGCGCCCGCTGGCGCGGAGGGCGAGGCGACCCCGCCTGCGGTGCGAATCGTCCACGTGGCGCGCGATGCCGCCTTTCAGTGCCTGCTCGGTGACGACGAGCAGGCGGCCCGAATCGTCGGCGAACGCGCCGGTGGGGCGTTCGATCCGCAGATAGCCGGGCTGGTCGCGGAGCGGGGCGCGGAGATCCTCGCCGCCGACACCGGCACATCGGCCTGGGGGCGCACGCTAGACCTTGAGCCCGATCCGCAGCTGACCCTCGAAGGCGAGGCGGTCGATCGCGCCGTCGCCGCGATGGGGGATTTCGCCGACCTGATCTCCCCCTATCTGGCCGGACACTCCGCGGGGGTTTCCTCGCTGGCGACGGCGGCAGCGCAGCGATGCAGCCTCGACACTGCCGACATCGGCATCGTGAGGCGAGCGTGCTTCGTCCACGACCTCGGACGGGTCGCGATCCCGGCCCGCATCTGGCAGAAGCCGGGCCCCTGAGCGCCGACGAGTGGGAGCAGGTCAGGCTGCACCCCTACCACTCCGAGCGGGTTCTGTCGCGTTCGCCGTTCCTGGCGAGGCTCGCAGAGGTGGCCGGAGCCCACCACGAGCGCCTCGACGGCTCCGGATGTCACCGCGGCGCCCGCGGCTCCTCGCTCGGGCTTCCGGCTCGCCTCCTCGCGGCGTCCGACGCCTACCGCGCGATGATTGAACCGCGACCGCACCGCGGGCCGCTTGCACCGGGCGAGGCCGCTGCAGAACTCGGCCGCGAGGCGAGCGCCGGAAGGCTCGACCCCGACGCGGTCGCCGCTGTGCTGGAGCAGACCGGCCAGCAGGTGCCCTCGATCGAGCGGCCCGCCGGCCTGACCGAGCGGGAGGCGGAGGTCATCGGCCTGCTGGCGCGGGGCTTGCAGACCAAGCAGGTCGCCCGCGCCCTTGACATCTCGCCGAAGACCGCCGACCGTCACATTCAGAACGCCTATGGGAAGATCGGCGTGTCCACCCGCGCCGCCGCGGCCCTGTTTGCCATGGAGCACGGGCTCGTCGCATGGGGAGAACTCCCGATTGCGCGAACCGCGGGGCGCTCGTAGCGTCGGTGCGTGATGTACGTGGACCGAGGGACTTGAAGTGAGCCTCTTCTACAAGCTCGCGTATCGCCTCGGCATCACCCCCTGGGAGGAGGCCACCGACCACCCTCCCGCCGCAAAGGCGATCGCCGCCCTCTTCGATCGCGAGGAGGAGGGACGGGAGCCTCCCTATGGACGGGTGCTCGACCTCGGCTGCGGCAGCGGCTATTGGGCTGTCGACCTGGCGAGGCGGGGCTGGGAAGTCGTTGGGGTCGACATCGTCCCGGAAGCGCTTGAGCGTGCTCGTCGGAGGGCCCGAGACGCTGGCGTCGAGGTCGAGCTGATCGAGGGTGACTTGACGGCGCTGCGCGCCGCGGGCATGGGCTCGGGTTTCGATCTGTTCTGGGACTTCGGCTCGATCCACGGACTGAACGCCGGACAGCGCGAGGCCGTCGGGCGCGAGGTGAGCGCCGTCGCGGCTCCCTGGGCGAAGGCGCTGATCTTGGCCTGGAAGCCGGGACGGCGCGGGCCGCTGCCGCGAGGGGCGAGCAGGGCCGAGATCGAGGCCGCGTTCCCCGGCTGGGAGATCATCGACGATCAGCCCTTCGACGCGACCGGCTTGCCGCGTCCGCTCCGCGGGGTCGAGCCGCGGGTCTACCGGCTGCGGTTTGGGTGAGAGTCTCCCCCCTGTCCGAGAGCATCCGTTCCGCGCGCTGAACCAGACAGACTCTGAGAATCCTCTTAGGATCAAGGTCGACGAGCTGAGTGGCTCCCCGCGCTTGTTAGCATCTCGCCCCGAATAGAGGTCCGGTACGTCTCGCAAGGGAACGGGAAGTGCAGGGGGCCGACCTCCAACCTTCGGAGGGAAGCCGATGAGGACTTGGTTCAGGGCCACCGTTGTGGCCGCGGTCGTTGCTCTTGCCGCCGCTGGCGCCGCTGGCGCCGCTGGCGCGTCGTCGCACTCGCACGGATCGTCGCCGTGGCACGCGCACAGGGCGCACCAGGACGAACTACCGCCGATCGACACGTCGAATGCGGCCAACTGCGACTTCATCGCCGAACCGGGCAACCCCGTCTGCATGCTGCCCTTCCCCGACGACTACTACACCGTGCCCGACCCGAGCAGCCCGACCGGGCGTCGCGTCCACTTCACGAACGAAGGGATGCCGGCCAACGCAAAAAGCGTCCACATCGCCGCCGAACCGTACAACGCCTCCGACGGCTTCAGCCCCGGGTCGGTGATCGTGCTCAAGGTGCCGGGAATCGAAACCACCGCCGACGTCCGCGCCACCGGCGCCGTGCCGATCAACCACATCGGTCGTTACCGGAAGGGCAACGCGCCGGTTGTGGTGATCGACGCCGCCACCGGCAAGCGTTGGCCGATCTGGGTCGGGATCGACTCGACCGCCTCCGATGCCTCGAAGGCGGCGCTGGAGATCCACCCGGCGGTCAACTTCGCCTCCGGCCACCGCTACATCGTCGCCCTGCGCCACCTGCGCAACGCCGCCGGCGAACCGATCGAAGCCCCCGTCGCGTTCCGCTACTACCGCGACAAGGTGCCCTCCAAACAGCCCGAGATCAACGCTCGGCGGGGACACTTCGAAGCGATCTTCAAACGGCTGCAGATGTCCGGCATCCACCGCAGCGACCTCTACCTGGCCTGGGACTTCACTGTCGCCAGCGACCAGAACAACGCGGGCCGCGAGCTGGCGATGCGCAACGCCGCCTTCGCCCAGCTCGGCGACACCAACCTCGCCGACAGGGTGCCGCAGGGCGAATCGCCCAGCTTCGAAGTGACCGAAACCGAAGACGAACCGAACCCGGGCCAGATCGCCCGCCGCGTCAAAGGCACCTTCGAGGTGCCCTGCTACCTATTCCCCAACTGCGGCCCGGGCGGCACGATGCACCTCGACGAAAACGGCGCGCCGATCCAGAACGGCACCTGGACCGCCAACTTCGACTGCATCATCCCGGAGTCGGTGACGACCGGCCCGGCCGAAACCGGACGGCCCTCCCTCTACGGGCACGGCCTGTTCGGCACCGCCGGAGAGGTGGGCTCGGACTCGCAACGTAGCCTCAGCCAGGCGCACGGGATCGTCCAGTGCGCCACCGACGAGATCGGCATGTCGGCCTCCGATGTCGGGGTAGCGATCGGGGCGCTGCAGAACCTCTCGGCGTTCCCGGCACTCCCCGATCGCCTCCAGCAGGGCCTGCTCGACGAGCTCTACCTGGGGCGGGCGATGATCAGCCCGAGCGGCTTCACCACCGACGCCGCCTTCCACCAAGACGGAACGCTGAGCAGCGGCACGGTGCTCGACACCAGCCACCTCTACTACAACGGCAACAGCCAGGGCGGGATCATGGGAGGCGCCCTGACCGCGGTCTCGCCGGACTTCACGCGGGCCTCGCTCGGCGTGTCGGCGATGAACTACTCGGTCCTGCTGCCGCGCTCGGTCGACTTCGACTTGTTCGCGGCGATCCTCTACCCCTCCTATCCCGACGAAACGGCGCGGCCGCTGATCCTCGACCTGATGCAGATGCTCTGGGACCGGGGCGACCCCAACGGCTACGCGAACCGGATGACCAGCGTCCCGCTGCCCGGCACGCCGCCCCACCAGGTGCTGATGAACATCGCACTCGGCGACCACCAGGTCACCGACTACCAGGCCGACGTCGAGGCAAGGACGATCGGCGCCGCCGCCCACCGGCCGGTCCTCTACGCGGGGCGCTGGCCGAACACCGACGTGCTCTGGGGCGTTCCGTCGATCCACCACTACCCGTACACGGGCTCGGCGATCTACTACTGGGATATCGGTCCGGTGCGCGAAGGCCCGCTCGGGGAAACGATCGGCGTCGAACCGCCGCCCTACGAGAACCTGCCGAACCGGATCGGCGAAGATCCGCACGAGGCGCCGCGCCGGGCGCCAGCCGAGCAGCAGCTCGTCTCCGACTTCTTCGCCGGAGCGATCCAAGTCGGCGATAACTGCGGCGGCGGCCCCTGCTACGCGGGGAGCTTCACCGGACCGTAGCCGAGGCCTGGGGACGTGTCGGTGATTCGGTGCCCGAATAGGCATCCAAATCCCGGCACGTCCCAGGCTCGCCGCCACCTTCGGCCTGGGCGCTCGCCGGGGGCTGACCGGCGCCGGGCCCGCCGGGCCCGTGAAGGAAGCGACCGCCCACGGGTCGGATGCAGGACGGCTGTTCGCTAGCCGAGCGCCCGGGCGACTGCGACTACGTTGGCGCGCCGAGCCGCACGGCCCGCCGCCGACTCAGGAGGGCGACACCCGATGAAGTTGCTGATCACCGGAGGGACTGGCGTCCTGGGACGAACAGGGAGCCCGCTCCTGCGGAAGGCCGGCCACGAGATCGACCGGCGGGACCGCGGCGGCCTCGACCTCTTCGACCCCGTTTCGGTCAGGCGCTCCGTCGAGGGGGCGGACGCGATCATGCACCTCGCCACGCACATCCCCCGGCCAGAGGCACAGGGCGACCCGGCGGCGTGGCGGGAGAACGACCGCCTGCGCAGCGAGGCGACACCGATCCTCGTCGACGCCGCGCTCGAGGCCCCGGCGGCCGAGCGGGAGGTGGCCCGGTTCGCGCAGGCGGGACGCCACGGCGTGGTCCTGCGGCTCGGGTTGCTGTACGGGCCGGGCACCGGCAGCGACGCGCCGGCGGAGCGGTTCGCGTCCTACGGCGCGACCCTGAGGGTCGAGGATGCCGGCTCCGCCCTCGCCACGTCTCTCGAGGTCCCGAGCGGCACCTACAACGTCGGGCGCGACAGCGAGCGGGTCTCGAACCGGGGGCTCAAGGAGGTCAGCCGCTGGCGGCCGGAGCACTGAACCGGCCCCCGGGGCGGTTCGGGCCCGCCAGGTCGTCTCGAATGTGCAGGCGGGAGCGCCGGTCGGACGCGGAGTTTGTCGATCCCTGGCCGCCGGGTACCATGGGGGCGCGGCAACTGCGGGGGCGGGGGGCGCGCCAAGCACCGACGACGGGTTCGATCCCAACTCGAGGAGTAGATATGAGCAGCTTTCGCCTCCGCTTCGCCGCCGTAGTCGCCGCGCTCTCGGTCACGCTCGGCCTGCTGGCCTCGTCCGCCTCCGCGACCAAGCCTCCGAAAGTGATGGCTGCGCTGGGCGATTCGATCACCCGAGCCTTCAACTCGGATGGACCCGGCTGCCCGACCGGCCCCTTCCTCGACTGCCCGATGAACTCATGGTCGACCGGCACGAACCCGGCGGTCGACAGCCAGTACCAGCGCCTTCAGGCAAGCAACCCCGGACGCGACCTCGTCGCTTTCAACGATGCCGTCTCCGGGGCGCGGGCTATCCACCTGCTCAGCCAGGCGGAAGAAGCCGCTGCGCAGCACGCGGACTACGTGACGATCGAGATCGGCGCCAACGACGCCTGCGGCTCCACCCCGACGGCCACCTTCCGCGGCCAGGTGGAGCTTGCCCTCAAAGCTCTCGTCGGCGCGGAGCCCAAGACCTACATCCTGATGCTGAGCATCCCCAACATCAACCAGCTCCACACGCTGTTCACCAACCCGCCCGATCCGAACGCGCTCCTGCGCTGGGAAGTCCTGAGCGTCTGCCAGACGCTGCTCGCGGACCCGCTGTCAATGGAACCGACCGACGTCGCGCGGCGGGCAGCCTTCCGCGAACACGTGATTGCCCTCAACGCGGCGCTCAGCGACGTCTGCGCGGAGTTCAAGCGTTGCCGCTTCGACGACAACGCGGTCTTCAACTCGTCGTTCACGACCGCCGACGTGGCAACCGTGATGAACACGGAAGGGCTGCCGTTCCCGTCGCCGTTCGATGCGATTCCCGTCATCGGACCGGGATACGAACACTCGACGGCGGACTACTTCCACCCGTCGTTGCAGGGACAGCGGGAACTGGCCGGGATCTCCTGGGCCGCGACGTTCAGGGACTTCGCGCTGAGGAGGAACGGCCTGCTCTCGCGGTGACCGAACGAGGGTGACTCACCGACATCTCAGGCGGCGCAAGCTGCTCACGGCCGGTCTTCCACCCGCGAGGAACTCACGCAGCGCTGCCCTGCCGCCGCCGACCAACGGCTCTCCGTGAGCGAACAGGAGGCTGTCGAAGTCGAGGTCAAGCAGCTCCCGAAGCGACTCCCGAAGCCCGGTTCGCACGGCCGGAGGATCGTCTCCCATCAGGAATCCCGGCACGAACGTGAGCTCCCCGCCGCGCGGGTGCGTGAGGCCGTCGGCGAACGCGAGCGCGCCGTCGCCGGCATTCCGAATGTGTATTGCGGTGTCGTCCGGGCAGATGGCTCCGAGCCGGTGTGCGGTCACCCCCGGCGCCAGCTCGTCCCCGAACGCGAAGCCCTCGACCTTCGGGCCGCGCCCGAACTCGTGCAGGCCGGCCTCGCTGCAGCGAATCGGACACCCGAAGGCCTCCGCGAACGCCTCGCTGTGGCGCAGATGGTGGCGGTTGGTCAGGACGACCTGGCCCGGCGCCTCTCGCCGCTCGAACCACTCGAGGCCCTCGCGCGGCACCAACGGGTCGAGGACGATCCCGGCGGGCTCGATGTAGCACGAGTCCACGGGCAGCCTGATCCTCGGGTGGATCCCCGTCCAATGGTGGACGCCCGGGAGCACCTCGCGAATCGGCCGGTGTGACGCCAGCTCGAGCGCGAGCGGGCGAAGGAAATGCGGCCACGCGGCGCCGGTCAGCTCGACGCCGGAGCGAGCCAGGCGGCCGAGGCGGTCGAGCGACGCCATCGGGAGCACGTTACGCCACGGCAGCCCACGTGGAGGCCCGCTTTCGTGGGAGTGGTGACGCGACTACTTGCCGGCTTCCTGCTTCAAGAAGGCAACCAGCGCTTCCAGTTCGGAGCTCGAGAGGCTGGCCTTGAAGTTGGTCGGCATGATCCCGGGGCCGTAGCCGGGGGCGATCTGCGCTTCCGGGTTGACGATCGATTCTTCGATGAAGGCCGCGCTCTTGCCCGGGAGGACTTCGTCGAGGTCGGGTCCCACCGTGCCGCTCGCTTCCGCCGCCGCCAGCGTGTGGCAACTGCCGCAGCCGTTGGCGGTGAACGCCTGCTCTCCTTCTTCGAGATTGGCGGCCCCGCCGCCGCCCTTGCCGCCCCCGCCTTCGGAGCCGCCTTCGCCGCCGCCGCCCTTTTCTTCGGCTTTCTTGGCGGTTTTGCCGGTTTCGGGCTTGGCTTCGGTTTCGGCTCTCGTTTCGGGTTTGGGCGCCGCTTCTTCGGGAGGGGCGGTGGTTTCGCCGGCACCGGCTTCCGAGGCCGCGACGGTCGTGGTCTTCGTGTGGCCCGTGAAGTGCCCGAGGAAATAGCCCGCGAGGAAGGCCAGGGCAAGACCGAATGCGACCGCGCCAAGGGCCACCATCCCCCAGATCGTCGCCGAGAACCGTTCTTCGTCGCTCACTCGCAATCTCCCATCGTGCAGTCTTGAGCCCTGCGATCAAACCGATGGGACCCAAGTGCAGCCTCAGATCCGACGACGAGTCTATCGGGACGAGGTCCTCTCGGCTCGCTGACATCGGCGCCCAGGACCGGCTTTATGTCGACGACCGGTGTTCCCTCCACCGCCTCGAGGTTGCGCACTCGGATTCGGCGGCCGTCGATCGACACGACGTCCACCCGATGAAGGCCGATCGGGTTGGGGCGGTGGGCGGCGCGGGTGCTGAACACGCCCTGCTGCGCTCTCGAGGCGTCGCCGCGTGGATGGACCCGCAGGACGGCACGGCTGGCACGGTCGAGCCACGTGAGGACGACGATCGGGTCGCCGGCTCGGATCCCGTCGAGGGCCTCGAGGACCGCGGGTTCGAGGACGATCCAGGCGTCCGGCGCTCCCTCGTCGCCCTGCCTCGGCGCCGAGCCCGGATCGGTAAGCGGAGACTCGACCCACCCGATCGGCACTAGCTCGAGGCGCCGGTCGTCGATGTCGTGGCCTGCGGTCATTCTTCGTCCTCCTCCCTAGGAGCTCGAAGCGGATCGAGGCGCTACTTCCGAGTTATGCGACGCGTGGCTCAATCACGAGACCGCCTGCTCGAGCGGTAGGCGAGCAGCCGGTCGACCGCTGCGCCGAGCAGGAACGAGACCACGATGACGACGATCAGCGGCGTCTCGCCAGAACCGACCACCCAGTTGACGTTGACCTGGTCGAGATTGAGCACCGCGAACAGCACGGCGAGCGTTCCGGCGACGCCGGCGGCCGCGAGGCGCAGCTTTTCACTGCTCGAGCGCTGCCTCGAGGCGGAGGGCACTTCCTCTTTAGCTGAATCACGCTCGGATGCCACCTGGCCAAAGCTTCGCACAGGGGCGAGCGTGGCGCCTAGGAGCGGCTCGCACCGGAGTCCTCGCGCGCGAAGTCGCCGATCATCTGCGCGACGCCTCGAGAATGGCCGAGCCACGGACCGTGACCGGCGCGCCCCCTACAGGCTCGCGCTCTCCCCAGATCAACAGGACGGGCATTCCCAACCGCTCGAGCTCGTCGGGCGCGACGCGGCTTGGCCGGCGGAAGCGCGACGGCGAGAGCAGTACGCAGGGTGCGAGGATTGCGAAGAGCTCGTTTCGATCGGTGGCCGTGGCGAGGGGATCCTGTCCGACCGTGACCAGGAGCTCGACCAGGTCAGCGTGGTCGACAAGCGCCCGCTCCTCGCCGACCATCCGAGCGAACTGGAGGACGGACTTCTCAGACGGCGGCGAGAGCCGCTGAACCTCTCTTCGGGCGGGCCTTGGGCTTCGTTTCTTATCACCCTCGTTTCGAGCGGAGGAGAAGGGGAATTCCTCCCCTCGTCCGGCGAGCGCCGCCTTCAGCGCCTTCTCGACCGCCTGTTGGGCGTTGAAGCCGATTTTCGAGGCCGATACGCCCTCTGCTTGGCTCAGCGCCTTTGCTGCGGCTAGGCGTCCTGACCCGAGACGTTGTGAACGCGGCTGATCGGCGGGCTCGCATGCCTCTGCGCTCGGGCGGCGCCCATATTAGGCAGCGGGTCGAGGAGCTCGTCGAGGGCGACGAGCTGCAAGCTGCTTGATGCTCTGGAGCATCTTCTTGCTCATCACGAAGCCGATCGGGTCCATCAGGTACGGGCCGAACCCCAGCTTCTCGGCCAGACCCTTCCCGGCGACATAGCGGCCCCGCTCAAGCAGTCGCGTAGTCCCCTGCCGGCCGTCGAGCAGGTAGAAGCCCCAGGTCGCCTGCGATCCCCGCTCGTTCGGCGGTCCGCCGAGCACGAGGGCGCGCTCGGGGTCCAGGCGCGCGACCTTGGGGCCGAAGCCCGAGCGACCATGGAGGACGATCGTGTCTCCGATGCTGAGGCTCTGCAGCTCGGGTCGAACCTCGGTCAGGTTGCGGATCTGGCAACCGACCAGGTTCTCAAGCCCTTGGTAGCTGTAGAAGCCGCCGCGCCCCTGGCCGAGCTGCACCAGCCAAGGCCAGACTGCCGAGCGGGGGGCGTCGATCGAGACCGCGTGGTCATAGGTCCATTCCGGCTTGGCGACCAGCTCGTCCCCGGGCAGCCGCATGGCCCTCTCCTGCTCGGTCGCGCCCCAGCCCCGCCGCCACCCGCGCAGAAGTGGATAGAGGAGGACATTGATGGCGATCTGCAGTGCCCCCGATAGAGAGTCGATCAGCTTTCGCATGGGTGCGGTCCCTGGACGCTCAAGCCGTCCGTAGCCTCGCACGGATCCCCATGGCGCGCGATGGCCCAGACGCGCCCGCGGCGATCGGGCGCGCGCCTCGTGCTTACCTGGTCGGCCAGGTACCCTCGAGCCAGCTTGCCTCACCGAGACCGAGAAGAAGGTTGCGGTCGCCGCGAAGCCCTCGCCAACCTCAGGCGCTGGAACCTCGGCGTGGGCTCGGCTCACCTGGCCCAGGCGCTGGCGATCCTGCTGCTCGCCGGCGCGGTTTCGCTCCCGGTGACGATCGTCTACCTCACCGGCCCGCCCGGGGCCGGCAACTTCGGCGGGCCGAAGGAGCTCTTCAGCATCCGCGTCGACATCGCCGTGGCGGCGTTCCTCCTGCTCGCCGCGATTGACCACCTCTCGGTGGGAACCTGGGGGCGGCGCTGGTACGAGCACCAGGTATCGCGTGGAATCAACCCGGCGAGGTGGTGGGAGTACTCGATCAGCGCCTCGCTGATGGTCGTGCTGATCGCGATGCTGGCCGGGGTGCGCGAGGGCACGGCCCTGGTGGCGCTGTTCGGCGCCAACGCCGCGATGATCCTCTTCGGGCTGATCATGGAGCGAATCAACGTCGGGCGCGAGGAAGTGCAATGGCGCCCGTTCGTCTACGGCTGCCTGATCGGGGCGGTGCCGTGGATTGCGATCGCCCTGCAGCTCGCCGTCTCCCAGAACGAGGCGGGCGACGTGCCCGGGTTCGTGATCGCGATCTTCGTGACGCTGTTGATCCTGTTCAACAGCTTTGCCGTCAACATGTGGCTGCAGTACCGACGCCGCGGCCGCTGGGCGGACCCGCTGTTTGCGGAGAAGGCGTACCTGGTCCTGAGTCTCGTTGCCAAGAGCGCCCTGGCCTGGCAGGTCTACGGTGGCGCGCTGGCCGGAAGCTGACCAGGCGGAGAGCCGCCAACCCCGCTCGGCGGGGCTCGCTGCGACCGCCTAGGCTCCGGCTTGCTGATCGACCTTTCCAACCTCCCACTGGCTGCTGCCGGGGACGCCGCGGGTGTCCTCACCGACCTCTTCCTGGTGCTCCTTGCGGCGAAGCTCGGCGACGAGGTCTTCAAGCGGATCGGCCAGCCGGCGATCGTCGGCGAGATTCTCGCCGGAATCCTCATCGGGCCCTCCGTGCTCGGCCTGGTGGAGGCAGGCAAGGTGCTCGAGGTGTTCGCCGAGCTGGGTGTGATCTTCCTGCTCTTCTGGGTCGGGCTGGAGACGCGGATCGCCGAGATGCGAGCGATCGGCGCAGCCGCTCTCAGGGTCGGCGTGGCCGGCGTGGTGCTGCCCTTCGCCGGCGGAATCGGCCTCGCGCTGGCGCTCGGCGAGAGCACGGAGACGAGCGTCTTCGTCGGAGCCGCACTGGCTGCGACCAGCGTCGGCATCACCTCGGCCGCGATGATCGACCTCGGGCTGATCCGCACCCGTGCGGCCCGCATCGTCCTGGGTGCCGCGATCATCGACGACATCCTGGCCCTGCTGCTTGTGGCGGTCGCGACCGGGATCGCGGCCAGCGGCGGGGTCCGGTTCGGGGAGCTGCTCGTCGTCTTCGGCCTGGCACTCGCCTTTCTCGCCTTCTCCGCGCTCGGCGGCACCAGGATCATGGCCAGCAGACCGCAGATCCTGCGGGCTCCTCGCTTCTCGGAGTCGCCTCTGCTGCCCGCGGTGCTCCTCTGCCTCGGAGTGGCG